>OLPV01002493.1_pt1 | contig 12029 bp, 12 predicted proteins | sample 1671961 | NCBI WGS metagenome assembly OLPV01 (sample SAMEA3136630, study PRJEB25190) | human gut metagenome | biome: human gut; feature: human-associated habitat; material: faeces | place: Austria | collected 2013
TTACCGCTACTTCGAGGGCAAGCCGCTCTATCCGTTCGGCTACGGGCTGTCCTACACCACCTTTGCGCTGGATAACGAAGCGGTGGATGCCGAAATGGGCTGGGTGACGGCGACGGTCGAGAACACGGGCGACCGCGACGGCGAGACGGTTGTGCAGGTGTATGTGCAGGACGTGGACACGAAGTGGGAGACGCTGCATCCGCATCTGGCGGGCTTCGCGCGCGTGGCGCTGAAGGCAGGCGAGAAGCGGCAGATTGCTGTTCCGCTGGATAAGAATGCCTTCACCGTCGTCAACGATGCGGGCGAGCGCGTGGCGGACGGCAAGGTGTTCGACGTGTACTGCGGGCTGTATCAGCCGGACGAGCGTTCGGCGGAACTGACCGGGCAGACGCCTGTCAAGATGACGATTCGCTTCGAGTGATTCATAGAAAAGCAGGGGAATGCGCGGGCATTCCTCTGTTTTTTTGCGATTTGCGCTGCCGGAACGGTTGAAAAATCCCTTTTCAGCAGGTATAATAGAAGGGAGATTCCCAAGGAGGCTGCATGATGTTTACCGGATTTCCGGAGGCGACGATTCAGTTCTTTCTGGACATTCGCTTCCATAACAGCATTGACTACTTCGAGGAAAACCGCGCGCGCTATGAGCGGGACGTGAAAGCGCCGTTTGAGGCGTTCATTCAGGAACTCGCGCCCGCGATGCTCTCCATTGACCCGCAGATGGAACTTCGCCCCTACCGCTGCATGGCGCGGCTGCGGCGTGATGTGCGCTTCACGAAGGACAAAAGCCCCTTCCGCGACCATTTGTGGGTGCTGTTCCGCCATGCGGGCGAACCGCGCGAGGGCAGCGTGATGTATTGGTTTGAACTCGCGCCGTCGGGTATGAACTGGGGTGTCGGCACATGGGGTGAAAATCGTCAGATGATGGACATCCTGCGGCGGAGGATTGTCGCCGACCCGGACGGAGTGCGGAACGTCATCAAGCAGTGTCATCTGACGGAGCATCACATGCTTGTCGGCGGCAGCTCCTTCAAGCGGCTGGAAGTGCCGGCGGGTGTGCCGGATGACCTCAAGGGCTGGTATACCCTGCGCGAGGTGTACATTTCGCCGGAAAGCACTGCCGCGGTGGATGTGCACAGCCCGCAGCTGACGAAGCGCGTGCAGGAGGATTTCCTGAGCCTGTCGCCGCTGTATCACCTGCTGCGCGGCGCGTATGAGGCGGTTCCGCCGGAAGAAGTGGACAAGATGGTTCAGAAAATGCGTAGATAAACGGACAGAGGAGGAAGAGAAGATGGATTGGATGAAGCTCAAGAGCGGCTCGGACGTACGCGGCGTGGCGGTGGGCGAGAATGCACCGCTGACGGAGCATGTGGCCATGTGTCTTGGCATGGCGTTCGCGCGCTATGTGGCGAAGCATGTCGGCAAGCCGGTGACGCAGGTGACGATTGCCATTGGGCGCGACAGCCGCATTTCCGGCCCGGCGCTGCTGCACGCGGCGGCGGAGGGTGTGAGCAAAGCGGGCGCGTCCGTGCTGGATTTTGGCATGTGCACGACCCCGGCAATGTACATGTGCATCATCACGCCCGGTTTCCAGCCGGATGGCTCGATTATGATTACCGCAAGCCATCACCCGTATGACAAGAATGGCCTGAAGTTCTTCTTGGCGGAAGGCGGCGTGGAAGGCGACGTGGTGGAGAAACTGCTCAAAACGGCGAGCACGCTCGAACCCGAAGACACGCCGCTGGCAGGCACGATTGTTTTTAAGAAGCCGTTCCTGCCGACGTACAAGGAGCAGCTTGCCGACCGCATCCGCCGCGGACTGGGTACGGACGTGCCGAAGCCGCTGCTGGGGCTGCACGTCGTGGTGGACGCGGGCAACGGCGCAGGTGGATTCTATGCGCAGCTGATGGAAGAACTGGGCGCGTGGATTGAAGGCAGTCAGTTCTTGGAGCCGGACGGCATGTTCCCCAACCATATCCCGAACCCGGAGAATGAAGCGGCGATGGCGTCGATTTCCGCGGCGGTGAAGCGCGTTGGCGCTGATCTTGGCGTGATTTTCGATACCGACTGCGACCGTGCCGCCGTGGTGGATGCCGACGGCCGCGAAATCAACCGCAACCGCCTGATTGCTCTGATTTCCGCAATCCTGCTGGACGAAAAGCCCGGCGAAACGATTGTGACGGACTCGGTGACGTCCTCAGGCCTCAAGAAGTTCATCAACGACTGGGGCGGCGAGCATTACCGCTACAAGCGCGGCTACCGCAACGTCATCGACGAAGCCATCCGCCTGAACAAAGAGGGCATTTCCTGCCCGCTGGCGATTGAAACGAGCGGACACGCCGCCCTGCGCGAGAATCACTTCCTTGATGACGGCATGTATCTCGTCACGGTGCTGATTGTCCGCGCCATGAAGCTCAAGCAGGAGGGCAAGACGCTCGGCAGCCTGATTGCCGACCTGAAAGAGCCGGTCGAGAGCCGCGAAATCCGCCTGAACATCACCGCCGATGACTTCCGCGACGCGGGCAAGGTAGTCATTCAGCGCGTGCTGGATTATGCGAACGCGGCGGAGAACTGGCATATCGCGCCGGATAACCGCGAGGGCGTGCGCATTTCCTTCGACCTTGACGGCGGCATGGACAACGGCTGGTTCCTGCTTCGCCTGTCCGTGCATGACCCCGTGTTGCCGCTGAATGTGGAAAGCGACGTGCCCGGCGGCGTGCGGCAGATGCTGGAGAGCCTGCTGAAGGTGCTCAATGACGCGGAAGGCATCGACCTCACGCCGCTGAAAAAGGCAGTGGAAGAGGCATAACCATGCGCAGGAACAAACAGGCATTGTGCCAAGAAGAATGCGAGCAGGTGCTTCGCCGGGCGACCAGCGGTGTTTTGTCGCTGATTTCCCCCGATGGCTCCCCGTACGGCGTGCCGCTGTCCTATGCGCTGGTGGATGGCGTGATTGTCTTTCACGGCGCGCTCGAAGGGCAGAAAATCGACTGCATCCGCCGCGACAGCCGCGCATCCTTCTGCGTGATTGACGCGGACGACGTGATTCCGGAGAAGTACACGACCGCGTACCGCAGCGTCATCGTCAAGGGGCGAATCGCCATCGTGACGGACGAAAAGCAGAAGCATGACCTGTGCATCGCGCTGGCGAAGCGCTTCTATCCGGATGAATCCGCCGCCGAAGTGGAATACGCGCAGTTCGCCAGCCGCCTGTGCCTGATGGTGCTGACGCCGGAGGAAATCACGGGCAAAATGGGGCTGGAACTCATGCAGCGGAAGGAGCAGGCGCAATGAATGTCGATGATTATCAGCAGGAGGCCATGTCTCTGCTTAATCCAGCGCTGAATCCGCAGGACGTGCTGGAAAACGCGCTGATGGGGCTTTGCGGCGAGAGCGGCGAAGCGATTGATTTGCTCAAAAAGCACCGCTTTCAGGGGCATCCGCTGGATAAGGAGAAGCTGAAAAAGGAGCTTGGCGACGTCGCATGGTACTTAGCGGAGGCGGCGCAGGGGCTGAATGTGCCGCTGAGCGAAATTTTGCAGGGGAATCTTAACAAACTGCATGGGCGCTATCCGAACGGCTTTTCGTCGGAGCGCTCCATGCACCGCGAAAACGCGGAGTAACGGGAGGAAGCATCACATGCGCAAGGGTGACGAAACGAAGCGGGAGATTCTGCGGGCGGCAGAGCAGCTTTTCTGCCAAAAGGGCTACGAAGCCGCCAGTATGCAGGAAATCGTCCGTGCGGCGGGCGTCAGCAAGGGCGGCATCTACCACCATTTCGCCAGCAAGGAAGAAATCATGACGCTGCTCAGTCACCAGCACGCGCAGGAATCGGCGGAACGTGCCGAAGCCCAATTGGCGGATGCGCCGGATGACCTTGCGCGGCTGAATCTGCTGCTGTCGGCGTGTCTGCCGATGCGCGATGAGGACGCGGCGTTCACGGCGATGCTCCTGCCGATGGCTACGTCACCGGAAGGGCGCGCGATGGCGCTGACGTACTTGGACGCATTGGCTGACCGCTTCCACCCGCTGCTGGAACAAACGATTACGCAGGGTGTCCAGAGCGGCACACTGTTCACGGAGATTCGCGGCGTGGCAGGCATCGTCCTGCACCTGCTGGGTGACTGCTTTTTCGATTTAGCGGCGCAGCTCATGCAGGCGAAAAACGACAAGCAGCCGTGCGATTTGTCCGCCTTGGTGGATTTGCTGACACGCTATCGCCGCGCGGTCGAGGTGCTGCTCAATGCGCCGTTCGGGTCTGTCACGCTCCTGACGCTGGAAGACGTAGAAAGCATGGCGCAGCGGCTGTTGCAATAATTGAAAAACCCGCCCTCGGACAGTCGAATTTGACTGCATCCGAGGGCGGTCTTTATGCAATTAGTATCCTCTCCGTTGCCGGCGGTTCTGCGGCTTATCGCTGCTCTGCTGCCGCTTGTCGGGGTGGCGAATCGCCTTGCGCGCGTGCGCCGGATTGTCGCCCGGACGCGTGGGACGGCGGTCGTCCCGCATATCGCGCTCCGGCGGCACAAGGCACTGCTTGCCGTAGCCAATCAGGTCTTCGCGCCCCGCAAGCCGAAGCGCCTTGCGCACCAGCGGCTGATTCTGCGGATTCTTGTACTGCATCAGCGCGCGCTGCATCGCCTTTTCCTCCGGCGACCGCGCGACGAAAACGGGCTGCATGGTGCGCGGGTCAAGCCCGGTATAGAACATGCACGTCGAAAGCGTGCCGGGCGTCGGGTAGAAGTCCTGCACCTGCTCCGGGTAGAACCCCGTGTCGCGCAGGTAACATGCCAGCTCAATCGCGGCGTTCAGGTCGCTGCCGGGGTGGCTGCTCATCAGGTAGGGGATTAAGTACTGCTTTAAGCCCAGCTGCTCGTTCACCTGCTGATACCGCGCGACGAATGCGTCGTACAGCTCGCGGCGCGGCTTGCCCATACGGTCAAGTACATACGGGCAGACATGTTCCGGCGCGACTTTTAGCTGCCCGGACACGTTGTACTTGCAGAATTCGCGCAGGAAACGCGTCGGGTTCTTGTCGGACATGATGTAGTCGTAGCGCAGACCGCTGCGAACGAACACCTTCTTCACCTTCGGCAGCTCGCGGAGCTGCTTGAGGATGGACAGAAATTCCTCGTGATCAACCTGTAAGTTCTTGCACGGCTGCGGGAACAGGCACTGCCGATGCTTGCACGCGCCGACTTTCAGCTGATTTGGACACGCGGGTTTGCGGAAATTCGCCGTCGGGCCGCCGACATCGTGAATGTAGCCCTTGAAATTCGGCAGTTGGGTCAGCAGCTTTCCTTCGCGGAGGATGCTTTCGGGGCTGCGGCTCTGGATGATGCGCCCCTGATGGAACGTGATGGCACAGAAATTGCACGAGCCGAAGCATCCGCGCGTGGAGGCAATCGAGAATTCGACCTCCTGCAGCGCTGGGATGCCGCCCTCCGCCTTGTACATCGGGTGATAAGTGCGCGTGTAGGGCAGGTCGTACACCGCGTCGAGGGCTTCACGGCTCAGCGGCAGGCACGGCTGATTCTGTATCAGATACCGATCCGTGTCCTGCTGCTGACACATGCGCTTGCCGCGAATCGGGTCCTGCTCGTCGTACTGGATGACGAACGCCTCAGCGTACTTGCGCTTGTCGGTACTGACCTCCTGATGGCTTGGCAGCTGAACGCACGTCGGGTCGGGCGTCTTGCTCATGTAGCAGATGCCGCGCATTTTCGGCAGTTCCGCCGGATTCATGCCGTCCGCCACCCAGTTTGCGCATTCGATGATACTCGTTTCGCCCATGCCGTACATCAGCAGCGTTGCACCGGAGTCCACCAGAATGCTGTGACGCACCTTGTCGTCCCAGTAGTCATAGTGGGAGAAACGGCGGAGGCTCGCTTCCACGCCGCCGATGAGAATTGGCACATCGCGGTACGCCTGCCGGATTCGGTTGCAGTAGACGATGGTCGCGCGGTCGGGGCGCATGAAGCCTTTGCCGCCGGGGGCGTAGGCATCGTCGTGGCGGCGCTTCTTTGCGACGGTATAGTGGTTAACCATGCTGTCAATCACGCCCGCGGACACCAGAAAGCCAAGCCGGGGCTTGCCGAACTGCTTGAACGCGGAAGTATCCTGCCACGGCGGCAGACAGAGCATTGCCACGCGATAGCCCGCCTTCTCCAGAATGCGGCTGATAATCGCCAGCCCGAACGACGGGTGATCTACATACGCGTCGCCGCAGACATACACAAAGTCGGGCGCATCCCAGCCGCGCGCGTGGCATTCGTCCAGCGTCACGGGCAGAAAAGTCTTGTTGAGAGTATTCATGGGTCACTCGCTTCCTTATCTCATACGCTTCTATTGTATTGTATAGGAAGTCGCCGAAATTGTCAAGCGTGCTTCTGCTTTGCGAAGATTCGCGGCATTGGCAGGGCAATCAGCAGCATTGCCAGCGCGACGCTCACCCAGCCGAAGCCGTGTTCATACAGCGGCAGCGCGTGACAGAGGGTGCCGAGGATGCCCAGCGGCAGGTGCAGTGTGTCCAGCGCGTACAGCACGCTGACGACGCCCGTCCCGGCGACAACAATCGGGTAGACATAGCGGTTCTTTGCCCACACGCGATGCGTTATGCCCAGCAGAATCAGCACAATCGCAATCGGATAGATGGCGTTCAAAATCGGGATGGAAATGCTCAAAATGACCGTCAGACCCAGATTGCAAATCAGGAAGGAAAAGCCAATAATGAGAAAGACCCACTTGCGGTAGCTGATGCGGGAGAAAAGGTGCGAGAAATACTGCGAGATGGAGTTAATCAGCCCGACACACGTCGTCAGGCAGGCGAGCGTGAAGATGGCGGCGAGCAGATACGCGCCGGGTTCGCCGAAGAGCTGGAAGACGATGCACCGCAGCGTCCACGCGCCGTTCTCCTGAATGTCGTACACGCCGGAGGAGCACATGCCCATGTAGCTGAGCATCATGTAGACGGCGGAGAGAATCAATCCGGCGAAAAGCCCAGCCTTGACCGTGTGGCGCAGTACATCCTTGCGCTGCGTCAGCCCGAAGCTGCCCAGCGTCGTGGCAATCACTAAGCCGAAATTCAGCGCGGCAATCGTGTCCATCGTCTGGTAGCCTTCGGAGAAGCCCTTGAGGAACGGGGCGGCGCTGTATTCCGTCTGCGGCACTGCAATGTTGACCTGCCCGCGGAACAAAAAGCTGATGAAGAGAAACACGAGCAGAATCAGCAGCGACGGCGTGAGAAAATTTCCAATGCGGCTGACGAGCTTGCCCGGCGTCATGCACAGCCACAGCGCAATCAAGAAGAACACCAGCGAATACACCACCATCCACACGCGGATGTTCGCGTCTTGCGGCAGATACGGCGCGACCGCCATCTCAAACGGCACGGATGCCGCGCGCGGAATGCCCAGCCCCGGCCCAATCGACAGGTAGATGAGGACGGTGAAAATCAGGGAGAACTTCTTCCCGGCGTGCTGCGCGAGCTGCTCCAGCCCGTCGAACCGCGCCACAACGATGACGCCCAGCACTGGCAGAATCACCGCTGTCGCGAGGAAACCCAGCATGGCGCTAACGGTGCTGCTGCCCGCGTTCTGCCCTAAAAAAGGCGGGAAAATCAAATTCCCCGCACCGAAAAAGAGTGAAAAGAGCATGAAGCTGATGAGCAGCATTTTCTTCCGGTCGAGTTTCATGGGCTGCATCCTCCCTGCGCATGACAAATTGGCGAAAAACAAAGAAAAAACATACGCGGATGTTCCAAAGTATAACACCGTGCCGACTGCGTGTCAAGATTGCAATGCGAAAAAGCTGAAGTCGCGCAAATGCGGGAAACTACTTGCAAAGTGCGGCGGGACGTGGTATAATAAATTTTCTGAAGGGGAGGGATTGCCGGATGCAGAGCATGACCGGATATGGCAAGGAGACATCCCGCCAGGGCGACTGGGAGATGACCGTGGAGCTTCGGGCGGTGAACCATCGCTTTCTGGACTTGTCCATGCGGCTCGGCCGCGGTCTGACCTTCCTGGAGGAAACGATTCGCAAGACGCTTGCGCCGCTTTGCCGCGGACATGTGGACGTGCAGCTGACACTCCGGCGCATCAGCGGTTCTGACAGCGATGTGACGGTGGATGAGACGCTTGCCGCGGCGTACATGCAGGCGGCAAAGACGCTGCAAACGGCGACGGGCGCGGTGAATGACCTGACTGTCAGCCGCCTAATGCAGCTCGACGGCGTGACGACTGTGACGGAATGTGCGCTGGATGAAGAAGCACTCACCGCGCAGTGCCGCGAAGTGACGGCGCTGGCGATGCAGCACCTCACGGACATGCGCATCCGCGAAGGGGCGCACTTGCGGGATGATTTGCAGGTGCATCTGGACGCGGCGGCGGCGCTGCGGGAGCAGATTGCGTCGCGTGCCCCGCAGGTGGTGGAGGAATACCGGCTGCGCCTGACCGAACGGTTGGCGCGTCTGCCGATTGAACCCGTTGACCCGGCGCGGCTGGCACAGGAGGTTGCGCTGATGGCGGACAAATGCGCCATCGACGAGGAGCTGTCGCGCCTCGAAAGCCATATCGCGCAGATGCATGTGTATCTGGATGTATCCGGCGAAACGGGCAAGAAGATGGATTTCCTGATTCAGGAAATGAACCGCGAAGCCAACACCATCGGCAGCAAATGCTCTGATGCGCAAATGGCGCAGAACGTCGTCAATCTCAAGAGCGAGATTGAAAAAATGCGTGAGCAGATTCAAAATGCGGTGTGATACCAGCATGAAGGGGAATGGCAACATGAGTGAAGCACGAAAGGGTATGCTGCTGGTCATTTCCGGCGCGTCCGGCACCGGGAAGGGCACCGTCATCAAGGAATTGATGGCGCATGACGATTCACTGGCTTTTTCCGTCAGCGCAACGACCCGTTCGCCCCGTCCGGGCGAGGAAAACGGGCGCGAATACTACTTCATCAGCGAAGAGGAATTTGCGCGCCGCGTCGAAAACGATGAGTTCATCGAGTATGCGCCGGTGTTCGCCCACCACTACGGCACGCTCCGCAGCGAGGTCAGCCGCCGCTTGGCGCAGGGACAGAATGTCGTACTGGATATTGACGTGCAGGGCGCGGAGCAGGTGATTGCGCGCGAGAAGGACTGCGTGAGCATCTTCATCCTGCCGCCGAGCATGTCAGAACTGCACCGCCGTCTGGAAGGGCGCGGCACGGAATCGCCGGAGCAGATCGCCATGCGGCAGAAAATTGCCGTGCGCGAAATCGCCCTCAAAAATCACTACCGCTACAATGTCATCAATGATGATGTAGCCGCCTGTGCCGCGCGGATTGCCGGCATCATCGAGGCGGAGCGCTACAACACGGCGCGCTACACTGTCGAAATCCCGGAGTAAGATAAAAGCGTTTCCTGCCGCAATTGCGGCTGAATATAAAAGGAGGAACACCCTTATGTCGATTGTCGAACCCTGCGTTCTGGAGCTGCTCAAGCACGCTGATTCCCGCTATACCCTCGTGGTGGAGGCGAGCAAGCGCGGCCGTCAGATTATCGGCGGCAGCAAGCCCCTGCTGGACAATGAAGGCATGAAGCCGCTCAAGACGGCGGTGGAGGAAATCAACCGCGGTCTGATTACCTACGACGAACCGAACGACGAAAACGAGGATCAGAACGTCGATGTGCTGTGACCTTCCCGACGTGCGCGGACGGCATGTGGTGCTGGGCGTAACGGGCGGCATCGCGGTTTACAAGAGCTGCGAAATTGTCTCCCGTCTGCGCAAGCTCGGCGTGGAGACGCACGTCATCATGACGAAAAACGCGGCGCAGTTTGTGCAGCCGCTGACGTTTGAAACGCTGAGCAACCATCCCGTTGTCACGGACACGTTCGCGCGCCCGGAGACATGGGAGGTGGAGCATATCGCGCTGGCGAAACGCGCGGATGTTTTTGCCATTGCGCCCGCGACGGCGAATATCATGGCGAAGATGGCGTGCGGCATTGCCGATGATATGCTGTCCACCACCGTCTTGGCGACGAAAGCGCCGATTCTGCTTGCCCCTGCCATGAATACCGGCATGTGGACGGCGGCGGTGACGCAGCAGAACGTGCAGACCTTGAAAGCCCGCGGCGTGCATTTTGCAGGGCCGGAAGCGGGCTTTTTGGCGTGCGGCGATACGGGTGCGGGCCGCATGAGTGAGCCGGAAACCATTGTGCGCGCGATTGTCTCCCTGCTCTGCCCGAAGCACGATTTCGCGGGTCTGCGTGTGCTGGTGACAGCAGGGGCAACGCGCGAACGCCTTGACCCTGTGCGCTACATGACCAATGATTCCTCCGGCAAAATGGGCTTTGCCCTTGCCGAGGCGGCGAAGAACCGCGGCGCGCAGGTGACGGTGATTGCGGGCAGTACAACTGCGCCCGTGCCGGACGGCATTGACATCCGCCGCGTGGAAAGCACGCAGGATTTGTTCGACGCGGTTACGACGACTGCGCCCGACATGGACGTTGTGATTCAAGCGGCGGCTCCGGCGGATTACCGCTTTGCTGTGACGTATCCGCAGAAGCACAAGAAGGCGCACGACGGGCAGCCGCTTGTCGTCGAACTGGTGGAGAACCCGGACATTGCGGCGGCGGTCGGTGCGGCGAAAAGGCCGGGGCAGGTGCTCGTCGGCTTCGCGGCGGAAACGGAGAACCTGCTCCAAAACGCGCGCCGGAAGCTGGAAAGCAAGCATCTTGACCTGATTGTCTTGAACGACGTCAGCCAGCCCGGGGCGGGATTCAATGTTGATACGAACATTGCCACGCTCATCACGCCGGACAGCCAGACCGAGTATCCGCTGCGGACGAAAAAGCAGCTCGCGGAGGACATCCTCGACGCGGTGCTTGATATCCGAAAGCAGAAAAAAGCATAAGGAAATGGACTGCTCTCAAATGCGGAGCAGTCCATTTCTTTTACATAATCGGCGTCGTCAGAATTCGCTTCTTCATCCGCACGGTTGTGCCCTGACCGGGCGTGGACGTGACGCGCAGGTCGTCCATGAACGTCTGCATGACGGCAAAACCCATGCCGCTGCGTTCCTGTTCGGGGTGCGTGGTAAAAAACGGCTCCATAGCCTGCGGAATGTCGGCGATGCCGCGTCCCTTATCGGTGATTTCAATGGTCAGCAGCGTGCCGTCAATGCTTGCGCGCAGGATAACCGTGCCGCGCGTGCCCTCGTAACCGTGGACGATGGCGTTCGTGACGGCTTCAGAGACGGCGGTCTTGATGTCGTTGAGCTCCTCCACCGTCGGGTCCATCTGCGCGGCAAAGCACGCGACGGCGGTCCGGGCAAAGGCCTCGTTGGCCGAGCGGCTGGGAAATTCCAGCTGCATTTGATTCAGTACATTCAATTTCTGCACACCTCCTGGATATTCAGCAGCCGGTTCACCCCGGCGGCCCGCATGACCTTCAACGGCTGCGCCGCGACTCACCCTGCAGCTCCCGCATCCGCCGCAGCATAAAAATAAGGATGGCGATCCCGCTGGAATCCATAAACGTTACATCCTTATAGTCCAAAATGCAGACCAGCGGCAGATAGAGCTCCACCTTCGCCGCCAGCGCCTGCATGATCTCCTTGGCGCTGTGGTGGTCGATCTCGCCGCTCAGCGCTACGGTCAGCTGCCTGTTTTGCAGGTAACTTGTCAGATTCATTCCCAATGCCTCCTGTCTCAGAATTTGCCGCAATCCCCGCGCGTTTGGCTTTCCCTGCTTCCAGTATAGCGAAGCGGGGCGAAATGTTTTGTCGAAGCGGCGGCCCGGGCAAAAAAGAACCCGGCGCGCAACCTCTTTTGTAAGAGATGCACGCCGGGAGCGTTTTTAAATTTGTTACACTTCGCTGCACACCTGGCCGTCGACCGAGAGGGTCACGACCTGCCAGGGGATGCACTTGCCGCTGCACTGCAGCGCCTGGCGGACAGCCTGGACCAGCCCGCCGCAGCACGGGACCTCCATCCGGACAACCTGCACGCTCTCGATGTCGTTCTGCCGGAGAATTTCCGCCAGCT
>OLPV01002495.1_pt1 | contig 12010 bp, 10 predicted proteins | sample 1671961 | NCBI WGS metagenome assembly OLPV01 (sample SAMEA3136630, study PRJEB25190) | human gut metagenome | biome: human gut; feature: human-associated habitat; material: faeces | place: Austria | collected 2013
GGCTGGCGGCTACGGCGTGGAGGATGTCGTTACGCTGGGTGCTCGCCACGAGGCTCGCCAAGGGAGCGGCGGCCAGCGGCATGTTGGCGTCGCAGAGCTCGATGAGCGCGCGGCCCACCACTTCCATCACGTCGTCCAGGGGCGCCAAGGGCACGCCGGCCGTGCGCAGGCAGGCCGTCTCGATCGGCGTGACAGCCAGCGGCGTCTTGTCCCGCCGGGAGGAGAACACGGCGACGTGCCCGCTGCTGTCGCGCAGGTAGTATTCCGCAAGGGGCGCACTGTCCATGAACTGCGCGTATATCTCTTCCGGAACAGCGGAGGAGGAAAAGTGCATGCTCCGGTAGGCCGCAAGGCAGGAGCAGACCGCTGCGGACATCAGGCACAGCAGAAGCCCGGTTTTTATTTTAAGCCCCATGTCGAAGGCTCCCTTCATCTGTGTTTGCAGGTTCTGTCATATGAAGTATCTGCTGGGAATGGTAAATTATACATTGCTTTTCTTGTACTCAGGTAAACTGGGCATAATTGTGAAAAAGGACAGTAACGGGCAGCCGCGCATAATGCGGCAAGAGCAGATGCCGAGAAAATTCGAGTTCCGATGACGCCACTTTTTTGCAGGAATACTTTGTGTATTTCAAGAAAAAGTGGCTAAATCGGGGCGTGAATTGTCCGGCAGATGCCGCAGGCGTGTTATGCGCGGCTGCCCTAATAGAAAAATTTACAATTACTCTACCGGAAATTGACAGCCTGTGTTATAATGTTATTTCAGTATATAATAGGTAATAATGCACAGCCATGCGGGACACCGCGCCCGCTTTTCAGTTTCCTGCAAGAAGGAGGTATGCTGAAGCCCAATGAGCAAGAAAAACAAACCGGAGCAAGGCTCCGCGAAACCGGGCCGCATCGCAAAGAAAGCGGCGAATATAACCGTAGATATGGTCTCGACCACCGTCAGCACGGTGCTCAAGGCAGTGGGGACGGTGCTGCTCATCCTCCTTGTGACGGGGATGATGTTCGCCTGCGTCTTCGCCTACTATGTCAAGACCTGCCTCACCCCGAACCTCGACCTTTCGCTTGAGGACTTCAAGCTCAATGAATCGAGCACCATCTGGTATCAGGACTCCGTCGGTGAGTGGCGCGAGCTCGCCACGCTCTCCGGCAAGGAGAACCGCATCTGGGTCGACTATGACCAAATCCCGTGGTACATGGAAAAGGCGCTGGTCTCCATCGAGGACAAGCGCTTCTATGAGCATAAGGGCGTTGACTGGTACCGCACCGCCGGCGCGTTCGTCACGATCTTCACCCGCGGCGAGAGCGGCTACGGCGGCTCGACCATCACCCAGCAGCTCATAAAGAACCTGACCGGTGAGAAAGAGGTCACGATCCAGCGCAAGCTCACGGAGATATTCTCCGCGCTGGAGCTTGAGAAGAAGTACGACAAGCAGGAGATCATGGAATGGTACCTCAACGCCGTGTATTTCGGCGAGGGCTGCTTCGGCGTACAGACCGCGGCGCAGACCTATTTCGGTAAGGACGTTTCCGAGCTGTCGCTTGCCGAGTGCGCCTCGATCGTCGGCATCACGAACCTGCCCACGTATTATGACCCCTTCTATAACCGGCAGAACAACAAGGAGCGTCAGGAGACGATCCTGCGCGAGATGTACGAGCAGGGCTATATCGACTATACCCAGTACCGTCAGGCCGTGGATGAGGAGCTTGTCTTCACTCACACTCCCGACGAGGGCTATACTCAGGAGATAATGTCCTACTACACCGAGACGGTCATTGACGATGTCACGCAGGACCTCATGAAGCAGAAGGGCATCAGCGAGGACACCGCGCGTACCCTGCTCTATAACGGCGGCTACCAGATATACAGCTGCCTTGATGCGGACATTCAGGCCAGTGTCGACGCGGTCTACAGCGACCTCTCGGCGATACCGCAGACGGCGTACAGCGACCAGCAGCTTCAAAGCGCGATAGTCATAATGGATCCGTTCGAGGGCAAGATACTTGCGCTCTGCGGCGGCGTCGGCGAGAAGACGATAAACCTCGGCCTCAACCGCGCCACCGGGACCTACCGCTCCCCCGGCTCCTCTATAAAGCCGATCGCGTCCTACGGCCCTGCAGTCGACCTTGGGCTCATAACTCCCGATACGCTCGTGAGCGACTCGCCGAACATCACCCTCAAGGGAACGAGCTGGTACCCGAATAACGACAGCTACACGAACTACGGCCTTATCACCATATACACCGCGCTCCAGTACTCGCTCAACACCGTCGCCGCGCAGATAGTCGATAAGCTCCCCATGGGGCCGCAGACCTCGTATGACTATCTGACCACTCACCTCGGCGTGACGAGCCTTGTTCCGGAGGACTGCGACTATGCGCCCATGGCTCTGGGTGAGCTGACCTACGGCATCACGGTGCGCGAGATGGCTCAGGCCTACTGCCCGTTCGTGAATGACGGTATCTTCACCTACAGCCGCACCTACTCCCTCGTCACCGACAAGGACGGCAACGTCGTCATTGATAACGCGCCGAGCACCATTCAGGCTTTCAAGCCAAACACCGCCTACACCATGACCTACATGATGCAGAACGGCGTTGAGAACGGCACCGGCGGCGAGGCCGCGCTCTGGACGATGCCCGTCGCCGGCAAGACCGGCAGCTCCAGCAACTATCAGGATCGCTGGTTCGTCGGCTGCACGCCGTATTACGTCGCGGCAGTCTGGACTGGCTATGACATGCCCGAGCGCATCCACGCCAGCGGCAACCCCGCGGCTCAGCTCTGGAAAAAGGTTATGACCCCCGTGCATGACGGCCTGCCCTGGGAAGCCTTCACCTATCCGTACCTCGGTGAGAACACCGGCATTTTCGGTTATGATGACAGCACCCTTACCGATGATGACTACCTCGACAATACCGACAGCGAGGATAACTACGGCGATGGCGGCAGCGGAACAAGCTCCAGCCGTGACAACTATATTCCCGGCGGGAACTCGAATGGGAATTCAAACGGGAATTCGAGCGGGAATTCAAACTCCGGCACGGTCAATGACCCGTATTCCGACAATTTTCTCAGCGGCGGGGGCGGCAGAATGAGCTGGTAAGCCCCCGTATGCCCGCAAAAAAGCACGTTTTTCGAGCGATTCTGCGATTTACCATTATTTTACGTTGACAAATTTATTAATTTGAGTTACAATTTGATTACATTACTGGAGGTGCTTATATTGGCTAAGACATTGGAGTACAAGGGACATCCCCTCCAACGGAAGGACAATATCATTTATTACGGCAGCTTTGCTGATAAGTATATCATCATGCTGCAGGTCTTGGATACCAAGAAGGTCGGCGACCTTGACGTTGCCACCAGGGTATCTATCCAGCTTCAGCTCACGGACGCGAGCATCAAATCACGGGATCGCGTTGTGAAGAAGTCCGAGAAGGACGGCCTTTACGCCGCGATAGACGTCGCAGCCGTTTGGCTGGAAAGGGCCCTTTCCTCCAGATAAAATAAAAAAAGGATCTGGTTCTTATGCGCAAAAAAGCTTTGAGGATCTCCGTCGCTGCGGCGCTGATAGCCTCGATGATGAGTGTTCCGGCCTATGCCGAGAGCGCCGTCGTCACTGGCAACGGCGTCAACATGCGCTCCGGCCCCGGCACGAACTATCGGGTTATAGACTCCCTGCCGAGAGGGGCAACTGTCAATGTCAGCGACAGATCCAACGGCTCATGGTACGCGGTGGATTATAACGGCAGCAGCGGTTTCATGTCCGCCTCTTATCTGAGCATAACCGAAGAGGACTACAGCGGCGTCACCACCCCCAGCGGTGAGGGCAATGCGTACATCAATGCAATGTACGTCCGCTTCCGCTCCGGCCCCGGTTCGGACACGTCGATCCTCGGCGAGTATAACCGCGGCAAGCCCGTGACCATCACCGGTACATCCGGCGGCTGGACGGCCTGCATTATCGACGGCCAGTCCGGGTATGTGTACTCCGACTATATCAGCTCCGGAGGCAGCTATACTCCCTCCCCCGGCGTGGATTACGGCAACGGCCCCGAGGGCGGGCTTGAGTTCGGCGGCGTTGACAGCAGCGGCGGATATACCGAGCCCGAGCAGCCGGACTATAACGATGAGCCCGAGGCCACTCCCGAACCCACACCCGATGTGGTCGCGGATCAGGCTCAGGGTTATATCTGCGGTGACTTTGTCCGTTTCCGTACCGGCCCCTCAAGCAGCTATTCCATCATTGATTCCTACAACTGGGGCACGCAGCTCTCCATCACCGGTATTTCCGGTGACTGGACTAAATGCGTGATTGACGGGCGCGAGGGCTTTGTCTACTCGCAGTACGTCGCCCGCACCGACGGCAGCAATGCCGGTGACGGCGGGGTCGAGATCGATCCCGATAACGGCAGTGAGCAGCCTGAGGAGCCGCAGCCGCCCGAAGTCCCCGATGAGTCCACCGGAAGCGAGGGCTATGTGAGCGCCAACAATGTGCGTATGCGCAGCGGCGCGTCGATGAGCTCCGGGATACTTCATGAGCTTTTCTACGGCAACAAGGTCACCATCGTCGGCACTGAGGGCGAGTGGACAGCCGTGTATTATAACGGCGAGTACGGCTACATATATTCCAGCTATGTAAAGCAGGGCAGCCTCAATTATTCGGACATCATCAATTCCGGTGACAGCAGCGAGCTTGGACGGCAGATCGCGGACTACGCGCTCCAGTTCGTCGGCTACAATTACTGCTGGGGCGGCACCTCGCCGAGCAGCGGCTTTGACTGCTCCGGTCTTGTCTACTATGTGTACAGTCAGTTCGGCTACACGCTCAACCGTGTTGCCTGCGACCAGGCCAATAACGGTGTCTCCGTAACCGACCTGCAGCCCGGCGATATCCTCTGCTTCTATTCCGGCGGCAGCTACATCGGCCATGTCGGCATCTACATTGGCGATAATAAATTCGTCCATGCGCAGAACTCCGCGACCGGCGTTGTCGTGACAGAGCTTTCCGGCTACTACGCGAGCCGCGGCTATGAAGCCCGCCGCATAGTGTGACGCAACTGAATAACTTACCTAATAAGGCCGCTCTTCCGAGCGGCCTTATTCGTTGGCTTCCAAGCACCAAAAGACCTTCGGATCTCTCCGAAGGTCTTTTTTGTTAATTAAGTTTTCTAAACTTAGGCTCACACTTCGGCGCCGTAGATCAGATCGGGAACAATGTTGATCAGAGTCGGGCAGAAAGTGAGCAGGAGCAGGACGAGTATCAAGCAGACGATAAACGGCCAGACCTCCTTCAGGAAATCGCTTATCGGGCACTTGGTGATGCCGCAGGTGGTGAACATCATGGAGCCGAACGGAGGAGTGATACCGCCGATCATGATGTTGACAATCGCGACAAGGCCGAAGTGGTAGACGCCGATGCCGAGACTTCTTGCCACAGGCAGCAGCAACGGGGTGATGATCATCAGAGCCGCGCCGCCCTCAAGGAACATACCCATGATGAGCAGGATGACGTTCGTGAGCATCAGGAACGCATACTTGTTGGAGGTGAGGTTCAGAACGGCGGTGGTGACGATCTTGGGGAGGTTGATCCAGGTCATGTACTGTCCGAAAACGGAAGCGGAGACCATGATCAGAACGACGCTCGAAGTACCGGCAATGGTATCGAGGACGATGGGGACAAAGTGCTTGCGGAAGGACAGGCGCTTATAGACGAGCTTGCCTATAACGAAGCAGTACAGAACTGCGACAGCGCCGCCCTCAGACGGGGTGAACATGCCGAAACGCATACCCAGGATGATGCCGAAGGGGAAGAACAGACCCCAGAAGGAGTCGAGCGCCTGCTTGGCAACGACCTTTGCAGGGGGGAACTTCTCTCTCGTGGTGGGGTAATTGCGCTTCTTTGCAATGATCGCAACAGTGATCATCATCGACAGAGACATCAGGATGCCGGGGACATAACCGGCTGCGAAGGTGCGGCCGAGGGATGCCTGCGCGATGAGGCAGTAGACGATGAGGTTAACTCCGGGAGGAATAACGGGCGTGGCAGCTGATGAGGCCGCGGTGATAGCTGCGGAGAAGGCCTTTGAGTAGCCGCGCTTTTCCATCTCGGGAACCAGCATCTTGGACTGCATGGCGCAGTCAGCGTTTGCGGAACCGGAGCAGCCGCCCATCAGCATGGACAGCAGGACATTGACCTGTGCAAGGCCGCCGCGCATATGACCGGTGACGCATTCGCAGAAGTCCATCATCTTGTCGCTTATGCCGCCGAAGTTCATAACGGAGCCGGACATGATGAAGAACGGGATAGCCAGCATGGAGAAAGACTGTGTAGAGTTCATGACCTTCTGCAGCAGCAGCCAGCACTGGGTGCTGGGGTCAAGAACGAGGAAGTAGAAGAATGTGGAGCCGAACAGTGCGTACACTATGGGCAGCCCCGCAAAGTAGAGTATGAATACCAGAAATACAGGGATCAACTGTGTAAATGTCAATGTCATCAGAAGTTCCCTCCTTCAACCTGATATTCGTCGGGGTCGTCGTTTTCTTTCTTCTTGATGATGTGCAGTCTATCGGTCAGGAAGAAGTAGATCGAGTAGATCGTGGACAGACCGAAGCCGAGGGGAACCGCGATGCCGGTGAATATCTTGGGCACACGCAGAATATCGGTAACTGCGGGCTTGAAAACACCTCTGACATAGAGGAGGTTATAGGCATACTGAGAGCAGATAACGGTAAGCATGATGAGGATGGCAAGCTCAAGGATGCTGACGATGAACATGAGCGTTTTCTTTGTCTTGCCGTGCAGCAGGTTGACGACGATGTCAACGCCGAGGTGGGCATGCTTGCGGTAAGCGTAGGCGCTGCCGATGAAAACCGTCCAGACAAACAGGCTCGTGACTATCTCCTCGCTCCACTGAAGCGGAGAGCTGAGCATGTAGCGCATGATGACGTTCAAGTTAACTATAATGACACAGGCCACGAGGGTCGTGCCGGTAATGACAGCGTCGAGGTTTTTCAGTATGTGCTTAAAGGTTATTTTTTTCTTCATTAACAGGATCCTTTAGTAGCAGATTTTGAATAACTTCAACTTATTTGGGCATTTTCCGTGTTTTGCATAAACATTCCGTTAAAAACTTCCGCGCTGGTGTAAAGTTTTTAACGATTCTCTAAATACCTGACACGGACTGCCTGAAAGGCTTCAGGCAGTCCTGTCGTAAACAGTTATTGTGCTGATGCTAAAGTAACAACTTATGCGTTGTTTGCGCGGTACTCGGCTACGAGGCCCTTCAGCTGGTCATATGCCTCGTAGGTGGAGCCGTACTCTTCAACGATCCAGTCGATGACCGGCTCGCAGGCCTTGGAGAAAGCGTCGATGTCGACTTCGTTCCAGGTAACGCCCTGGCTCTTCAGGAACTCGATCTGGGTAGCTTCGTCGTCCTCGCAGGAGGTCTGCTCCCACATGCCGCACTCATAAGCGCAGTCCTCAATGATCTTCTGGTACTTCTCGGGGATGGTGTTCCAGCAATCCTCGGAGATGAACAGCCAACGGGTAGCGATCAGGTGGTTGGTCTCAGCGACCTTCTTGACCAGCTCGTAGGGGTTGCCTGCGCCGGCGAGGGTGGAGACGGAGCCTTCGAAGCCTTCAACAACGCCGGAAGAAATGGCGGAGAGGCACTCGGTGAAGCTCATGGGGTTAGCGGTCGCGCCAAGGCACTCAAGGGTCTTGGTGAACAGAGCGGAGGAAGTGGCACGAAGAACGTGACCCTTCAGATCCTCAGGAGTCTTAACGTCGAGGTTGGTGACGACGGAGCGGAAGCCGAAGGAGTAGTGGGTGTCAAGGATGTGGATGCCCTGAGCTGCCAGTTCCTTCTCAAGGTTTGCAACGAAGTCGGAATCCATAACGTAGTTGTACTCGGCGTTGCTGCTGTAGAGCATCGGAGCGAGGACCATAGCGGCGTCGCCTGCGTAGTCAGCGAACAGGGAGGGCTCTTCAAGACCCATCCAGTTCTCGCCGTTGACGGCACGGGTGACGGAGTCGCCGTAGCAGTCAAGCTCGTTCTGGCCGTAATAGGTAACGGTGATGTGGCCGTCGGTCTTCTCGGTGATCATCTGAGCGAGCTTCTCGGACGCCTTGTAGTTCCACTCGGTGGGCTGGAAGACGTTGGAGAACTTGAGGTCCAGATGGAAGTCATCAGCGGGATCTGCCGCTGCAGCGTCAGCTGCGGGAGCCGCATCGGTCTTGGCCGTATCGGCTGCGGGAGCGGAAGCGTTGTTGCTGCTGCCGCATGCGCACAGTGCAAAGACCATGACTACTGCCAGAAGCATTGCGATAATTTTTTTCATTTGTCTCTCCTTAGTTCAAAAATTTTTCGTGTTTCAACTCTCTGCCGCAAGCCTGCATATCTCCGGCCGCGCCTGCGCTCCCCGCCGCTCAGACAAGACACCATCAGCTTTCATGAATGAAAGCCGAAAACAGGGCGCCCTGTTTTCGCGTTTTGGTTTGTACAGATATCGTCCGGTGCATAAGCAAGCTGTTAACAGATTGTTAACGCTCATGTAGCATACACCATGTTTTCGGTAAATGTCAATCTGATTTCTTGTGATTTTTGTCAAAAAGCGCAAAGATTGGCGTTTTGCTACAAAATGCCTTTGTACTTTTGTCATAAATAACTTTTTAACAATTGTTTCAATTTCTTTTCCAATGATGTAAACTTGTTCCGGCAGATTCTGCCTATATCTCTATTTCACAGGAGCCGCAATGGTATTATACGAAGCACATATCAAGCACACTGAGGAGACTCTCACCTCCCTCGCGCACATGCAGTATGACCTTTTCTGCACCGGCAACCGCATCGGCAGGACGGCCATAGCAGCCGGTCTGTTCGTCTTCGGCGCATTGAACTACACGCAGTGGTGGGGTCTGCTGCTGATCGCCTACGGCAGCTATCTCGTTTCCAGCAAATACGCCGCCGCAAACCGCACCGCGAAGAAGCTCGCCCAGCAGATAAGGGAGTCCGGCGGGGAGTACCCCTCCTCTAAGTATGTTTTTGAAGAAAACCGCATGCGCATCATTACTCTTCCTAATAATTCGGAGCTCGATCCGCTCCCCTATTCCGAGGTCGTAGGGCTCGGAGCGGATCTGTATAACTACTATATCTTCCGCACAGAGTTCGGTGGGTACATGATCCCGAAGTCCGAACTCGGCGATAAGAGCGATGAATTCCGTCGCTTTATTGAGAAGAAGACAGGCAAGCTTTTTGTGAGCAAACGCAGCCGTTTTGTGCGTCTGCGCGAATGGATGCACCGCCGTGATAACGAGCCGTATCATCTCTGAGGCAGGGCACGGTTTTTTACTATTATAAATAATACTTCAAAACATGGAAGCATAAGCAAACCGGGCGGGGGTATTTCCTGTCCGGTTTACTCATGCCAAAGTTCGGGGACATCCACAATTTTTCTTCATGGTTTATCTGCCTGATTTAAAAAACTTTTTACATCCGCTTCAGGATTTGTTAAGCAATATGTGGTAAGCTATGAGTGTTGAGTCGTTAGCCAAGCGACCCGTCCCGCCGGAGCTGTCCGGGCGCAGCGGTGATGTCCGGGTGCAACCCGGAATAAAGCCTACGCCGCTGTGCCATTGGCAAAGGCAGCTTTGACGCATTAATATTACTTGAGCGCAGTCCAAAACGGCGGACCGCGCTCAAGACAATTTTATGGGCAGCACCGCGCAGTAAGCCGGCGGTGCTGCCCTGTCATCTTCTATTTTCCGCTTACCGTTTCAAAGCCAAAATAACTCGCGATAGCGTCATTCGGCCATTCGTTCTCGCCCTCGGCTATATCCGTAAGCTCGTAAGCCGGACTGTATTTCGTGTCGGCCACAAACTTTTCCAGAACTATACTCGTCTCGCCGTTTGCCTTTGCTTCCGCGATCTGTGTGAGCCTTTCGTTGGACTTCTTATATACCACCGCCACATCAAGCACGCCAAGAACAAACGAGAACGCAAACAGCGCCGCCAAGACACCCGCAAGTCCTGATACGAATGAACACCTGCGCGCGAACATTCCGGAGAGCAGCACTGTGCCTGCAACTATCGTCCAGCAGGCCGACGCGCACATAGCCCTGTTCGGGAAATACTTTGCAAACGCAAACACCGCGATCGATACAAGCCCGCCGAGGAAAGCGATCGCCGCAAAAACCACCGGTCTGAAATCTCTCTCGCCCTTCGGTTTTGTCAGTTCCGTTTCTATTGCGACCGCAAATATCAGCGTAAAGGCGCAGTATAGCTTGCCAAGATGCAGCTTCGTAAGCTCAACAGCGTATTCAAAGCTTCGGGCTATCGCGGATAGAGAAAACTCCCCCGCCCTGCCGCTGAGCTCAGAGGGCGACAGCATCAAAAACACATATCCCAAAATCGCAGTCACCAAAGCTGCCGCGAGAAACAGCGGTACTTTCCTTTTCTGAATGTACCCCCCCCACCGCGAGACAAAACGCTATAAAGAGCATTGCAAGAGAAATGCTCTCGGAATACGCTCCCGCGGCAAAGGCAAAGACGACATACACCGCTTTTACCCAGCTCTGTGTCCTGTGTCCGCTGCCACAAAACTCGCGGTAAAACGGAAACACAAACAGCAGCGAGAACAGCATCGCCCAGCCATAGCTGAACGCTCCGTCAAGCCAGAGAAAAACCTCGCCGAACTGAGGCACGAAGTACCAGAGCGCCAGCACCGCTATGGCCAGTACGAAAGCGTTTTTTCTCTCAAGGCCGAAGTCCGAATAAAGCGAAGTGAGAAAAACAAAAAGCGACGCGGCAAGTCCGTTTGATATGTTGAACACCGCCTTCGGCAGCATCAGGAAAAACTGGACCATGCTGTGTGCGATGACCCGTCCGTTTATCGTTTCCCTGTGCGCCGCCATCGATCCAACGATGTCCCCGACAGACTCGATCCTACTATAATCTGCAAAGCTGAAGCTATAACTGTAATCATCGGCGATCATCGGCGTCAAAAACGAGAGCAGGGTCATGAACAAAAACACTGCAAGCAGGATAAAGCATATTGGTTTTTTATCTTTGGTTATCTTCATTCTTAACAATTTCCTCCTGCGTCCGCCCCTTGCGGCGCGCCGTCAGCTGTGCAGGCATATACAGTGTACATTACATTTTTGGTGAATGTCAATTCATTTTTGCTTTAGGCGCGTTCTCTGCCGCGCCGTATATCGGCATCGGCAGCTTTTTATCAGTCAGCACCCTGCCGAGGCAGCGGCACTGCCCGCGCTCTTTTCGGTCGATGCGGATGTTCTCGCTCTCCCGCCGCGGGTTTGCGCACAGCAGGTACAGCGCGCCCGTGTAGTCCTCGCACCACTGGCGGCAGTAGACCGCGCCGCGGTAAAGAAACAGCCCCGCTTCCCCCTCCGCCGGGGTCTGCTTACGGCTCACGCATACGCGCTCTCCCCTTTTTATGTATGGCTCCATGCAGTCGCTCTCCGCGATGACGCAGAAGTCCGTCCCCTCCGGCAGACCCGCGGCGTCCTCAAGGCAGTAATCCTCCTGCACAGCGCTCACTCTCCTTTTATATAATACGCATATAAACTAAACCATTTGCGCCGTGCAGTCAATGCTTTCCGCCCATAAAATGTAAAATTTTAATCAAGAAATTTGAAATACTCTTGGCAAAATCAAAAGCCGTGGTAGAATGAATCTTAATGAATTTAATACCCTCGGTTGACAAGAGCGCACACGCCTGACAGCGTGTCTTTCCGGCGCTTTTTGCCCTTTTCGTCTTGATGGGTTACGACACATCTGCGACTCAAAAACCAAAAATCACTCGAAAATCCAAAGCTGCCAGGTGCACAGCAGTTTTGCCGGAGCAGAAAAGCGTTCATGCAACGAAAAGCCCGCAGGTAATACTTTGTGTATTGCCAAGGGCTTTGAGGCGTGAGTCTCGCACCCGCGCGCCCGCAGGCGCGCTCCCCCGTCTCGACGAGCGCGCCGCACATTCCCCCCA
>OLPV01002509.1_pt1 | contig 11958 bp, 10 predicted proteins | sample 1671961 | NCBI WGS metagenome assembly OLPV01 (sample SAMEA3136630, study PRJEB25190) | human gut metagenome | biome: human gut; feature: human-associated habitat; material: faeces | place: Austria | collected 2013
AAAAGCGCCGAAAAGGCACGCTGTCAGGCGTATTTGCCCTTGTTAACCGATGGTAAAGATGATAAATATAAAAATCCCGAAGGAATCATCCTTCGGGATTTTTAAATGCGTATTTACATCAAGCGTTTGCCGAGTAAGTGAAGCTTACGCCGGGATAGCGCGTCTGCGGATCGATCCTCGAGCCGTTTATGTACATCTCAAAATGCAGATGCGGGCCGCTTGACATGCCGGTCGAGCCGACATAGCCGATGGTCTGGCCGCGCGAAACGGTCTGGCCGACGGAGACTGCGCGCGAGGACATGTGCGCGTAAAGCGTCTGCATGCCGTTGCCGTGGTCGATCATGACGTAGTTGCCCCAGCCGCCGTTCCAGCCGTCGGCCGAGCGTACGATCGTGCCGGAGTCGGCTGCGTAGATCGCGCTGCCGTAGCTTGCGGCGATGTCGGTGCCGCCGTGGTTTTTGTACTCGCCCGTGATGGGGTGGGTGCGCGGACCCTGACGGCTTGTTATGTAGGTGCAGTAGCTCGGCCAAACGAGGTTTCCGGTGCCGACAGTGCTTCCGCCGCCGCTGCTTCCGCCGCCCTGCTGTTGCTGCTGCTGTTTGTTCAGCTCGGCGATCTTCGCCTGAATGTCGGCGTTAAGAGCCTTTTCCTGCGCGGAAAGCTCGCTGAGCAGCGAGGAGTTGGATCTTATATCGCCCTGAAGCGAAGCGATAACAGCATTGGCCTGGGCGATGTCCTTTTCCTGCTGGGCCTTGAGAGTCTCAAGCTCTGCCTTGCTGTCTTCCATCTCGGCCTTGGCCTGCTCATACTCTGCCTTTACGGCCTTGAGGTCGTCAACGGACTGGCGGTAAGCATCCTCAAGTTCCTTATCGCTTTTCATGATATCGCCGATATCATCAATAAGGCTCAAAAACTCGCCGATGCTGCTGGCGCCGAACAGAACCTCGAAATAATTGTATCTGCCCGATTCCTCCATGGCGCGAACGCGAACCTTGTATTTTTCAAGCTGAGCGTCGGCAACTTTCTGAGCTTCCTCGACCTCGGCGGTCTTCTGCTCGATAAGCTCGGTGTGCAGATCTATCTGCTCGTTTAGATTAAGGATCTGCTTTACGGTGATGGCGTTTTTCTCGTCAAGCGCATTTTTCAGCGCTATCTGGTCACTCTGCTGACTCTGAAGAGAGTTGATCGTAGACTGGAGGCTGCTCTTCTGACTCGAAAGCTGAGACTTCTGAGACTTGAGCGCGTCTATCTCCGACTGCGACACGGCAAAAGCCGAAACGGACATGCACGAGAGCATAACACTCATCGTCATGACCAGAGCCATCGCGAAAGCAAAAAACTTTTTTATTTTTTTCTTCAGCATAATGATCTCCAATACTTTTAGTTTACCATAATATTATACACCCACTGTCAAGCCGGGCGCATTTGTATTATGAACTGCGCTTATTATGCCATAAAAACCGCGCTTTTTTGTTAATAAAGTATGATTAAAGTGTAAAAACCGCCCTGCATCCTATATCCTATGGATGCAAGGCGGTGAGCTTTTTGATTATCAGAACAGGCCGTTTGCAGTGAAGATAGCTGCGAAAACGGTGGAAACGACAGTCATGAGCTTGATGAGGATGTTGATCGACGGACCGGAGGTATCCTTGAACGGATCGCCTACGGTGTCGCCGACGACGGCTGCCTTGTGAGCATCGCTGCCCTTGCCGCCGTGGTGGCCTTCCTCGATGTACTTCTTTGCGTTATCCCATGCGCCGCCGGCGTTGGACATGAACATTGCCATCATAACACCGGAAACGAGAGAGCCTGCCAGCAGACCTGCAAGAGCGGTCGAGCCGAGGATGAGGCCGACTGCCAGAGGTGCAACGACTGCCATGATGCCGGGAACGAGCATTTCCTTAAGAGCAGCGGTGGTGGAGATAGCAACGCAGGTCTTGTAGTCGGGCTTTGCTTTGCCTTCCATGATACCGGGGATCTCGCGGAACTGACGGCGAACCTCTTCGATCATGCTGTAAGCGGCCTTGGAAACGGAGTCCATGGTCATTGCCGAGAACACGAACGGGAGCATGCCGCCGATGAGCAGACCGATAACGACGGTGGGACTGGTCAGTGCGACCTGGTCTGCGGTCAGGCCGGTAGCCTGGGTGAAGGAAACGAACAGAGCAAGTGCGGTCAGAGCGGCAGAGCCGATCGCGAAGCCCTTGCCCATTGCTGCGGTGGTGTTGCCGACTGCGTCGAGCTTGTCGGTGATCTCACGCACGGAGTGGTCAAGGCCGCTCATCTCTGCGATGCCGCCGGCGTTGTCGGCGATGGGGCCGTAAGCGTCAACCGCGACGGTGATGCCGGTGGTGGAGAGCATGCCGACTGCCGCAAGAGCAATGCCGTACAGGCCTGCAAACTTGTAAGCAAGGAAGATGCCTACGCAGATGAGGATGACGGGGACCCAGGTGGACATCATGCCGACTGCGGTGCCGGAGATGATGGTGGTTGCCGAACCGGTCTCGGACTGCTGAGCGATCTTCTTGACGAACTTGTAATCGCCGGAGGTGTAGACCTCGGTAACGATACCGATAACGAGGCCGACGACCAGACCTGCAACGATCGCGATGGCAGGACCGTAGCTGCCGAGCATGACCTTGCTGAGGATGATGGCGGCTATAACAACGAGAAGGGCGGAAACATACGAGCCCATCTTCAGTGCCTTGTGGGGGTTGGAGCCTTCCTTGCCGCGGACAAAGAAGGTAGCGATAACGGATGCGAGGATACCGCATGCCGCGATGACCAGCGGGAAGATAACGGACAGATCGCCGAACTCGGCAACGACAACTGCGCCGAGGGTCATTGCGGAGATGATAGCGCCGACATAGCTTTCGAACAGGTCAGCGCCCATGCCTGCAACGTCGCCTACGTTGTCGCCGACGTTATCTGCGATAACTGCAGGGTTGCGGGGGTCGTCCTCGGGGATGCCTGCCTCGACCTTGCCGACGAGGTCTGCGCCGACGTCAGCAGCCTTGGTGTAGATACCGCCGCCGACACGGGCAAACAGAGCGATCGAGCTTGCGCCGAGGGAGAAGCCGAACAGAACGTTGGTGTCCTCGAAAATGAGGAACAGGACGGATGCGCCGAGAAGGCCGAGGCCGACAACGCACATGCCCATGACAGAGCCGCCGGAGAATGCGATCGACAGAGCCTTGTTCATGCCGCTTGTACGTGCTGCGTTTGCGGTGCGGACGTTAGCCTTGGTTGCAACATTCATGCCGATGTAGCCTGCAAGGATGGAGAACAGAGCACCGAACAGGAAGCAAAGTGCGGTGATCCAGCTGCCCAGACCGAGGCCGATGGCAATAAACAGAACGACTACGAAGATCGCAAGGATCTTGTACTCTGCAAAAAGGAAAGCCTTTGCGCCATCGTTGATAGCCGCTGCGATTTCCTTCATGCGCTCGGTACCTGCGTCCTGCTTGGAGACGAATGCTATCTTATAGAAAGCAAACAGCAGAGCGACCACTGCGAGAGCAGGTGCCAGGAACTTAAGGGATTCCATAAAATTCACTCCTATTAAATTGATTACTGAACTGGGAGTCGCAACGGATACGGTGTTTATAAGCCGTTAACAACTCGTTTATGTATTTTATACTATTATGGGGCAAAAATCAATTTTAAAATTAGCGCCTTTCGTTCAATTTCAACAAATTTATCAATTTTTACGAAAGATGCGCGATTTTAGCGCTCAAGGTGTGCAAAACACACAAAAATGCACCGAAGAAGGTCAAAACACTGATATTTATATAACGAAGCTACCCCGATTTTGGGCATTCTTCCGTGAAAAGTCGAAAAATGTGTTTTTACATTGGAACTAAAAAGTTAAAAATTATTAAAATGTTCAAAAAATTAATGTTGGAAAATCACGAACTCGTGGTAAAATGAATAAACATCATATATTTTTAAGTTCGAACCGGGAGGCTTGTTCATGCTTCTTAAAATATTTGCCGCTATCGGAGCCGGAGGCTCCGTTTTGCACACGCTCATTGCCGGACAGACGGGCAATGCCCTGGAGACAACGGGCATACTGCTGCTGCGCTTTCTTGAATATTTCTTCGGTGCGCACATTGCGTACGTGCTCGTGATGCTGCTGTCTACGGAGCTTTTCATAAGAAAGAGCAAGCCGCAGGAAAAGCCGTCGAAATTCTGGCTGTGGCATCTGCACGCCGTGGCGGATCTGCTGTGCTTCTATGCGCGCGCGGATGTCTCGATAACGGGAACGGAGCTTATCCCGAAGGATACGCGCTATCTTATGGTAGCAAACCACCGCTCGCTTGCCGATCCCGTCGTCATGGTACACAAGATGCCCAAGGAGGAGCTTACCTTCGTATCAAAGCCGGGCAATCTGAAGATCCCCATCATCGGCAAGGTCATGCACAAGTGCGGCTGCCTGCCGCTTGACAGGGAAAATAACCGCGAAGCGCTCAAAACCGTCAAGGCGGCGACCGAGTATATCGACAAGGACTATGCCTCCGTTGTCATTTATCCCGAGGGCACGCGCAGCAAGCAGGAGGATATGCTGCCGTTTCACGCAGGCTCGTTCAAGATTGCGCAGAGAGCGAACGTCCCCGTCGTGTGCGTTGCGCTGCGCAATACCGACAGGGTCATTCACAATTTCCCTCTTAAAAAGACGAATATATACATAGATGTTGTCGGCGTTATTGACGCAGAGTATGTCAAGGAGCACAAAACCAAGGAAACCGCGCAGCTTGCTCAGACGATGATCGAGGAGAAGCTCGATGCGGAAAAGAAAAAGGAGGATGCTGCCGCTAAATGCTGAAGCTTTTGAAACTGTTCAGGTATCTGAGAGCGAAGGAATGGCTGTTTTGCCTGTTCAGCCTTGTTTTTGTATGTGCTCAGGTCGTTATTGAGCTTATGATACCCGATTATATGTCCGAGATAACGACGCTTATCGAAACTCCGGGCAGCGCGATGGGCGATGTCTGGAGCGCCGGCGGAATGATGCTGCTGTGCGCGTTCGGAAGTCTTGTCTCGTCGATCGCGGTGTGCTTTTTTGCCTCGCGCATCGCGGCGAATTTCTCAAAGCGTCTGAGAAAAGAAATGTTCTACAAGGTCGAGAGCTTTACTCTCGAGGAGATAAACGCTTTTTCGACCGCGAGCCTTATAACCCGTTCGACAAACGACGTTGTTCAGGTGCAGATGCTGGTCGTTTTGTCGCTTCAGGTCGTTGTCAAGGCGCCGCTCATGGCCGTCTGGGCGATAATGAAGATCGCCGGCAAGGCGTGGCAGTGGTCGCTGGCAACGGGCATCGCGGTCGTGCTGCTTGTTGCGATACTGAGCGTTGCCGTCGTGCGCACGTTTCCGCGCTTTAAGCGCATCCAGTGGCTTCAGGATTCGCTCAACCAGTCCGCGCGCGAAAATCTCACCGGCATCCGCGTCGTGCATGCGTACAATGCCGAGGAGTATCAGGAAAAGAAGTTTGAAAAGGTCAACACCGAGCTTCTTAACAACTCGCTGTTTGCAAACCGCACCATGACGATTTTAAGCCCGTTCATGAGCCTTGTCATGAACTGCCTTAACATGTCGATCTACTGGATAGGCGCGGTGCTGATAAATGCCGTTGCCATAAACGGCGCGGCATCCGTTGCCGCGCGCGTCGGTATCTTTGCGGATATGATCGTTTTCATGTCCTACGCGATGCAGGTCATAATGAGCTTTATCATGATCGTCATGGTCATTATTATCATGCCGCGCGCGCTGGAGGCCGCAAAGCGTATAAGCGAGGTGCTTGCGACCGAGCCTAAGGTCGTAAGCGGCTCTGTCACCGATTCCGGCGACGTGCGCGGTACGGTCGAATTTAAAAACGTAAGCTTCACCTATCTCGGCGGCAGCGGCAGCGTCATAAGCGACGTGAGCTTCAAAGCCGACAGGGGCGAAACGGTCGCGTTCATCGGCTCCACCGGCTCCGGCAAAACGACGCTCATGAACCTCATACCGAGGTTTTATGACGCAAGCGAGGGCGAGGTGCTCGTTGACGGCGTGAACGTCAAGGAATACGACCTCGAAGCGCTTTATGCAAAGATAGGCTACGTCTCGCAGAAGGCGGTCATGTTCACGGGAACCGTCGCCGACAACGTGGCGTTCGGCCAAAACGCGGATAAGAGCAAGCTGACCGACGCGCTGGAGATATCGCACTCGGCAGACTTCATCTCCGAGCTTGAGGATAAGGAAAACGCGCACATGGCGCGCGGCGGCACAAACTTCTCCGGCGGCCAGAAGCAGCGCCTTTCCATAGCCCGTGCACTCTGCCGCGACTGCGAGATACTCATTTTTGACGACACCTTCTCCGCGCTCGATTTCAAAACCGACCGCGAGCTGAGGGATGTTCTGAAAGACCGCACCGCCGGACAGACAAAGCTCATCGTCGCCCAGCGCATCGGCACCATCATGTCGGCCGACAGGATCGTCGTTCTCGACGAAGGCCGAGTGGTCGGCATCGGAACTCACAGGGAGCTGCTCAAGTCCTGCGAGGTCTATCGCCAGATCGCGCTCAGCCAGCTTTCGGAGGAGGAACTTGCCATATGAGACACGGACCACCGGGAAGAGGCGCCGACGAAAAGCCCAAAAACGTCAAAAGCTCGATGCTTGAGCTGCTGCGGTATCTAAAGCCGTGGTACAAGCCCATTGTCATTTCCCTGATATTCAGCCTCGTCGGCACGCTTCTGACGATCATAGCGCCCGATAAGCTTGCAGATCTGACCAATAATATCAGCGACGGACTGCAAACGGGCATAGATATGGACCTTATCATAAAGTCCATCCTCATCATTTTAGCAATATACATAAGCGCAAACCTTGTCACCTGCGCGGCAAGCTACATCATGATAACCGTCATGCAGAAGCTTGCATGGAGCATGCGCACGAGCATCAGCCAGAAGATAAATAAGCTTCCGCTTAAATTCTTCGACAAGGTCACAGTCGGCGACGTTCTCAGCCGCATCACGAACGATGTTGACACCATATCCTCGGCGCTCAACTCCAGTATAACGACGCTCGTTCAGGCTGTCGTGCAGTTTGTGGGCGTTACTATAATAATGTTTGCAACCAGCGGCCGCCTTGCGCTGACGGCGATCGGTTCGTCGATACTCGGCTTTGTGCTGATGTTCTTCATCGTTTCGCGCTCGCGCAAGTACTTCCGCCAGCAGCAGCAGAATCTCGGCGATATGAACGGCCACGTTGAGGAAATGTATTCCGGCCACAACATCGTCAGAGCTTACGGAGCAACCGCGCAGTCGAAAAAAGAGTTTGACCGCATAAACGATAACCTTTACAACAGCGCCTGGAAGTCGCAGTTTTTCAGCGGAATGCTCATGCCGCTGATGGGCTTTGTCGGCAACCTGGGCTATGTCGCCGTGTGCATCGTCGGCGCAACGCTCACGATGAGCGGAGCCATCCGCTTCGGCACGGTCATTGCGTTTATAAGCTATGTAAAGCTCTTCACCAACCCCCTGAGCCAGATATCTCAGGCTGTCAGCAGCCTCATGTCGGCCGGCGCGGCCGGCGAAAGGGTGTTCGGCTTCCTCGCCGAGGAGGAAATGCCCGACGACAGCGGCTGCACCGCGCACATCGACCATGTTCGCGGCAAGGTCGAGTTTGAAAACGTGCGCTTCGGCTATGACGAGGATAAGCCTATAATCCACGACTTCTCCGCCGATATAGAGCCGGGTCAGAAGGTAGCTATAGTCGGCTACACCGGCGCCGGCAAGACCACGATGGTAAACCTGCTCATGCGCTTTTATGAGCTGTGGAGCGGACAGATAAAGATCGACGGCGTGCCTGTGTCGGAAATGCGCCGCAGCGACGTGCATGCGATGTTCGGCATGGTGCTGCAGGACACATGGCTGTTTGACGGGACTTATCGCGAGAATATCGCCTATGGCAAGCCCGGCGTCACCGATGAGCAGGTCGAGGCCGCATGCAAGCTCGTGGGTCTTGACCACTACATAAAGACGCTGCCCAAGGGCTACGATACGGAGCTTAACGACCGCAGCAGCCTTTCGGCAGGCCAGCGCCAGTTGCTGACCATCGCGCGCGCAATGGTAGAAAATGCGCCGATGATAATCCTTGACGAGGCTACAAGCTCTGTCGATACGAGAACCGAGGTGCTCGTGCAGAAGGCGATGGATCGCCTCGCGCGCGGCAGAACGAGCTTTGTCATTGCCCACCGCCTGTCCACCATCCGCGACGCGGACCTCATCCTTGTCATGGACAAGGGCGATATCGTCGAAAGCGGAACGCACGAGCAGCTGCTCGAAAAGGGCGGACTGTATAAAGAGCTGTACACCAGCCAGTTTGAAAACAAGTGAGGTCGAGCATTGAAAAAGGTTGCACTTATAACCGGCTCCTCGCGCGGCATCGGCAGGGCCTGCGCCGAGACGCTTGCCCGGCGCGGCTACGCCGTGTGCATAAATTATATTGAGAGCCGCGATAAGGCCGAGCAGCTGCGCGATGCGCTGCTTGCCGATGGACTTGAGGCCATGTGCTTCGGGGCCGACGTTGCCGACAGAGCCGCTGTTCGTGAAATGGTCGGCGCGGTGAAAAGCTGCTTTGGCAATGTAACGCTGCTTGTCAACAATGCAGGCATTGCGCGCCAGAGCCTTTTTCAGGACATCGGCGAGGAATACTGGCACAGGGTATTCGACGTGAACGTAAACGGCGCGTTCAACACGATTCAGGAGGTGCTGCCGAGCATGCTGCATGAGCACTCGGGCTGCATAGTGAACGTGTCGTCGATATGGGGCATGCACGGCGCGTCGTGCGAGGTCGCGTATTCGGCGACAAAGCACGCGATAATCGGTCTTACACGTTCGCTGGCGCAGGAGCTCGCGCCGACTCACATCCGCGTAAACTGCGTTGCGCCCGGCGTTATAAACACCGATATGGTGCAGGTGCTCGGGCAGGAAACGCTCGATATGCTCGCCGAGGATACGCCCCTCGGCAGGCTCGGCAGACCCGAGGACATTGCCGAAGCCGTCGCGTTCTTGGCGTCCGACAGCGCCTCGTTCATAACCGGGCAAATACTCTGCGCCGACGGCGGATTTATAAAATGACATTAGGCGGCCTTTTGCGCGCGTTATATTGTGTCAGGCTAATAAAAAGGGCTTGCTGTCTGCCAAGTGCAGACGGCGAGCCCTTTTGCTTTGATGCGATGCCGCATTCATGTTACGCAAAACGTTAATGTTTCCTCCGCACCCTCGAACCGGGCAACGGCAATAAGCGTATCCGTAGGTGCCCCAATGCGCCACTAAAAAAGGAGCCTCCGGGGGGTGGAGACTCCATGCGATTGGGGGTGGTGGAGAAGGAGATTTCATAATGTTGAACGCGAGCTGAACTCCGTTCTGATAATAAAGACGTGATTTTTCGCCGGATATTGCGGTGATGCGCGCGAAAAGCGACAAAAAACTCCCACGGCCAAGCCGTGGGAGCTTTGAATTTAAAAATCAGTCGGTCACATAGGGCAGGAGAGCGATCTGACGGGCTCTCTTGATAGCCTCGGTGAGCTGGCGCTGATGCATTGCGCAGGTACCGGTTGTACGACGGGGAAGGATCTTGCTGCGCTCGGAAATGAAGCGGCGAAGCTTTGCAGTATCCTTATAGTCGATGCTGGTGGCCTTATCTACGCAAAACTGGCAGACTTTTCTGCGCTTGCGGTTTTTGGGATTGTTCTTATCGAAAGCCATTAGCTGTATCCTCCTATATTATTTTTAAAACGGCAGTTCGCCGTCATCGTCGCCAAGCTCAGAAAATGCCGACGCGCCCATCGAGGGAGCCGGAGCATCGTAGCTTGAGGAGTGACGGGGCTCACCGCGCATGTCGCCGCCTTCGCGGCGCTTGCTTTCGCCGAAATACATGTTGTCAACGACGACCTCGGCGCTGCGGCGCTTGCCGCCCTCACGGTCGGTCCAGTCGCGGATCTGCAGGCGGCCGCTCACAACGGCCATGCTGCCCTTGGTGAAGTACTTGGAGACGAACTCCGCCGTGCTTCTCCACGCGACAATGTCGATGAAGTCCGTCTGCCGCTCGCCGCCGTCACGACCGCCGAAATCACGGTCGACCGCAAGCGAAAACGACGCCACGGGGATCTGGGACTGGGTATAACGAAGCTCGGGGTCACGGGTCAGACGGCCCATGAGCACAATGTGATTCAGCATTGCCGCGCCTCCTTATTCCGGGCGACGGGTGATCAAGGAGCGGAGAATACCGTCCGTGATGCCCAGCACACGATCCAGCTCAGCCGGGAAATCCGGGCCGCTGGTGAACTTGACGAGCACGTAGTAGCCCTCGGAAATGTAGTTGATCTCGTAAGCGAGCTTGCGCTTACCCATCTCCTCCATCTCCTCCAGCGTGCCGTTCTGCTCGACAAGCGCCTTGAACTTCTCGACGACTGCTGCAGTCTCTTCCTCCGACAGGTTGGGGTTGATGATGTACATCAGTTCGTACTTTTCGGTGGTTTTTGCCATTTCAGTTGCACCTCCTTCTGGTCTGATGGCCCTCATCTCAAATGAGAGCAAGGATCACCTGTGTCAGCACACAGGCCATATTATTATACCTGAAAATATGGGAAAGTCAATCTTTTTTTGCACTTTCCGGTGTGTCGAGCACGTGTACGTTCATCTGCGGATAGGACATGGACACACCGTGGGCATCAAACGCCGCGCCGACGGCCTCCATGAGGTCGTAGTACACCGTCCAGTAATCGGCCGTCTTGCACCAGACCCGCACGACGTAGTCGATATTGCTCTCGCCGTACCCCGACACACGCACAAACGGCGCGGGCTCCGGCAGGATGCCGGGCACAAGGGAGACGGCATTGTGCAGCGCCGCCTTCACCTGCTCCGGACGGCAGGTATAGTCCGCGCCGAAGGTGAGATCCACGCGCCGCTGCGGCCACGGTTGTAGTTGACGATCTTGGACGCCGACAGGTCACTGTTCGGCACATAGATGTCCTTATTGTCGATCGTGCACAGCTGCGTGTAGATGAGGCCGATGTCGCGCACCGTGCCGCTGACATTGCCGGCCTCGATGAAATCGCCGTCCTCAAACGGCCGTGTGAGCAGGATGATGATACCGCTCATGGCATTCGAGAGGCAGTTTTGCACCGAGAGCGACAGAGCCAGACCGAGCAGGCTGAACACAGCCAGCAGTGCTGTGACATTAAAGCCGAGGCTATCGGCCACGATGAGGATCGCCATGAATTCCAGCGTGATCTTGAGCACCTTGAGAATGAACCTGCTCAGGCTCTCGGACAGGCGCGAGTGCGACGATATGCGCCGCGCAATGCGCATGATGATCCAGATGCAGACAATGCAGATCACGAGCGTGATGGCGGTGGTGATAAGCTTTTCCAGTGTGAGACTGCCGAGGCTGAAGCCGATGGCTTTGTTCACGTCCTCGATGCTGTCTTTTGTCGATTCGAGCGCGCTCTGATAGGTGTCCGTATTCAAATGGCGGTCTCCCCTTTCGTGAATGATCTGATGTTCAGTATACGCCATACCCCGCCGGTTTTCAACACGTTCCGTCAGGCGGAGCGTTGGAGAAAAATGCGTGCGTGCACGGTGTCCGATACTGCCTCAAGCAGGATCGCGCCTTTTCTATCCGGCTCGTCTGCGAGTCGGATAGAAAAGGCGGGGCTGAAATCAGCCCCGCCTGCGTGGGTAGGAAAAATTATGCCTCGTCGTAGAGCTTCTTGAGCTTGAGCAGGTGCTCGTAGCGCTTCTTTGCGTTGGCCTCGGACTTGGCAAACAGCTCCTCGGCACGATCCGGGAACTCGTTGGTCAGGCGGGCGTAACGTGCCTCGTTCATGAGGAAGTCACGGTAGCCGTCGGCCGGCTCCTTGCTGTCGAGCGCGAAGGGCTTCTCGGCGGACGGATCGTAGCGGAACAGATTCCAGTA
>OLPV01002511.1_pt1 | contig 11954 bp, 9 predicted proteins | sample 1671961 | NCBI WGS metagenome assembly OLPV01 (sample SAMEA3136630, study PRJEB25190) | human gut metagenome | biome: human gut; feature: human-associated habitat; material: faeces | place: Austria | collected 2013
ACTTTCAGTTTTTCCATAAATCCTCCCAGTTTCCGCGTATCACGATTCTAATCATTGTTTTTTGACAGGCCTTTTTCCCTTTCCAGCCTTTCTGTTTTTACTATACCGGAAAAATATGTTCGTTTTGTGAAAATCAGTTCCTATCTTTTTAACTTTCCTTCTGGTTAATCAGATATTTTGCATATTCCTGAATCACCAGATAGGTTCCCACATCATAATGTACACCGTCCGATGTTCCGTATCCATTTTGTTGAAGATAGGAATACACATCCAAATACGCTTCCGGGAATGCCTGCTGCAATACACTGTTAAAAGACACAACCATATCGCTGTTAATGAAATAACCACAGGAGGATGCCATTGCATCATTTACCGGATTCACAGACATTAACCAGAATCTGGTATTCGGATAGCTTTCCATCAGATACTGATATTCTTCAATGTAACTGCCAATATTTGCCACATCATTAATGCCAAAACAAAAAATCACATCTGCATCCGGCCAGGCATTCATCTGGTCTATCATCTGATAGACCCCCTCTGATACAAACCAGTCATATCCGATGCTCTCTTTTCCCACATAACAGTATCCGCCTGCCATTGACATGCCTACAACTCTGGAATCCCCCACAAAAATCATCTGTGTTACTTCACGATGCTGTTCCTCTTCTGCTTCTTTCCAGTCTTCGTGGATCTCATCTATGGTATGGCGGAAAATATTCAATCCAAGATATGGGTTATTCTGTCTCTCTACAACATTCAGAAAACGTTCAATATCAAACGGTATCTGTTCTTTTTCCTCCTGTGCATGCGTGGTAATTGGCAGAATCAGGAAACAGATCAGCATACAGCAAATTCCTGTCTGCAGCATTCTTTTTTTCATGCAATCTCCTTTACATAGCATCCAATGCCTGAAGGATATTGGCTCCAGATGCAGAATCATGATAATATACCACAGACACATACAATCCATTATAAATGCCATTCGGGCAATTGATCTCTCCATCTTCTTTTGCCAGATTCAGAATTTTCCCATTGTTACAGGAAACGGTAATTGTACTCATTCCACTGGACATAATTGTACCATATACCTGTTTTACTGAACTGGTATCTGCCGGATTGGAAGAACTTCCACTGTTCTGATCATCTTCTTCAAAGGAAACATCACTATAGTCCAATGGATCTGTCCAGGAAAGCAGATCCCCGTATACATAGCCGGTATATCCTTTATAACTGATTCGAATCCAGTTATTTGGTGTATATCCAGTGACCGTGACATCATCCCCGTATCCCAGTGTACCAAGTACATCTGCGTCCGTAGAATAATAAGAGCGGACATTTGCCTGTACATTAGTCACATACATGGTGCCACCCATAGCTGTTACCGGTGCATTCCAGCTCAAATAATCACTGGATACATAGCCAGTGTGTCCGTTGTAGGTAATACGGATCCAGTTATTATTCGTATACCCACTGACACTGACCGTATTTCCGGTACTTAATGATCCCAGAATTGCCCCGTCTGTACCTGCTGCATTTCTTACATACACTTCTGTCGTTGCATACATGGTACCAGACATACTTTTTATAATCACAGGCTTTTTCTCACTGACAAAATCCGCTGATACGTATGCTGTAGTTCCCTGATAATCAATCTGGATCCATCCGTCACTGGTATATCCTGTCTGTGTGATTGTGCCACCTGCAGCAATACCGCCAAGCACTGCCGCTGATACATTATTCTGTGCACGCACATTCAAATCTGCCGTTGCATAAACGGTGGCATTTTTTTCTGTAATCTGAACCACAGGCTTATCTGCCTTAGATTCTTTATAAGAAGACAGATCTGGAAGTGTCACAGTAACTGCCTTACCAGGATCGGTAAAGGTACTGACAGAATTCGTTGTGCAGGTCTGCGGTTCTTCCCCGGAGCGTACCGTATAGACCGTCTGAATCCGTCGCTTGGTAATCTGCCCCTGGCTGTCTGTATTTATATATCCCTGAAGTGTCATTAGGCTGGTCTGATGTTCATCTTGCACGCCTTCCAGAATATTATCTGTAAATTCTCCCAATGATTTTTCTGTTGCTGTAAACAGATAACTGTCATTATTATAATCCAGAGAATCCAGGTATTCAGATTTCAGATTTAGGTACACATACTGATTCATGACCTGAAGCATCTCTTCCGGTTTCATGGCATATTTGATATTCTTGCCTGAATCATTATCGTAAAAATAGCCATCTGTATAATACTGTTCCTTCGTTCCATCATCCGTCTCAATGGAGATCGCCGCTTTCAGGTTCTTCAGATCCTGTAGTCCACTCACTTGCAAATGAATGGTTTTACCTGCATTTTCCTTAATATCCGGCACAATGGTTGTCTCATTTACTGTAACATCCAGACTGTCCTGATTATCCTGCAGATCCACTGCCGAATCATAAGAACGGGTCACTTCTGAATCCGGCACTGCTGCCGCTGCGGTACTTCCAAGTACTGCTGATACCAGTAATGCCTGTAGTATTATATTTCGTTTCTTCATAAGCTTCTTCCCCCTTTATTAGCAGCCTAATGCCATAATACATGTTTATTTCACGCTCTTAATTCTTTTCCAGCTTGTACAGACAGTATATCATCTTGTCTGCTATTTTTCCATAAAGTTTTATCAGTTGTGTTCCTCATTTTAAATACAAAAGAACGCTAAAACATTACGTTCCAGCGTTCTTCTTAAGTGGAGCTGAGGGGAATCGAACCCCTGTCCGAAAGCCTATTCATCGTGGTATCTCCCATCACAGTCACTGTTTTAACATTCCCTCCATGGCACGCCCAGAGACAGGCTGGTCACTTCAGTAGCTTCATCAATTCTTTTATCTGTTCAAAGCTTCACAGACAAAGTGCCCCGCAAGTTTGATGCCGGGATCCTAAGCAGCGGGTTGCTCAGGGCCGACAGCAGCCATTAGGCTGCGTACGCTAAATTTTCGTCTGCGTTTATATTTAATTCCGGTTTACTATGTGGTCCCGGCCCACAGATGGCTGCCTCGATTGCAAAACCCCCGTCGAAACCAGTACAACCCCTGAATTCAGGTGTATGGGTTATGCAGATATTAGCGTAATTTATTCTAACGCATTCATTTATTTCCGTCAAGCCGGTTTCCGCATATTTTCTTGAAAAAACCTATAGTATTCAGTATAATGAAAATAACTATACCAAAAGGGGGTTGAGTTTTTATGAAGAGAAAGTATATGCTTTTACAGGCTTTTTTATTATCTGCTGCTCTTGGTTCTTCCACAGCAGCCGCTGTTCCTGAATCTGATGTAACAAAGGCTTACGATTCTGCAGTAGATCTTCAGGATCATCAGGACAGTATTGATGTTACAGTAAATGAAACTACCAATGTGCCAGATATCAAAGGCAATGCGACAAAAAACATTCATCTGCAGGCCAGCGGACTTCAGGATCTGAAGAATCTTAAAGTAGCTATCTCCATCGAGACAGATGATGGAACCAAAGAGCAGTATTATACGGACGGATATTTTTATGACAATGATTCCGGTGAGAATGTAAAGTATGCCATGAAACCGGAAGAGATGATTCAGCTTATGAACCAGTATGTCTATCTTAATCTGAATTCACAGTATCTGGATTCTCTGGATTATAATAACGCCAGCTATCTGTTCACTGCAACAGAAGGTTCTCTGGGTGAGTTTAAAGACAACGTTCTGGAAGGTGCACAGGACGAGCATCAGATTAACCTGGTGACGCTTCAGGGATATGTAAATACTGATGAGCAGGGACAGATTACGAAACGGAGGATTCAGACTGTTTACACGGTTCGCTCCGGTGAAGAGCCACAGACCTGCACTACAAACTCTGTGAGCACATTTACCAATCATAGTACTGCCATTACGGTTGATATGCCAGATTTATCTTCTTATAAAGAATCCAAGGCGACAGAACCGGTTGTAGAGATCACCGAAAAAAAAGCAACCATTTATGCTACGGCTGATCTGAATGTCCGGGCGCAGAACAATGTATCCGCCACAGTGCTTGGTGGTATTGCAGCAGGAAACGAGATTACGCAGACCGGTTATACCAGCGATGGCTGGATTCAGATCAGTTATCAGGGAGCCACAGCTTATGTATCTGCTGACTTTGTCAGCGACAAAAAGCCAGTGATTGTAAAATCCATGTCCGGTACTATGTATGCGACCACAGAAGTCTATGTCCGCAGTGCAGCCGGAACCGATGGCGCCATTCTTGGATCTCTGAGTACCGGCAGTACCGTCACTGTCAGCGGATATACGAATAACAACTGGATCCGAATCACTTACAATGGTCAGACTGGTTATGTATCCAGCGATTATTTAAGCTGGAACGCTCCGGTTACCGCTATGGGAGGAACTATGTATGTTACCAGTGCACAGGCGAATGTGCGTTCCTATTATTCGACCGATGCCAGTGTACTTGGCACTCTGAACTATGGGGATGATGTGAGTGTTACCGGATACACTCCAAATAACTGGATCCGTGTCAGTTATAAGGGATACACTGGTTATATTTACGGAGATCTTCTCTCCTGGACAGATCCATTGGATTACAGTGATTATGTACCTGGAAATGATCAGAACAATCAGCCATCCCCTGATTCTTCTAATCCGGCAGACAGCAGTTCGGTAAAACAGGTATTTGGAACCGTCATTTCCAGTGGAATGAGTACGATTACCATTTCCTGTAATAATGGCAAAATTCTAAATCTTGCAAAAGAGAAAGTAGGGGCGGCCATTGGCCGCCCGTGCTTGTTATGTGGGGGTTATTCCTCGCTCAGCACATGGGCTCCCTGGAATTCCACATGCAGAGGCAGCATCTGCCAGTTGTGCTCGGTGATGGAATCCAGCTTCTTTTCCAGCTTTTCCTGCAAGCCCGGATTCCGGGTGACGCACAGCAGGGTGGGGCCCGCGCCGGACAGGCAGAAGCCCGCGCCGATGGTGCGAACCAGAGCCTCAATTTTTTCGTAGTCGGGAATCAGGCTCTTCCGGTACTTCTGATGAAGCCTGTCCTGCATGGCGGTGCGCAGAAGCTTCTCGTCTCCCAGTTCCAAGGCCTTGAGCACCAGAGCACCGTGGGAGATATTATAGATGGCGTCCGCCCGGTTCACCTGCTCCGGCAGCACCGAACGGGCCAGAGAGGTGGACAGGCTGAATTCCGGTACCAGCGCCAGAAACTCCCAGCCTGGATGCAGGGGGAAGCTGACGCACACCGGCAGACCCCCGTCTACCATGGAGGCGGTGAGACCGCCGTAGAAGGCCGGAGCCAGGTTGTCCGGGTGACCCTCCATAGCGTTGGTGATGTTGAGAAGACCCTGGGTGGACAGTCTGCTGCCGTGGAGCACGTTGGCACCCATGGCACCGGCCACCAGCAGAGCGGCAGAGGAGCCAAGCCCCCGGCAAATGGGAATGTGGGCGTCGATGTGAATTCTGACTCCCCGCACCTCTTCACTGAGGGTGTTCAGCACGGCGCAGTAGACGGTGTAGGCCAGATTGTCCGGGCCGGTGTAGGCCTCGTCGCAGCCGGTGATTTCCAGACCTTCCTCGGTTTCCTCGAAGGTCACGTCGGTGTACAGGCTCAGGGCGCAGCCGAAGGCGTCGAAGCCCGGCCCCAGGTTGGCGGTGGTGGCGGGGACACGGATGGTAACTTGTTTCATGGCGTTCTCCCTTACAGGCTCAGGACAAAGCTCAGCATTTTGTCCTTGTCGATGACCTGGGTGTGCTTTTCTGGCTTGCCCTGTAAGGATGCCAGATTCTTGGGCACGGGCACACCGGTCATCTGGCTGAGCCGAGCCATCTGGGTGAACTCGTCGCCGGAGGTGTCGCCGCCGATGGCGGTGAGCACCGCCGCGGGGAACTTGTAGGGAGAGGCGGTGGAAAGCACCACCATAGGCCGGTGATCGCCGGTTTCGGCGACGTAGTCCTCGGCGGCGGCCCAGCCGGAGGCGGTGTGAGGATCGCACAGGTAGCCGTCCTCTTTATAAACCCGGCCGATGATCTCGGCGGCTCTGGCATCGTCGCAGCAGGCGGCCCAGAACTGAGACTGAATCTTTTCCAGCAGCTGGGCGGGGACGGTGTAAACGCCCTGGGTGTTCAGCTCCTGCATAAGCCCGGCTACCAGTTTCGTGTCCCCGCTGAGCAGGTACAGCAGCCGCTCCAGGTTGGAGGACACCAGAATGTCCATGGAGGGGGAGGTGGTCTTGAGCAGGGGACGGCGGCGGTCATAGGTGCCGGTGCGGATGAAGTCCGTGAGCACATTGTTGGCATTGGAGGCGCAGATGAGGGCGCCCACAGGCAGACCCAGCCGCTTTGCCAGGTATCCCGCCAGAATGTCGCCGAAGTTGCCGGTGGGAACGGAGAAGTTCACCTCATCGCCCAGACGGATCTTTCCCGCGTCCAGCAGATCCCGGTAGGCTCGGAAATAGTACATGATCTGGGGAGCCAGCCGGCCGATGTTGATGGAGTTGGCGCTGGACAGAGCCACGGGCAGGTCACGCCCCTGGCAGGCGGCGAAGATGTTCTTCACCCCGGTCTGGGCATCGTCGAAGTTGCCCCGGACGGCGCAGACGGAAACGTTATTTCCTTCCTGGGTCACCATCTGTGCCCGCTGAACCTGGGATACGCCGCCGTCGGGATAGAACACGCAGATACGGATGCCGGGCACATCCCGGAAGCCCTCCAGAGCGGCCTTGCCGGTGTCGCCGGAGGTGGCGGTGAGAATCAGGATGTCCTTTTCCTGACCCTTGACAGCCTTGGCGGCGGTGAGCAGCTGGGGCAGCATGGAAAGCGCCACATCCTTAAAGGCGGAGGTGGGACCCCGGAACAGCTCCAACATGGAGAAACCGCCCACTGGCACGGTGGGAGTCAGATCTTCCGTCTCAAATTTTCCGGTGTAGGCCCGGCGCACCAGCTCCGGCATATCGGGGATATCCGGCAGCAGAGCGGAGAGAATTTGGGTGGACATCTGGATGGAGCTGCCCTTCAGGCATTCCTGCCAATCAAAGGCAGGCAGACCTTCGGGCATATACAGACCGCCGTCGGGAGCCAGCCCCTCCAGGACGGCCTGGGCGCTGTCAACAAAGACGCTTTCGTTTCGGGTAGAATGATACCGCATTGGCTTACCTCCTAGGATACATAGGCCGGGCACGTTCCGGGTTTGGGGGAAGTGCCCAATTCATTGTTGCTAATTGCACAAAAACCGAGAAAATCAAACAAAAACCTTGGCTTTTTGATGCAGTTGCTTTTTTGATAGGTATATGATATACTGTTTTTCGTAAAAAAGCAAGTGTTTTCGGCATGGGTACAGCTTCTTTGCGCATCCTGCCGAATTACCTGAAAAAAAGGAAGGTATTATTTATGAATATCGGTTTGCTCGGCTTCGGCGTGGTCGGCCGGGGCGTTTATGAGATTACGGAAAAGCGCGCGGATATGCAGGTGAAGAAGGTTCTCTGCCTGGAGGACATTCAGCTGCCCGACGCCCAGGCGGTGCGGGACATCCGGGCCATCACCGAGGACGAGACCATCGACACCGTGGTGGAGGCCATGGGCGGTCTGCATCCGGCCTTCGACTTCGTGAAGGCCGCCATTGAAGCGGGCAAGAACGTGGTCACCTCCAATAAGGCGCTGGTTTGCACCTTCTACGATGAGCTGCTGCCTCTTGTGAAGGAGAAGGGTGTGTTCTTCCGGTGCACCGCTGCCGTGGGCGGCGGCATCGGCTGGCTCAGCGAGCTGGAGCGTGCCCGCCGGGTGCAGACCATCGCGGAGGTGGGCGGCATCATGAACGGCACCTGCAACTATATTCTTGACAACATGACCCGGAACGGCCTGGGCTATGACGAGGCGCTGAAGCAGGCTCAGTCCCTGGGCTATGCCGAGGCCAACCCCTCCACCGACGTGGACGGCATCGACACCTGGCACAAGGTGATTCTGTCCTCCAACATCGCCTTCGGCGTGAGCTTGGACAAGACCACCGTTCCCGTGGCGGGCATCCGGAACATTACCGCTTCCGATGTGGAGAACTTCAAGACCCATGGCCTGGTGTGCAAGCTGATCTCCACCGGCAAGCGGGTGGAAGGCGGCTACAGCGTCTATGTGCACCCCACCCTGGTGAAGGCCGGGGAGCTGGAGGCTGCGGTGCCCATGAACTACAACCTGATCACCTTCCGGGGTGACACCTCCGACCGGATGAGCTTCTACGGTCAGGGCGCGGGCAGATACCCCACCGCATATAATGTGGTGGAGGATCTGGTGGATGTGCTGAACGGCCGGGGCTTCTACGCCCCCTATGGCGAGGCCGTCAAGGCCGACAACACCGGCCTGCTCCGGTTCTACGTCCGGGGAGATTGGAAGGGCGCCGTGGAGGAAACCTGGGGCGACGCCGTCATCACCGCTCCCGTGGCGGTGGGCGAAATCCACGGCTGGCTGAAGGAAAATCCCGATGCCTTTATCGCGGAAATCCGGGCATAATTCCGAATCAGAGAGGAAAGACCAAATGAAAGTAGTAAAATTCGGCGGCAGCTCCATGGCGGACGCGGGCCAGTACCGGAAGGTGCGGGACATCCTCATGGCCGACCCTGACCGGCGGGTGGTGATTGTTTCCGCCGCCGGTAAGCGATTCAGCAAGGATCACAAGCTGACGGACCTTCTGTATCTGTGCTACGCCCATATTCAGTACGGCGTGGACTGCTCTCCCATTTTTGATCTCATTGCCAACCGGTACATTGACATCCGGGACGACCTGGGCCTTGACCTGCCCATTGAGGTCGAGCTGGCGGAGCTGAAAAAGCGCATTGATTCCAAAGCCATCTCCCAGGAGGAGCTGGTCAGCCGGGGCGAGTATTTTTCCGCCAAGCTGATGGCGGCATACCTAGGCTTCCAGTTCGTGGATGCCGCGGACTGGGTGAAGTTCAACATGGACGGCACCGTCAACGAGGAGGAGTCCTATCAGGCGCTGAACAGCCAGGTGCTGGTGGGCTACGGCGCGGTGATTCCCGGCTTCTACGGCACCATGCCCGACGGCACCATCCACACCTTCTCCCGGGGCGGCAGCGACATTACCGGCGCTCTGGCCGCCGCGGCATTGGACGCGGACGTGTATGAGAACTGGACGGACGTTTCCGGCATCCTCATGGCCGACCCCCGGATCGTGGACGATCCCCAGGCCATCCCTGAGGTGACTTACGATGAGCTTCGGGAGCTGAGCTATTCCGGCGCCCAGGTGCTCCACGAGGACTCCATTTTCCCTGTCCGGGAGAAAAATATTCCTGTGAACATCCGCAATACCAACGAGCCCGAGGCTCCCGGCACCATGATTCAGGAGACCTTCCCCGGAGATCATGACCCGGAGCGGTTCATTACCGGCATCACCGGCAAGAAGGATTTTTCCATCATCTCCCTGAGCAAGCGGGGCATGAGCAACCAGGTTGGCGTTCTGCGCAAGGTGCTCACCGTGCTGGAGCGGCACGGCATCTCCGTGGACTATGTGCCCAACGGCATTGACAACGTGTCCGTGGTGCTGCCCACCTGGGCCATCGAAAAAGACCTCTACACCATCATGGCCGAGATCAAGAAGGAGGCCCAGCCGGATACCCTGGACGTGCACCACCACATTGCCGTGGTTGCCGCCGTTGGCCGGAAGATGGCCTTCCGTCCCGGTATTTCCGGCAAGATTTTCGCTGCCCTGGGCGAAAGCGGCATCAATATCCGTATGATCAACCAGGGCCCGGACGAGCTGAACATTATCTTCGGTGTGGACAACAAGGATTTCAAGGAAGCCATCCGGGTTCTGTACAGCAGCTTTATTACCAAGTAACAGGAGGAAAGGGAATATGAAACAGTATACCGTAGCCGTCCTGGGCGCAACCGGCGCCGTGGGACAGGAAATGATGAAAATCCTGGCCGAGCGGAACTTTCCCGTGGGGAAGCTGGTGCCCCTGGCCTCTGCCCGCTCCGCCGGCAAGACTGTGAAGTTCAAGGGCGAAGATGTGACCATTCAGGAGGCCTGTGATTCCGCTTTTGAGGGCGTGGACATCGTGCTGGGCGCGGCGGAAAACGACATTGCCAAGAAGTTTGCTCCTGCCATCGTGAAGGCCGGTGCGGTCTTTGTGGACAATTCCTCCGCCTTCCGGCTGGATCCCAATGTGCCTCTGATTGTGCCGGAAATCAACCCCGAGGATGTGAAGTGGCACAAGGGCATTATTTCCAACCCCAACTGCTCTACCATCATCACCGTCACCGCCGTCAATGCCCTGAACAAGATTGCCACCATTCAGGCCATGACCGCTTCCACCTACCAGGCGGTGTCCGGCGCCGGCGCCGGCGGCCCCATTGAGCTGCAAAACGAGGTGGAGGCTCTGCGCCTGGGCAAAACCTATGAGCCCAAGGTGTTCTCCTACCAGATTGCCTATAACCTGATTCCCCAGATCGGCGGCGAGCAGTTCGAGGGCTACACCAGCGAGGAAATGAAGATGCAGAACGAGGGCCGGAAGATCATGCACCTGCCCGAACTGAAGGTCAGTTGCACCTGCGTCCGGGTTCCCGTGGTGCGCAGCCACTCCATTTCCGTGTCCGTGTACCTTGACCGGCACGTTACCGTGGAGGAAGCCCGGCAGGTTCTGAAGGACGCCCCCGGCGTGAAGCTGGTGGACGATCTGCCCAATCTGAAGTTCCCCATGCCCCTGGATACCTCCGATCAGGACATTGTCTTTGTAGGCCGGATTCGCCCCGACCTGGTGTTCGACAACGGCCTGTGCCTGTGGTGCTGCGGCGACCAGGTGCGCAAGGGCGCGGCCACCAACGCCATCCAGATCGCGGAACTGCTGGTGAAGGAATAATATTATAGAATGGTATAAATCCCTCCTGACCGGGCAATGCTCCTGGCAGGAGGGATTTTTATGACCATACGGGATGCCATGACCGCCCCGGCCGTCCGGATTCACCCCAAGGAAACGGTATGGGTGGCGGCACGGATGCTGGAGCGGGAGAACATCGGGGCCCTGCCGGTGTGCGGCAGTGACGGCAGGCTCTGCGGAGTCGTCACCGACCGGGACATTGTGACCCGATGCCTGGCGGCGGGGCGATCGCCAAGCACCACGGCGGTGGAGGAGATCATGACCACCGCCGTGGTGTCGGCAAGGCCGGACATGGATTTGGAACTGGCCGCTGGGCTTATGGGCAGGCGGCAGATCCGGCGGCTTCCGGTGACGGAAAACGGCAGGCTGTGCGGAATGCTCAGCCTGGGAGACCTGGCGGTCAAGCCGGAGTGCAGCCTGGATGCCGGAGACGCGCTGACGGAGATCAGCGAAGGCCTGTCCCGGCGGAGGTAAAAGTGAGCCAATGACGCACAATTGACTGCTGGGATAGTACACAAAAATAATTGAAGAATTTTGTAGAAAACGCTTGACAAAAGGAGGATGCTGTGGTAGTATATCCAAGCTGTCCGCGAGGGCAGCTAAATAATGCCAAATTTGAGAGAAATTTGAAGAGAAACGAAAAAAGTTCTTGACAAATGGAATCAAATATGGTAAACTCAAAAAGTTGCGTGATGAAGAGCGAAAGCTTGGAGCGTGACCTTCACAGCTCGAAAAACTTCGAAAAGAAACGAAAAAAGTTCTTGACAAAGCTTGAAAGATGTGATAAACTAAAACAGTTCGAAGCGAACGGAAAACCGGAAGCTTGAACGCGTCTGTACCTTGTAAATTGAATAACGTAAAGACGATTTTTAACACCTTGGACAATTAATGGATTGTTTAAGCGTAAGCGAAAAAACAGCCAACGAAAATTCTTGAGTAATAAATGCTAGTAGCAAATTATTCAGAAACTTGATTTAAGCTCGAAAGAGTTTAGATACAATTTTTTGAGAGTTTGATCCTGGCTCAGGACGAACGCTGGCGGCGTGCCTAACACATGCAAG
>OLPV01002523.1_pt1 | contig 11907 bp, 10 predicted proteins | sample 1671961 | NCBI WGS metagenome assembly OLPV01 (sample SAMEA3136630, study PRJEB25190) | human gut metagenome | biome: human gut; feature: human-associated habitat; material: faeces | place: Austria | collected 2013
CTGCCGCAAGCGGCATCTTCCCCTCAAGCTCCGCAAGGGGAAGACAATTGGGTGCGTCCTAAAACTCAGCACCGCACTAACGCTACGCGAGGCAACCACGGTTTCCTCTGCACCCTCGACACCGGGCAACCAGAGATATGCGTATCAGTGCAAACTCAATGCGCCTCTAAAAAAGCGCGAGGCAACTACGGTTTCCTCCGCAGTCTCGACACCGGGATACCGCAATATGCGTATCCGTAGGTGCGGCAATGCGCCTCTAAAAAGAAGGTATGGATAACAGTGGACAGTTTTAAAAGCGGCGCGATAAGCGTCGGAAAATATTTCAGAACATTTTATCGTTGGGTGCTGCTGTCGGTGGTGACGGGGCTTGTGTGCGGACTGGTCGGGTCGGCGTTCCACCTGACGGTCGATTTTGCAACATCGTTCAGGGCGCAGCACCAGTGGCTGGTGTTCCTGCTGCCGATCGGCGGTCTTGCGATCGCGCTGATCTATCGGGTGAGCAAGATGGAGGGCGAGGGCACAAACAACATCATCGACTCGATCCACGACGGTGAGAAGGTCCCCATCATGCTTGTGCCTGTCATTTTCGTTTCAACTGCGATCACTCATCTCGTCGGCGGCTCGGCCGGGCGCGAGGGCGCGGCGCTTCAGATCGGCGGCGGCATCGGCTACCGCGTCGGACGGCTGCTGAAGCTTGATGACAAGGACATGCGCCTTGTCACGCTTTGCGGCATGAGCGCGGTGTTCGCTGCGCTGTTCGGAACACCGCTGACCGCAACAATATTCGCGCTTGAGGTCATATCGGTCGGCATCCTGCATTACTCGGGGCTGATCCCATGCCTCGTCGCGTCGGTGACGGCGTACGGCGTGTCGCTGCTGTTCGGCATTGCACCAATGCGCTACTCTGTCGCGCTCGCGCCGCTGGAGTTCGGGCTGCTGCTGCGCGTGTGCGTCCTCGCCGTCGTGTGTGCGCTGGTCAGCATCGTGTTCTGCGTTGCAATGCACAAAACCGAGCAATTTGCGGCCAAAGCCGTCAAAAATATATATCTGCGCGCATTTTTGGGCGGCGTAATCGTCATCGTGCTGACGCTCATCGTCGGCGACGAGAGCTACAACGGCATCGGCACCGACATCATCGCCTCCGCCCTCGGCGAGGGCAAGGCTCCGACTTGGGGCTTTTTATGGAAGATAGCTTTCACCGCCGTTACCATAGGTTTCGGCTTTAAGGGCGGCGAGATAGTGCCGACGATGTTCATCGGAGCGGTCCTCGGCTGCACGGTCGGGCCGCTGCTTGGCATACCGGCGCAGTTCGCGTCGGCGATCGCGCTCGTCGCGGTGTTCTGCGGAGCTGTGAACTGCCCGATAGCGTCGATCATCCTGTCGGTCGAGCTGTTCGGCTCGGGCGAGCTGCTGTACTTCGCGCTTGCCTGCGGCATATCGTACATGCTCTCGGGCTACTTCGGCCTTTACAGCAGTCAGAAGATCATGTACTCGAAAACACGCGCAGAGTTCATAAACCGCTACGCGAAGTAGAAAAAAACCGCCTGATCTTAGGCCGGTTGACACAAGAAAACATACGGTTTTGAAGCGATCTTTTTCGCCCCTGCGGCGTCCAAAGCCTTGAGAATACGTCAGTATGCTCAGCGACTTTGTCCTTGCAGGAACAAAAAATCTCAGCTTCAAAACTGCAAAGCACCAAAAATGACGGAGCAAGTGCGAGGTCGAGGCGCGGCGGCGCAGGCATACTTTGTGTATACCAAGCCGTCGCAACATAGACATTCGTGCTTGCTCCGCCTTTTTTGGCGTGTGTCTTCTTATGTCAGCCGGCCTTTAGGCGGTTTTTTCATTACTGATGCTTCACTGTTTTTGCCCATTCCGGCTCCTTGAAGCCGACAAGGACGAAGTCATCGGCGATGAGCATCGGGCGCTTGACGAGCATTCCGTCCGTTGCGAGCAGGGCGTACATCTCGTCCTCGGTCATGCCGGGGAGCTTATCCTTCAGTCCCTGCTCCTTATACAGCAGACCGCTTGTGTTGAAAAACTTTTTCAGCGGCAATCCACTCAGATTATGCCACGCGCGCAGCTCGGCCTCGGTGGGCTTATCGTCCTTGATGTTCCGAAGCTCGTAGGAAGCTCCGTTTGCGTCAAGCCATTTCTGCGCCTTCTGGCAGGTGCTGCATTTGGGGTAGCAAAGAAAAATCATGTTATCGATCTCCTACATAAGTAAATCGCCGATACGTCCTGCCGTCGCGCTCAACAAGCTCGTTCCACATGCTCGCCGGGCGCACCCAGATGCCATATTCGCCGTACAGCGCCTGATACACCACCATCGGCTCGAGCGTTTCGCTGTGCTTTGCGACGTACAAAACGCGATATTCGTTGCCCTTAAAATGCCGGTAGCGGCCAGTTTTTATCTCTTCCACAACAAATTCCCTCAGTTCAAGATCTCAAACTCCATGTCCGTTTTCAGCGGATAGGCTATGAGCGCCGAGCCGTCAAGCTCCTCGCGGTTCATGTCAACGCCGACGATGCTGTGATCATCATAGGTTTTATAGTAATAAATGCCCTTATCGGCGTTGCAGCACGAGGTGTAGATGGATATCTCGTACTTTCCGTCCGCCAGTCGGCAGCAGCCGCGCTGCTGATCGACCGAACCAAGAATGTGGAAAAACTGGCTGACGCTCGACCTCTCGTCGTCATCTGACAGCGAGTTCATTTTGGTGAAAGCAACGCGCACGAATCTGGACGCAGACGACAGGTCGCCGGGCAGGCCGATAGCACCCATTCCGCGGCTGTAAGCGTTCAGCTCAAGCCGCTCGGAAAAGCGGTTTTCCGGATTATCGACGGACAGACCCATGTAGTTATTAAGATTAAACAGCTGGATCGGGAACGGCGGATTGTTCGTCAAAACGCCAACGGGATTATCATAGACGAATATTCCGTCGCTGACGCTTTCGAGCGTGATCGAACCGCTTTTGTCCGAAATGATCCAGTGCAGCTGCGCCGTGGGCAGATTCGGAGCAAACGGCTCGGCGGTGAGGTTTATCCGGGCAAGCAGAGCCTTTGCCTCGCTCACCGACGCGCACCGGGCCATGATCCACGGTATCAGCTCCCACTGGGCAAGGTTGTCCTTCCCCTCACGGCACTCGCGGTAATGTGCGTTGCCGACGAAATTCAGCCCGGCAATGCACAGCCCCTTTTCGTTCACCGCGTCGTAATACAGCGGATAGTTATCCGCGACATGCGCCATGCCGATGAAGGCAAAATGCCGCTCCGTTACGCCCATGTGGCGAAATTCAAGCCTGAAATTTCTCGGCGTGACGGTGACCGTTTCGCCGTAGGAAAATTCGTAGTCGAGCGTGCGGCCGAAATAAAGATCTTTTGTTTTATAAGTTGCTGCTGTGCACATATTTTTCACCTCATTCTACATCCAGGCTCGATCAGCTGCTCGGATGAGTTCCTCCGGTCTATTATATTTCACCTTAGCGTAAATGTCCATCGTAATCTTGCCGCTATGATCTCCGGCTAAATACCGTACCGCGCTGACTCGGAGCAGAAAATTCAATAACCGAAAAAATTATCCCACAGGTACTGCGCAGACTCAGCACCTGTGGGATAAGATGGATCTAATCTGAGGGGCTTAGAATGACGGAAGAAGAAAAACTGGACGCAGGACTTCCTTACGATTTCTGTGAGTCGGGCTGTAAGCTACGGAGAAACCGCACGGTTTTCTACGCACTTACGAACCGGGCTACCAGAGATATATGTATCCGCAGCAGCCTCAATTCGCCAACGAAAAATAGGTGCCGCCGAGGGCGAGGAGCTCTTCGTGATTGCCCTGCTCGGCGATGCGGCCGTGCTCGATGACGGCGATGCTGTCGGCATTGCGAATGGTTGACAGGCGGTGGGCGATGACTATACTCGTGCGGCCGACGCACAGCCGGTCGAGCGAGGCCTGAATGCGGCGCTCGGTGACGGTGTCCAGTGCGCTGGTCGCCTCGTCTAAGATGAGCACTGGCGGATTTTTCAAAAATACGCGCGCAATGGATATTCGCTGCTTCTGGCCGCCGGAGAGCATCACGCCGCGCTCGCCGATATAGCTGTCATAGCCGTCGGGCATCTGCATGATCTCGTCGTGCAGCTCGGCAAGGCGCGCAGCCTCGACTATCTCCTCGTCGGTCGCGTCCGGGCGGCCGTAGCGGATGTTCTCGCGCACTGTCCCGGCAAACATGTAAACATCCTGCTGGATGATGCCGATGTTGCGCCGCAGCGAGGCCTGAGTTATATCGCGCACGTCCGTTCCGTCAACGGTGACGCTGCCGTCGGACACGTCGTAAAACCGCATGATCAGCTGGCTGATCGTGGTCTTGCCGCCGCCGGACGGGCCTATGAGCGCGAGCGTTTTGCCTGCCTCGGCGCGCAGCGAAACGTGGTGCAGCACCTCGGCGCTGTCGTAGGTGAAGCTAACGTCGTTGAGCGCGATATCGCCGCGGATGCGGCCGATATCAACTGCGTCCGGGGCATCGACGATCTCGGGCTCGGTGCGCATGATCTCAAGAAAGCGCTCGAAGCCGGCAGCACCCTGCATGTAGATCTCGGCAAACTGCGCGAGCTTGCGCACGGGGTTGATGAAGGTCGAAACGTAAAGCGTGAAGGTTATGAGGTCTATGTAGCTGAAGCGGCCGTTCATGATAAGCACGCCGCCGACGGCAATGACCACGACGGGCATGATGCCGGTCGTGAACTCCATGCCGCTCATGAACGCACCCATGGTTTTGTAGTATTCCTTTTTCGCGCCGCGGTACATGTCGTTTGCCGCGTCGAATTTCTGCTTTTCAAGCTCCTCGTTGGCAAATGCCTTGGCCGTGCGCACGCCGGAAACGCCGTTTTCAAGCGCGGAGTAGATGACGCCCATCTTGCGCTTGACCTCCATGTTCGCGTCCTTCATCTTCACGCGGCACTTGAGCGTGAACCACAGGCACAGCGGCAGCAGCACCGCAAGAACGAGCGTCAGCTGCCAGTTTATCGTGAACATGATGAGCATCGAGCCGACGATCGTCAGCGCGCAGATGATGATGTTTTCCGGGCCGTGGTGGGCAAGCTCGGTGATCTCGAACAGATCGCCCGTGAGCCGGCTCACAAGCGTGCCGGTGCGGTTTTTGTCATAAAAGCCGAATGACAGCGCCTGCATGTGGCTGTACAGATCCTCGCGCATGCGCGATTCAATGTTGACACCCATGCGGTGGCCGAGCACGGTGATGACATAGTACAGCGCCGCCTTGAGCACATACGCCGCCGCAAGTATCGCCATAACGATGAAAAACGTCTTGTACATGCTCTGCGGCAGATAGGTCTGCATGCTGTTTTTCGACACATACGGAAATGCAAGGTCTATCGCCGCGACCAGCACCGCGCATATCGTGTCGATGATAAACAGCTTTTTCTCACGCACTATGTACGCGACGAATATTTCAAACGGTTTTTTATTCTTAAAATCCATTTTCAGTGGCGAATTAACGCCGCTCCTTATACATTTATTGCGTGAACCCGGTATCGAGACTGCGGAGGAAACCGTACGGTTTCTCCGCAGCTGATAGCAGTGAGCTGTTAGCTGAGAGCCGGAGTTTGTTCTATATTAGTGCAAATCTTATCTGCACCCAATTGCCTTCCCCTCAAGCTCCGCAAGGGGAAGACATTTAGAGGCGCTTTTACATTGTACCGATACATTTATTGCGTCAGCCCGACCGGAGGGTGCAGGCAAAACCACAACATACGGAACGGATAAATCCGTTCCCTACGAGCGACCGTTGGCCGCAGCGGAGAGCTAATAGCTGATAGTTAATAGCTGTCAACCCCTCGGCAGCAAAGCTGCCTGCTCCCCTTGACAGGTGAGCCAATGAGGTGCGGCAAAAAACTTTGCAGCGCACTACCGGGTTGCGTGGCAATCACGGTTTATTCCATTGCTCCGAACCGGGCAACCGCAAAAGCCGTATCCGTAGGTGCCCCAATTCGCCTCTAAAAAACCTTGACGAACGTGGGGTTTTGGTGCATTATATAATGTAATTATGCATACGCAATACTGAAAGGATCGGAACATGCTTTTTGCGATCATTGCCGCGGTGATACTCATTGCGGATCAGTGGCTGAAATATTGGGTCACGGTTAATATAACGCTCTCGACCGGCTCGCAGGAGCTGATCCCGGGCGTGGTGAAGCTTGTTAATATCCACAACTCCGGCGCGGCGTTCGGCCTGCTTGACAATGTTGACTATGCGCGCTGGATATTCCTCGCGGTGACGGCGGTGTTCGTCGTTGTGATCGCCGTGCTGCTGGTCAAGCGCGTGTTCGACTCGCGCTTTGCGGTGTGGTGCGAGGTGCTGTTTCTCACGGGCGCGCTCGGCAACTGCATCGACCGCGTTTTCCTCGGCTATGTTGTGGACATGTTCAAGCTCGAGTTTGTCAACTTCGCGGTGTTCAACATCGCCGACGCGGTTCTGGTCGTGTCGTGCCTGATGTTCGTAATATATGTTTTCTTCGGCTCGCGCGGCGACGATGATGAGGACGACGAGCCTATAAAGGTCAGGCCTATGCCGCGCAGCACGTCTGCAGACCCAGTTGACGATTTTGCCGACATTTTCGGAATAAGCACCAAGGCCGCCGAGCAGACCGCAGAAGCTCAGCCGCTCAAGCCCGAGGAGAGCAAGCTTCCGCCGACGCATGATGCGTTCTGGGACGATTTCGGCCCTGCGCAGCGCACGGCCGCGCCGAAGCCTGCCGAAAAAGCGCCGGAGGCAAAGCCGAAGTCGGCAGCCGATGCCGGCGAGGACTTCAGCATTGAGGATATTCTGGCCGAGTTTAAGGATCTGTAATGGATTATTTGGATGATAACATCATAACGATAACAGCACAGGAGAGCGCCGAACGTATCGACGCTCTCCTTGCGCGCTGTGTGCCGGAGCTTACGCGCAGCGCCGCTGCGCGGCTGATCGAGGACGGCGCTGTGACCGTCGGCGGACGCGCGGTCAGGAAAAACTACAAGTGCGCGCCCGGCGACGAGATAAGCCTTATCATGCCCGAGGCCGCCGACTGCGAGCTGAGGCCGCAGGATATCCCCATCGACGTCGTGTACGAGGACGACGATCTGCTGGTCGTCAACAAGGCGCGCGGCATGGTCGTCCACCCTGCCCCCGGCCACCCGGACGGCACGCTCGTAAACGCGCTGATGTTCCGCTGCGGCGACTCGCTGTCCGGCATCGGCGGCGAGAAGCGCCCCGGCATCGTGCACCGCATCGACAAGGACACGTCGGGACTGCTGATAGTCGCGAAAAACGATTTTGCGCATCTGGCGCTGTCGGCTCAGCTTGCCGACCGCAGCCTGTCGCGCGTGTACGAGGCCGTCGTTCGCGGCGGCATGCGCGAGGATTCGGGCACGGTTAACGCGCCCATCGGCCGGCATCCGACCGACCGCAAGAAAATGGCCGTCACACAGAAGGGCTCGCGCAGCGCGGTCACGCACTGGGAGGTCATCGCGCGCTATCGCGGCTACACGCACATCCGCTGCCGGCTCGAGACCGGCCGCACGCATCAGATCCGCGTCCACATGGCGCACATCGGGCACCCTCTGCTCGGCGACGCGCTTTACGGCGCGCCCTCGCCCGACAAGGGGCTTAGCGGCCAGTGTCTGCACGCGCGCGAGCTGAAATTCATCCATCCGCGTACCGGAGAGCATGTCGTCGTCTCCACCGATCTGCCCGAGTATTTTACCTCCGTCCTCCACCGTCTTTTTCCGGAGGCGAATTTTTAGAGGCGAATTGACATTGTACCGATACGCATATTGCGGTGGCCCGGTGTCGAGAATGCGGAGGAAACCGTGGTTGCCTCGCGTAGCGCAAGTGCGCTGCTGAATTTTAGGATGCACCCTTGTAGGGAACGGGCTTGCCCGTTCCGCCTGTTATGGTTTAGTCGGTAGTTCCCGGTCGGGATACCGCAAAAAACGTATCGGTATCGGTGCTTATGCGCCGCCGAAAAAACGGATTTATCCGTTCCGCTTGCCACGATTTAGTCGGTAACTCCCGGTCGGGATACCGCAAAAAACGTATCGGCACAATGTAAATGCGCCTCTAAAATGCCTTCCCCTGCGGAGCTTGAGGGGAAGACAATTGGGTACGGTGCAAAACTCAGCAACGCACTACCGGGTTGCGTAGCAGCTACGGTTTTTGCCAATGTCTCGACACCGGGCGACCGCAATATGCGTATCCGTAGGTGCCGTAATTCGCCTCTAAAAATTCGCCTCTAAAAAAGCTTTCTGTATTCCGTCGGCAGGCAGCCGACGGATTTTTTAAATTCTGCGGAGAATTTGCTCTGATTTTCGTAGCCCACGCGCTCGGCGATCTCGGCAATGCTCAGCCCCGTTTCGCGCAGAAGCTTTGAGGCAAGTTCCATGCGGTGCTCTTTTATGTGCGCGGCAAGCGACTTGCCGTAGACGGCCTTGAACATCTCCTTGAGCGAGGACGGATTTATCAAAAATCTCCGCGACAGCTCGTCGATCGTGTAGCGCCGGTCGAGATTTTCCGTCAGAAGATCGTGCACGCGGCGTATGGTGTCAAGCTGCTCGGCGGAGTATCTGCCCTCGCCGCCGGTTGCGGCGTCAAGCTCCGGCAGCTCCGGTACGCTTTGAATATCGCCGTCGTGCTCTTCGGGGCAGGATATCTCCATCGTCTTTTCTATCATAATATGCAATAGCCTCACCTGCTCGGTCGCAGCGGCCTTGTAGTAGACCTCCTTGCCGTCGCGGCGGCTGACTATAAGTCCCGAATCCCTGAGCTGGCGCAGATGATGCGACACGGCCGGGCTTGTCATACCCGTCAGCAGCGATATATTGACAACGCACTGCTCGCAGTGGCACAAAAGCCAGAATATCCTCACGCGGCTTGAATCGGCAAGCAGCTTGAATATGTCCGACACCGTGCGGAAGCTCTCGGTTTTCGCGACGTTATCGCGCAGATGCTCGCTTATCTCCGCGCCGTGATCGTGCAGAACAGCTTCGTTTTCCATCGTCGTTACTCCATTCGGAAATGATTTAAGCCCATTCGGAAGTTCATTGCCGCGCGGCATTGACTTTTCGGCTCGGACTTATTATACTGCAAGCATAACGATTAAACAACTACTTAATTGTTGAATTAAATTGTATAGGAGAAATCATCATGAAAAAGACCTACAAGATCGAAGTAGACTGCGCAAACTGTGCAAATCTCATGGAAGAGGCAGCCGGCAAGACCGAGGGCGTCGAGAAGGCCGCAGTCAATTTCATGACCCAGAAGATGACCCTTGAGTTTGCAGAGGGCGCGGACATTGACGCCGTTATGAAGAACGTCGTCAAAAATTGCAAAAAGGTCGAGGATGACTGCGAGATCTATCTTTAAGCCGCATAAGTCCGTAAACGCCCTTCATGATGAGGGGCGTATTTTAATCATAAGGGAAAGATGATATTATGAATAAAAAGCAGAAAAAAGTGCTCGTGCGAATATTGATCGCCGCGGTGCTGCTCGCGCTGCTGAACCTGGTTCGGCTCCCGGAGATACCGGAGGTGCTCCTGTATCTTGCCGCGTACCTCGTCATCGGCCATGACGTTCTGCGCAAGGCCGGCAAGGGCATTTTAAACGGCCGCGTTTTCGACGAGAACTTCCTGATGGCCGTTGCCACGATCGGCGCGGTCGCGCTTGCGATAATAAGCGGCAGCGGCGACTTCAACGAGGCGGTGCTGGTAATGCTGTTTTACCAGGTCGGCGAGCTGTTCCAGAGCTACGCCGTCGGCAAAAGCCGCCGCAGCATAGCCTCGCTGATGGACATCCGCCCCGACTACGCAAACATTGAGGTTGACGGCAAGCTCGAGCAGGTCGATCCCGACGAGGTCGAGACCGGCAGCGTCATCGTCGTGCAGCCGGGCGAAAAGGTGCCGATCGACGGCGTTGTTATCTCCGGCAGCTCGACAGTAAACACCAGTGCCCTGACGGGCGAGAGCCTGCCGCGCGACATTGCCGAGGGCGACGAGATCATAAGCGGCTGCATAAATCTCAGCGGCCTTATCCGCGTGCGCACAACAAAGCCCTTCGGCGAATCGACCGTGTCGAAGATACTGGAGCTTGTTGAAAGCTCCGGCTCGCGCAAGTCGCGCTCGGAGCAGTTTATCTCGCGCTTTGCAAGGGTCTACACCCCCATCGTGTGCTACTCGGCGCTTGCGCTTGCGATACTGCCGCCGCTTGTGCGCATCGTGTTCATGGGTCTGGGCGGTGACTGGACCGACTGGATCTATCGCGCGCTGACCTTCCTCATCATAAGCTGCCCCTGCGCACTGGTCATCAGCATTCCGCTGAGCTTCTTCGCAGGTCTGGGCGGCGCGAGCAGCGAGGGCGTTCTGATAAAGGGCTCGAACTATCTGGAGGCTCTGGCACAGACAAAGACCGTTGTTTTCGACAAGACCGGCACGCTCACGCGCGGCGTTTTCGAGGTCAGCGGCATCCACCACTGCCCCATCGAGGACGAAAAGCTGCTTGAATACGCGGCCCTTGCCGAGTGCGCCTCCTCGCACCCGATCAGCAAAAGCCTGCGCGAGGCTTACGGCAGGGAGCTTGACCGCAGCCGAGTGAGCGATATCGAGGAGATAAGCGGCAACGGCGTTATCGCAAAGGTAGACGGCCGAACGATAGCCGCCGGCAACGACCGCCTGATGCAGCGCCTCGGCATAGATCACAAACCCTGCCGCAGCGTCGGCACGATCGTGCACGTTGCCATCGACGGCGTTTACTCGGGCCACATCGTCATCTCCGACGTTGTAAAGCCCAGCTCCGCACAGGCGATAGCCGAGCTTAAAAAGCAGGGCGTCGGCAAGACCGTCATGCTCACGGGCGACGCAAAGGTGGTTGCCGAAAAGGTCGCAGCCGACCTCGGCGTTGACGAGGTACACAGTCAGCTCCTGCCCGGCGACAAGGTCAGCGAGGTCGAGCGTCTGCTCGGCGAGACCACCGGCAAGGCAAAGCTTGCCTTCGTCGGCGACGGCATAAACGACGCCCCCGTGCTCTCGCGCGCCGACATCGGCATCGCGATGGGGGCAATGGGCTCGGACGCCGCCATCGAGGCAGCAGACGTTGTGCTCATGGACGACGATCCGCTGAAGATATCCAGAGCGATAAAAATTTCGCGCAAGTGCATCCGCATCGTGTACGAAAACATCGTTTTCGCCCTCGGCGTGAAGTTTGCCTGTCTGCTGCTGGGCGCGCTCGGCATAGCCGACATGGGCGCGGCTATCTTCGCCGACGTCGGCGTAATGGTCATAGCCGTGCTCAACGCAATGCGCGCGCTGCACTGCTCGAAATAATAAAAACATCACAAGATCCGCTCCTAGGAGCGGATCTCAGTCTGTCGAAAAAGTCCAGCAACGGCTGGGCTTTTTTGCGTTTATATGATAAAATGGTTCTGGGTGATGAAAGATGCTGGAACGCGGAAAAATGGATCGTGGTGTCATAGAAATCGTGGATACAGAAAGCTTGGTGCCGAAAGACCATCTGCTGAGAAAAATAGATGCGGCGGTAGATTTTAACCGGCTCTATGAAATGGTGGAACCATTGTACAGCGAGGATAACGGGCGGCCAAGTGTGGACCCTGTTGTGCTGTTCAAGATGGTTCTGATCCAGCATCTGTACGGCCTGCCGTCCTTGCGGAGGACAGCGGATGAGATCAGCGCAAATATCTGCTACCGTTGGTTCCTTGGATATACGCTGCAAGAGGAAACGCCGCATTTTTCCACGGTGAGTTATAATTTCCGACACCGCTTTACCGCAGAAACCGTGGACCAGGTCTTTGCGTGGATACTGGAAGAGGTGGCGGAAGCGGGATATCTGTCCCCGAAGG
>OLPV01002526.1_pt1 | contig 11901 bp, 7 predicted proteins | sample 1671961 | NCBI WGS metagenome assembly OLPV01 (sample SAMEA3136630, study PRJEB25190) | human gut metagenome | biome: human gut; feature: human-associated habitat; material: faeces | place: Austria | collected 2013
CACGACCTCCGCCGTGACAGGGCGGCATTCTAACCAACTGAACCACCGGGCCAATCAACTACGAATTACATTATACAGGCTTAAACCTATTTTGTCAACATCTTTTTATACTTTTTTTTAATCTTCCAATGCAGCCATCAGTTTTTCCTCTATATGCACCTGCAAAGCCTGCAGCTTATCCTCCGCCGGCACGTTGCCAAGCACGTCAAAAGCGTCTGTGGTCAAGGGCAGATGATTCTTGCGCATTTCCGCAAACAGCTCATCACGGAAAATATTATAGGAAAAGTATATCTGATTGCCATGCTTAAAATCAGTATAATCCAAAAAGATAAAGGAACCATTGATATAAGGCAAGGGATTATCGGGTGTAATATACAGCTCATAATCGCCTACCTGAGCAGGCAGCGTACGCCAATAGTCCCACTGCTCAAAATGCAGCGCTTTCGCTTCATACGGCAGCGTATGCACGGTTTTCTTATCCATGCTGGCCAGAATATCCGGCAAACTCTTGCGCATCATGTCAGCAAAATGCTCGCGGTCACGACAAAAGAAACGCACGTCGCGGAACGTATGCAGGCCAACGGTTTTTACCGGCACATAGTCAAATGTTTCTTTTGTATAAGTCAAATCAAGACGGCAGTGCGATGCTTCATGCACATAGGCTGCAATATTCAAAATCTGCCCGTTGATACCGGAGCCCGGCACAAGGGTATAATCACCGATTGCTGCAGGCAGATTGCGCACAAAGTCCCAATCCTTAAGCCCTGTCTCTATTTCTTTGATATCAGGCTGTCCCATCTCAACCTCCGCACTTTTCCAGCAGCTTGCCGATTTTACTGTAAATCCTTACTGCATTGTTATAAAATACATCCTCGTGATAGCATTCGGGAACAACGTGGCTAATCATCCAGATATACAGGGGAATATTTACAAGCGGCCAGTCGCTGCCATACATGATTTTTTCATAATTACCAAGATAATTCAGCCAAGTATGCAGCTGGCGCAAAAAGCCACGCTGTCTTTCGAGCAGCATCAGCGGTTTGGGATTGCCCTCCACCAGACCTGAAAGGTCAATGCATACGTTGGCGTTCTTGCAGGCCACCTCTGCCGCATCAGCAAACCAGGGGCAACCACAGTGCGCTATAACAAAGGTTACATCAGGAAACGCCACTGCCGCTTCATCAACAGTAAGCGGATGCGAATATTTCAAAAGACCGCTGGGCCAGGCTGTATCGCCTGTGTGAATTGCAACTGGCATATTATAGGCACGCGCCAGCTCAAACAGCGGCCAATGCCTTTTATCGTTGACATAGACAGCATTATAACCGGGATAGAGCTTGATGCCCAAACAATGCGGGTCCTTAATAAAGCGTTCAAATTCCTGCGCTGTTTTTTCCGCATTTGCTTCGGTTATAGCCTCGCTGTTTACACCCATGCAGTAACCCATGTTCTGCGGCTGATTGTAATGCGCCTCGTCAAAAGGCGCTGCAAGGTCAATCATGCGCGGTGTGACACCGCCGTATTTCGAAGACGTATAATTAGTGTTGCCCATAGCTACGGAAAAAGCGATATTGTTTTCTTCGCATATTTTCTGCCAGCAGGCCGCTGTATTTTCATAGCCTGCATTGGCTGCAACCTGCACAAAACCATCAACATTGTAATAATGCATATGGGCATCAATAATCTTCATTTGTAACCCCTCTTTATTTTAAAACACGTATCGTTATTCTTCTTCCTCTTTAGGCAGAATGATATTTAATACCATAGCCACGATAAAAACTACAGCTACACAGTTTTCTGCAAAAACATTCTTAATCAAATCAGGGAAAATCTTAAAAATTGCCGGTGTCTGAGTAAAGCCGATACCGATGCTGAGTGCCAAAGAAGCAATCGTTACATTACGGGTGTTGTAGCCGCAGTTGGCAATCATCTGCACGCCGCTGACTACGATAGAACCGAACATCATCAAGGTGCAACCGCCCAAAACAGCCTCCGGCAGAGATGCCAGCAGCACGCCCAGCGCTGGGAACAGACCTGCCATAATCATAATAACAGCGCCTGTCATGATAGCAAAACGGTTAACAACCTTTGTCATAGCAATCAGGCCTACGTTCTGGCTGAAAGAGGTAATAGGCAGGCAGCCGAAAACGGAAGACAAGCTGCTTACCAGACCATCGCAGACAATAGAACCGGAAATTTCTTTTTCTTTAACATCGCGGCGCAGACCGATAGCAGTCATTGCGGAGGTATCACCAATGGTTTCGGTAGCGGAAACCAGGAAAATCAAAAAGAATGCAAAAATTGCATCGGGATGGAATTCCATGGTAAAAGGCATCAGCTGAGGAATAGCAATCAGCTTAACCTCAGCGAGCTTGCTCATGTTTACCATGCCCATAAAATAAGCAACTACATAGCCGACAATCAAACCAAAAAGCACGGAAAGCTGTTTATAGAAGGATTTGGCGAAAATATTGTAGGCAATGCAGCTTACCAAAGTAATCGTACCTACAATAATATAAGGAGCATCACCGAAGTTGGGGTTACCGAAGCCGCCGCCGAAGGAGTTAGCACCTACCGCCAACAGAGAGAAACCGATGGAGGTAACAACGGTAGCAGCAACAATCGGTGGAATCAGACGGCGCCAATATTTTGCTCCCAAACCTAAAAAGCCTTCCAGCAAACCGCCAACCAGCACCGCACCCATAACGCCGCCGTAACCGTATTTAGCACCGATAACACAGGCGATGGATACAAAGGTGAAGCTGATGCCCATAACGATAGGCAAACCGCTGCCGACACGCCAGACAGGATAAAGCTGTATCAGCGTACCGATGCCTGCTACCAGCATTGCCGACTGCACCAGCGCACCGCTCTGCTCTACCGGCATTTTTACCACACCGGCTACAATCAGAATCGGAGCGATATTCGCTACGAACATCGCCAGAATATGCTGCAGGCCGAAGGGAATCGCCTTGCTTACAGAAATTTTTCCGTCTAAGTCGTATATCGGATCAGTATATTGTTTTTCGCTCATTACTCTTCCTCATGTCTGAACACTACTGTGTTGGTTTTGGCATCCATCTTATCAATAATAGCTAAGGAATGCAGGTTGTAGCCGGCTTTGCGCAGCTTGTCGCCGCCCCCCTGGAAGCCTTTTTCTACAGCAACGCCAACGCCCTCAACAGTGCCGCCGGACTGACGCACAATGTCAATAAGACCTTCCAGAGCACAACCGTTAGCCAGGAAGTCATCAATAATCAGCACGTGGTCGTTTTTAGACAGGAATCTTTTAGAAACAACAACGTCGTTTGTTTTGCTATGGGTATAGGAATAAATTTGAGTGAAGTAAACATCCTTATCCATATTGCTGCCGCTGGATTTCTTGGCAAACACTACCGGAACGCCAAAATACATTGCCGCAACGCAGGCAATACCGATGCCGGAGGCTTCAATAGTCAGGATTTTAGTAATATTCCTGTCTGCAAACAAGCGCTTTAATTCTTTACCAAGCTCCGCAACAAACGGCACATCAATCTGATGATTTAAAAAGCTGTCAACCTTCAGGACATTACCGCTTTTGATAACACCGTCATTAACAATTTTTTCTTCCAATAATTTCATCGTCAAGCCCTCCATACATTTTGTTTTTTAACTGCTGCTACGAACATGTCAGCAATCGATTTGCCTTTTAAGTATAAAGATTATTTTATCACACTGACAATATATGGTAAAGTAATTTTCTGCTTCCGCAGTGATATTTTTACCTTAATCCACCACCAGTGCGACTTCGCTGCCTGTCCCCTGTTGGCCGCGTTTTTTCCTGACGAGAATTTTTTTGTCAATCATTTCCTGCAAATCGTGTACATGCGAAATTATACCTACAAGGCGATGGCCTTCACTGAGTCCCTGAAGTGTAGCAATAGCCTGCTGCAGACTGCTGTCATCCAGTGAGCCGAATCCTTCGTCGACAAACATCGTATCCAACTGAATACCGCCTGCACAGGACTGCACCTCATCCGCCAGCCCCAGCGCCAACGCCAACGATGCCATGAAGGATTCGCCGCCGCTTAAGGTTTTGACGCTGCGCAGATTACCGCTGTAATAATCCTTAACCTCCAAATCAAGGCCTGTTTTGCTGTTGCCCGTCTTGCTGTCCGCATCCTGCATTTTGTCACGGCACAGCTCGTACTGGCCGCGGCTCATGTGCAGCAGCCTTACATTGGCGCGCTGCAGAATTTTATCGAAGTAGTGCATCTGCACATAGGTTTCCAGATTAACACGTTTTTTGCCGGTCAGGGTTCCGTTCAGCGTTGCGGAAAGGCTGTTGATCAAGCTGTACTCCGCTTCGCAGGCTGCCCTGCGCGCTTCGTAGCCGCTGACCTCCTGCTTAATCCGCTGGTTATTCTTAATGGCGGCATACAGCCGCTTATCCTGCAGCTCCAGCTCACGCTGTTGCACCAGCAGCTTTTCATGCTCCTGCTGCAGCTTCTGTTCATCCACATCCGTCAGCAGCTCATTCTGCTCGGCAAGCTGCTTTTTCAGCTCCTGCAGCTGTCCTTCGGCACCTGCCAGCTGCTGCCTTATGCTCTGCGCCGCAGCCTCCGCCTGCTTGTCGACAGCCTTCTGCTGCTCCAAAGTTTTCGCCAGCTTACGGTATTGCTCCACCTTTTCCTGCAAAAAGCCCATCTTCAGGCGCAGAGCCGTAATCTTATTGTTAACATCCTTCAGCTCTGCCTGCGCTCTTTCGGCAATCAGCTTCAAATCGTCACAGCCAAGCAGCTCTACTCCCTTGCCTAGCAGCAAGGTTTTATCCAGCTCCAGATGCTCCTTTAAAGCCTTGCCTTCACCTATAAGGCCATCCCTTATTTTCTGAGCAGCCTCAGCTTTAGCGCGTGCCTGCTCAACATCATTTTCGGTAGGTGCATCCTGCGCCAGCTGCACAGGCTGCGGATGCTCGCAGGAACCGCAAACCGGGCAGGGCTTGCCTGGTTTCAGCTTATCGTGCGCCAGAAGGCCCGCCTGCGCGCTCAAAAATCTGTCAAAGCAAGTATCGCTCAGCTCATTAAGATGATTGAAATTATCACAGGCCTGCTTATACTCCTGACGCTTCTGCAGCAGAACAACCTCCTGCCTTTGGTAACGCTGCTGCATATCCTGCAGTTGCAGCAGCTCCCTTTGACGTGCAGCCAGCTGCTGCCTTTCTGTTTGCAGCTGTGCCAGCTCCACCTCGCCCTTTTGCGCTTCGTTGACCTCTGCCTCAAGCTTTTGCAGAGCCTCCTGTCTTTGCACTGCTGCAGCTGCTTCCTGCTCCAGTTGCTTTTGCATGCTTACCATTTTTGCTTCTGTTGTCTGCATATATTTTTCAAGCTGCTGCTTTTTAGCAATAGCGCCCAGGCTGTCCTGCAGCGCAGTCAGATTTTTCGTCACGATAGCCGCCGCTGCCGCCACCTGCTGCTGTTCCTTTTCGTCCAGAGCAGTAATCGTATCAACCAAAGTCAGTACTTCTTCAACACAGCCCTCGTAATGACGCAAAGCAAAGCTCTGCAGCTGCTCCGTATATGCGGGATAAATGCAGCTGATGCCGTTCAGCGCCTGCTCGCTTCGGCGCTGCTGCTCGGCAAATTCGTTACGCTTAGCCGCAGCATCCTGCTTCAGCTTATCCTGCAGTTGCTGGAAGAAATATGTATGAAATAAATCACGGAAGATTTTACTGCGCTCATCCGTATTGGTATCCAAAAATTTGCGGAACTGTCCCTGAGCAATCATCGTAATCTGCGTAAACTGCTTGTGATTAAGCCCCAACAGCTCCACTATGCTTTTATCTACCTCCGACATTCTGGTTACCGGAACGCGGTCATCGGGATAGTACAGCTCGGCACCGGCCTTCTCCTTCGTCATACCGGTGCCACGCTTCGCCGGACGACGGTACTCCGGGTTGCGTTTTACCCTGTAGCACTTGCCGCGGAAGGAAAACTCCAGCTCCACAAAGGTCGGCGTATCAGCATCCGCATATTGGCTGCGCAGCATGTTGGCATCACGCACACCGCCACTCGTCTGCCCGTACAAGGCATAGGAAACGGCATCAAAAATTACGGTTTTGCCGGCACCGGTATCACCGGTAATCAGATACAGTCCCTGCTCTCCGAGCTGGGAAAAATCTATCACGGTTTGCCCCGCATACGGACCAAACGCACTCATAATCAGCTTCAGCGGTCTCATAATACGTCACCTCCCATTTCCGACAGCAGATTAGTAAGATACTGCTTCTGCTCCTCGCTCAGCTTCTGATTGTTCTGCAGACGATAAAAATCATCAATAAGCTCTAACGGTGTTTTTTCTACCAAATCTTCCGTTACCTTCAGCTCCGCATTCGCCTGCGTGCGCTTATTGTCATAATCAAGCTGCAGCAAATTCCTATATACAGTCTGCAGGCGCTGCATAGCATTAGGAACATCGTTTTCATCCGTCAGAGTCAGATAATAAAAATCCTGCAGGAAGCCATTTTCATCCATAGGGAACATAGCGTAGTTCGGCTTTGTCATTAAATTCTCAAAGGTATCCTTTAAATACCGCACCTCACGCAACGGCGTCAGCAGCAGCTGCGTAACCTTCATATTGCCTTTTTCGGCAAGCTCAACCATTGTTACAGACTTTTGCTGCTGCAACTCGCTGAAGGAATACTTCAGCGGTGTACCGCAATAGCGGATACGCTCATTACCGCCGACATTCTGCGGATTATGGATATGCCCCAAAGCCACATAATCAAAAGCAGCAAAAACCTCCGCACCGATATTATCCAGTCCGCCCACATTAACAGCCTCGCTGCCTGCGGTAACAGCGCCGGTGACAAACTGATGCGCAACAAGCACATTACGCTCCTCCTGTACCAGCGGTAGCTGCGACACAGCATATTTCACCGCATCATGATAGCTTGTAATCTCAGCTGCAGCCTCCTCCGGTGCCCAATGCTTCACAACAGCAGGCTTCAAAAAAGGCAGCAGGAAAATATTCACCCTGCCGAATTCATCCTCAAACACGAGCTTCTGCTCCTCACCGTTGTAGCTGCCCGCAAAATGAATGCCGCTGCCGCTCATCAGCTGCGCACCGAATGCCAAGCGCTCCGCCGAATCATGGTTGCCGCTGATGATGCACACAGGCACCTTGAGCTCCGCCAGCTGATTCAGAAAATTATCAAACAAAACGACGGCTTCTGCCGGCGGCACCGGTTTATCATAAATATCTCCGGCAAGCAGTACGCAATCAGGCTGCTTGGCGCAAATCATCTGTACAATACGTTGTAAAATATATTTTTGATCCTCATAAAGAGAAAATTCATCGAGTTTTTTTCCTAAATGCAGATCCGACAAATGTAAAAGCTTCATGCTATCACTCCCTGTCACGAATATTTATTCACTGTTATTTAATCGTTATATTATCTTGATTTTATCATGCTAAAGCATATGCGTCAATCTATACTTCAAACAAACGTTGCTAGTCCTCCAAAACTTTTTCTAAAAAAATTCTTCTTTTTTCAAAAAAAGTACTTGACCAACTGCTATCTATCTGCTATAATTGTTATTGTTCTGATGAGCGTGCTCAAAAAGAATTGCTACTCCGGGATGGTGTAATGGTAGCACAAGTGACTCTGGATCATTCGGTCTGGGTTCGAGTCCTAGTCCCGGAGCCAAATGGCGCTATGGTCAAGCGGCTAAGACGTCGCCCTCTCAAGGCGAAATCAAGGGTTCGATTCCCTTTAGCGCTACCAGAAGTTAACGCTGATGCATAAGCATCAGCGTTTTTTATTGTTTAAATGTAAACTAAGCATAAACCGCATCTTGTTGTGCGGTTTTTTGTGCGCAAGAAGGAGAAAACACGTTAAAAGTTTTGCGACTGAAAGGTAGCGCTCTATAACGCTGATGCTCTGTTATCAGATTTTTGTACGGAAAATATCAATTTTGGTATCTTAATCCCCCTATGCCAATCATAATTTTCATATTTGAAAAGCCATGTCTTACCGAAAATCAGTAAAACATGGCTTTTTCTGTAAATCTGCGTTAGTCCATTACTTATGCTTAAAGATTCCCTGGACTAATGCTATATTTTTATTATTCTAGAGTCTTTATCAGAAGCTGAAGTTGAGGCTCAGGTTGAAGCCTACACCCTTTTGCTTACCAACGGAGCCGTTAACGCCAAGGCCCAGTTCGAATTTGTCGGAGTTGTTAACTCTCCAGCCAAGCTCCATAATACCGGTATCGCCCTTCATTGAAGGAGCAGGTGCGGAAGCAGAGCCAAGGGTTGTTGCTACAATCGCATTGGATTCACCGTCAAATTCATGCTGCCATGCCAAGCCTGCATAGAAAGCATTCTTCTCGCTCAGTTGATGCGTATATCTTGCACCAAGACGAGTACGCAGAGAGGTTGTAGCATCGAAATCATAGGTTGCGCCGGTGCCTACAGTAACCTTATCACCCTGTTGACGAGTGTAGAACAGCTTGCCGTAGTAGTCAAGGGTATCCTTATCGTTCAACTGAACAACCTTACCCATGCCAAGATGTGCTGCGTAATAGGTTGCATCGCTGTCGTATTTAATGCCGCCTGCAACAGCAGATTGATAATCGGTGCTCATTCTGCCAGCACGCAGGGAGCCTTCATAATAGAGGCCATCATCATTGAGCTGCTTAGCCATCAGGCCTGCACCCCAGAAGTGTGCATCGCCATCGCCGTGCGTACCATTGTCAAGATAGGAGTCATAGCTGCCGCGACCGTATTCAATCACAGGCACAATTATCAGCTTACCGGAATTGTTGTTGATTTTCTTTGCAAAGCCAAGATTCATGTTCCATGCTTTGAGGTCAACGTGAGAACCGGTATCGAGCTTTTGATTGTTAGCGCTCATGGTGATAAACGTATTAACAGAACCTTCTTCCTCCCCGTCAACAGCCAATGCAGCGTTTTCATAGCCTGCAGTTGTCAGCAAATCATGTCCCAGGTTCAGCATAGTGAGCGCAGCGGACTGTGTTTCAACCGGAGATTTTGCGTCAGCATCAGCGTAAAGGCTGCCGGCACCAGGAGTTGTGCCGCCACCACCCGGAGGTGTTGTGCCGCCGCCATCCGGAGGTGTTGTGCCGCCGCCGCCCGGAGGTGTTGTACCACCGCCGCCCGGAGGTGTTGTGCCACCGCCGCCCGGAGGTGTTGTACCACCGCCACCCGGAGGTGTTGTGCCATTGATAACTCCGACTAACTTATTTCCATCAGGTCCAATAGCAACTTTAATTCCCTTGTCAATATTAATCAAACCATCAGTCAAGGTTCCTGTTGTGATATTTTCAGCCTTTAATGCGCCTGCAGTAATCAGGTTGATTTTATCATTTTCGTTTAATTTAGTGCCAAGCTCTACGCCAGCCTTAATCTCTGCGTTATTGATAAGAGCAGTATCTGTTACTTTCAGCATAGTATCGTTGGCAATAAGATCTTTGGTGATAAAGAAGTTAAGTTTATCAAAATTTTGAATGCTTTTTGCTTCGTTGCCTTTACCAACTACTTCCAAAGTGTTATTGGTAATATTGGCTTTATTCAGTTTATCATAACCACCGTAAACATCACCCTTGATTTTCGCACCATTGTTGAAAATAACTTTATTATTTTGGATTTTTTCAGATATAGCACCATCGCTTTCCGTATAACCACCATAGACATTTTTATTAACAGTACTATTATCAATAGTTACAGTATTATCCATGCTATTGCCTTTAAAGGAATAACCACCATAGACATTTTTATTAACGCTACTGCCATCAGTTATGCTTATAATATTACCAATGCTATCTTTAGCTCCATAACCGCCATAAACATTCACATTAACACTACTATGGGCAATATTTACTTTGTTGCCCTCGCTAATTCCTGCTAAAGCTACGCCACCGGCAACATATGCTTTTACTACACCAACACCCTCTATTGTTACTTCATTGTTTTTGCTGTCAGCTTTTAAAGAATAACCACCTAAAACACTTTCACCAACCTCAGCAACATTACTAAAGCTTACCTTATTCTCGTTGGCGTTATGATTAGCATAGCCTCCATAAATACTACCACTTACTTTGCTGCCAGCGCTAATTGTAACCTTGTTGTTTTCAGCACTGCTATTATTATCATTATCTGCATAACCACCATATACCGAATTTCTAATTGTGCCTTCAATAATCTCTACGCTATTTCCCTTACTACTTGTGCCGCCTTTTCCTCCATATACATAACCAGTACTGCTCTTGATAATACTGACAGTATTGCCTTCGCTATTGCCTTTTAAAGCAACACCACCGGCAACATTTCCTGTTACTACGCTACCACAGTTGATTGTTACTTCATTGTTTTTGCTGTCACCTTTAAAAGAATAACCACCAAAAACACTTTGGCCAACCTCAGCACCATTAGTAATGCTTACTTTGTTCTCGTTGGTGTTATGAGTTGCATAGCCTCCATAAATATCTTCACTTACTTTGCTTCCCGCGCTAATTGTAACCTTGTTTTTTTCAGCACTGCCATTTTTATCATTATCTGCATAACCACCATATACATTTTTCTTGATGGTACTGTCACTAATCTCTACATTATTTTCCTTGCTGCTTGTGTCGCCTTTTCCTCCATATACATTAGCAGCACTGCTCTTGATAATACTGACAGTATTGCCTTCGCTATTGCCTTTTAAAGCAACACCACCGGCAACATTTCCTGTTACTACGCTACCACAGTTGATTGTTACTTCATTGTTTTTGCCGTCACCTTTAAAAGAATAACCACCAAAAACACTTTCTTTCACTGTACTGTTAGCATCAATAGTAACATGGTTATTTTCAGTATTGCCATCTGCCTCACCGCCATATACAGTTTTATTGATGGTACTGTCGCTAATCGTTACATCGTTTTCCTTGCTGCTTGTGACACCTTTACCGCCATATACTATCCCGTTTACTTCGCTATTAGCTTTAATGATAATATGGTTTTTTATAGCGTCTGCAGCACCGGTGCCACCACCACACACAACATTTCCCAAAGTATTACCGCTAATCGTTACAGTATTCTCTCTGACATTACCATAAAAAGAATATGCACCACATACGATGTTAGTTGCAGCAGTACCGGTAATAGTAACATTGTTCTTAAATACTTCCGGTAGAGACACCTCTGTATCATCATAACCACCGTAAACAGCATCATAATTACCAGAGTCCAGCGAAACATTAGCACCTGTTAACATATGAGTCTTGCCATCATCACCAAAATAATTATCTGCTCACGCGCTCGGAACTACCAGTACCACCCCGGTGCACAGCAGTCCACAAAGCATACCGCCGATTTTTCTTTGCATTTGTTTTTCTTTCATTTTTGCCAAAAACTTCATAGTAAAAGCCTCCTTTTAATTAAGATGGAACCTCTTTATTAACGTCAGTATAGCACTTAAAAGAATTTTCCACCCCACCCCAACCTCCTATTTCGGGTAGGATAGGCGAAAAAATTTGACTATTTTTATGGAAAAGGCGAAAATTTTAATGAAATCCTGCCTGCAACAATAATTGACGAGTGCGATGACTTACTTGTATAAGGGCATCAAAAAAATAAAGCCTAATGAGTTCACATCATTTGCGTAACTCATTAGGCTTTTCCATATTCTTATCTATATCTTGTATAATTCGTATCCTTTATCTGTCTTTACCAGCTTACCGGAACTGAGCCATTCATTCCACGCTTTCCCGGCAGCTAAAACCAATGCTTTCTTCTCCTCAGGAGCCCTTACTCTGCCACGAGTACGTTTATAGGTTCTTGCTTCCGGTGTTAAATTTCTTAAAGGCTCATTGTATAATGAAATTGCACACCTGAAAAATTGAATAAAAAATAGTCCAT
>OLPV01002527.1_pt1 | contig 11897 bp, 13 predicted proteins | sample 1671961 | NCBI WGS metagenome assembly OLPV01 (sample SAMEA3136630, study PRJEB25190) | human gut metagenome | biome: human gut; feature: human-associated habitat; material: faeces | place: Austria | collected 2013
CTCAATTTGAAGCAATAGGAGATAAAAGATGAGGCATTACAAGAAAGGGCGTAAGCTGGGTACTGACGCCAGCCACACCAAGGCTATGAAGAAGAGCCTTGTTGCAGCGCTGTTCACCAACGACCGCATCAAGACGGTTGAGGCTCGCGCTAAGGAAATTCGCCCTGATGTTGATAAGATCATCACCTGGGCAAAGAAGGGCGACCTCCATTCTCGTCGTCTTGCTATCGCAGCTCTCGGTGATAAGGAATTGGTTCGCGAGGTATTTGAGAAGGTTGCTCAGGGTCAGTTTGCTGATCGTCAGGGCGGCTACACTCGCATTCTGAAGCTTGGTAACCGTAAAGGTGACAATGCATCTATGGTAATCATGGAGCTTTGCACTGAGCCAGTTCAGAAGAAGGAAAAGACAGAAAAGCCTGCTGAAAAGAAGGCAGCTGCTAAGAAGGAAGCTCCAAAGGCTGAGGAAAAGGCCGAAGAAGCTGAAGAGGTTAAGGAAGAGGCAACTGAGGAAGCTGCTGAAGAAACCGCTGAGGCTACTGAGGAAGCTAAAGAAGAAAAGAAGGCTGAATAGTCAACTTTTCTACTTTGCGATACTTTCTTTTATCCAGACAGGACCCCAGAGAGATATCTGGGGTCCTTTTGTTTTTCTCTCGAATTCTTGGTACCGCTTTTGTGAAGCTTTGCCTATTTTGCAAACGAACAGGTTTTAAATTCGTAAGATAGTAGTTCGAAAAGAAAGAAAATAGACAGTGATCTAAGCGATTTATCAAGCATGGGACGTGAAGTATATGGCACGTAATGGATTTAATCGAAATAGCTTCAACCAGGGAAATTGGCAGCTTCGTATGGGACAATGGATGCAGGGACGTTACGGCGTTGATGAGTGCACACAAGGAATAATGATCCTTGGCTGCGCACTAGTGGTAATTAACTTCTTTGTTCATTGGGATTTGTTGTCCCTGTTGTCGCTTATCTGCTTTGTATTTGGAATATTTCGTATGTTGTCACGAAATTACACGGCACGACAGCGAGAGCTGCAAACGTATCAGCGGATCATGCAAAAACCCAAAGCATGGTGGCGTCTTACGAATAAACGCTATGAGAATCGTCACACCACGTTGTACTTCAAATGCAAGGGATGCGGAACAATTCTCAATGTGCCAAAAGGTAAAGGGAAGTTGTTGGTTACCTGTCCTAAATGCGGCACAAAGGTTGAGAAGAGATCCTAATTATATTCAACATATTCTTCGTGAAGTGAACAACTAGTAATTGGGAACAAATCGTTTCAATAATCCTATCCTAAAAACAGGCAAGCAAATGCCAAGGAGCATGTTCCAGAAATCAGAAAACGTTGAAAGGAAAGGGTTATGGAAAAGCCAGAACTTCAGGAAGCTCATAAGGCTGCATGCGCAGCATGCGCATTGGCTGCAAGCCTTTCTCTGAGCTGGGCAACTTTGCCATGTGTTCCATTACCAGTAGGTGCAGCAACCTAGTTTAAATGGAATTGTGTAAAAAACCGGGCGAGCGAAATTCTCGTCCGGTTATTTTTTTGGAGGTATTATGGTAAACAGTTTTCCGGCGATAGCTGCGGCATATGTTCTACTTCTTTCATCTGATCATCCTAAGTTGTACTCACGCTATACGTATAGCGAAAAGGCGCGAGGGACTTCAGCGCTTGAATACCAAACGATGAACGACAGTGCAGCTGAGGTGTTGTCTTTATGTGGCGGCAAAAGAAAAGTGTCAGAAATTATAAAAGCATTATCTGATAAATATTCAGAACCCATACCAAAGACTAAGGTTTATGTGGAGGAGTTTTTAGAAACTTGCCTCAGTCATGGTTATATTCAATTACATAAAGAACCAATAAATTTAGAGAAAAGAATTATTGGAGACAGCCAGTCAGTTATTCCTATTACAGCGGCATTTGAGATAACAAAAAAATGTCCTTTGCGATGCAAACATTGCTATAACAATTCCGGCTTACCAGGAGCTAAGGAATTAACTTATGAAGAAGTTAAACTGATACTCGGCGAATTAGAGAAAACTGGCGTCCAAAAAGTAACAATTACGGGCGGAGAGCCATTTGCCCGTCAAGACTCTATCGATATTATTCGAGAGGCTTCGAAAAGATTTATTGGGGTAATGATTGGAAGTAATGGATTTTATATCGATGATCGAGTTTCTTTAGAGCTTGGAAAAATAAACAAAAGAAATGGGAATATTGCACTTCAGATTTCCATTGATGGAATGGAAAAAGCGCATGATGAAATCAGGGGCGTTATTGGATCATTTAGTAAAGCAGTGGAATCAATCCGATTGTGCAAGAAAAATCAACTTCCAGTCCTCGTGTCAATGACCTTAAATGATTCAAATTATAAAGATATTGATGAAGTGGCTGAGATGTGTTTAGCGCTCAAGGTGGATCAGCTAACTTTAAGTGCAACGGTAGAGCAAGGTAGGGCAAAGGGGAATAATCTACTTCGAAATATCGGAATTGAAGAAATATTTTCTTCAATTAAAAGAGCGAAGAAAAAATACCTGCCTTCAGGTTTATATATAAGTTTAGATGAGGAGTTAATTACTCGTTATGAAAATGGGCTACCCCTAAATTATTGTGGTGCTGGCATTGATTTAATAGCAGTACGTGAAAATGGTGATATTTCTCCCTGTGTAGCATACCCATTAATTCTTGGAAATATGCTGAATAGCAGCTTGAAAGAGATACTGAATTCAGAAAAAACAAACTTACTTAAAAAAATAGCGCCTCCTTCAGATGACTTATGTGATGATTGCGAGCTGCTGGAATTAAACTGCAGAGGATGCAATGCGAGAGCCTTAGATCTTGGAGAGGGAGTGTGCAGCTGGGCTAAAAAGAATTCAGTTTTCCTAAAAAGGTTAGATAGCAATGTGTAGTCTGCAATTTAAAAAGGTTTCCAAAATCTATTCAAACGGAATTCCTGCGGTCGACGGTATTACATTTTGTGTGCCAGAGGGGGAAATAGTGGGACTGATTGGTCCAAATGGTGCAGGCAAGTCTACAGCAATAAAAATGGGAGCGAAACTGTTAGACGGATATTCAGGGGAAATAAGACTGAATGAAGTAGACATAACTAAAATAAAAAATAGAGATTACGCGGTGAGCTACATTCCTGATATTCCTGTATATTTTGACTTTATGACTTTAGGTGAACATTTAGACTTCTTGGATGACCTATATGCTCATCAGGGGGTCATGAACAAAAATGACCTTATTGAAACTCTATCGTTATCAGACTATTTATTGCAATATCCTGGCTCTGTGTCAAAAGGAACACTGCAAAAACTAATGATATCTCTCGCTCTATTAAGGCCGTTTGATTTCTTGATTGCCGACGAACCATTTTCCGGTTTAGATCCAGAGCATATTTATGTCTTAAGGGATTTGTTTATTAGAGCTAAGGAGCTAGGCAAAGGAATTCTACTGTCAACGCATCGTTTAGAACTAGCAGAATCGTATTGTGATAGCTATGTTTTCTTGAAGAAAGGAAAGGTTTTAGCTTCTGGAAAAAAGAATGAACTATTAGATATTGCATGGTTGGATAAGGAAGCCTCAATAACGGATATCTATATGAAGATAAGCGGAGGAATTAAATAATGTGGGGTTTTGTTATTAAGAATCGTCTAAGACAGCTCCATACATTAGCAAAGCACTATTGGATTTTTGTAGTAGCAATCTGTGCGGGTATTTTATTTTCAGGAGACATGATATTTGAAGGGTTGAAGGCGCTAAATAGCTTCAATAACGCGCCCCAGCTTATTATCTCGATCTCTTATTTTTATATCGCTCTAGTTAGAAAATATCCTCTCGTTATTATCAACCCTGCGTATATTATTTTTTCGAGAGCAAATGCGGTATTTGAAAAATTAGTAAAGATAAAAATAATTTTAGTGGCTAGTGGATTGTTGCTTTTTGTGTTCGTATTGAAAGCAATCTTTGTTAACCAGCTGTCATGGCTTTGTGTATTTGCATATTTTGCTGGATTTATTGCGTGTTGCCTACTTAATTGGAGCAGGTATAACAATCAATACTCATGGCCGATCTATTGGATAGCTACAATATTTTTAATGGTATGTTCATTTACGCCGGTTGCATTATTGATCATCTCAATATTAGGGATTGCGATTTTATTAATTGAACGTCCTTATACAAATTGGGACAAATTATTGCTTGATTTACGAGTGGTCTATAGAACACAGAGCGCTTTCCTGCGCATGGATTTTGCTGATATGCAAGCAATTGCACAATCATGTTCAATTAAGAATCGATATTGGTTGCCATATAGAGCATTATTTGGAAAAGCTTTACTAGGAAAATCGATATGCATTGATGCACTACGAGTTTCAAAAAATGCATATTTATTAATAATAGCCTGTTATGCAGCTGCACTCGTTTTTAGAATGGACTTCCTAGCTTTTGATTATTTAGGGATAATCTCTTTTCTTTTAATAGTTTCTTCTGTAGCGTCATTGAGTAATGAACAAACAGTTCATGCTCGGACGATGTCCGCAAAGATGGCACAAGGATTTTATATTCCATATGGGTTTGCAGAGATTGCTTTATGGAATGCCTTGTTTGCTTCTTTTGTGCTGATAGCAATGAATTGCATTGCAGCATTAGTAGAAGGCATCAATCTTCTTCCTACTGTAATAGTGACAGCATTATGCTGTCTTACGATGTTTTTGAATAGCTTTTGCTCATTAAAGTGGCCTAGAAGTGAGCTAGTAATAAGAATTATTAACATATTAATTAATGCAATTCTCATTTCGTTCTGGTGGATTTTGGCATAGAGGGCTAGGTGGCATAAGTGATGAACTGTGATTTAATGAGGATTGTAGCTGGATTCGAGAAAAACTATTTACTGACAAAGCGCGGAGTTACATCTGCTTCTTATAGTCAAACCGGTTTCTCCGTCTTGGAACAATCAGGAAAGAAATCAGAATTTTTTTCAAGTAACGATTTTGCTTTAATGCCCTCTAAATACAGCCCTTCCTTTTCGCTTTTTAATAAATTGAGAAATGTTGCAGAAGCAGAAGAGCATCTTAGATTAGATCAAATATCTTCGAATATATATTACGAACTAGAAGATTGTTTAGGACGATTAGGCAAAGTAAAAAATCTAGAGGTCACTATATTAGAGAAAAAGGAAACTGAATTAATATGGAATAAAGATCTAGAAAAACATAAGACAATTAAAAGCGCGTACTATAGGTTTTCTCTTCGGGCAACCATTGAATGCTATGCAGGTGTTTTATCCTTCAACGAAGAAGGAGTTTTAGACCCTTTTAATCCAAAGAAAAATATTTTCAGCAGAGTTCAAGAGTTGGAGAAAAAGTATATCAATTTCGTAAAAACACCTTTTAGGGAGATTGATGACACATGTTTAGATCTGATTTTGCCAAAAGGATTAGGGGGAATACTAATCCATGAAGCAATTGGCCATCCATTGGAGGCTGATTATTTTTTATCAAGTTCAAGTTTCATTCGTGAGCAAATTGGCAAAAAAATTGCCAGTACGGAAGTGACAGTAGTCGACTCTCCTTTAAGTGAAAAAAATCAATTGATATCGGATGATGGAAGCACAGAGAAAACTATTGTACTGATTAATTCTGGTGTATTGTCTGGTGTTATGGCGGACAGATTTACTTCTAGCTATAGCGGTCTTAAAAATACAGGAAATGGGAGATCTTGTTCATTTTCTGAGAGAGTAATTCCTCGTATGCGATATACGTATCTTCAGCGTGGTGCCTATCCATCAAAATTATTAACATTCGGTATGAAAAATGGAATAGTTGCAAGTGAACTTGGCGGCGGTCAAGTGGATAGCCTCTCGGGAGATTTTTCTTTTGTTTTAAACAATTCTTATTTTGTTCAAAACGGAATTCCGATAGCGTTCGCCCTTGAGATTTTCAGGAAACACTCTCGAAGTTTTAGGAAAGATAAAAAAAGTAGGGAATGATTTCGAGAAACGATATGCGATTTGCTCGAAAAAAGGACAATCGCTTCCTGTTGCATTTGGCTCACCTACTTTTTTGTTGGAAAAAGTAAGGGTATCGGCTTTATGAGAAATCTGATCGAAGTTATTGGCGCAATGCGTGAATTTGTAAAAAGTGAAAGAGATTCCGAATTGTATATGCACCTTTCAGTGGTTGATGTATTTGATTGGGAAAACTCTTCTTTAAGAAGAGACCGTAAATGTTTAGGCGGGCTAGGAAAAATTATCTATGACGGTAAAGGAACTTTAGGATGGGCAAATTTAGGTAAACTGGACATAACAGGTATTGATGAACTGAATAACAGAAAAAGGGAAACAATACCATCTAAAAATCCCTTAATTGATAGAGCTTCGGATGAAGAATTGGATAATTATTTCTCTATGATTAGCGATATATTTTCTTATTCGGATAAGAAAGAGCTAAGTGAGGGTCAGCTATTAAAAAGTTACAAGAACAGGTTTGATTTATCCAAGCGATTTATTGTTCAGCATGAGGTCAGGACTTATTTTTCCTGTAGCTCTTTTGGTGGAATTGGATATAGTTTAAAAAACACTACAGCTTTCTATGGAGCTGAATCTGCATCGGGGACTAATAATCAAATTGGAAAATACAATTTAATTATCAGTCCATTTACCAACTCATTATCAGGAGATAGGGGAGGCGATTTAAATAGTTTATGTGATGTGGGCAGTTCACGTTCTCCTAAATCGATTCTCTTGTCCCAACTTGCTTTCGGAAAGCTACTTTATCTTTTTTTGGAGGCATTATTATGTGATGTAAATCGGTGTAATGTTCAGGCTGATATAGATTGGAAGTCTCTTAATTTGAGCAGAAAATTATCTATAGAAGAAAATAGTCCAAAAAATGAAACTATTACAGGAACCATTGACGAAGAGGGTGTTAGAAGGGAGCCTAGTGATCTAGTTAAATCCGGAAAAGTTGTTAACGTGATTAATAATATCGGCTCTCCTCAATTTCCAAGGAAGACTGGTTCTGCATACAGGAAAGATTTTGCGTCTATGGCAGCAATCCGTCCTTCAAAAATTTACGTTAAACCAACAGGCAACAAGACACCGATAAATATTAGTGAAGAATCAATCTATATCAGTGATTGGTTAAATCTGGAGCAAGGAATTAGCTGGCGTTCTTTAAATTTTTCTGCAATGGGAATGACGCCAATTGGGATTTGTCAAATCTCATCTAACCTGCTTGATGTTTTAAAAAACATCAAGCAGGTATTCAGTGACGTAGAATATGTGATTGACGGATCCATAAGAACAGGGTCTACGGAATTAGAAATAGATGATTCGATAAAACTAAGATTTATTAGGTTTTTCTAGGATAACCGCATTAGTATTAGCTGCATCACGATCAGGAACTATTTCAAATAAATCATTCGGCTGACAGTTGAGTGCAAGACAAATTGCTTCAAGGGTTGTTAGTCGAATGGCTTTTATTTTGCCCGTTTTAATTCTGGAAAGATTATGAATTGAAATGCCTACATGTTCAGACAGCTTATTTAGGGACATTTTTCTATCTGCCATTATTCTATCTAGCCGAAAAATGATTGCCATTGCTTACACCGTATCGTTACTGAGTTCTTGAAGTTCAGTTCCGTATTGGAACGCTAATGAGATGCAGAAAAAGATTACGGACAGAAGTATGGAGCTTACCGATATTGGAATAGGACCGAAACTTTCGACAACAAATCCAATTTCGAGATTTGAATTTAATATTAGAGCAAGGAAGCTTGGAGATAAAAAAGTTTCAGAGAGGGCGCTGGCAAAGATCAAGATAGATGCTAGTCTAATGCGATTAACTTGCTTTCGAGAAAAGGGAGTCAGACCTTTTGCTATATCGGAAAAAATATGAGAAAGAGTCCAAAAAGTAAGGGCCACAACCAAGCCTGTAGCAAAGAATGACCAAGAAGGTTCTTCTTGAAAATAAACCTGGAGAAAGTTGTTTTTACCTAAGAAAGCCAAAAGTGCAATTCCGAAAACTAGAAGTATGGTTAAAATTACGATGGCTTCACTTACTATCACCAAGGGAGCACTAATCTTGCTTAGCTTTTCAAGCGCCTTCGAGGATTCATTTGGAATTACTGGTTGTTGCACGAAATACCCTTCTATAAAACTAGATTTATCCGATTAGAAAGCAGACTCCTTGGAACCCAACATGAAAGCAACCCATTCGGAAGTCTTCGTTAGTGAAAAGCATGATTAACAGCTCCTTTCGTACCTTGATTTTATACTATGCTCATATGAATTAAAAAATGATTTCATGAGTACACAATATGGATCAGTCTCCGTGATTACTTGGTTTGCAAAATAAGATCTTGCAGCGCATCCTTTTCCGCAAAGATAATGATATTCGCAGGTTCTGCAGGTTTGGTTTCCTGAAGTGAGATCCGAGCGGAATTCCTTTGCTTTAGTTGAGTTCATACATTTTTCCAACGAGCTAGAAAATATATTTCCGAGAGAAAAATCTGGATGACTAATAAACATGTGACAAGGGAAAACCTCGCCGTTAGGTGAGATGCCTATCGTTTTGCTTGCTGCACCACACGAACTTTTAACCGATAAAGAAAACCTGCTTTTAGAATGTGCTTCAGAAGCTTTAATTTTGAATAATTCTTTTCCCATTTTTTCAAGAATTGATGAACTTGGGATTAGATTTTTTGTTTCATTGCTGCATCTGCAGGTTAGAAGACTAAAGTCGATAGTGCTATTAAGTTTTTCTGCAAGTGCTAAATACGCTTGAATATTTCCCCAATTTTTTGCATGAATAGTTGCGGTTATATGGGTCGTTATGTTGCAATCATGAATAATTTGAATTGATTCAATTAGTTTTTTGTAGCTTTGCGTGGTGCGAATATGAGAGATTTCTAAAGGAGAGGATTTGTCAAAAGAAACTGCTATTACATCCAGGTAGTCTTGCATATCCAAAAGAGATTTCTTCTGGATAGTGGTTCCATTCGTAAGAATGATAACTTCTTTGAAATGGGCAGCTAATTTTGCATAACGGACCAAATCAGCTAAGTCATTTCTCAAAAAGGGCTCTCCACCTGAAATAATAAGTTTAGAAAAATGGTTTTTCTTGAGTTCATCGATAATGTGATAGAGCTTATAAAGCGGTGGATCTGCAAGGCTATTGCGTTCGTGATTTTTAGAATAGCACCCTATACATTGCAAATTACATCGCTGTGTGACATGCAGATATGCCGATTTGCAATGATTATCCATTTTATCTTCAAGGAAGAATTTTCCTTCATTTAGTGTCTCGTAAAGAGCAGGATCTACTTTTGTTATTTGATTAGCGGAGAGATCCTGTCTAAAAAGTTTGGCGCATATATTAAAACCTTCATTTGTTAGGGCTATTATCTTTCCCGTTTCGAGGTTTCCGATCATGGGAAGTCCGCCAAATTGAAAAGAAACAACAGAGCTCGCGAATTTCACTGAACCTCCTTTCTCTACTTAGGTTATAGAATGCAGCAGCGAAATATTAGTGCCAAGCAATTAATGGATGAACAGATCAAATAATATTTGCTTGACCTGCCTTCATTGTTTTATTGAAGTAAAATAACGATAAAAAATGATCGAATCTCGATAAATCAATATAGCTTAGAAGGATAAGACATGAATATTTCGCAATTGGAGTATTTAGTTAAGGCTATAGAGTTGAAGAGCTTCACATTGGCCGGGCGCTCCCTGTTCGTTTCTTCCCAAGCAGTTTCTAAAGCGGTAGGCGATCTCGAAAAAGAGCTGGGTGTCACTTTTTTTGAAAAGAGCGGAAATGTAATTGAGCCAACTCCGTTTGGTAGATTTTTTGCAAGGAAGGCAAAGGAGGTTCTTGATTGCATTGGCGATCTGAAAAAGTTGGCTCGTCAGCAATCTTACGAATCCATACCTCATGGTGATGTGGTAATAGCTGTGGGTTCTTCTTCTTATAGAGGGGACATTTTTCCTATTGCGAGCTTGGAGGCATTCCAGGTACGGTACCCATTTGTCAAGCTAAAGATTTTATCCAATTCGAGCAGCGTCTGTTTGGCGGCAGTGGAAGAGAATATCGCTAACTCAGCTATAGTTTTAGGACGAGCTCATTCTTCTTGTCTTGAAAGCGTAAAATTATTTGATTTAAGTCCTCGTGTTCTAATGACAAGAGATCATATCCTTTCTAGCAAGAAGGAACTTTCTGTTTCGGATCTAGTTAAAGAGCGCATTGCGTTGCCTATGGATTTAAGGTCAATGTATGTAGAGATCAACAGCTGTTTCTCAAGGTTGGGGATAAGTCCAGAGCTTATTGAATTAGAGCCATTCGTTTCCAAGCATCTTGAATTTTTAAAAGAGGAAAAGGGGATTATTTTTGTGTCGCCATGGTTTGAAAAAGCGCAGGAAATGTATCCAGAATGTGTGATTCTTCCTTTAAATAAGGATGAAAAGATTTCTATTCCTGTTTGCTTTGTGTTGAAGAAAAACTGCAATAATTCATTGGCTGTAATGCTGAGAGATCATATAATGCAGTGGTTCAATGACGGCAATGAATCGGTCGATGATAGCTAATGAATATTTGTTTCTTTGTGTATTGCAGAGGCACGGCAAGATAACTCTCTGATCAGAATTTTGAGTAGTGTATCAATATCTTCATGAGAATCTGCGGTTCTATAGAGTCGTTCTGCTAAATCGGAAATTTCAAAAATTATTCCTAGGCTCTTTAAAGTATATTTTTTTTCAACAAGTGTCATATTCTTACTCCAATTATTACTTATAGTATAAGGGTAATCTTATTGACGAAATTAATCTTTGTCCATGGAGACAAAGAAACAAAAATTTGGTCGTAGAATTCGTTTTTTGCGCGAACAAGCGGGAATCTCACAAAGTAAATTTGCTTTAATGATAGGAATGAACCAAGCTTATTTGAGTGGTATAGAGAATGGTCGTCGAAATATTAGCTTTGACAACATTGAAAAAATTGCAAATGGGCTCGGTGTTTCCATATCGGATTTGTTTGTTGAAATATAAAATACGAATCTGATTGTTTTAGACCATTAATAGTAAATTTGAAGAGTGCTTACATTATTCAGCTACTTTTAAATCTACTTTACATATGGGCGTAAAGCTTAAGAAGAAATCCTGAGGATTTGTTAGTGTCAAAATTTGGTGTCAAATTTTTCATCGTTTGTATCAAATGTAGAGAGAATTGTTATTAAAATAGTGCCATTTACCGTTAATTACTACAAATTGTGGGAAAACCGCTAAATTGTCACAACACTTCGTGGAACATAATGTATAATGATAAAATATTCACAAGATGTTAAAGTGAATTCTAACTCATTCATATCAATAAGTCAATACTTTAATGTGGTAAAAAGCAAGCGTGTAAAACTAATTTACTATTTTTTATGGCTTTCTCCACAACTGGTATGGTCTTTTTTTTCAAAACTGGCAGTTTTAAGAAGCCACTGACAATGCTATTGTATATTGAAGCGCTGAAGTATCACGATACAAAAGCAATATATTTTAATTTGTATCGAAAATAAATAATAAGGAATTCATCATGGTGAACTATTTATCCGGTATTAACCGTGGCAGCCAGAAGAAGCTCGCACTCATAAATGATTTCTGCGGCTTCGGAAGATGCTCGCTCACGGTATCCATACCTATCGTATCCGCAATGGGCATTCAGGCATGTCCTGTACCTACTGCCGTTTTTTCAAATCATACAGCTTATGAAAGCTTCTACAAGCACGACATGACATCGGCTCTTGGCAGCTATCTGAACGAATGGAGCAAGCTCAGCCTCAGGTTCGACGCTATATTGTCGGGCTACTTATCATCACCTGAGCAGATTGGCATTACCTCTGA
>OLPV01002530.1_pt1 | contig 11893 bp, 12 predicted proteins | sample 1671961 | NCBI WGS metagenome assembly OLPV01 (sample SAMEA3136630, study PRJEB25190) | human gut metagenome | biome: human gut; feature: human-associated habitat; material: faeces | place: Austria | collected 2013
TGTCCAAAAGCGGAGTCTCCAATTATTTCAACAGAATTTGGAATCACTACTTCAGATATTTTACACAACATAAAAGCATTTTTTGAAATTGTTTTTACTCCATCTGGAATTACAATTTTTCCGGTTGTCCCATTTGGACAAAATATAAGCTTTTCACCATCTTGTGAATAGATAATACCATTAACAGATTTAAAATTTTGGTCATTTTTAATCGTAATATCTTTGAGATTATTTAAATCAAGCATTATAAACTCCAATGCACATCTGTAACCAAGAGGAAGTGGAGTTCCGTTATATACGAGATGCTTAACGTTATCATGGTTTATGGTGATATGTCCATTAGCAAACATTCTCATTTCCTCAACGCTTCCTAAAATTAAGGTTCCATTCTCTTTTTTATATTCCATAATCTTTTTCTTCCTTTCGTTATAATTTGTAAATAATATGTTGGATTTTTGTAAATGCAAAAAAGCACCGTCGGAAGCAATGTCATTAAGATAAGCGCTTCATATTAATAGAAGTGAATTGTTACAAAAAAAACAGGCCATACACTTTTTATGTATAGTCTGTTTTGCTATGGAATGCTTATCTTAATGACATTGCCTTTTTTTTGGCTGTATTTTGTGCAGTCTTACCGTCCGATAAGGCTGTTGATGTAGTTGTATAATGCCATGCTTGTGGCATCTGTATAGTTTTCTCCGTCAGTTGTGTCATATCCGGCTTGAACGAGATAGTTGTATGCGTCAATATAATAAACTCCTGCATTTGCAAAGCTCTGATACAGGTATGTATTATAATTTACGATGTCCTGGTTTAAGATATAGCTGTCAGAGCCTACAGGTCCAACTGATACAAAATAAACCGTTGCGCCCTTCGCATTCCACTCCTGAGCTTTCGCGACAATTGCTGATGCGTAAGACTGATACTGTGTCAGGTCATTGATTCCAATGCTGATAAATACTTTTGTGCCTTTTCCCACTCTCGGGTCTACATCTGTAAATGCTGTTCCTGTCAGCCAGTTATAATCACCGGTTGAAGAACATTCCCAAAGGTCTGAGTTATCGGTTGCAATATTGGCCATAGCACGGAATCTTGAATCTCCTACAAAGATAACACCTGCTGGTGCCTGTGTCACTTCTGGCTGTGTGTTTTCTGTGTCATTTGATATTCCACCTGTTGTTCCTTCATTTGAGACATCTACAACTCCATCGTTATCATCAGGCGTGTGATAATCATCATCAGCTGTCTCCTCCGGGAAAGGTGTCACTGTCGGTGTTGCTGTTGGAAGCGGTTTTGGAGTAGATGTAGCGACAGGTTCCTCTGTCGGGGTTGGAGTTTCCTCTTCTTCTTCATCATCTACGTCCTGATTTTCTTCCGCATTTTTCTTTGCTTCAGCTTCATTAGCCTCCTGGATTTTCTTCTGAGCTTCATCTGCCTGCGCCTGCTGTTCAATCTGTTCCTGGCGCTGCTGCTCTGCCTCATTATCCTTTGTGATTTTGTTATACATGAAGATGCCTGCCGCAGCGACTGCAGCTGCAATCACAACTGCGATGATAATAATTTTTGTCTTTCCGCCGCCTTCATCGTTGTCGTAATCATCATCATATTCGTCATCGTCTTCATATTCCTCTTCATCTTCATACTCTTCCTGTTTCTTTTTAGCTTTCTTTTTTGGCTCTTTTTGCGGCTTGGATGGCTTAGATGGTTTTGATTTTTGAGGCTTTGAGTTCTTTGAGTTTTTTGATGGCTCCTCTTCCTCCTCTTCCTCCTCTTCCTCAGCTTCTTCTTCATAGCTGTCATCTTCTTCAAGGTCATCGTCTTCTATTTCGTCGTCTGCTTCTTCTGCCCCGATTATGACGTCTTTCTCTTCTAAGTCATCTTCGGTGGTCTTCTTATTTTTATCCATTTGACTTTTTCCTCCTGTTTTATTTTTTTTGTCAAAATGTTTCTGTTGCCGGCTGGTTATTCAATACGGCATTATTTAACAATTTTGATACCCTTCCAGTATCTTAAAGAAGCTTTTGCGACGATTTTATCTTTTGATACATATGGGTTGTCCCAGAACCTTGAATCATAAGACTCATTTCTGTTATCACCCATCATGAAATAACTGTCCTCAGGTACTTTATATGTGCTTTTACCTTCTGTCTCCATTGGTTCCCTGATGAAAGAATCATCAAGTGGAGTATCAGAACCATTAATATAAACCTTTCCATCCTTGATGGTCACTGTTTCACCAGGCATTCCGATTACTCTTTTGATATAAAGCTCACCGGAATCAGGCGCATAGAATATTACCACATCAAATCTTTCCGGGTCGTGGCCAAATTTGTAAGCGAGACGGTTGCCGATTACCCTGTCGCCCGTCATTAAGGTCGTTTCCATAGATTCAGACGGGATGTACGCGTTTATAAGCACATATGAGTATAAAAGCACTACTGCAGTGAATGTCGCAACAGCTATTGTCAAATATACAACTATAGTATGACGAATAATTTTTTTATTGTTCACTTTTTCGTCACTTTCTTTTTTATCTTCCATAAAATTCTTAACCTCCAATATTTTCATTATTATAAACGATGACAGGCCATGTATCCTGCATAGTATTAAAAATTGTTGTCATACCGGTTTCGTCTACAGCTGCACAATTTTCTTTTACTCCGTTTGATGAGAATCCTGAAATGTCATCAGAACCGGAAAAACCGGAGGATTCATTTCCTGCATATTGATAAATGCTTGAATTTCCAAAGGAAATATTTCTTATCCTTCCATCATCAGTTATGTCCTGTTTACTCTGGACTTTATAACATCCTGTCGCGATGCTTCCATTAACTTTAATCTTTGACTGTACTACCGGTTTTCCATCAACATACAACACAGCGATATCATTTGAAGCATCAATCTCAAGGTAAGAATGGGCGATGTCATTCTTCATCCTGCTTGCAGCGGTCTGAACATATACCGGTTTTACGACATCAAGCGTGTCTTCTGTTATAAGGTTCATCAGTTCTAACGCTGTATCATTTACACTTATCTTCCATCCGTAATCACCACCTGTAACACTGGCTGTTCTGTCATCAAATGTAACGAATTTTCTTTCAACTCCGACAGTATCATATTTTTCTGCCAGTTTTTCAATGTATTTTTGAATTTTTTTAGAACTCAGTTCATAGTCCTTATTTATAAACTTATCTTTTATCTTTTCAAAGTCTACTGTTTCTTTCCTGTCCCCGAAGTCGTATGTAATGATTGTGTCTTGGATTGAATTTAACAGGTCACATCTCTGTTGCAACACATCCTCATCAATATCTTCTGCTTCAATATAGCATTCTGACGCTTCCAGGTCTACTTCCGGCTGCCATTGCCTGATTGCGGTTTCAATTATTTGACGGGCTTTGTTTACATCAAGCTCGTTACCTTTTACGGCTGATGCTACCTGATAGAAATCATTGGTCTCAACGATATGTGTGCTTTCAGGCTTCACCATATCATTCATACATTTCAGGCTGTTAAACTCTTCGTCCATTTTTGTCTCATCAATCTGATAACATCCAACCGGAAGTGTGACGTTTGTATTCTCAGGCAGAAACCATAAATTGTAGTTCTGATGATTTACCATATCAATCAGTTCTTCTTTTCCGGTGAATGCCATCCCGACATCGTCTGCAGATATCTTTTCTACACCGCCGTTTCTGGTGTTAACAGCCATCGCATAGCTCTGCACTTCCCGCGACAGCAATGCATCTGCATCGTCTATTGATTTAAACGAGCAGTTAAAACCGTTTATTTCTGTTCCGATTTTGAAATGTGTTTGAAAATATGCCAGGCCAAGAAAATATCCGGTTCCTAATATAATACTTAGCAGGCAAATGAGTGTTAAAGTAATTTTTTTTGAAGTACTCATTATTTTTTTTCTCCTTTTCTGTAAAATTTTACATATACAATATGCAAAATTCTTGCCTGTTAGTTCGCATATTTTTTCAAAATATCATAATATTGGTTAATTGTTTCCGCTTCATTAGTGCTGCCGCCGACATCCGGATGCGCGGTCTTCATCATCTTTCTACGTTTTTCTTTTAATTCTTTTTCTGTAAATGGAACCTTTAAGCCGTAGAATTTTAAAGCTTTTTCATAATTGCTTGCATACGCGGTGCTTCCTGATGACCGGTTATTATTGTATGAATTGCCGCTATTGTTATTCTGGCTGTTGCTTCTGGAATTTGCATTATTTTTCTGATAATAATACTGATTATACTGCCGCTTAAATTCCTCGTACGCCCTGTTATAACTGTCATCTGAACTGTTGGAATTTTGATGACTACTTCCAGCGTTTTGGCTGTAATTATTCTGATACTGGTGATTGTTATAATTTTGATTACCGTAATCACGCCTATCATACCCATCATATCCACTATAACCATTATAATCATAATATCCATCAGAGTTATCATATCCATATCCATTATATTCGTTATAGCCGTCAAACCCAGTTTCGCTTCCACCTTTCATAAACATCAATATGAACTTGGAGATATATTTTGGTATCAACAAAAGGAGGTAGATTATAGCTGATATGATTGGATATGTAAAAAGATATAATACAACGACAAGGAAAAATGTAGCCTTTCCGGCTGTAATCTGCTGATGAGCTGCCATCAGACATAAAACAGCACTTATAACTCTTGCCATGTCGTAAGTTCTATATGCCATTATCGTCAATACAATTTTTGATATACCTTTTAACGTATTTTTTGTATTTTCGTTCATAAGGAGAGCCTCCTTTCTTAATTTTTTTATTATTTTTTTTCTTTATGTTATTATACCTTATTTTCTGAATTGTCTCAAATTTTTGCGGATTCTTGACAAAGCAAAAGGCAGGCTTATAAAAGCCTGCCTTTTGCTTTATTATTATCGTTAAGTTATGATGTTGCTGAGTCTTTTAATTTATCGTCAGTAAACTTACTATTATCATCTCCGTCAATAGCAGCTCCGATACCAAGTGCGTTTACGACAAGTACAATTCCCATCAGCGCAATACCACAAACAGCGGTCTGTATTGCATCTGCTTTAGAATCAGCATCTGAACGCTTTGTTGCAAGAATAAACTGGATGATTGCCCAAACAAAAATTGCAGCGCCAACATATTTAAACATAGAACACATTAAACCAATAAGATTTGTCATTGTTTTATTTGCACTTACAGTTTTGGCAAACGCCGGAACCATAAACATCATAGTTCCCAGCACAATCATAGCAAGGCACCACATTACCCTCTTGTAATCAATTTTTCTTTTTGCTTTATTCTGCATTGGTTTTTCCTCCTGTTAGATTTATTTTTTGCGCTTCTTTTATGCGCTTATATATATTTTGCAAAATGAAAATACAAATAAAAATCGGCAGGAGGATTACCTTTCCGGCAAGGCTCGAGGTTAATTATTTCTATTTCATTTTTGCTTACATATTTAATATGCAAAATAAAAAAAATTTTGTAACACTTTTTTTGATTTTTTTTCAAAATTATTTTTTCGCAACAATTTGCGAAAAAACCTCACCGATAGGTTCACGGATTACCAAGTCTGCGAACGAGTCCCTTTCAGCCGGGGTTTTGTTAATCACTATCAGGTGATTGCCGCGGAAATAATCAATAAGGCTTGCGGCCGGCCATACTGACAGTGAAGTACCTCCGACAATAAGCACCTGGGCTTCGTTGATTGCTCTCGCTGCCCTGTTCATGACATCGTCGTTCAGGTTTTCGCCGTACAATACAACATCAGGCTTGATTATCCCTCCACATTCACATTTCGGAACTCCTTCAGAATTCTTTACGGCGTCGAGACCGTATTCCCTGCCGCATTTCTTGCAGTAATTTCTGTAAATACTGCCATGCAGTTCAAGCACGTTCTCACTGCCAGCCATCTGGTGCAGGCCATCAATGTTCTGTGTGACAATCGCCTTGACCTTGCCGGCATGCTCTAACTCTGCAAGCTTTAAATGAGCTGCATTCGGCTTTGCCGTATCGCAAATCATTTTGTCGCGGTAGAACCTGAAAAATTCTTCCGGACGTCTGTAGAAAAACATATTGCTCAGGATTGTCTCCGGCGGGTATTTGTATTTCTGGTTATATAACCCGTCTTTACTCCTGAAGTCAGGGATGCCGCTTTCGGTTGATACTCCGGCGCCTCCAAAGAATACAATATTGTCGTGATTATCAATTATTTTTTGAAGCTCTGCTACTTCTTTTGTCACAACAACACCTCCTTTCAAATTGTACGTATACAATATGCAGAAAAAATATTTTTTTTGTTCGGATTTTAAACTATTTTTACAAAGTTTTTTCGCAAAAAAATAAGAAAAGCGCGATATTTCTTATCGCGCTTTTCCATGTCTCATTTCTCCATATCTTCTTCAGCTGCATCTTTATCAGCCTTATCAGTTTCGTCTATGTACGTCAGGCTGTATAATTCCTTCTGCTTATCAATCTCAATAACTGTTAGAATAATATCTTTATTTTTTCTGTATGCTTTTGAAACCTTCTTATTTATAACGAATTCATAATTGTAAACATTCCCGACATTGTCGTCGCCTGCATCGCATATCTTGACGGTCAGCTTCCCAAGCCTTGTTCCGAATCCCGGCATTATGTGGTGTATCATTGCCGGGGCCACCTTATACTTCTTTTCATTAACAATCGCATCAGCTTTTTTGTCAATAAACACATATTTGTAAATAGTAACTACAGCAATCACAACGAAAGCTGCCAGCGCCACCAGGATACCCTTTTTTGCGTCTGCTTTTGCGTCCATTCTGAAATACATAACGATATAAGTAATTATAAAAAACAGGCTCATGATAGTCCAGAATACAGTGGACACTGTTTCTTTTCTCATCTGTTTTTTAAACCTTTCCAGGATGATTTCATGTGTTTCATCATCCGGAGGCTCAAAACCTGGCATCTTACCGATTGGCAGCTCGCCGCGGCCGGTCATTTTTGTAATAAAACTATTATCCTGCAATCTCCTCTATCTCCTTTCCTGTTAAAGTTTCTTTTTCTACGAGTTTTTCAGCAATTTTTTTAAGCTTGTCCGCGTTGCCCTTCATCATATTGAAAGACTCTTCATTTAATTCTTCCGCAAGCTTAACCGCTTCTTCGGTAATCACATCAGGCTTCACGTCAAGCTCTTCAAGGTTAAGCAACCCGAATTTTTTACTCATTCCATACTCGGTAATCATCTTTTTAATGATACCGGTTGCTTTTTCAATATCATTTGAGGCTCCTGTTGTGACACCGTTTTCTGTCATATTGTTCTCTGCTGCAAATAACCGTTCAGCATTTCTTCCGGCATACAGCATAATCACCTGCTCCCTTAAATCATCAACAGTAAACAGACCAAGTTTCTTCGGGGTGATAAATGTAGCTCCACCTGCTCCGGAGGTTGACGGGATGATTGAAGCCTTTGTTAAATCCTGTCCCATCAGGAGACCAGCCAGGGCGTGTCCTGCTTCATGCCATGCGACAAGTTCAATATTGTCTTTATCGGCATTCTTCTTTAAGTGTCCTTCCATCAGCTGTTTCATCCATGCTTCATCAAGGATTTCACGGTTGATAATACCATTATTTCTTCTCGCTGCAATGATTGCCGCTTCGTTTAATGTAGTCTTGATTGATGCCGGGCTGTTTCCGATAGTTTCTTTTGCAAACGCTTCCATGTCAACATCTTCTGCAAATTTTTTGTTTTCTGCATACAGGTTGATGATAAGCTTTCTTTCTTTTGCTGTCGCCGGAAGACTTACTGCGAAATGACTGTCAAATCTTCCCGGTCTGGTAAGTGCTGAATCAAGGTCTTCAAGTCTGTTTGTAGCGGCGATAACAACTACGCCATTACTTCCATCAAAGCCATCCATTTCAGATAACAGTGTATTTAATGTCTGTCTGTCATAATTGCTCTGTTTTGAATGTCTCTTTCCTCCCATTGAATCAATCTCGTCAATGAAAATGATGCATGGCGCATTTGATTTTGCGTCATCAAAAAGCTTTCTCATCTTGCTGGCTCCAACGCCTACATATTTTTCATCAAAGTCAGAACCGGAAACGGCTTTGAATTTTACACCAGCCTCACCGGCAACAGCCTTTGCGAGGAGTGTTTTTCCAGTGCCTGGAGGGCCATAAAGGAGAATACCTTTCGGAATCTCAGCTCCGGCTTCTTTATATTTATCAGGATTCTTTAAGAAATCAACTACTGTCATCAGGTCTTCCTTGACCTCTTCCAGACCGGCAACATCTTTAAACTTGACATTACTTTCTGCTTCTTTTGCCTCTTTCGGAGCAATTAAAGAACCCATGCCGGTGCATTTAATCATAATTGCGAAGAGAATGATATACATCAGCATCTGCACACCCATCATAATCGGTGTTTCGTATTTTCCAAGGCCATTTGTCTCTTTCACTTCAATGCCTTTCTCAAGCATATCTTTTTTAAAGTCTTCATATTTCGGATTGGCTGTTGTATAAGACTTATCTTTCTTGTCGCTGAAAGTGATGGTCTCTTCATCCTCTGACCATTTGATGTCTTTGACTTTTTTGTCATCAATCATTTCAAGGAATTTTTCATATTTAACTTCCTTGGCACTATCTTTAAATAGCTTTGCTTTCTTAAGCCCGAAAACTCCGCATATCATTACCGCTATCATCAAAACACAGATTACGATGAATGAAGTCCAGATAATCTTCTGTCTTTTTGTCGGTGGCTTCTTGTTTGGGTCTTTGCCTTTTCTCATTTTGCGGTATCTCCTTTCTTGTGGACAATGTTAACATATTTCGTTGACATATATCCAATCGTGCCTGAATCATCAGCAGATACCTTATACCACTTATTGCCTTCTTTGTCTTCTTCACGTCCGGATACCTTAACCCGTGACCCTTTTTCCATGCTGCTGATGATATCAGAATTTGCGTCCGGGTTTGCCCTCACGTTTACATTGTCTATTGTAACATATTCTGCGTTTTTGAAATCTTCTTCTGTGAAGTCGTCTTCCGTTTTAATTGTTGGTGTCGGAGAATTAGTCGGGTCAGTCGTAATATCAACTGTGTCTTTTTCTTCGCTCTCGGCTACGATGTCCTCCTTAACTGTTTTTGGTTTACCGCAGCCAGCTGCCAGCATTACTGCGGATAATGTAAGTGTCAGTAATAATATTTTTTTACGCATTTTTATCTCCTTTTTTTGAATTCCTGTGTTCTTTTTTTTGTATTTATACTTAATATGCAAAATTTTTTAAGAAAGGGTATATTTTTGCGAAAAAAATAAGCGCGAGGATGGACGACAAAAAAGCCCGGAAAAATTTCCGGGCAAGCGTATCATGCAAATCCATTTTGCTTGGCGTAATCATATATCCTTTGTGATAAGACTTCATCAACCCAATGATACAGCCATAATACATTCGGGTCTTTGGCTGGATAGGTTTTAAGCAAATCGTAAAGCATTAACTGTATTTTCGGTGTTGCTTGCACCATCGTAAATAATGTCTGTTCGCCAGAAGATATGTAGTCCAGAATATAATCCATTGGTAATTCATTGTAATTGAATTTTTCGATTGTTTCTTTTATCATTTCCGCAGTTAAATTAACATTGTTTAAAAAACGTAACTTTGATTCTGTACTTTTTGAATTCGGCAAAACTATCACGTGTAAATAAGCGTTGCAAAGTTCTGTAATTTCGTTAATTTTAGATATCATTATCAGATGCTTTTCTTCTTCGGATAACACGAATTCTTCGCGGCTGATGCAAATATTCTTTGGAGCAATTGGCTTAATTAAGAAATATTCAGAATAGCCCGTATATTGACAAAAATGGCATATCTTGTCATTTCTTAAGATACTGTCATCTATTACAACTCTGAGAACAGTATCGGCGTTAAGAAGAGCTTTCCACATTGGAACGCTTTCTTTATCACATAAGTAAATATGAGCTTCTTGCTCTCCTGAGACATAACTTCTTGGCCCGACAAATGGAACTAAGCCATTTTTGAAAATTGAATCAACAAGATTTGCTTTTGTTACATGATATAATATTGTTTTCATGTTTTTCTTCCTTTCTTTATGAAACTATTGTTTTCTTTGTCGTATTTAATATGCTGGATTCACCGTTTACGCAAAAAAAGCACTGCTTTTTTCAGCAGTGCACAATTTCAGCCCGTCCAGCCGCCCGTATTAACACGAAGGCGCCTCGGAAAAGTCTTTTTCAGCCATTTATACAGCCATTTTGTATTGTCTGTTGCCAGAGGATGGCTGTTCAGAAGGTCATATAATCTGATATATTTCTCTCCTTCCTTCCAGTTTGGCTCATATCTGTCACATAGAGTACACCCGCCATCTCCTCTCTCGTGCAGATGGTCTCGCAACATTTTTGCGTTTATGCCGGAGAAATTTAAGTGCGGCAGTGTAAATTTTAACGACTCAATCGTCAGCTCTATCGCTGTCTTATCTTCCTCAGCCTCTTCTTCCGGCTCATCGTCAATGTATGTAATATACTCCGCGAATTTAACACATACAAGCGAAATCATATCTACATATGACAGCGCCAAATCCTTCATCTGTTCATCAGTCAGGCTTCTTGATACCCGGCTTTTCCGTATCCTTTCAGCAGGGATTACAGATTCGGTCAGGGTTTCCGAATAATAACTGTATTGGTATACATTATTTTCATCAACCTCTCCATCCTTCAGCTCCACCCGCAGTACAACCGGCTTATCCAGAATCAGAGACCAAAACGGAACATCTTTCCTTCCGCAAAGGTATACATACTTTTCTGTTTCGCCGACAAGCTGGCTTCTCTCTCCGATTTTCGGAATCAGGCCATTTTTGAGTATACTTTTTGCATTTTCTTCTGTTGTCACATGGTATAAATATGGCATATTACATCTTCCTTTCTTTCTTTATTATTTAAATGCAATATGCCGAATTGTATATAAGCACAAAAAAAAGCTGCCGCTTCGCGGCAGCTTATGAGAAATCAAAATATTTTATGCAAATGTATATGTTTTTGCAGATTTTTTCCCCGTTCCTTTTGTATACGGTTTTACGTATCCGACTTTCCCTGATGCGTAATGGCGATAATGACCGCGGACAGTCCAGGCTTCAGTCAGCCTCTGATGCGGCTTGCATGCAAGATGACGTATTGTCTCCTCATTAAGAGAAACGATTTTTGCCCCGTTTAATATAATTGCCTTTTGCTCATAATTTACATTTTCGGGATGTAATATGGTTTGCTCCTGTTTCATTGGGTTTGAAGGTTCTACCTGTTTGATTTCGGGATTTTTACTGATGTAATTTAACATTCCTATTGTTTTTAAGAACATACGAAACTCGTCAAAAGTATCATTCATCAAATTATTACAATCTGACGAAACAAAATCTCGATATCCTATTCCATTTTCGTTTGGCATTAAAGAACATGGCATGTCCATATCTCGGATTACAACTCTTGGATACGTTCCAGGATGAGAACTGTTTGGATAGATAGTAAAAAGAGCGTCATAATAATATGTAGGATTATTCTCCTTTCTAATATCAATGAAAGACTCTACTGTAATATCGTAACTATCTTCTCTTACGTTTACGACATTGAATACCATAGAAAATATTGCATCTTCTTCATGCTCAACATATACTCCATTATCCAATACAGGCAAATATTGTAGTTGTTTATTCGCCAAATCGAGACGGCTTATCTCTGATTCTACACGTCCTTCATCAACAATGATTTTATCCATCTTTTCAGCTTTAGACATAAGACTTTTCAGCTTGATATCTGATTTTTTCTTTTTCTCTATTATCTCGTTCATCCTAATCTGCTCAAATATCTTTTCCTGCATTGTTCCTGCGTATCCTTTTTTTCTT
>OLPV01002533.1_pt1 | contig 11885 bp, 8 predicted proteins | sample 1671961 | NCBI WGS metagenome assembly OLPV01 (sample SAMEA3136630, study PRJEB25190) | human gut metagenome | biome: human gut; feature: human-associated habitat; material: faeces | place: Austria | collected 2013
GGTCGGCGGAAGCCCCCCTGGGGGTTGCAAATCGATAAAAATTTATGGAAAAACTGCAAAACAACGCCGCGCAGGCTTTTCAGCCCCGCGGCGTCCGGAATCATATTTATTTCTGCGCAAACACGCCGAACATGGGTGCGTGGACAAGGTCAGCCGCCCCCAGCACCCGCCGGCCTACCGTCAAGTCCGTCCGGCAGCGGGAAAACCCGACCTTTTTCAGCACAGCCTCATCCCACGCGGGCCGCTTCTGCCCCACGTCCAGCGCCAAAGTGATGGCGTTGTTTTCCTCCACCAGCGCTTCCGTCATGCCCACATGGCCGTAGGGGCTGTCCGGCGCTACGGAGCAGTTCTGGGTGCTTTCGCTGCGCACGTTCGCCGCGTAGTCCGCGTCGAAATTCAGGAGCAGCCCGCCCGGTTTCAGCACCCGGTGCCACTGGGCGTAGGCTTTCTCCGGCTGCGGCAGCGTCCACGTCAGATTCCGGCTGAGCACGACATCGAAGGTGCCGTCCGGGAAATCCAGCTGCTGGGCATCCATATGCCGGAAGGCAATGTCCAGCCCAAGGCCCGCCGCCATGGCGGCGGCTTCCTCCAGCATGGCGGGGGTCAGGTCGATGCCCGTCACCTTATGTCCCAGCTTCGCCATGAGAATGGCAAAAAATCCGGTGCCGGTGCCCACGTCCAGAATGTTCAGCGGCGACCTTTCAGGCAGCCGCGCTTCCAGTTCTTCCTGCCAGCGCCGCCCCATGATGCTCCCCAATTCGTTTTTCCGCACGGCTCCAAAGTCATGAGACCGTATCGTCCAGTAGCGTACAACCCTATCTTCAATGGCGCAGTTTTCCATGATGTTCTCTCCCAAGTTGGTTTCCCGATATTGTATCCCCCTTTTGACGATTTGAGAAGCCCCCCGGGGGGATATCGGGCGTTCGTTTTTCTCCCCGGCAGTGCAGTTCCGGCGGTGATTTTGAAATTTATCATTTATTCCAAAAAATAAGGGTTGATTTTTTCCCCGTTTGTGTGTATCATATAAAAATTCAACAGGAGCGGTCTGCGGCGCGCTTTGTCTTCCTGCGGCTGAACCTCTCCATACCAACTATATTGAAAGGAGCGTTGTCCCTTGCTGACTCCATTTTACGAAAAGCTGCACATTACGGATACCGTCTCCGTGATTATCGTTTCCATCGCGCTCATGCTGATCTGCGGCTTCGCGGCTACCCGTGTCACCAAGCGGCTGCGGCTGCCCAACGTCACGGCGTACATCGTGGCGGGCATCCTCATCGGCCCCTACTGCCTGAATCTGGTGCCGGGAAACGTGATCGGCGGCATGGATTTCATCGCCGATATCGCGCTGGCCTTTATCGCCTTCAGCACCGGCGAATTTTTCAAATTCGACACGCTGAAAAAAAGCGGCGGGAAGGTCATGGTCATCACGGTTTTTGAGGCGATCCTCGCCTCGGTGCTGGTGTTTATCATCACCTTTTTCGTGCTGGGACTGGAGCTGAATTTCTCCATCGTCCTTGCCGCCCTGGCTTCGGCCACCGCACCGGCCTCCACCGTTATGACCATCCGCCAGACCCATGCCAAGGGCGACTTCGTGGACACCCTTTTGCAGGTGGTGGCGCTGGACGATGTGGTTGGACTGGTGGCCTACAGCATCGCCATTTCCGTAGCGCTGGCTTCGGCCACCGGCGCGTTCCATGCGGGCGCTATTCTCAAGCCCTTGGCCGTCAACGCGCTGGTGCTTCTGCTGGGCGGAGGCTTCGGCTTCTTCCTGAAGCTGCTGCTCCACAAGCGCTCCACGGATAACCGGCTCATCGTATCCATTGCCCTGCTGTTCGCCTTCTGCGGCATCTGCGCCATGCTGGACGTTTCCCCGCTGCTGGGGTGCATGTCCATGGGCATGGTCTACATAAACCTCACCGACGACAAGCGGCTGTTCCAGCAGCTCAACTATTTCAGCCCCCCCATTCTGCTGCTGTTCTTCGTGCGCTCGGGTCTGAACTTTGATTTGGATGCCCTGGTGGACAACTCCGAGAGCATCGGCACAACGCCGCTGGTGGTGGTCGGTATCCTCTATTTTCTGGTGCGTATCGTGGGCAAGTATGCCGGTGCGTTCCTCGGCTGCCTTGTGACGAAGAAGGACAAAAAGGTTCGCAATTTCCTGGGGCTTGCCCTGATTCCCCAGGCGGGCGTGGCCATCGGTCTGGCGGCCACCGGCGCGCGGACGCTGGGCGGTGAGGTGGGCAACGCGCTGGAGACCATCATTCTGGCATCCAGCGTGCTTTACGAGCTGATCGGCCCCGCCTGCGCCAAGCTGTCGCTGTACCTGTCCGGCTCCTACTCCAACAAGCTGGAAGACCTTGCGCCCATTCCGGCTACGGAGCCGGGGCAGCCGCCAAAGTCTGAGGTGGAGCTGCTGATTGAGCGGATTCAGGCCATTCAGCAGGAGCTGCCCAAGCACAACAACCCCTATTACGAGGACGAACAGGCATTCACCGAAGCCGCGGCGGAGCATTCCGCCCAGATGGAGGCGTTCTTCGGGACGCCGGGGAAAGCCAACACCGCCATGCCGGGGAGGAAACGGAAATGAAGGAACTACTGTCCATAGAGGATCCCATTGCGGGTCTGCTTGGTGCCTGGAGCGCGGGACTGAATCTCGGCTCGGCACTCCTGCGCATCGCGCTGATCGTGGCGCTGGCGGCCTCCATCGGCTGTGAGCGCTCCAGCAAGCGGCACAGCGCCGGTCTGCGTACCTTCGTGCTTGCGGCCTTCTCCGCCACCGTGTCCATGCTGCTGGATCAATACGTATACGTGCTTCTGGGCTGCAAGCTGCCGCTGCTGTCGGCGGCGACGCTGCTGGCCGTCACCTCCGTCAGCGCCAATTCCATTCTCTTTTCCTCCCGGGGACAGATCAAGGGACTGACCACCTCGGCGGGACTGGTGAGCTGCTGCATTCTGGGCTTCGCCACCGGCGCGGGGCTGTATGCCCTGACGCTGATCGTGTACGTTTTCCTGCTCTGTATCCTCGCGGGCTTCCCTGCCTTTGAAGCGTACCTGAAAAACCGCTCCAACCATTTTGAAGTCCACATGGAGCTGAAAAGCAGCTCGTATCTGCGGGATTTCGTCACGGTGAGCCGCCGTCTGGGCCTGCGCATCGACGACATCGAAGCCAATCAGGCTTACGCCGGTTCCGGGCTGAGTGTGTATTCCGTTTCGTTGACCATCTGCTCGCAGGAACTCAAGAAATACAAGACCCACGTGGAGATCATCGAGGCGCTGTCCTCGCTGGATTACATCTATCACATTGAAGAAATGCACTGAGTCAAACACGGTGCAGCCCCGTTTCTGGGACTGCACCGTGTCTTTTATTGCTCCCCCGTCTCCCGGCACAGCGCGATGAAGCGCTGCATACTTTCGGAGAGGTATTTCCGCTTGTGGTACACGATATTCAGAGTTCGCCGCAGCGGCTCTTTCAGCGTAAGCGGCACCACATTGCCGCTGGCAACGTCCTGCTGGATCAGGAGTTTCGGCAGTACCGCCACGCCCAGCCCTTCCACAACGGCCTTGATCAGCGCCTGCGTGCTGACGCTCTCCCAGGCGGGCTGCACCGAGAGCCGGTGCAGCGCCAGATACCCGTCCAGCGCCTTTCTTCCGGCACTCCCCGGCTCCCGCATCAGAAAGGGAAACTGCGCCAGCTCCTGAATGGTCACTTTCCCCCGCCCCGCGAGCGGGGAGTCCGGCGGCACGATGGCTTGCAGCTCGTCCCGGGAAAAGGGGACGGCTACCAGCTCTTCGTGCTCCGGCTGGGTCTCGATCAGCCCCAGATCGATGCGGTTGTCCAGAACCAGCTGCTCCACCTGACTGGCGCGGCATACCTGCACGTCTACGTGCAGCGCCGGGAATTCCGCCTGATACTGCCGCACCAGCTCCGGCAGAAGATAGGTGCCGATGGTGACCGTCGCCCCGATGCGGACGGTGCCGATGGCGTCCCAGTTCCGCATCCGGGTTTCCAGCTCATCCATCAGCGACACCACATGGACGGCGTAGCCGTAAAATTCCCGGCCGCACTCCGTGGGGGATATCCGGCGTCCCACCCGCTCGAACAGCGTCACGCCGTAGTAATCCTCCAATTCCCGCAGCGCCAGACTCACCGAGGGTTGGGACAGATGCAGCGCCTGCGCCGCCTTCGTCACGCTGTTCTGGCGGTAGACCTCCACCAGAATCTTCATATGCCGCAGCGTCATAGCCGTCCCCCATTCATATCATTTTTTATATGTATTTCATATCATAATTCTATTTTACAAATAAGTCAAGTGCTGGTAAACTGGGGGCATGAGGAGGTAGAAGTATGACTGACAAAAAGAAAATTCTGGCGAAATTGTTTTTCTCCACGCTGTATTTAAGCGCGTTTACCTTCGGCGGCGGCTATGTTATCGTCACGCTGATGAAGCAGAAATTTGTGGATGAGCTGCACTGGATTCAGGAGGATGAGATGCTGGATCTCATTGCCATTGCTCAGTCCGCCCCCGGAGCAATCGCCGTCAACGGGGCGATCGTGGTGGGCTTCAAGCTGGCGGGTGTCCTCGGCGCTGTTACTGCCATTGCTGCGTCCATCATCCCGCCGTTTCTCATTATTACGGTGATCTCCTACTTTTACGAGCTGTTCCGGGACAACTATATTGTCAGCAGCGTCCTTTCGGGTATGCAGGCCGGTGTGGGCGCAGTCATCGCGTCCGTGGTGCTGGACATGGGCGGCGGCGTCCTGAAACAGAAATCCGTCCTCTCTACGGTTGTTATGTTAACCGCATTCATAGCGACCTACGTTTACAAGGTCAACGCGGTGTATATCATTCTGGCCTGTATCGCCATCGGCGTCGTCCGAACGGTCGTCCAGCAAAGGAGGAACGCCCAATGATCTATTTACAGCTGTTCCTCAGCTTCCTGCAAATCGGCGCCCTGAGCTTCGGCGGCGGCTACGCCGCCATGCCGCTCATTCAGGCACAGATCGTCACCGAGCACCAGTGGCTGTCCATGAGCGAATTTACCGATCTCGTGACCATCGCAGAAATGACCCCCGGCCCCATCGCTGTCAACTCCGCAACCTTCGTGGGAACGAAAATCGCCGGTGTTCCGGGGGCACTGGTGGCTACCGCTGGCTGCATTCTCCCCGCCTGCATTCTGGTGACGCTGATCGCCAAGCTCTACCTAAAGTACCGCAATATCGCGGTTTTGCAGAGCGTCCTCGGCTCACTGCGTCCGGCAGTGGTGGCCATGATCGCTTCGGCGGGGGTGCTGATTCTGCGCAATGCCTTCTGGAGCGGCGCGATCCGTCTTTCCGGCACGAACTGGAATATGGTCGCCCTGTTCGCCGCGGCGTTTCTGCTCCTGCGGAGGACAAAGCTCAGTCCCATTCTGGTGATGCTGCTGGCGGGAGCGGCCAATCTGGTCATATCCCTGATTACACCGTAAAAAATCTCGAAAAAACCACTTCCGCTGCCGACAGGACGCCCATGTTGGGAGTGTCCGCCACCGGGAGAATGCGGGTGTCATTCCTGCCCCGGTACAGCGCTTTCGCGCTGATCTCCCGCTGGAGCCGCCCGATCAGAAGCTCGTGCCGGCAGCAGATGTCCCCCGCAAGATAAATGCTGTCCACGGGGATCAGATTCAACAGGTTAATTAAGCCTGCCGACAGATAGACCGCTTCCTGATCGAGAAGTTTTTGCGCTTCCGGCTCGTCCGCATGGTCAATGAGGTCGAACCAGTCCTGGAAGCCGGAACCCTCCAGCAGCGCCGGGATCGAGGCATAGGTTTCCAAACACCCCCGGTTGCCGCAGGCGCACAGCCGCCCGTCGAAGCGGATGGTGGTGTGACCCAGCTCGCCGGTAAAATTCCCCAGCAGCTCCCCGTCGGACACGATGGCCGCGCCGATGCCGATGTCAATGAACAGCAGCATAAAGTTCCGGCTCTGCCCTGTGCTTCGCTGATGCAGCGCCATGGCGCAGACGTCGTGTTCCAGATACGCGGGCAGCCCCAGCGCGTCCGACAGGCGCTTGCCGATGTCCATGCCGTGCCAGCGCTCGAACCGGGGCGGATTGAGAATGCGGCCGTTTTCGCAGTCCAGCGGGCCGGGGGCGCTGATGCCGATGCCCAGCACCTTGCGCCTGTCCACGGATTCCAGCAGGGACGCAAGCGCCCCGGCGATGGCGTCCGTCATGTCACTTTGCTCCGGCAGCTCCCGGCATTGCAGCAGGTTGCCGCCGATATCGCACAGTCCCACCGTGCAGCCCTTTCTGGCCAAGTCCACCGCGAGGGCATAATAGCTGTCCGGGCGCAGAGCCAACGGCGTGGCACTGCGTCCCCGTCCGGCGGACTGGGGGGCAAGTTCCGTCACAACGCCTGCGTTCAGAAGCTCCTCCACGATCAAAGAAGCCGCCGCCCGGGTCAGGCCCGTAGAACGCGCCAGCTCTGCCCGGCTCATGGCCTGACGGCGGAGAATGCGGAGAACTGCCTTGCGGTTGTATTCTCTTGTATAGTCGGCATTGCGCGGCTTCTGCGTCATTGGAATCCCCTCAATTTCATAGCTATAATGACCCGGGACGTGTCGCCCCGGGTCAAGATTTTATCCCATTGCCTTCAGAACCGCGTCCTTTTCCCGGATGCTGGGAATGCCGCCGGAATGCTCTGTGGACAGGCTGGCCGCCGCGGCGGCGAAGCTGCCGATGTATTTGAGGTCATCTTCCGTCAGCTCGCTGACGGGCTTGTCCAGCTCCAGCAGCCTTGCCATGGCGCTGCCGCCGAAGATGTCCCCCGCGCCGGTGGTGTCCACGGGATGCACCTTGGGGCAGACGGCGCGGAAAGCCGCCGTCCTCGTTTTCAGCAGGCAGCCATCAGGCCCCAGCGTCACCATGGCGAGGGATACGCCGAACTCCGTCAGCAGCTTGTCCGCGCCCTCTTCCGGGGTGCAGTTCCAGAGAAATTCCACCTCGTTGTCGCTGATTTTCACCACGTCCGCCTGACGCAGACTCCAGAGCATCTGCTCCTTCGCCGCGTCCGCATCCGGCCACAGGGGAAGCCGCAGATTGGGGTCGCAGCTGATGAGCTTCCCCTGCGCTTTGGCGTAGGCAACCGCCTTTTGGGTCGCCGTGCGGACAGGTTCGTCCGTCAGGCTCAGGGTGCCGAAGTGGAACACCTTGGCCTCGTCAATGAGGGACTTGTCCACTTCCTCCCACCGCAGCTGGGTGTCCGCGCCGGGCTTCCGGGCGAAGGAGAAGGCGCGGTCACCGCTTTCATCGAAGGTCACAAAGGCCAGCGTGGTAAACACGCTATCGTCCACCAGAATGCCTTTCGTCTCAATTCCGGCGGCGTTCAGCGTCCCCAGCAGCAGATTGCCGAAAGCGTCGTTTCCCACCTTGCCCAGAAACGCGGTCTTTCTGCCGTAGGCGTTCAGCGCGGCCAGAAAATTGCCGGGGGCGCCGCCGGGGTTGGCGGCCATGGTGGGGTATCCGGCGCTGTCCGTGGACTTTGCCGCAAAATCAATGAGCAGTTCGCCCAGCGCTACTACGTCGATCATCGCACGCACCCACTCAGTCCTTGGCCGCGGGGTACTCGGTGCAGAGCAGACGGTAAGGCGCTTCGTCCTCCTCGATGGCCGGGAAGCGGCCCATGGGCGGGTTGAAGCGGTTGTCCTTGGCGTCGTCGTTGCACTGGCTGACCTCGCCCAGCAGCACGTCGCCCGTACCCGGCTCCACCTCGAAATCGTGGTACAGGTATTGCTGAATGTAGATGGACTCGCCGGGGGTCAGGCGGATCTGGGTTCCGGCGGGGACGGTATAAGTCCTGCCGTCAGTATGGACGGTGACATCGCTTTCATAGTCGATGGACTCGTCGGGGTGGGAATTGTACACCCGGATCAGCACGTTTCCGCCGCCCCGGTTGATGATGTCCTCGGTTTTGTACCAGTGGAAGTGGTTGGGGGAATACTGTCCCTCTTTCAGGAACAGCAGCTTCTCGGCGTAGACCTTGGGGTATTTTTCCCGCATGGTCTGGCTGCCGTTGCGGATGGTGATGAGGGAGAATCCGATCTTATCGAAATTCCCCTGACCGTAGTCCGTGATGTCCCAGCCCAGACAGCAGTCCCGGACTTCGTCGTATTCGTGACCTTTGGTTTCCCATTCCTCCGGGGTAAAATGGCAGAAGGGGGGCAGGTAGCAGCGGTATTTCTGGCACATGGCCTCCAGCTCCCGCAGCGCTTTGTTGACTTCGGAACGCTTCATGGTTTTCTCTCCTTTATAAATATGAATCCGGGAACCCCGGTCTTGCTCTGGTTTTACTGTACCATTTACCCGGTAATTTGTCAAGTGAATTGACAATTAAGAGACTGATTTTACGCAAAGAAATCCCACTTTTATAGCATATTTACAAATTTTAATATACTTTTTCGTGCAGAATTACCACTGTTGCATGCGAAAGCCCCTGACACAGTCATGATGTCTGTGTCAGGGGCGTATTTGCGTCCGTCACCCGAGGCAGCTTCCGCAGGGCGTATAGCCCGCATCGATCGCTTCCTCGTAGGTGTCGAAGATGATCCGGTTTTTTTCCGTCGGGAGGTTCGCGCAGTCGGGGGCGTGGAACTTGTGGGAGTTGACGTTGCCGATGAACTGCACCGGCTGGGCAGGCTCCGCATTTTCCGGGTTCGCCGACTGGTTGTCCCATGTGAACGTGACCTCTTTGCCGTCCGTGCGGGCGACGATGGTGCCAAGCTCGTCGGTGCGCAGAATGGTGACCCCCGCCTGATTCAGCCGGGACAGCGGTTCCTCATGGGGGTGACCGTAGGAGTTGCCCTTGCCCACGGAGATCACGGCGCAGTCGGGATCGACCTCATTGAGGAAGCGGTAGCCCGTGGAGGTGTCGGAGCCGTGATGCCCCACCTTCAGCACGTCTGCCTTCCAGGACATCCGGCTGCCCCAGTAGTCCAGCATGTCGTTTTCTGCGGTGGTCTCCATATCCCCGGTGAACAGGAAAGAGGTGTCGCCGTACTCCACCCTCAAAATGATGGAGGTGTCATTGGGGTCGGCGTAGGACTGCACCGGGCCGAGGACTGTGACAGAAGTCTCTCCCAGCGTCCAGCCGTCTCCGGGGGAGGGAATGGTGATCTCCAGCCGCTGCTGGTCGGCGTAATAGACGAAATCGTCGAACACCTTGGAAGCATAGGTTCTTGTGGGGGCATACACGGCGTGGGTGGGATACACCGCCAGAACCGAGGGCAGACCGCCCACATGGTCTTCGTGGGCGTGGGTGCAGACCACGGCGGCCAGCTCCTCCACGCCCTGCGCGTCCTGCATGAGCTGCTTTTCCTGTTCCAGCACAGCGGCAAAGCGGCGGGCCGTTTCCAGATTGAGAGGCATTTCCTCGCGCTGCTCCGGAGCCGGTTCCGGCTGCGGCTGTGCCTGGGGTGCAGCCGCCGTTTCCTGGGCGGCGCGGTAGTCCTCCACCGTCAGGTAGAGTTTTTCTGTTTTTTCATCCAGCCAGGCGGCAAGCCAGCCATTATTGATGTATCTGCGCAGTTTTTTCAGAGCTTTTGCCTTTTTCTGGTGGGTCAGGTCGGCCAGCATCTCCACCGGCAGGCCGTTCTTATAGTCCTCGCCCTCGGCGGCATCGGCCAGCAGCCGCAGCTTTTTGGAGGCCGACAGCCGGGAGGCACCGGCGGCGATCATCGCGCCAAAGCCGCAGGCGACAAGGGTCAGCACATTGCCCGTGATCTCCAGCACCGTCGTGGCCATAGAAGCGCCGGTGGTAAAGGTATAGGTCATGCCCTCCGCGGCCGTGGCCACCGTGTCACCGATCATGGTCTCTGTAATAAGGTCGGGCAGAAGGGCATCCGACGCCGCGATGCAGCCAATGCCGCCCAGACCGAAGATCACCGCAAAGGTGATGCCCACGGCCAGCAGAGTGCAGCCCGCGCTATAGCGTTTTTTTGCACTGATGCGGATGTTTTCCACCGGGGTCGGCTCCGGCTTTGCAAAGATCTGCCGGAACCAACCGGGCATCCCGGCGGCATCGTCGGTGGTGGTGCCGGAGCCAGCCCGGCCCTGCCGGAAGGCCTTTGCTGCCTCCCCGATGCCGTAGTTGGCCGCATGGACAGCGGCCTTGCCAATATCGTAAGCCCGGTCCCCGATCTCCATGCCCCGGCCCTCAAAGCCGTTGCGGAAGGCGTCGGTCATGGTGTCGCCAAAGGCGCGCAGCTGGTCCTCCAGCTCCTGCTGCACCTGACGGCCCTCGTCCTTGATCCGGTTGTCGTTTTCACGATCGTTCATCAAAATCTTCTCACCCTTCTGCCGGTGCATACCGGCTGATGATGGCGCGGGCCACCCGCAGGCCATCCACGGCGGCGCTCATGATGCCGCCCGCATATCCCGCGCCCTCGCCGCAGGGGTAAAGCCCTGCCAGCTGGGTGCACTCGAAGTTCTCTTCCCGCTTCAGCCGCACCGGGCTGCTGGTGCGGGTCTCCAGGCCGGTGAGGATGGCATCCGGTGCGGTGTAGCCCGCGATCTTGTGCTCATAGGCACGCAGACCGGCCCGCAGGGTGTCGGCCAGCTCCGCAGGCAGCAGGCTGCCCAGGTCGGCGGCGGTCACGCCGCGGTCGTAGGTTGGTTCCACGCTGCCGATGTGCAGCTGCCCCTGCCCTTCCAGAAAGCTCCGGATGTTCTCGGCCGGGGCGGCGTAAGGCCCGGCCGCATGGCCTGCCGCGTAGGCCTTTGCTTCCAGCTCCCGCTGGAACGCGATGGCCTGCCGGGGGTCGTTTGCAAAGTCAGTGCCGTTCACGCTCACCACCACGGCGGCGTTTGCATTTTTGCCGCTGCGGGCATGGTAGCTCATGCCGTTGGTCACCACACGGCCTTCCTCACTGGCCGAGGCCACCACCTGCCCGCCGGGGCACATGCAGAAGGTATACACGCACCGCTCCCCCACATGCTGGGACAGCTGGTATTCGCCGCGGGGCAGGGCCGGGTGGCCTGCCGCCTCGTGATACAGGCTCTTTTCGATCTCGCTCTGCAGATGCTCTGCGCGGAAGCCCACGCTGAAGGGCTTGCACTCCAGCACAAGGCCGCTGTCCATGAGCATGGCAAAGGTATCGCGGGCCGAGTGGCCCACCGCAAACACCAGTGCTTCGCAGGCAAAGGAACCATCCGTTGTGAAAATTCCGGTAATGTGTCCGTTTTTCTGTTCCAGACCGGTGAGGGCCGTGTTGAAATGCACCTCACCGCCCAGGGATTCGATCTCTTTGCGGATGGAGGTGATGACCCCCCGCAGCAGGTCGGTGCCCACATGGGGCTTCTGCTTCCAGGCGATCTCCGCCGGGGCACCGTGCTGCAGAAACACCTCGGTGACAAAGCCGCAGAGCTCATCCCCGATGCGGGTGGTCAGCTTGCCGTCCGAAAAGGTGCCCGCGCCGCCCTCGCCAAACTGGATGTTGGCATTTGGGTCCAGCTCGCCGGTGGCAGAGAAGTGCTCCACCGCCTTCACACGCTCGTCCAGCGCCGGGCCGCGCTCCAGCACGATGGGCTTGTAGCCCTGCCGGGCCAGCAGCAGCGCCGCAAACAGGCCCGCCGGGCCCAGCCCGCAGACCACAGGCCGGTGGGGCAGGCGCTGGGTGCCGTTCTGAACACTGAGATCCGTTTTGCCGCGGATAGCAACGCAGGGCGAGGCCCCTGCATACGCAGATTCCTCACCCTCGTCCTTGAGCGTTACCGCTATGGTATACACCAGCTTTGGCTGCCCGTGGCGGGCAGCCAAACAGCCTGGCTACGCCCAGATGGGCCGCCTTGCTGCGGGGGATGCGCGCCAGATGCAGCGCTTTCTCGAATGCCTGCGGCTCCCCGGCAGAGAGC
>OLPV01002534.1_pt1 | contig 11880 bp, 8 predicted proteins | sample 1671961 | NCBI WGS metagenome assembly OLPV01 (sample SAMEA3136630, study PRJEB25190) | human gut metagenome | biome: human gut; feature: human-associated habitat; material: faeces | place: Austria | collected 2013
GGAAAGCCACGGAAAGGGGGCGTGCGTTATGATGATAATAAGGGGACGAAGAATTTTTATGCTGAGAGTCTGTGTGATCCTGATACTGGCAATGGCAGTACTTTCTGAGGCATACAGCCCGAAGGAAACGTATATCAGGGGGATCCGTGAAGAGTGGGGGATCACTCTTCCTACTGCAGAATGGGAGATCTATAATGAAGCGGCAGGTTCCAGTTTTGCCGGAAAGGGAGTCCGTTACCATGTATTTCGTTATCAGGATGCGGCAGCGCTCCAGAAAGCAGTATCCTGGCACAGGGGAAGGAATATGCTGGTGGAACGGAAAGTAGACGCACTGCTCCGGGATATGGAGATCACAAAAGGGTATGAGGTGAATTTTAACGGGGAGTATCAGTATTTCACCCTGACAAACAGAGGAAGTGCAAAGGAACTCTTCCTTCTGTATTTTCCGGCGCAGAACCGCCTGTCCGTGGTAGAGGATTATATCTGAGAAAGTTTTCTGACCGGATATGTAAAAAGGACCAGATGTCTTTGGAAAAGTTCCTTCTCATTATAAAAAATGCTGAAATTTCGTCTGGAGAGGTACAAAAACCTTGACGTGAATACGGTAACGTACTAAAATAGCACCTAGTGAGTGTCTGGAAAGTACGCGAGAACCACACAACTGTATTTTGCATGACGACACAGAAGAACAATAGAGGAGGACGAAAATGACAGCATATAAAGACCGGTCAAGAGAAGAACTGTTACAGGAAAAAGAGCTTCTGGAAGCAAAATTTCAGGAGATCAAGGGAAAAGGATTGAAACTGGATATGTCTCGCGGTAAGCCTTCCGAGGCCCAGCTGAATCTGTCTATGGGAATGATGGACGTACTGAACAGCACGACAGATTTGAGATGCTCCGTTGGCGTAGACTGCCGGAACTACGGTGTGCTGGACGGTATTCCGGAGGCAAAAGAGCTTCTGGCTGATATGACAGAGGTATCTCCGGACAATATTATTATTTATGGAAACTCAAGTCTGAACGTTATGTACGATACGGTGGCACGTTCCATGACTCATGGTGTAATGGGCAGCACTCCATGGTGCAAACTGGATAAAGTAAAATTCCTGTGCCCGGTTCCTGGATATGACCGTCACTTCAAGATCACAGAGCACTTCGGCATCGAGATGATTAACATTCCGATGCATGAAGATGGACCGGATATGGATATGGTTGAAGAATATGTCAACAACGATCCGGCAGTCAAAGGTATCTGGTGTGTGCCAAAATATTCCAACCCACAGGGTATTACCTATTCCGATGAAACAGTACGTCGTTTTGCAAGACTGAAACCGGCAGCAGAAGATTTCCGTATTTACTGGGACAATGCATATGGTATCCATCATTTATACGAAGATAAGCAGGATAATCTGGTTGAAATCCTGATGGAATGTAAAAAAGAAGGTAATCCGGACATGGTTTACAAATTCTGTTCTACATCCAAAGTAAGTTTTCCAGGTTCTGGTGTGGCTGCGATCGGTACTTCCAAAGCAAACATTGCAGACATCAAAAAGCAGATGACCATTCAGACGATCGGTCATGACAAGCTGAACCAGCTGCGTCACGTAAGATTCTTTAAGGATATCCACGGTATGGTTCTGCATATGAGAAAACATGCAGATATCCTGCGCCCGAAGTTTGAGGCTGTACTGAACGGACTGAAAAGTGAGCTGGGCGGACTGGAGATCGGAAGCTGGCTTGAGCCACGCGGAGGATACTTCATTTCCTTTGATTCACTGCCTGGCTGTGCAAAAGCAATCGTAGCCAAAGCAAAAGAAGCGGGTGTTGTTATGACCGATGCCGGTGCAACATTCCCGTATGGAAAAGATCCGCAGGATTCCAATATCCGTATCGCACCGTCTTACCCGACACCGGAAGAGCTGAAAACGGCAACCGAAATTTTCGTGCTGAGCGTAAAACTGGTAAGTATTGATAAGATTCTGGAAGATAAATAATAGAATCTGAGAAAACTGAGCCATGACTGACTTTAGATGAAGTTAGTTGTGGCTCTTTTTTATACTTGTCGTGTGGCTGGACTGCCCTTTTAAAAGACTGCGGGAAGCAAAAGAAGCGTTTCCTTTGGTATTGATTTTTGTCTGGAACATGTTTTATAATGGTCTCTGGCACAAAAAAAGAAGAGAGGTCAAAACATGATTTTAACCATTTTAATCTGTTTCTTTGCCGGAATGGGAGCAGGTATCGGGACGGGATTTGCCGGCATGAGTGCGGCGGCTGTGATCAGCCCGATGCTGATTACTTTTCTTGGCATGGATCCATATCAGGCAGTCGGCATCGCACTTGCCAGTGATGTGCTTGCCAGTGCGGTTTCTGCTTATACTTACGGCAAAAACAAAAATCTGGATGTGGCAAACGGGATCGTGATGATGGTCACCGTACTTTTATTTACACTGGCAGGCAGTTATATCGCAAGTCTGCTCCCGAGTACAACCATGGGCGGATTTTCGATGGTCATGACACTGCTGCTTGGTGTCAAATTTATCGTAAAACCGGTCATGACGACAAAAGAAGCAATGCAGGCTGTTTCGAAAAAAAAGCGTTTTATCCAGTCTGTGATCTGCGGTATGCTGATCGGGTTTATCTGCGGATTTGTCGGAGCAGGCGGTGGTCTGATGATGCTTCTGATTCTGACAAGCGTGCTTGGCTATGAATTAAAAACGGCAGTCGGCACGAGTGTGTTTATCATGGCATTTACGGCATTTACCGGTGCGGTATCGCATTTTGCGATCGGCGGCATGCCGGATCTCACCTGTCTGGCACTGTGTGTGCTGTTTACTTTTATCTGGGCAAGGATTGCAGCACGTTTTGCAAACAGTGCAAAACCGGAAACATTAAATCGGGCAGCCGGAGTTGTACTTGTGATTCTTGGGATCGTATTGATCGCTTTTAAAGTATTATAAAAAAGAAGGAGGCACGTATGGTTCGATTAACAATTGACGGCTTTCCCGTTGAAGTCGAAAAAGGAACGACCATACTTCATGCGGCAGAGAAGTTAGGAATCAAGATCCCGACATTATGTTATATAGAGGATCTTCTTCCGGACGGCTCATGTCGTATGTGTGTGGTAGAAGTAAAAAACAACGGCAGAACAAAAATAGATACGGCCTGTACGCTTCAGGTATCAGAGGGCGACGAAGTACTGACTATGTCTGAGAAAGTAATTGAATCCAGAAGAATGACACTGGATCTTCTTTTATCAGATCATAATGTACATTGTTTCTCCTGTGAAGCAAACGGCAACTGTAAGCTTCAGGATTATGCTTACGAATATGGCGTATCAGAAACCAGCTATGAAGGCGCAAAAAGCGGTGGAGAAATTGATGACAGTAATAAGTTTTTCCGCTATGATCCAAATCTTTGTATTCTCTGTCACAGATGTGTCAACACATGTACTCAGCTGGTAGGACGTGGTGCCATTGATACAATGGAACGTGGATTCCAGTCCATTATCGGAAATGGGGAAGGTCTCTGGGCAGACGGAACCTGTGAATCCTGCGGTAACTGCGTGCAGGCATGTCCGACCGGTGCATTGGTAATGAAACGTACAAACAAGTATCGTCCTTATCAGGCACAGAAGAGAGTGCGTACAACCTGTCCGCATTGTGCAACAGGATGTCAGATGGATCTGATTGTAAAAGATGGAAAGATCGTGGATGTGGAAGGTGCAGATGGACCATCCAATCATGGATTACTTTGTGTAAAGGGCAGAAGCGGATCTTTTGACTTTGTAGATCATAAGACAAGAATCCGTCAGCCATTAATTAAGAATCACGAAACTGGAGAATTCGAGGAAGCATCTTGGGATGACGCTCTGGATCTGGTAGCAAATAAGTTCACAGAACTGAAAAATCAATACGGAGGTGACGCACTGGCCGGTTTTGCCTGCTCACGTTCTACCAATGAAGATATTTATATGCTTCAGAAAATGGTAAGAACGGTGTTTGGAAGCAACAATACCGATAACTGCGCGCGCGTTTGACACGCTCCTACTGTTGCCGGTTTGGCAACCACTTTAGGCTCAGGAGCCATGACAAATACGATTTACGATATAACCCGTGAATCGGATGCTATTTTATTAGTAGGATCCAATCCGGAAGAAGCTCATCCGGTACTTGGAATGCAGCTGCGTCAGGCAGTGCAGCGCGGAGCAAGACTGATTGTAGTAGATCCGCGTGATATTGATATTGCAAAGAAGGCAGAAATTCATCTGAAATTGAAGCCTGGAACAAATGTGGCATTTGCCAATGGCATGATGCACATATTTATTGAAGAAAATCTGATTGACCAGAAGTTTATCGAGGAACGTACAGAGAACTTTGAGGCTATGAAGGAAATGGTGAAAGATTATACACCGGAACGAGTAGCTGAGATCTGTAACATTGATGCTGATGACCTGCGTAAAGCTGCAAGAATCTATGCGACAGCAGAGCGGGCACCGATTATGTATTGTCTGGGCGTTACGGAACATCATACCGGTACAGAAGGCGTTATGTCTATGGCGAACATGGCTATGATGGTCGGAAAGCTTGGAAAACGCGGATGTGGTGTGAACCCGATTCGTGGTCAGAACAATGTACAGGGTGCCTGTGATATGGGTGCTTCACCAAATCAGTTCCCTGGTTACCAGAATATTGATAAGCCTGGTATACTTGAAAAATTTGAAAAGGCATGGGGCGTGAAACTGAATCCGAAGATCGGAACCAAAGCCACCGATTGTTTCCCGAAGATGGTTACCGGTGAGATCAAAGGTCTGTTTATTTTCGGAGAAGATCCGGTTCGTACCGATCCGAATACTCATCATGTCATCAAATGTCTGTCTTCCCTAGATTTCCTTGTTGTGGATGAATTGTTCATGACAGAGACTGCGAAACTTGCAGATGTAATTTTACCGGGAAGATCTTATGCAGAAAAAGAAGGAACCTTTACAAATACCGAACGTCGTGTACAGCGTGTGCGTAAGGCAGTAGAGATCAAAGGTAATACCAAACCGGATACCTGGATCTTTACAGAGATTATGAGAAGAATGGGATATCCACAGCCATATCTTACTCCGGCACAGATTATGGATGAAATTGCATCTGTAACCCCATCCTTTGCAGGCATCAGTCATGAAAGACTGGACAGCGAAGAAGTGGCAGGAAGAGGATTGCAGTGGCCATGTACTTCCAAGGATCATCCTGGAACAGAAATCATGCACGTAGGTAAGTTTGCAAGAGGTCTTGGATATTTCCGTCCGGCAGCGTATACACCGTCTATGGAACTTCCGGATGAAGAGTATCCGTTGATTATGATGACCGGTCGTATCCTGTATCATTATAATGCATGTGCGATGACGGATAAGACAGAAGAGATCAATGAGATTGCTCATACTTCTTTCATTGAAATCAACACAGAAGATGCAGAGAAACTTGGTATTGCAGACAGAGAAGTGGTATCTGTTGCTTCCAGACGAGGAGAGATCCAGGCAGAAGCTCGTGTATCCGAAAAGACAAATCCGGGTGAATGCTGGATGCCATTCCATTATCTGGGTGGCGCCAACTGGATCACCAGTGATGCACTGGACTCTATTTCCAGTACTCCGGAATATAAAGTCTGTGCTGTAAAGGTGAAGAAAATAAATGAATGCGCAGGATGCTCAGAGTGTTGCTGCGAATAAAAAGAAAAAGTAACTGATCAGTTACGCTAAAAGTACATAACTGCCGCATTGAGAAGAGTTCGGATGGAAGATCATCCTGAAAGTATCGATACGGCAGTTTGTCTTAATTGGAGAAGACTTTTGAAATTGGAAAAAGTAAAGTTTCCTCCAATTAGGACAAAGGAAAAAAGAAAACGGAGAAAAAAGATGGATAAAAGGGTGATTCTTCGAAGTATCCCCAATATGAATGAATTATTGGAAGATGAAAAGATTCATAAGTTCCAGGAACAGCTTGGAAGTGAGCAGTTAAAAAAAGTGATTCGAAATGTTCTGGAACAGGTACGTTCTGAGATCATAGAAGGAAAAACAGAAAATGAGATAGATGAGAATCATTTAAAAGAGAGGATCAGAAAGCAGCTGGAAAAACTGACTGAACCTGATATGAAAAAAGTAATCAATGCCACCGGGACGATTTTGCACACAAATCTGGGGCGTGCTCCGATCAGCAAAGAGCATATCCGGCAGCTTCTATATATGGTATCTGGTTATTCGAATCTGGAGTATGATCTGGAAGAGGGGCACAGAGGAGAGCGGTACTCTCATTTTGATGAGTTGTTGTGCAGACTGACCGGTGCGGAGGCGGCGATGGCTGTAAACAATAATGCAGCAGCGGTATTATTAATGCTCAGTGCCCTTGGAAGAGGAAAAGAAGCCATTGTATCCCGTGGTGAACTGGTGGAAATCGGAGGAAAGTTTCGAATTCCGGATGTGATGGAGCAAAGCGGAACCATTTTAAAAGAAGTGGGAACCACCAATAAGACACATCTGGAAGACTATGAGAAGGCGATTACCGAAGAAACAGGTATGATTTTGAAAGTACATACCAGCAATTATCAGATTGTAGGTTTTACGGAATCAGTAGAGATTCAGCGTCTGGCAGCATTGGGAAGAGAGCGTGAGATACCGGTTCTGGCAGATCTGGGAAGTGGTGTATTACTTTCAATGGAAAAATATGGACTGCCGCATGAACCTACCGTTCAGAAAATGATTCAGGCTGGTGTAGATCTGGTATCTTTCAGTGGAGATAAGCTGCTGGGAGGTCCTCAGGCAGGCATTATCGTTGGCAAGAAAAAATATATGGATATATTAAAAAAGCATCCATTAACGAGAGCGTTACGGATTGATAAATTTACAGCAGCGGCGCTGGAACTGACGCTGCGGGAGTATCTGAATCCGGAAAATGCGTTAAGCAATCTTCCGGCACTGAAAATGATTGCAAAGACAGCAGAAGATACCAGAAAGGATGCAAATACACTGCGTCAGATGCTTCAGGAGAAAAAAATGCCTTTTGAAGTCAGTGTGGAACCATGTGAGTCTCAGGTTGGAGGAGGTGCATTCCCAACTGCGAACTTAAAGGGATATGCGGTAGTTCTGACTTGTAAGCAGAAAAAATGCCAGGATATCGTAGATGCGATGGAACAGCTGCCGGTTCCTATTATATGCAGATGTCAGAAAGATCAGGTCATTCTGGATGTGAGGACATTAGAAAAAGAAGACATGGAAATCATTGTGAGAGAATTGGAGCTTTTATGAAACATATCATCATTGGAACAGCAGGTCATATCGACCACGGAAAGACAACATTAATCAAAGCATTAACCGGATGCAATACGGACCGTTGGAAGGAAGAACAGGAACGTGGGATTACCATTGACCTGGGATTTGCGTTTTTTGATCTTCCTAATGGAGATCGGGCGGGGATCGTAGATGTGCCTGGACATGAGAAGTTTATTCACAATATGGTTGCCGGAGTAGTTGGCATGGATATGGTGCTTCTGGTTATTGCGGCAGATGAGGGAATTATGCCTCAGACGAAGGAGCATATGGATATTTTACATCTTCTGGGCATTCAGAAGTGTATCGTCGTTTTAAATAAGATGGATCTGGTGGATGAGGAATGGCTGGAACTGATGGAAGAAGAAGTGCGAGACCAGCTGCAGGATACGTTTTTAAAGGATGCACCTGTTGTAAAAGTATCTTCTGTAACAGGAGAAGGATTAAAGGAACTGACAGATGAGATTGTAAAAATGGAAACATCAGAAGTGCAGGAAAAAGAGATTCATACGATTCCAAGACTTCCGATTGACCGGGTTTTTACCATTTCGGGATTCGGGACAATTGTCACCGGAACTTTGATTTCCGGCATAATCCGTAAAGACGATATTTTGCAGCTTTACCCATGGAATGCCCCATGCAAAGTACGGAATATCCAGGTACATGGAAAAAATGTGGATGAATGCAGTGCAGGACAGCGTGTGGCTGTGAATCTGACTGGTATAAAAAAGGAAGATATCAGCCGTGGAGATGTACTGGCATCACCGAACAGCATGAAGGGTACGACCTTGCTGGATGTAAAGCTGAAGATCTTAAAAGACAGTAATCGAATTGTGAAGAATCGGAGCCGGCTGCATTTATTTACCGGAACCAGCGAAGTGCTCTGCCGCGCAATTTTATTGGATCGGGATGAGTTAAAAGCAGGAGAAGAGTGTTTTGCACAGCTTCGTCTGGAACAGGAACTGGCACTTCGAAAAGGAGACAGATTTGTAGTCCGCTTTTATTCTCCGATGGAGACAATTGGGGGCGGTGAAGTGCTGGAACCGAATCCAAAGGCCAAGAGAAGGTTCAAGGAAGCTGCGTTGGAAGAACTGCGGCGTAAAGAAGCAGGTTCTTCTGTGGATGTGGTACAGATGCATGTGAAATCACACAGAGACACGCTGATTACCATAACGGAACTGGCAAAATTAACTGCGCTGTCGGAAGAGGAAATTCGTCAGGACGTATCGGAACTGGAAGATGGATCAGAAGCTTTCGTATTCCCAATGAAAAAGGATACCTATGTCTGGATGCGGGACGATGAGTTATATCTTCAGGAACAGATTAAGGCAGAGCTGAAAAAATACCATCATAAATATCCATATCGTCATGGGATAAAAAAGGCCGAGATTCAGACAAAATACATGAAAAAAATCAAACCGGTGGTTGCGGCTAAAATATTTGAACACTGGGAGACAGAAGAGAATATAATTTCCAGCGGCGAGTATCTGCACTTGCCGGAATTTGAGATCTTAAAAGATGAGAGGTATGAAGGGTGCAGAAAACTTCTGCTGAATTCTTTTGAAAAAGCAGAATATCAATTTGTAAAACTCTCAGAAACCGATGTCGAGAAAGAGTATGCGGATATGGCAGAAGATATCCTTTTACTCCTGCGAGAAGAGAATCAGGTTGTTCGTTTAAGTGAAGATGCATATACGGTAAAACCGCTGTTGGAAACGGCAGCAGAGAAAATACGGGAAGTGGTTCATCAACAGCCGGTTATTACTATCTCAGAAGTGCGAGATCTGTTCTCGACCAGTCGAAAAAATGCAAAACTGATACTGGAATATACGGATAGTCAGAGAATCACCAGGAATACAGGGGCAGAGAGCGAGTGGAAGGCATACTGAGTAGAGAAGCCGATGAAGGAACTTTCGGTTGCTATTTACTTTTGCCTGTGATAGAATAATAAAGATAAAAATGGGAGTAGATAGGTGCTGGTGTGCCTCCTGGTCTTCAAAACCTGTGATAGCGGTTAACTCCCGCTTAGGTGGGTTCGATTCCCACATACTTCCGCCAGAAAGTGATCGGTCTCTTATAAAAGAGACCGTTTTTTGAATAGAAAGAAGGTGACAGCTATGAATCATCAGTATGAATTGACAGCGATGACAGCAAAGGGTGGCTGAGCGTCCAAACAGGGACCTGAGGTTCTCAGGCAAATATTGGGAAAGCTTCCGGAACAGCATTGTGAACCGCTTTTGGTTGGCTTTGGTTCCAGTGATGATGCGGCTGTTTATCAGATGAATAAGGATCAGGCCCTGATTCAGACGATTGATTTTTTCCCGCCACCAGTAGATGATCCGTATCTTTTTGGACAGATTGCAGCAGCGAATGCTTTGAGTGATGTCTATGCCATGGGCGGAAGACCGGTACTGGCACTAAACCTTCTTGCCTTTCCATCCTGTCTGGATCCCAAATGTATACAGGAAATTTTGAGAGGTGGCTATGAAAAAGTAGCTGAGTCCGGAGCAGTAGTGGCAGGAGGACATACCATCGAAGACAATGAACCAAAGTATGGACTGTCAGTATCCGGTGTAGTACATCCGGCAAAAATCTGGAGAAACGATACAGCTCAGGAAGACGATGTACTGATCTTGACCAAGCCAATAGGAACAGGAATCTATGCACTGGCATCCAGGGGAGGTCTGTTGAATGAAGCAGAAGAATCAGAAATGCTGAAATGGATGACTTTGCTAAATCGTCAGGCATGTGAGGTGTTTAGCCAGTTTACCGTTCACGCCTGTACTGATATTACAGGGTTTGGACTTCTCGGACATGTCTGTGAGATGGCAGAAGGAAGTAAAAGAGTGATTCATATTTATGCAGATCAGATCCCGTTTCTTCCAAAGACGGAAGAGATGGCTGTTATGGGAATATTACCATCTGGAGTGTACCAGAATCAGGAATATCTGAATTCTAAAGTGCGTTTTTCATCTACGGTATCACAATGGAAACGAGATGCATTGATGGATCCGCAGACGTCTGGGGGACTATTAGCGGCAATTCCGGCAGATGAAAAAGAAGAATGTCTGCGGATGATGGAAGAAAGAGGATGTTTTGCCAGAGTAGTAGGAAACATAACAGGGGAATTAGATACTGTTTTGACAGAAGTGAGATAGGAGCTTTTGCAAATCTTTTGCCTTGCGGAGTCTCTTACAGGTGTCAAGCCCAATGCAATTCGCTTGAAAGATGGAACACTACGAAATGAGTATTCAATAATTCGAGTATTCTGAGTTCACATGCAATTACACTTGTTGGAGCGAAAGCGATTATTGAAGCAACAGGCAATACATTACCAATAGGCTATATTACACATTTACCAGAACAAGATGAAATGTATCGTATAGCATTCTCGAACTAACAATTCCAGTTGTGAAGGGATGATAAAGAGTGGATAGCCAAGTCAGCGGCTGTCCACTTTGCATATAGAATTGAAATTATAAAATTTGAAAATGTCTATTGACTCTACAACCGATATAGAGTTTATGATATGCTTATATCAGATAAGAAAGAGGAAAATGTTATGGAAAAATACAGCAGAATCAAAGCATTGATTTCTCTTGATGCAATCAGATATAATTTTGAACAGATGAAGAAGAACATAAAAGAGGGAACAAAGATCATCGCAGTAATCAAAGCGGATGCATATGGTCACGGTGCAGTACCTATTGCGAGAATGCTTGAGGAATTTGATTATATATGGGGATTTGCTGCGGCTACAGCCCAGGAGGCATTACAGCTTCGAAGAGCTGGGATCACAAGACCGATTCTGATCCTGGGACTGGTATTTGAAGAATATTATAAGAAACTTGCTGAAAATGATGTGCGCATGGCCGTCTGTGATTATGAGACAGCCAGAAAGTTTAACAAAGCTGCTGAAGCAGCGGGCAAAAAAGGTCTGATCCATCTGGCTGCGGATACCGGCATGACCAGGATCGGATTTAAGGACAGCGAAGAGAGTCTGGAGGAAATCCGCAGAATTGCAGCTCTTCCCAATGTGGAAATTGAAGGTTTATTCACTCACTTTGCAAGAGCAGATGAATACGACCGTACCCCGGCAATGGTTCAGCTGAAACGATATCTTGATTTTGCGGATCTTCTGGAAAAAAATGGAATCCATATTCCACTGCATCACTGTTCCAATAGTGCCGGAATAATCCGTGTACCGGAAGCCAACCTGAACATTGTCCGTGCCGGAATTACCATTTATGGAATTTATCCCTCTGAGGAAGTGGAAAAAGACATTGTAATGCTGAAACCTGTAATGTCCCTAAAGAGTCATGTTTCCTACGTGAAAGATGTGGAGCCGGGGGTTCAGGTAAGCTACGGTGGAACCTACACGACAGATCATGTTACAAAGATGGCGACGATTCCTGTTGGATATGCAGATGGATACCCAAGAATGCTTTCTAATAAAGGCTGGGTTCTGATTCATGGAAAAAAAGCGCCGATCTGTGGCAGAGTCTGTATGGATCAGTTTATGGTAGATGTGACAGAAATCCCGGATGTAAAGACAGGGGATGAAGTGACACTGC
>OLPV01002547.1_pt1 | contig 11839 bp, 8 predicted proteins | sample 1671961 | NCBI WGS metagenome assembly OLPV01 (sample SAMEA3136630, study PRJEB25190) | human gut metagenome | biome: human gut; feature: human-associated habitat; material: faeces | place: Austria | collected 2013
GTCGCTTCCCACGATGTCCTCCTTGACGGTGTGTCCGGCTTCCTGAACCCGGTACATCATCCGCTCGCAGTCCACCTGATTCTTGGCACAGCCAAGGGAAATGAATCCAATTTTTGCCATATCTCTCAATCCTCAAATACGTCCTCACAGTCGAAGGACAGGGTGTTTAATACGCGCTTCACCGTGCCATAGCTGTGACCCCGGCGAAGGAGGGCATCGATAGCCCGCTTGATTTGCTTTTCGTCGGAATCTCCATCCAGCCGGGCACGAAGAAACTGCTCGATTTTTGCCTCCTGGTCGGGGTAATCCGCCAGGGCTTCCTCCCAATAGGCCTTGGGAATCCGCTTTTCGTAGAGCGCCTGCTTGGCTCTGGCCAAACCGTAGCCCTTGGCAATGCAGGAGTGAACCACCTGCTCGGCGGTAGCCCGGTCGTCCACCAGATGCAAATCCTCCATCCAGGCAACCGCAGCCTTGGCCTGCTCCGGATCCTCGCCCTTGCGCACCAGACGCTGCTCCAAGTCCTTCCGGGACACGCTGGAGGCGGATACGATTCGCACCGCCCGCATTTTGGCGGACATCTGCCCGGCGGCTTTCTGAAGACGGGCTAACTCTGCCTCCTCCAGCTCCTTGCCGGGATAGAGGCCGAAGTCCTCCACCGTCTGCCGGTAGAGCCCCAGCCGGGTTCCGTCGGAAAAGGTAACCCAGTAGCGCCCCGCCCGATCAGGGGCGTTGCGCAGCTGCTCAATCCTCATCGTTGAAATCGTCTGCGGTGACGGCTACCGCCTTGTCGGCGGGCTTGGCCGGAGCCTTGGGGGCGCCGGCGTTCAGCTTCCACAGGTTCTCCCGAACCTGTGCCTCCACCTGCTCGGCAATGTCCGGATTGTTCATCAGATAGTCCTTCACGGAATTGGCACCCTGACCGATCCGCTCATCGCCCATGGAGAACCAGCTGCCGCTTTTCTGGATGATATCCATCTGAACCGCCAGGTCAACCAGCTCTCCCCACTTGGAGATGCCCTGGCCGTACAGGATCTCAAAGACCGCTTCCCGGAAGGGAGGAGCCACCTTGTTCTTGACCACCTTCACCCGGGTCTTGTTGCCGATGACGTTGCCGCCCTCCTTAATGGCCTCAATCCGGCGCACATCCAGCCGGACGGAGGAATAGAACTTCAGGGCGTTGCCGCCGGTGGTGGTTTCGGGATTGCCGTACATGACGCCGATCTTCATACGCAGCTGATTGATGAAAATGACCACGCAGTTGGTTTTGGCGATGGTGCCTGCCAGCTTCCGCAGAGCCTGGGACATAAGCCTGGCCTGAAGACCCACAAAGGTATCGCCCATTTCGCCCTCGATTTCCTGCTTGGGAACCAGAGCCGCCACGGAATCCACCACCACCGCGTCAATCGCGCCGGAGCGCACCAGGGCGTCGGTGATTTCCAGCGCCTGCTCGCCGGTATCCGGCTGGGAAACCAGCAGATTGTCCGTATCCACACCCAGCGCCGCGGCGTAAACCGGATCCAGGGCGTGCTCCGCGTCCACGAAGGCCACTTCGCCGCCCCGCTTCTGGGCTTCTGCCAGAATGTGCAGGGCCAGAGTGGTCTTGCCGGAGGACTCGGGGCCGTAAATCTCAATGATTCTGCCCTTGGGCACGCCGCCGATGCCGAGGGCCGCATCCAGTGCCAGAGAACCTGTCGGAATGGCCTCCACGTTCATCTCCGGCCGGTCGCCCAGGCGCATGACCGTGCCCTTGCCGAAGCTCTTGTCGATCTGCGCCAGAGCCGTTTGCAGGGCCTTCTTCTTATCGGAAGCGGGAGTAGGGGCTTCGTAGACTGTCTTTTTTGTTGCCATAATCAATCTTCCTTCCTGCCGTACCGCGCAAGCACGGAGCGTTCTCTATCGTTGTAATCCCTGGTTCGTTCCAGGATGGTATATCCGTTTTCTTCCAGAATTCCACACACGTCGTCTGACTGTCCGTCGCCGAACTCGAAGCACAGAAAGCCTCCGGGCTTCAGCGCAGAGCGGAAATTGGCGGCAATGTCCCGGTAGAAGTCCAGGCCGTCCTCCCCGCCGTAAAGAGCCAGGTGAGGCTCATAGTCCCGGACGCTGGGGGGAAGCTCTTCCATATCCCGGGCGCTGATATAGGGGGGATTGGAGACGATCAGATCGAATTTTCCCAGAAACGCGCTGACCGGCTTTCTGGCATCTACCTGGACACAGCGCACCCGACCGGTAAGCTTATTGAGGGCCGTATTTTCCTTGGCTACGGACAGAGCATCCAGGCTTACGTCCGCCAGGGTCACTCTGGCATCCTTCACCCGGCTGGCGATTGCCAGACCGATGCAGCCGCTGCCGCAGCACAAATCCAGAATCCGGGGATCCTGGTCAAGGAACAAGCCCTGCCGGATGGCAAGCTCTGTCAGGGCGCAGGTATCGTCTCTGGGAATCAGCACCTTGGGAGAGACCAGCATGGGAAGGCCGTAAAATTCCCACTGACCCAGCACATAGGCAATGGGCTCATCCGCCAGCAAGCGGCGAAGATTTTCTTCCACCTCCGCCACGATCTTTTCCCCGGCATATAAGTCCCGATCGGCCAGGAACTGCGCCTGGGTCTTGCCGGAGGCCTGACACACCAAAAGCCGTGCCAGCACGCCGGGATCCTGGGGCGGGGCCTGACGCGCCAGCGCCCGACGGGCGTCCTGATACAGATCGCCGTAGGTTTTTACCATCGGTCCGCGCCCTCCTGCTCCGGCAGCACCGCCTCCACCGCGGCAATGCCCACCTCGATCATAGAGTCGTCCGGCTCGTTGGTGGTGAAATTCTGAAGCCACATACCGGGGGCGGTAAGGATTCTTGTAAAGCCGTTGTCGTTCCGCCCTGCCCAGCGGTTGATCTCATAGGTAATGCCCACCACCAGCGGCAGAAGCAGCAGCTTGAAAACGATCATCAGCAGCCGGTAGCCGAAACTTCCTCGGATGGTCTCCAAGGCCGGCACCGCAGCCAGAAGCGCGGAGGAAGCCACGGAGAATACCAGAATGGAAATCACCATGACCACCAGCAGAAAGCTGGTGCCGCACCGGGGATGAAGCCTCGTCTGCTGCCTGACATTTTCCACTGTCAGAGGCAGCCCCGCCTCGTAGCAGCGGATGGTCTTGTGCTCCGCGCCGTGGTAGGAAAACACCCGGCGCATTTCCTCCATCCGGGAAATCAGCAGCATATAGCCCAGGAAAATCACCATCCGGATAAGTCCCTCAATGAGATTCACCCCCAGATTGCTGGTAATCCACCGGTCAAACAGGCCGCCGATGATCATGGGAAGCAGGAAAAAGAGCACAACGGACAGTCCCAGACCCATACACATGGCAATGCCCACAATGGCCTTCTGGAAGGCTTCGTTTCCCAGCTTCTTTTCCAGCCACCGGTCAAACTTGGAGGGCTCCTCCTGCATTTCCTCCGGAGCCAAATCCGCCGAGCGGAGCAACGCCTTGATACCCACCACCTGAGCATCGAAAAAGTTGAAAATACCCCGGATAAAGGGAAGATTTTTCCAGGATTTCGGAGGGTTTTTCTTCCTGGGCACGGTCTCGATGTGAAGATCTTCCTTGGTGCGCACAACGATGGCATCCTTGTCCGGACCCCGCATCATAATGCCCTCGATGAGAGCCTGACCGCCGATGGTGGTTTTGAATTTTTCCTGTGACATGGTTTCTCCTTAGTGGGCGCCGGGCAGGCGAACCGTCACCAGCGTGCCGCCGCCCTCCGCGTTTTCCAGGGTCAGGGTGCCGCCGTGCATCTCCACGATCTCGTCGCAGACCGCAAGACCGATGCCGGTGCCCCGGACGCTGGAACTGCCCTTGTAAAATTTCTTCTTCACCAGAGGAAGCTCGTCCTCCGGGATACCCGGGCCATAGTCCCGGATCCGGACGACCACCTGGTCGTCCTCATAGTGCATGGAGGTTTCAATCCGCTTGCCGGAGCCTCCGTGCTTGGCCGCATTGTCCAGGATATTCAGGAACACCTGACGCATCCGCTGGGGATCGCAGGGAATTTCCGGAATGTCCTCGTCGCTTTCCTGGTAGATAAGCTCAATGCCGTCCTGAGCCAGCCGGCTGCCATACATAAACACCGTATCCTCGTATTCCGAGCGCAAATCGGTCATTTCCACGGCCAAAGTCATCCGGCCGTCCTGCATCCGGGTAAAGTCCAGAAGATCCATGACCATTTCCGTCAGCCGCTTGGCCTCGCTGGAAATGATTTTCAGACCCTGCCGGGTGTCCGCGTCCATGTTTTCATCGGCAAGGAGGGTCTCGCTCCAGCCGTTGATGACGGTCAGGGGCGTGCGCAGCTCATGGGAAAGCTGGGAAATAAATTCCGCCTGCATTTTCTCGTTCTGGGCGATTTTGCTGGACATTTCGTTGATGGTGTCCGCCAACGTTCCGATTTCGTCCCGATAGGGGGTTTTGATCTGAACGCCGTAGCTGCCGGCGGCGATTCTTTGGGCCTTCTCTGTAATCTCCGCCACGGGATTCATGACGGAACGCAGATAGATATTGCTGCTCACCAGCACCACCGCCATGACGATGGTCAGCACCGTAGCGCTGACCAGAGCCACCTGCAAAATCTGGGCATCCACCTTCCGGGTGGAGGTGACGTAGCGCAGAACGCCGATGACCTGACCGTTGCTGTAGATTACGGGACTGGATACCGCCATAACCCGCTCGCCAGTGTTCTCGTCCTTGCCCAGAAAGGGTTCGGCGGAGCGGCTTTCCGCTGCCTTGGCAATTTCGGAGGTAGCCGGACTTTTCCCTGCCCACTGACCATAGGAGGAGGCGATGAGATCGCCCTCCCGGCTGATGAATTGCAGCTCGATGGTGTCCTTGTCGTCAAAGGTCTGGGTGTAGGTGATGCAGGACTGGTAGTATTCGTTGTAGGTCTGGTCAATATAGGCGGCGAAAAAATCCGTGGTGGATTTGGCGCGGTGCTTCAGATCCGATTCCATATTGGAATAGTAATAGGCGGCGAAGGCGGCGGTGATTGCCATGACGCACACCAGTCCCAGAGCCACGACCACACTGGCGGTATTCCGAAGCCATCGCCTGCGCAGGCCGCCGATGTTGCCCATCGATTTGAAGTCTATCACCCTTTATGCGCCCCACTTATAGCCCAGACCCCATACGGTGGTAATGTAGGTGGGGTTGGCAGTATCGTCCTCGATCTTGATGCGCAGACGGCGGATGTTCACGTCCACGATTTTCAGCTCGCCCTCATAGTCCCGTCCCCAGACTGCGGACATGATGTCCTCCCGGGACAGGGCTCTGCCGGGGTTCTGCATAAACAGCTTCAAAATGGCATACTCCACCTGGGTCAGCCGAATCCGGTTGCCGTTCTTCTCCAGTGTATGATTCCGGGTGTTCATCACAAAGGGGCCCTGGGTCAGAAGCTCCGAGCTGGCGTTGGTATCTCCGCCAATCCGGCGGTAAAGCGCGTCAATCCGGGCGGTCAGCTCCGCCGGAGAGAAGGGCTTGGTCACATAGTCGTCGGCACCGGTCATGAGCCCGGTTACCTTGTCCATCTCCTGGGTTCGGGCGGTGAGCATCACCACGCCCATCTGCTTGTTGGTGGCCCGAATCCGGCGGCAGACCTCGAAACCGTCCATGTCCCCGGGAACCATAATATCCAGAATGGCCACCCCCACATCCGGGTTGGCGGCAATGGCATCCAGGGCCTGCTGGCCGTCTCCGGCCTCGATCACGTCATAGCCGGCCCGCTTCAGATTGATGACCACAAAGCTGCGGATATTCAGCTCGTCTTCCATAATCAGAACTTTTTTCATATGCTACCTCTTTTCAAGTTTCGTCTGTCTGCCAGTCCTGGCGGATCAGACGGAAGCCCTCAATCAGGCTGTTTTCCGTAATGCCGTACTCCGGTGCGGCCTCCTCCAGCTGGGCCGCATAGGCAACGCCCTCCGCCCGGCTCAGTACGAACCGGCCCTGGGCTGCCGCAAGAGCGTCCCGGTCCGTGCCGGTAAAGACATAGACCGTAAAGAGAGGCTGGGTTTTCTTGTAGGATTCGTCCCAGAGAAGGAACCGGTACTGACCCTGGCTCTGCTCCACCGTCACCCGGCTGGCCCAGACGCTGCTCAGCGGCAGATACCAACCGCCGGGGTAATTGTGGAAGGTATAGAGCTTATCGATCTCCCAGCCGTCGGAGTCCATGGAGTACCAGCGAAGCAGGAACTTCTGATCGCCGTCCCGCCAGTTGGTTGCCGCCTTCATGGAAATAAGACTGGGCAGCTCCAGCACTCCGTCGGAGTCGATGTCCTCGGCGTAGACGTAGTAATTCAGAAGCGTTCCCACGCTGGTATCGGACTCGGCGGAATAGGAAATATTGGTAAATACCCCCTGACGCATGGCAAAAATATCCGTCACGATGGTATTGTCCTCGGAGGAGCTGGTGACAAACACCGCATTGTTTCCGTCCTGAAGCCTGCCGGTGGTAATCCGGCGGATCCGGGAGGTATGCTCGGACAGCTCCGTCTCCACAGAGCGGACAATCTGCCCCTTATCGTAGCCGTAGAGCACGGCCATGCCCCGCTGGGTCTCCTCCTCCCCGGGGCGCAGAACCATCAGCTCGCTCTTGTCGCCGCTGAGCTGGCAGGGAAGCATTTTGCTGTAGCTGTTCAGAAGCAGCAGCTCCGCGCTATCGCCGTGGAAGCTGTACACCGCCACGTTGCGCAGCACCCGCTCGCTGACCTGGATACCCACCACCAGCTCCAATCCGGGCTGGTCGTCAAAGGCCATATATTCCACCTGGTCGAAGGCCTGGCCGTTGAAGCCGATGGTATCCAGCACCCGGCACTTTCCCGTCTCATCCTGCTGGAAAATCAGCACCTGCAAGGGCTTTTCCGTGGCACCCTTGGCAAAAACCAGGTATTCGTCCAGGCCGTCGCCGTTCAGATCCGCCGTCTGCACCGTCTGCTGATTCTCGCCGGACTGGGGGGAGGAATAGGTCATGCCGTACATGGCCGTATCAATGGCTGCCTGAAGCTCCCGGAATTCCTCGGAACGCTTGGGCAGGGCGTACATTTCCTCCACGGTCCGCAGGGCGCAGCCGGTCAGGAGCATTGCCGCCAGAGCCGCGGCAAGGAACACAAACCGCTTTTTCACGGCATCCACTCCTTTCAAATTTACACTATATCACAAATTCATCAAAAAAGGAAGCTATTTCACCACAACATTTCCGTCGCCCAACTGCTTTTTCAGCTCCTGAAGCATGGGCTCGGCAAGTGCCGCCCGGGCACCCCGGCGGGCGCCGGTGTCGGCAAAATACAGCACCACACCGTTTTCTCCCGGGAACATATTGACAATGGCGCGAATCTTGGGGTACAGCCGCCCTTCCTCCCCGGGAAGCCGGAGATAAAGGGTTCCCTTTCTGGGGGGCGCTTTGGGGGCAGGCTCCCGGTCTGGATTTTCCGCGTAATCGGAAATGGGCCGTGCCCGGTTCACCACGATCTGAGGTTCCTTGTCGTCCCGCAAAGAAAGCCGACCGGTGATGACCACAGCAGCCCCCTCCTTCAGGTAGCCGCCGTACTGGCTGAGCACGTTGGAGAAAGCCAGCATTTCCATGGCTCCGGTGTCGTCCTCCACGGTCAGGTAGGCCATGACGGAATTGTTCCGGGTGGTCTTCATTTTCAGGCTCTGGACGATGCCCGCCACGCTGACAATCTGATCGTCCTCAAAATGGGCATCCTCGTCCAGCAGGCTTCCGATGCGCATGACGTGGGTATTTTTCAGGGACTCCCGGTAGTCGTCCATAGGATGACCGGAAATGTAAATGCCCATGGTCTCCTTTTCCAGAGCCAGCAGTTCGGGCTTTCGCATTTCGTTCAGCTTGGGGATGGGAATTCGGGCGGCGGCATCGTTTTCCTCCAGCATTCCGAACAGACCCATCTGACCCTCCAGATTCTTTTTCCGGGAATCGGCAATGGAATCCATCATGCTGTCGTAAACTGCCAGCAGCTCGCTGCGGTGGTTGCCGAAGCAGTCCGCCGCGCCGCACTTGATGAAATTCTCCACTGCCCGCTTGTTCAGCTCCCCTTCCCCCATCCGCTGAATGAAGTCCTCCAGGGACTGGAAGGGGCCGCCTTCCTCCCGCTTTTTCACCATGGTGCGAATGAGACCCCGGCCTACGTTTTTCACCGCGCCCAGGCCGAATCGAATGGCATTGCCTTCCACGGTGAAGTGATCCTCGGAATGGTTCAGATCCGGGGGCAGCACGGCAATGCCCAGCTCCTTGCACTCGGCAATGTAGCCCGCGATTTTTCCGGCGGAGTCCAGCACCGAGGTCATCAGTGCCGCCATATACTGCCGGGGATAGTGGCATTTGAGGTATGCCGTCTGATAGGACACGACGGCGTAGCACACCGCATGAGCCTTGTTGAAGGCATAGTTGGCGAAATCCACAATTTCGTCGTAAATGGACTGCGCCACCGCTTCGGCAATTCCGTGGCCGATGCAGCCGGGAATATTCTGCTCCGGGTCGCCGTAGACGAAAACCTTCCGCTCGGCCTCGATGACCTTCATTTTCTTCTTGGAAATGGCCCGGCGGATGTTATCCGCCTGCCCCATGGTATAGCCGCCCAGGCTTCGGAAAATCTCGATGACCTGCTCCTGGTAGACGATGCAGCCGTAGGTGACCTTCAGAATCGGCTCCAGCATAGGGGTCTTATAGGTGACCTTCCGGGAGTCCAGCTTGTTGGCGATGAACCGGGGAATGGAATCCATAGGACCGGGCCGGTACAGGGCTACGATAGCGGTGATGTCTTCAATGGAGCTGGGCTTCATATTGACGCACACACCGGTCATACCCGCCGACTCCAGCTGGAACACGCCCTGGGTTTTGCCCTCGGCCAGCATGGCAAAGGTCTCGGCATCGTCGTCCGGGATATTGCGCATGGCAAAATCCGGATTGATTCTGCGAATCTGCTTTTCCGCGTCGTCGATGACCGTCAGGTTCCGCAGGCCCAGAAAGTCCATTTTCAGCAGACCCAGCTCCTCGATGGTGGTCATGGTATACTGGGTGACCACGGTCTCATCGTTGCAGGAAAGGGGCACATAGGTATACACCGGGTCGGCGGTAATCACCACGCCGGCGGCGTGGGTGGAGGAATTCCGGGGCATCCCCTCCAGAGATCGGGCGGTGTCGATGAGAGTCTTCACTCTGGGATCGCCCTCGTACATTTCTTTCAGCTTTGGGCTGGTATCCAGGGCCTCCTGTAAAGTGATATGGGGGGTGGAGGGTACCAGCTTGGCAACCACATCCGTCTCGGCGTAGGTAAAATTCAACGCCCGGCCTACGTCCCGGATGGCGCCCCGGGCGGCCATAGTGCCGAAGGTGGCGATCTGCGCCACATGGTCGGTGCCATACTTGCGCATGACGTACTCAATGACCTCCGGCCGCCGTTCCTGACAGAAATCCGTATCGAAATCCGGCATACTCACCCGTTCCGGGTTCAGGAACCGCTCGAAAATCAGGGCGTATTTCATGGGGTCTACTTCCGTGATGTGCATACAGTAGGCCGCGATAGAGCCGGCACCGGAGCCACGGCCTGGGCCGACCGGGATTCCCTGCTCCTTGGCGTAGCGGATAAAGTCCCAGACAATCAGGTAGTAGTTGACATAACCCATGGAGCTGATGACGCTGATCTCATACTCCAAGCGGTCTTTATATTCCTTGGGCTCCTGGGGATACCGCTCCTGAAAACCCTTATAGCAAAGCTCCCGGAAATAGCCCTCGTTGGTGTAGCCCTCAGGCACCGGGAAGGCCGGCAGGTGGTACTCGTGGAAGGTAAATTTCAGGTTGCACCGGTCGGCAATTTTTACCGTATTTTCAAAGGCCTCGTCAAGCCCCGGAAATAGGATGCGAAGCTCTTCCTCGCTTTTGACGTAGAATTCCTGGGTCTGGAATTTCATCCGGTTCTGGTCGTCCACGGTTTTGCCCGTCTGGATGCAAAGAAGCACATCCTGCATTTTGGCGTCTTCCTTGCGCAGATAGTGGGCATCGTTGGTAACGACCATGGGAAGCCCCGTCTCCCGGGACAACCGCTGAATGCCCTGGTTCACGGGACGCTGCTCGTCAATGCCGTGATCCTGAAGCTCCAGAAAAAAGTTTCCCTCGCCGAAAATCCGGGACAGCTCAAGGGCATACGCCTTGGCCCCCTCGTAGTCCTCCCCCATCAGGTGTTGGGGAATGGCACCGGCAAGGCAGGCGGACAGGGCAATCAGCCCCTCGTGGTACTGCTCCAGCAGGGCCAGGTCCACTCTGGGCTTGGTGTAAAAGCCATGAATAAAGGCCTCGGAAACCAGATAGCACAGGTTTTCATAGCCCTTCCGGTTCTCGCACAGCAGCACCAGATGATAGGGGTCGTTGTCCTGGCCGTGAACCCGGTCGGTCATGCCCCGGCGGGCGACGTAGACCTCGCAGCCGATGATGGGCTTGATGCCAGCTGCCTTGGCGGCTTTATAAAAATCAATACAGCCGTACATGACCCCATGGTCGGTGATGGCCACGGCGGTCTGCCCGACCTCCTTCACCCGATCCATCAGGCCGTCGATCCGGCAGGCACCGTCCAACAGGCTGTACTCCGTATGCAGATGCAGGTGGACAAAACTCATGGGTTGGCCTCCTTTGCAAGAAGCGTCAGCTTTTTCATCCGGTTGTTCATGGCGGGCTTGGTAATGGGCGGCTCCATCATGGCCGCCAGCTCCGAAAGGGACGCGGAAGGGTTTTCCTCCCGGGCAACAGCCGCCTGGCGGAGCTTCTCCGGCAGACTGTCCAAGAGGCCCCGCTCCCTCAGCTGCCGGATCACCCCCAGCTGCTCCTGGGCGGCTTCCACCACCTTGGAGGTGTTGGCATCGTCGCAGTTGCACCGGCGGTTGACTTTGTTATTCAGCTCCTTTTCCAGACGAGCCTCCATAATGCCCATGGCCGCCACCGGAGCCCCCAGACAGGTGAGAAAATCGGAAATCTGCTCACTTTGCTTGAGATAGAGCACCTGAGCCCCGCCCCGGCGGGCAGTCTTGGGGGAAAAGTCCATGACCTCCCGGACCAGCAGCTCCGTTTCCCGAGCCACTGCCTGGTGGGTGGTAGCAAGCTCCATATGGTAGCCCTTCCCCGGATCCGTCACACTACCCCCTGCCAGGAAGGCTCCCCGGAGGAAGGACACCTTGCAGCATTCCTCCTCCACAATCGGGTAATTCACATGCAGAGCCAGAGTATCCCCCTTGGAAAAGCCGAAGGCCTCCATGACGGTCGAGAGCTTCCCCTCCTCCCGAATCTGAAACACCAGTTTCCCCGGGGCCGCCAGACTGGGATAACTGTCAAAGTCCAGATTAAAGGCCTTCTTGAACAGCTTGGGCAGCACATGGGCAAACTCCCGGCTTTCCGTGACGATTTTGATACCGTCGTCCTGGAAGCTGTTGCAGTAGAGCAGGATTCCGAAGCACTGAGCCAGGGCGCAGCAGGACTTACCCGGCAGCATCCGGCAGATTTCCGCCCGGGCGGCGGAGGAAAAAGACAAGTTCATATTGGGTTCCCCTGTATTGTATCTTTATGGGTTCCAGATCCGAATCTCCGGTTCCAGGCGAATGCCGGAAGTTTCATAGACCCGGTCGGACACGGTTTGCAGCAATTGCCTCATTTCCCCCGCGGTGGCTCCGCCCAGATTTACGGCAAAGCCCGCGTGCTTTTCGGACACGCACGCGCCGCCGACGCGCAGCCCCTTCAGGCCGGCCTGCTCGATCAGCGCGCCGGCGTAATATCCAACCGGACGCTTGAAAAACGA
>OLPV01002551.1_pt1 | contig 11812 bp, 10 predicted proteins | sample 1671961 | NCBI WGS metagenome assembly OLPV01 (sample SAMEA3136630, study PRJEB25190) | human gut metagenome | biome: human gut; feature: human-associated habitat; material: faeces | place: Austria | collected 2013
GGTATCTCCGGCAAAATATCGAAAGCAGGAACAGGCCAATGCGTGAAAAAAGACATCCTCTGAGCGTACGCAAGCTGTTTCCGCTGCTGTTTTCTGGTATGATTACGGTGTGCATTGCGGTGCTGATTGTGCTGTTTTCGCGCTATGTGTCCGGTCAGATTCAAAATAATGTGCAGACGGATACCGAGCGTCAAATGGATGCGCTCTCTGCGGGGCTGGAGCAAGAAATTCAAAGTATGTCGGATTTGATCAATCAGGTATATTACCAAATTCTCAAAACCGGCGACGGCACACAGACGGCGCGGGATGCCTCGCTGCAGGATTTTTACCGGCAGCATAACAAGCAGCTGGTCAACGTGGCGCTGTATCTCAAATCTGGTGAGACCGTCTGGAGCACAGAGCAGACACCGGCGCCGGCGGCGGACGTTGTCAAGCAGCCGTGGTTTCAGCAGGCGACACAGACAATTGAACAGATTTCCTTCGGTTCGCCGCAGCTGGTCTGTCGGGAAGATCAGCTCACCCGTGTGCTTGTGGTGAGCCGATATGTAGAATTCACCCGCGGCGGACAGTCGACAGAGGGCGTGCTTCGCTTGGATTTTCCGGTTTCGGATTTGGACAGCACGCTTGAACGATATAAAAGCACCAAGGTAGACTATTGCTATGTTCTCGACACGGACGGCAGCATGCTGTATCATCCGTTTCGCAAGGAGATTGCCAGCGGCTTGTGGGAAGAATGGTCGATGCCGATGCTGGCGGATACAACCGTTCACTACAACCATGCAGTATGGAACATCCAGACGCATCAAATCGGCTATACCGGCTGGAAGCTGGTTGCGGTTCGTTCACTGACCGATGTGCAGCAGCAAAATCACAATTTGTATGTCATTTTGTGGGTGATTCTGTGCGCGACGGGCGCCGTGCTGATTTTGACGGACTTGCTGCTGCTGCGATTGATTACGCATCCGGTCAGCCAATTATCCGCGGTGATGGAACGGTTCGGCGTCGGAGATTTGAGCGTGCGGGCACAGGCGGAAGGCATTGGTGAGCTGCGCGCGCTGGCAGACCACTTCAACAGCATGGCAGAGCGCATTCAGGGACTGATGCGGCAGGTGATTGCAAACGAAAAGGAAAAGCGCCACATGGAGCGCAAGCTGCTGCAATCGCAGATTACGCCGCATTTTTTGTACAACACATTGGATTCCATCATTTGGATGATTCAAAGCGGAGAATATGAAGGCGCGGGAAAAATGGTGTCGCTGCTGGCAAAGTTTTTCCGCGTATCTCTGAGTCAGGGAAAAGACATTATTCCGCTGAGAAAGGAAATCGAACACGCGGTAAGCTATCTCTCCATTCAAAACATCCGGTTCAAAGACAAATTTGAATTTACCACGGACATTGATGCGTCGCTGCTCGACTATCTGTGCCCCAAAATCACCATTCAGCCGATTATTGAAAATGCCGTGTATCACGGCATGGAAGGCAAATACGATGATGGAGAAATCGAGCTGTCGGTGCGCGAGGTGGACGGTAATATTTGTATCGCGGTGGCGGACAATGGCGGCGGCATGACCGAGGAGCAAATCGACTATATCCTTCACAACAAAGTGGTTTCCAGCAAGCGCGGCTCGGGCGTCGGCGTACACAATGTGGATGATCGGCTGAAATTGCTGTATGGTCCGGAATATGGCGTGACGATTGAAAGCGTGTTGGACGAGGGAACGACCGTGCGCATGACCATTCCAAAGGTGCGTGAAACAGATGAAGAATAAGACAAAAAAATACTGCATCGTGTTTGCGCTCGTCCTGATTCTCAGTGCGTGTATCGGGCGGCTTGTCTTTCAGGGGCAGGAGAAACAGCAGGTACAGCTGACGGTTGTGCTGCCGAGAGGAAGCGAACAGGAAACATCCGCACTGATGGAAGGCGTGCGCGACTGCGCACAGGAGTATGATATACAGATGCAGGTCTTGTACGGTGCGGCGTGGACGCAGCAGCAATGGGAGAAAACCATGCAGGAGGAACAAACACTCGGCTCAAAAGGTATTCTTCTGCTGTATCCGGAACGGTTTCTCTCGATTTCGCGAACCGATGAACAGGCGTATGCCGCGATGCCGGTTTTGTGCTGTTCCAATGAGCCGTACACGTGCTTTCCGTTTCAGGCATCGTTTGACCGCACAGATGTGCAGCCGGATGATGTGGTTTCCAACGGCAGACTGACCGCGGAGCAGATGACAGCGATACAATCCGGCAGCCTGCGCGGCGTCTGGGTTCCCAATTGGTATCAGCTCGGCTATCGCAGTGCACAAAAGCTGTATTTTCACGCGGCGGGAAGCGCCATGGAATCCGTGCAGGCGGATATGCTGTGGGTATCCAAACAGGCGCTGGATGCAGGAATCTATGATGCGCTGCTGGGCGAATGAGGGGATAGAATATGAAACACAAAAGACAAATGGGCGTGTATGCGCTGCTGCTGGCGTGTGTCTTGCTCCTCTGCTTGTGGATATGGAAATTTCCGGTGAAGCAGCAAAAGCGCGTGTATAAAATCGGCGTCTGCGTGTATGACTTGGACGATTCGTTCATGAAAAGCATGACGGAGGAATTGGAACAAGCGCTGGAAACACAGGTGTCCGCAGATTTGCCGGTTCGATATGAAGTGCTGGACGCCAACGGCAGCGACAATGTGCAGCAAAAGCAGATTCAATATTTGCTCAAACAGGATTGTGATGTTTTGGTGCTGAATTTGGTTCAGGCGGATTCCGCAGCAGACAGCCTGAATCAAGCGCGCAGCAGAGACATCCCCGTGATTTTGTTCAACCGAGAGCCGAACGAGATGGATTTGCAAATCGGAGAAAAAGTCTGGTATGTCGGCACGGACGGACAGGCGGCGGGCGCACTGCAGGCGACCATGTTGCGAGAGGCGTGGGACAGCCGGCACATAGACAAAAATCAAAACGGAACACTGGATTATATTCTCATCGAGGGCGAGCAGTCGCATTATGACACGATTCGGCGCACCAATGCGTTTTTGTCGGAAACAGGAAAAAACCTGCCGATGAATCAGCTTGCCGGCTTGTCTGCGGATTGGGCGCGGCAGCGCGCAGCCGAGCAATTGGGTACGCTGTCCGAGCAGAAGCTGCGGGAGGCGGAGGCGATTGTCTGTAACAACGATGATATGGCGCTCGGCGCCTATGATTTTTACCAGCGAAAGGGCTGGGACAGCCCGCTGATTCTGGGCATCAACAAAACGCAGGCGATGCAGCAGCGGATTGATGACGGAGAAATTTATGGAACCGTGGACATCAATCCGTCACAGCAGGTGCATCTGATTTGTCAGCTAATCAATCAGACTGCCGCGGGAACATCCGTCCAACAGAAGATTTGGTATGCGGAACCACTGGCATATAAAACGGCAAACAAATAAAACCATGCCGCTCGGACGTTTTTTTGTCCGAGCGGCATGGTTTATGCCGTACTTTTTTGAAAATTCGCTTGTCCTTTGACGCAAAAATCAGTATAATGGTAAGCAGATTGCGTGTGCGCCCATGCGCGCGCAATTTCGAATAGATTTTCCTTATTTAGGAGGCAAAAAATGAAAACACTGGGCTATTATAACGGAAAATACGGAGAACTGGATGAGATGTCCATCCCGATGAATGACCGAGTCTGTTGGTTCGGCGACGGCGTGTATGATGCGGGTCCGGCGCGCAACGGCAAGATTTTTGCGATTGACGAGCATATCGACCGCTTCTTTAACAGCGCAGGACTGCTGGACATTGTCATGCCGGTTACCAAGCCGGAGCTCAAGCAGCTGCTGCAGGAAATGGTGGATAAGATGGACGATACCGAGCTGTTTGTTTACTATCAGGTGACGCGCGGCACCGGCATTCGCAACCATGCATATACAGAGGGCGCAGGCAATCTGTGGATTATGATTATTCCGCAGGTCATCGGAGACTGCAAGGAGCCGATCAAGCTGATTACGCAGCCGGACACCCGTTTCCTGCACTGCAACATCAAGACATTGAATCTGATTCCGTCCTGCGTTGCATCGGAAAAGGCAAAGAAGGCGGGCTGTCAGGAGACCGTGTTCTATCGTCCGGGCAACCGCGTCACCGAGTGCGCGCACAGCAATGTGTCCATTCTCAAGGACGGCAAGTTTATCACCGCACCGACGGACAATCTGATTTTGCCGGGCATCGCGCGTGCGCATCTGATTCAGGCGTGCAAGAAGCTGGAAATTCCGGTGAGCGAGACGCCGTATACGCTGGAAGAACTGTTTGACGCGGATGAAATCATCGTGTCCAGCTCCAGCAAGCTGTGCCTGCGTGCCTGCGAGATTGACGGCAAGCCGGTAGGCGGCAAGGATGCGGAGCGCATGGAAAAGCTGCGTGCCGCAGTCATTGAAGAATTTGAGAGCGCAACCGCAGCGCAGTAACAACGCGCGGTGCTATTCTGCGGATGCAGGGTCAGCCGGCAGAGCCGAGTAGATGTTCTTGATTGTGCGCAGCACAAAATGCGTCTGCGTCTGGCACACGCCGGACTGATCCTTAATCCAGCGGTGAATGGTTTCCAGTTCATCGGAAGAACGGCAGTTGACCTTGACCATATAGTCATAGCTGCCGGTGAGATAATAGCAGGAGATGACGTTGGGGTGCTCCATCACCTTCTCGGAAAACGAGTCGTTAAACCGCGGATGCTCCAAGGAAATTTCAATCAAGGCGGTGACATCGTTGCCGACCTTGGCGTCGTTGGTGATGACCGTGTACGAGCAAATCACGCCGGCATCTTCCATTTTATGAATGCGCTCGATGACCGTCGACACGGACAGATGCACGGCTTTTCCGATGTCCGAAGCACGTGCGCGCGCATTTTGTTTTAGGTGTGCCAGTATTTTCTGGTCGATCTGATCCATCCTCGACTCCTCCTGCATGTGAGATGAAAAAAGGCAGTCAACGCTTTGGATGCTGACCGCCATAGAGTTATCTTTATTATATCAGCAGGGACAAGGCTTGTCAAAACTCTTTTTTTCGTCCTGCTTCTTTGTTTCTGTTAATTGTTTGTTAAATCGCAATGTGCGCAATTGACGCTTTTGGGCAGGTGTGGTATGCTTATACCAGTTGAAAAGGGAGTAGTTGCAAGGCACGTTGTCAACATCACGATTTGCGCGGCAAATCTGGCAGGGTGCGCCTGACATCGACAGGTAACAAGACTTTTCGGCAGTTGTTGTGATACACTTCAACTGGCGGGAGGTCTTTTTTGTTTGCCTTCCGCCGAAATATTTGCGAAAGGAAGGAAACGATGACACAAGACTACTTTAGAAAGACGGCTGCGGAGGCGCTGCGCGCGCAGAACACCTCGGAACAGGGGCTGTCCGCGCAGGAGGCTGCGCAGAGATTGCAGACCTACGGAAAAAATAAGCTGTCCGAGGGAAAGAAAAAGAGCATCGTGCGGATTTTTGCAGAGCAGTTTCGCGATTTGATGGTATGTATCTTGATGATTGCGGCGATTATTTCCGCCTGTTCCGGCAATGTGGAGAGCACGATTGTCATTTTTGCCGTGCTGATTCTCAATGCCGTGCTCGGCACGGTGCAGTATGTGAAAGCGGAAAAATCGCTGGAGAGCCTGAAGGCCATGGCGTCCCCGACAGCCAAGGTGCTGCGCGATGGTGCCCGCGTGGAAATTGATTCTGCACTGGTCGTTCCCGGCGATATCGTATTGCTGGAAGCGGGCGACATGGTGACTGCGGACGGCCGCATCTTAGAGAATTTTTCGCTCAAAGTCAATGAAAGCTCTTTGACCGGAGAATCCGAAGGCGTAGACAAACAGACGGATGTGATTGACGCCGAGCAGGTTGCCTTGGGCGATCAGAAAAACATGGTGTTTTCCGGTTCGCTGGTGACCTACGGCCGCGCATCGGTGCTTGTCACAGCGACCGGCATGCACACGGAGCTGGGCAAGATTGCGGCACTGATGAATCAGACCCAGCAGCGCAAAACACCGCTGCAGGAGAGCTTGGACGCATTCAGCGCGAAGCTGGCGATTGGCATTCTCATCATCTGTGCGGGCGTGTTTGCTCTGTCCGTATTCCGCACCGGCATGGGAATTTTGGATTCGCTGATGTTTGCTGTGGCGCTCGCCGTGGCGGCCATTCCGGAAGCGCTGTCCTCCATCGTCACGATTGTGCTCGCCATGGGAACGCAGAAGATGGCGCGGCAAAATGCCATCATCAAGGATTTGAAGGCGGTAGAGAGCTTGGGCAGCGTGTCCGTCATTTGCTCGGATAAAACCGGCACGCTGACGCAAAACAAAATGACGCCGCAAACGCTGTATGCGGATGGACAGGTGATTGCCAAGGAACAGCTGGAGCTGTCCAATCCGGTGCAGCGCATGCTGCTCAAAGCCGCGCTGCTCGCCAGCGATGCAACGCATGATGAGGACACGGGAGATTCCATCGGTGACCCGACGGAAGTAGCACTTGTCATGCTGGGCGAACAGTTCGGCGTGATTGAAGAAGCATATCGGGAACAGCATCCGCGGCTGAGCGAGCTTGCCTTTGACTCCGACCGCAAACGCATGAGCACCCTGCACGACATCGACGGTGTGCCGACCATGTTTACAAAGGGCGCCATAGACAGCCTGCTCAACCGCTCTACCCATGTGCTGACGAGCAGGGGATGTGTTGCGCTGACACCGCAGATGCGAGAGCAGATTGCTCGCGTCAATACGCAGATGTCCGAGCAGGGCTTGCGCGTGCTGGCGTTTGCATATCGGGAACTGGATGAGGATCGTCCGCTGGAGCTGGAGGATGAGTGCAGCTTTACCTTCCTCGGTCTGATTTCCATGATAGATCCGCCGCGTCCGGAAGCGATTCAGGCGGTGGCGGATGCCAAACGCGGCGGCATCAAAACCGTCATGATTACCGGTGATCATAAAATTACAGCGACAGCGATTGCGCGTCAGCTGGGCATTTTTGCGGACGGGGATATTGCCGTATCCGGCGTAGAGCTGGAGCAGATGACGGACGCCGAGCTGGATCGCCAGCTACCGCACATCTCGGTCTATGCGCGCGTGTCGCCGGAACACAAAATCCGCATCGTGCATGCATGGCAGCGACGCGGAAGCATCGTTTCTATGACCGGTGACGGCGTCAACGATGCACCGGCACTCAAGCAAGCGGACATTGGCGTGGCCATGGGCATCACGGGCACGGAGGTCAGCAAGGACGCCGCCTCCATGATTTTGACGGATGATAATTTTGCAACGATTGTCAAGGCGGTCGTAAACGGCAGAAGCGTATATGAAAATATTCGAAATGCCATTCGGTTTTTGCTGTCCGGCAATACGGCGGGCATTTTCTGTGTGCTGTACGCATCGCTGCTGGCGCTGCCTGTGCCGTTTCAGCCGGTGCATCTGCTGTTTATCAATTTGCTGACGGACTCTCTGCCGGCCATTGCCATCGGCATGGAACCGGCGCGCCGCGGTTTGCTCAACCGCGCGCCGCGCGACCCGAAGCAGCCGATTTTGAACCGTGCGCTGCTGTGTAATATTGGATGGCAGGGCCTGCTGATTGCTGTCGTGACGATGGCTGCATTTTATCTGGGCTATCAGCAGCACGATGCGGCATTGGCATCGACCATGGCATTTTCAACGCTGACGCTGGCGCGCCTGTTCCATGGCTTCAACTGCCGCGGCGAGGCGTCCATCTTCCGCCTGAAATTTTCCACCAATCCGTATTCCAACTTGGCATTTGCTGCCGGCGCGCTGCTGCTGCTCGCCGTGCTGTTCGTGCCGGGACTCAAGCAGCTGTTTCTGGTTTCCCCGCAGTTTGGCATCAGCCAGCTGGGTATCATCACGGTATTGGCGGTTGTGCCGACGCTCATCATTCAAACAATCAAACTGATTGCCGAGAAGCGGCAATCTGCATAACAAAAAAGCGTGATGCCGATGTGCTCGGTATCACGCTTTTTGTATCAGCGACGTTCTTTTTGCATCATGCCGAATGCGATGCACAGCAGCAGGCTGGATATCCAGATTGCCCGCAGGCCGATGTGCAGCGAGCAAATGCCGCCTGCACCTGCGCCGAGCGCAAAAACGCAGATGATGCCGTAATAATGCAGCGCCTTGCGCAGCGCCTCCGGCCGTTTGTCGCGCAGGTAAATGGATAGGCTCTCGGTTCCGCTGCGCAGATTGCCGATGCACATGGTGCTGGCATATCCGTAGCCGTGTACCTTGCGGAAAGTCTGCACCTGCATGGAGCAGGCGAAGGATACCAGAGCGGTTGCAATGATGTTGTACTGTGTGGGAATGAAGCCGACAAGCAGGAGCAAAACGAATTCGATGGCGACGACAATCTGCCGCCAATGCAGGCGGGTAGATGTTTTGTAGCGGTGACCGATCTGTTCTGCGACAAACACGCCCAGCGCGAACGCGAGGAGCGGGAACAGATAGTGCAGAGCCGTCATCCAATCGCCCTCCATCAAATGCTGGCTCATTAAAACGATGTTGCCGGTTTGTGCATTGGAAAAAACCTCATCACGCACATTGTAGGTATAGGCGTCTTGAAAACCGCCGGACAGCGCGAGAACCGCGCTGAGCAAAAAGGTCTCTGAGGTTTGAAAATGCGCCTCCGAATGATGCATAATTTCACCTGATTTCGATTGAATTGTTTCCAGTCCCATATTATACAGGAAGCAAGGTGAAAAAGCAAATAGATATGCATGCCGTTGCGGCGTTTGCTATAGAATATCGCTTGCAAATGCAGTTTTGAGTGCTTTTTTGTTTGAAAATTCGGCATTTTTCGCAAAAACTCTTGCAATTGGCTTTTTTGCCATTTACAATAAGATATCATGAGATAGGGGGAACGAACTGTGTACGACGAAGAGGAACGCCGACAGGAACTCCTGCGCCGTCGCGCGATACGCCGCAGGCATAAGATGCGGGAAAAGCGCAGACGTGTGCGCCGTCGCCGGTTCATGCTGTCTGTTCTCGTTGCCGCGATCGTGCTCTTTTGTCTGATTCGTTTGGGAATGCTGGCGTATTCCGCCATCCATAGCCGCATAGATAAAACGGAACAGCAAGCCGGACAGACAGAGCAGACACAATCCGAAAAACAGACGAAGCAGACGGAATCTTCCTATTCCATGGCGATTATCACGACTGCCGCAGGCCTCAATGTCCGCACCGGCCCGGGGACAACCTATCCGCGCGTCACAACGCTTTCCGGCGGAACGATTCTCTCGACGGATGCGGAGAAAGACAATTGGTCTCAGATTGCAGAGGGAACCTATATCAACGATTGGTTGTGTTCAGATTATATTTCCCGTCTGCGCGAGGAGGACGGCCGCGCGACCGTGACAAAGAGCACCAGTCTGTATGCGGGACCGTCTGCGGCAAATTTCCGGACGATTGCACTGCTCGAGACAGACGATGTCGTTCGGCTGCTGTATTCCGCAAAGGTTGACGGCGAAATGTGGTACGAGGTTCAAATACAAGCATATATCGGCTGGATCGATGCGGACAGCATCCGCATCCATGAAAAATACTAAACGCAATCTCCTACGCGCTGCTCGGCAACTGGGAGATTATGTTTTTATCTGACGGGACACACTATAGCATAGGACGCGCAAACAGGCAAAACATTTGCCTGCTGATAAAAAAGGAGAATCTATGTCACCAGAACTCATCAAACGATTGACGGAGCATCAGCCGTCGCTCATCGGTCTGGAGCAATGCCGGCAGGCGGCGGTGCTGATTCCGCTGCTTGAGACACCGGACGGCGTGCAAATTGTGCTGGAACAGCGGTCACCCAAGCTCAAGCACCAGCCGAGAGATATTTGTCTGCCGGGCGGTGCGATAGAAGCGGGCGAGACGCCGCGGCAGGCAGCCGTGCGGGAGGCCTGCGAGGAGCTTTTACTCCGGCCAGAGCAAATCCAAGTGTTCGGCTTAATGGACGTGCTGCACACCAATACGCTGATGCTGTATCCGTATGCGGCAAAGCTGACGGACTATGACATGACGTACAGCGCGGCGGAGGTGGAGCGGGTGTTTTGCGTGCCGCTGTCGTTTTTTCAGACGCAGAAGCCGGAACAATACCGCATTACGCTGCCGGTGCATCCGCCGGAGGATTTTCCGCTGTCGCGCATTGTCGGCGGAAAACAGTATCAGTGGCGGGAGCGCCGAGAGGACATTATATTTTATCAGTATCAGGATTGGACAATTTGGGGCATCACCGCAAAAATTTTGCAGGCGTTTGCACGCATCACAAGGTGAGGACACGATGGGACGTCGAAAAGAACTAGCGAAGAATACAGCAATCCTGACGGTCGGCAGAGTGTGCACCCAGTGCATCAATTTTCTGCTGCTGCCGTTTTATACAGCGATGCTGTCAACCGGTGCATATGGCACGTTTGATTTGATGCTCACCTATTCCATGCTGCTGCTGCCGCTGGTCGGCTGGCAGCTCCATCAAGGGCTGTTCCGGTTTATGCTAGATGACCGGCAAAACACCGCGCGCCATACCGTTTTATTTTCCACCCTGCTGTTTTTTAGTGTCATCCAGTGCGGTGCCTATCTGGCGGTGTTCGCGCTGATACAAGCCGTTGTGCACGTGGAACACGCGTATTTTTTGCTTGTGTATGTCATTTTGCAGGTATTCAACGCCATGCTGATGCAGTTTGTGCGCGGGCTGGGAAAGAGCGTCGTGTACACGATTGCGTCGTTTATCGCGGCGACGGCAACCGCGCTGTTCAATGTTCTCGCGCTGACCTGCTTTCACGGGGGACTGACGGGGCTGCTCATATCCACCCTGCTGGCGCAGAGCCTGACGCTGCTGTATCTTCTCGCGGCGTCCGACTGCCGAAACTATCTGTCGCTGCGATGCATACAACCGGCGATTTTTAAGCAGGTGGGCGCGTATTCGATTCCGCTGGTGCCGAACAATTTGGCGTGGTGGGTCGTCAACGCCTCGGACCGAACCATTGTCTCGTACTTTCTCGGCGCGGCGGCAAACGGCGTGTATTCCATCGCCAATAAGTTTTCCAATGTGTTTGTCAATTTTTATAATATCTTAAATTTGTCGTGGGCGGAGACCGTGTCGCTGCACTATACCGATGCAGATCGGGACGAATTTTTGACCGAAACCATGAACGCGATGTTTCAGCTGTTTGCCGCTGGATGCTTTGGCATGGCGGCGTGCATGCCGTTTTTCTTCCCGGTATTCATTGACGCCAAGTATCACGATGCATATCCGCAGATTTTGATTTTGCTGTATGCCATGCTGTTTCGCGTGCTGGTCGGGCTGTACAGCTGTGTGTATGTCGCGCAGAAAAATGCAAAGAAAATTGCGGAGACCTCGATTTCTGCTGCAGTCATCAATATTGCGGTGGATTTGCTGCTGATTCAAAAAATTCATATCTTTGCGGCGTCTATTTCGACGCTGGCGGCGTTTTTGATTTTGTTTTTGGTTCGATATAGAGATGTTAATCGAACCGTGCATATGAAGCTCAAGCGCTCGGTGGTGGTTGGCTGTCTGCTGATGGGCGGCTGTCTGCTGTACACGTATTATTGCGGCAATCGCTGGATACAGGCGGGCGCGCTGGTGCTCACCATCGGATATGCGATTGGCGCCAATTGGGAGATGCTCAGGATGGGCGCGCGCTTTGTTCGCAGCAAATTACATATCAAATAGACAGCAGAACGCGCCGGATGATGGCATCCGGCGCGTTTTCATGTGCACTCAGGCAGTCCGTTTCCAAATATACACGGCGAGGTACGGCGGCATGTTGTTGTGTGCCTGATCGAGACCTGCGCCGTTTT
>OLPV01002554.1_pt1 | contig 11788 bp, 6 predicted proteins | sample 1671961 | NCBI WGS metagenome assembly OLPV01 (sample SAMEA3136630, study PRJEB25190) | human gut metagenome | biome: human gut; feature: human-associated habitat; material: faeces | place: Austria | collected 2013
GGTAAGGTCGATGCAGACGAACTGGACGTTCGACTTGATCGTGTTCCTGTCGACCCTCTCCGGGTCGATATTCTTGAGGAAGTAGTTGTAGGCGCGGATGATGGCCGAGGTGCCCTCGATGGGCTCGCATTCCGTGGCGCTGACGACCCTCTCGAAATCCTGCCGGTCGTACTTGCCGTGTCTTAGGGCGATTTGGCCGGTCTCCAGGACGAAATCTCGCTCAAACAAATTGTTTGTGCCGTTTTTCGCACAGAGTGCCTTGAAGAAGATGACCATGGTCGTGAGTCGCTGTTGGCCGTCGATGACGGTGCGAATCTCGGAGACCTCGGACCAGGTGTTGCCGGAGGAGGCCTGCTTCAGGATGATGGAACCAAGGAAATAGGGTCGCTTCGAGGCGGTGACGAACTCCATGTCGCCGAGGAAGCGCTCCCATTGCTCTTCCCCCCAGACGTACGCCCTTTGGTAAAATGGTATTTCGAGCAGGCGCGATCCGTTGAACACGCCGCTTATCGTTGCTTTTCCTGCATCCATCCTTAAAGCCCTATCTATCCTTTGCGGTTATTGCTGGCGGGGTCAATTTTATCAATACGCTGCTTGACCCTTTAATGTTCCCGGTCCTTGCCGTCTTCTCCCCAGAAGGTGCTCGAAGATGATGCGCAGGTCCTCGTCATCAAGGCAGCCGCCCTCGAGGCAGCCACGGTCGATGGTATCGATCATCGTCTGCCCCTTCTTCTTCGAGCGGTCGTAGATCACTGTGTCGAGGGATAGCTCCCTGCCGTCGCGCGTGAACATCTCGTGCATGAATTCGGCACTGTTCGCTTGACTCCAATCGCGTACCGCGTGCTCGAGCGGGCCGCTTCCCCTCGATATGGCGACATCCCAATGCTCGCAGTTAAGCAGAAGAAGTCGGTTCATGAACTCGACGCCCGAAAAACCGAGTCTCGCAAACGGCGGAAATAGAGGGTCATCTGAAAAGACCGCAGCATACTCACTGCTCAACGGCATATACGCGAGATGAAAATCGTACGAGTCGTCCTCGGGCCCGATGATGAACATAGGCATCGACGTCGTAACGAACCCTGAGCCGACGGGTGCCCTAAGGATGGAGAAGCTCTTCTCAAAAAAAGCCTTTCGAATACGGTTAACTGGCACAATATCATCGTTGGAGAAGAGCATGGTTGCGGCGGCGGCAAGCTCGACCACCGCTTGGGAATCCCCGCGCCAATCCGACCAATCGAGCAAGCCGAGCTCATAGGGTGTCAGATGAACGTTTCTGAGCAGCTCTTCGGCAGTCTCGCGTGACCATTTCTTGTCGACGCGCATACTGATAGGGTGCCGGACGATGATATTTGCTGCCAGCTCGCAAACGGCGGCTTTCCCATCAGAATACCCTTCGTCTTCGCACTGGTCTTCTTTCTGGCGTTCCAAAAAGCGATCGTAAAGCGGCGCGATGCGGCTCTCGAGCTCAGATAGCTTAACCTCGATGAGGTTCTGCGCATAGAATCTGTCTGTCGCATCGCCTGTCGCATCGGCATGCTCGACCTCATAAAGATCGCGCATGCTGCAAAGGTTCTCGCAATTCGTGCGGAAGAAGGAGCCCTTCTGTCTGCTGTAGGCATGAAGCTGCCCGGAGGAATCCGCGAAATGGCGCAGGTAGAACCGCGGCACCCAGTGCTGCTTTCGCGTCATCTTTCCGGGCAGCTTCGACATCCTAAGCCTTCACCGCCTCGTATTGGTAGGTCGTGCGCACGTTGTAATGGAAGTCGTTTCCGAGGTCCAGCGCCTCGAAGTGCTTCTTGGCGCAGCCGATCTTGATCTTCTCCGCGTCGCGCAGGGCGGGCTCGCCGTTCTTTCCGCCCTTGGTCTCGGTCACGAAGTAGACGCGGCGCTCGCCGTCGGCCTCCTCGACATACGCCCAGTCGGGGTTGTAGCTGCCGAGCGGCGTGTCGATCTTGAACGTCGAAGGGAGCTTCGCGAAAACGAGCACCTCCTCTTGCTTGTCGAGAGCCTCGGCAAAGGAGCGCTCGACCCCTGCCGAGTCGTAGACCACGTAGTTGTACAGGCTCTTACTCGTCATGTCCGGCTTCCATGCATTCTGCCCGAGATAGGCCGTGTAGTCGTCGAGCTCAAGGTCGTGCATTGTGTACCACTCATCCTCGGGAAGGCGCACGTATTTGATGCCCTGGGCGATGAGGTCGTTCTTTACGCGGTTGATCTTATCACCGACCTGCGCGAGGAAGGTCGCGGGGTCGACCTCGAACTCGTCGAGGCGGCTGCAGCCCTCGAGAATTGCCTTGATGGTGCCGCGGGTGAGCCCGACGACGTCCTGAAGCTCTGCGATCGGGTCGGGAAGGTCGTATTTCACCTTTCCCGAAACGGGCACCACGGAGGTGCCCGTGCCCTCGGCGCTCACGCCTGCGTCGTCGATGCCCAGCGACGCGCGCTCGCTCGTCACCTGGGGCGGGCGCACGGCGAGCATGCCGTCGACCGCCTCGATGGCGCGTTTGATGAGTTTGCCGGAGTCGACCTCGACCTGGAAGCGCGTGCGCTGGCGGATACGCTCCCACAGGGCCCGGAACGCAGGGTCGAGCGTGACGTCCTTCTGCAGCTCGACCGAGACTTCCTTGGCCTTGTCGCGGATCTGGACCCTCTGGGACTTGTGGATGATGATCGCCTCGACCTGTTCCTTTGCCGGCTCGAGCTCGGCGGGGAGCTCGACCTTGCCCTCCTCGGCGGCCGCCTTCAGCTCGGGCGTCACCGCGCCCTTGCCGTCGACCATGCCGGTCTCGACGAGGTGGTCGTAGACCTGCTTGGACTTCTCGTAGCCCAGGCGTTCCTCGACGCCATCATCGCCCTTGACCGTGACCTTCGTGAAGCTTTCCGGGGTGATGACACCGAACTTGAAGTCCTCAGCCTCGAGCTCCTTCTGCAGGCCGTTGGCGAAGTCGTCGTAGCTCTCGTTCGCGATGACGGTGAGCACGTTCGCCTCGGGGTCGTACAGGCGCTCGCCATCCTGGTTCACGCACAGGCGCAGGCCGCGGCCGATCTTCTGGCGCTTGGTCAGGTTGTCCTTTGTCTCGACGAGCGTGCAGATCTGGAACACGTTGGGGTTGTCCCATCCCTCTTTGAGCGCGGAGTGGCTGAAAACGAACGAGACATCCTTGTCCGCATCCTTGCCGTCTGGGAAGGAGATGAGCGTCTCCTTCTTCTGCATGATGAGCTCGAAGGCCCCGGCGTCGTCGGCGGTGCCGGCGGCTCCCTTGGAGTCCTTGAACTTGCCCTTCTTGTCCTTGGCGAAATAGCCCTGGTGCACGGCGTGGGGGTCGCGCACCAGCGGGGCGCCGACGGCCTCGTAGCACTCGAGCCACGTGCCCTTGCCGATCCCCGCCGCCTTGGCGACGCGCCTGGGGGCCTTCGAGTTCAGGGCACCTGCGTACTCCTCCTCGAACATCTGGGCGTACAGGCCGCCGTGGACCTCGGGCTCGTAGACACGATAGCGGTCGACGCGGTCGATGAAGAAGAGCGAGAGCACCTTCACGCCGCGCGGCCACAGCTCGAACTGGCGGGCCAGGTGGTCCTCGATGGTGCGGCGGATCTGCGCGCGCTTGACGACCTCCTCGTTGACGTCGCCAATGGCTTCGCCCAACTCGAGCACCTCGCCGTTCTGGAACTCTATGAACTCGTCGCCCTCGGCGGCGCCGATGTTGTTGACGACCCAACCGTTCTCGTAGTCGCTGTTCTCGCCGCTTTTCTGGTAGAGGTCGGCGCCGGTTTTCACGGTGACGGCCTTGCGCTTCTGCGTGCCGTCGGCCTGGCGCACGTCGATGGACACCTTGGCGGAGAACGGGTCGGACTTGACGGACTCGAGCCTCACGTAGGCGCCATTGAGGTTCGCTTCGGCCTTGATCGAGTCGACGCAGATGCCCTTCACCAGGTGGCGCTCGAAGGCGTCGACCGGCGTGAGGCGGTAGATCATGTTGTAGGCCTGCTTGTGCGTTGCCGAGTAGCGAAGCACGAACAGCGGGTTCAGGCTCTTGATGGCGGCCTTAGCCTGCTTGGTGTTGTCGACGCTCTGGGGCTCGTCGATGATGACGACGGGCTTGCAGGCGCTCACGAGCTCGCGCGGGCTAAAGCCGCCGGTGAGCCGCTCGCTGGTCCGGTGGAAGAGGTTGCCCTCCTTCGCGGTGCCGTCCTTCTCGAGGCCTTTGTTGAAGGCGTCGATGTTGATGACCATGACCTGGATAGAGCTCGACGTGGCGAAGTTGCCCACCGGCCCCATGTCCTTCGAGTCGTACACGAAGTAGTCGAGCGGCGTGCGGTCGTAGAGCGTCTCGAAGTGCTTGCGCGTGGTCTGGAGGCTCTTGAGTACGCCCTCGCGGATGGCAACGCTCGGCACGACGATGACGAACTTGGTGATGCCGTAGCGGCGGTTCAGCTCGTAAATGGAGCGGATGTACACGTAGGTCTTTCCGGTGCCCGTCTCCATCTCGATAGTGAAGTCTCGCAGGCGCCCATCGGTAAGGATGTCGGTTGCCGGGAGGCAGCCATCCTCCTGCACGGCGTGCAGGTTGTCGAGGAGCTGGCCGGGCGCCACGCGGAGCTCGTTTCCGTGGCCAACCATGAGCTCGCCGATTGCCGTCTGGCCCTTGCGGCCGGAATCGGCGGAGAAAACGCTGCTGGCGAACTGCTGTCCGCGGAACAGGTCGCAGGTTGCCTCGATGGCCTCCAGCTGATGCTGCTGGTCGGATGAGAACTTGAACTCGAGTGCCGCCATGCTAGACCGTCCTCAATTCGATCTCGCAGCCCATGCGCTCGCCGGCGTGCTTGAAAATCTGCACGGCGTTGAGCTTGAGGGTATCGTCAAGGACGGAGTCGAGGATGAGGACGCGCCTGGGCTCCATGTCGGCGATGGCCTCGAGGGCATCGATGGTGAGACCACGGGACATGCAGCAGACGAGCTCGTCGCACGCGACGGACCAGATAGGATAGCCGACGGCGTCGGACTTCTCAACGGGCAGCGTAAGCTCGAGGCCCCATTTGAGCATCATCTCGAAAACGATATCAAGTTCAGTGCGGTCAGGTTTAACCACATCAAGCATAAGCTGACCAGGCTCAGGTCGTTCAATACCAGAATCGTCAAGCTCGAACACACGGAAGCCAATGTCGGGAAGCCGCTTGGATTCCTCACTAAGCTTGATTTGACGGTTGGATTCCTCGAGTTCGGTTTTGATTTTGTTGCCTGCGCGGCGGATGCGTTCTTCGCCGATGTCGCAGAGAGTTGCGTAGCCATCTTTGAAGGCTTTACTGCTCTTTTTGAGCTCTTCAGGGAGTTGAACAAGAATCCACTGACAACCAACGCTATCTTTAATATGGCAACGGAAAGCCGCTTCGGCAGTCGTGCCGGACCCGGAAAAGAAGTCCATTACCACATCACCTGGCTCAACGCAGGCCTCAATCAAAACTCGAATCAATTCGACTGGTTTTGCGTAATCAAAATAAGAAACGCCATTAAATAGTTTCGAAAAATCCTGTACTCCAGTGCTTGTGGAAAGACCCAGTGCGACATCTTTTAACGTAGTGATACCATAATCGCGAATCTTCGTGTAAACACGCGCACTTGAGCCGCTCAATTCGAAATGAAGATCGCAACACTCTTTCTGAACTTTTTCGCGGCTCCATCTCCAAGCATGGAATTTATGCACTCCGTCGTTATTGCGATGAGGGGCTATTCTGATGTACTCATTAGGCAGAGTTCCCGCAACAGGGCAAGTTGTAACATCGCCAGTGTTGGGGTTCCAGCCTATATCAAAAACAAGATTCGGACGAGTTTCTTCGTTGAAGATGGAATTCGAGTTATACAACTCATTTTTAATCACATACGTACCCAAATCATCTGACAGTGTTTCGTAGTTAAACCCTTTATACACTGTTGGCATCAGATTTTTCAGCTGCTCGACATCGCCGACAAACGAAGGGGCGCTATCAACGTTTTTAGCAATCACATAGATGCTTTCACAGCATTTTGCTGCGCCGTGACCGCCAATTTGCCTTCCTTTCAGGTTGCTTATCCAACAAAAACGATTAAGCAAAGACGCGGGAAACAGCTCATCACATATTTTTGCAAGATTGTCGGCCTCATTGTCATCAATGCTTATGAAAATGATGCCATCATCTCTCAGCAGTTCCCTGGCAAGTCTGAGCCGAGGATACATCATGGAGCACCAATCGCTGTGATAGCGGCCATTCGCGTCGGCATTAGACTGGTTCGCGAGACCTGCTTGTTCCTTGTAATTCTCGATGGTGTTGCCGAACTTGTCCTTGTAGACAAAGTCATGCCCCGTGTTATAGGGTGGGTCGATATAGATCATCTTGACCTTGCCGTGGTAGCCGCGCTGCAGCAGCTTCAGCACCTCGAGGTTGTCGCCCTCGATATAGATGTTGTCGGAGTCGAAGGAGCCATCCTCGCCATCACGGCTGCGGCTCTTTTCTACGCAGGGGCGCAATGTGGCGGTGCTTACGGTCTGCGACTGGCGGATGGCGTCGGCCTTGCCGGGCCACGTGAACGCATAACGCTCCTGGCCCTCGTCGACCTCGTCGCCAAGTTCCAGCCTCAGTTTGTCGAAGTCGATCCCGCTTTCGGTGAACACCTCGGGCATCAATTCCTTGAGCTTGCCCAGGCGGTCGTCTACCAGGTTTTCTGATGCAAGATTCATCTTCTGTATCTCGCTCACGAGATCTCCTCCTAAAAAAGTTGTGATTTGATTAGTTGCACTATATAAGGCATGGCAGCGATAAATACGTCAGTGCCCTTATCGGCAAGCCAGCTCTGGAGTTTACTAAGCTTGCTATCCCGTTTGCTTTTATCTTTCGTGTTGAGATCGCCAATCATTCCTTTAAGCAGCGTCTTGTCGTCATCAGAAAGCGTTGTCTCCGGCAATTTATCAATCTGCTCAAAGGTTGTCTCAACCGTGACTTGGACGTTAGCCGCCGAAGATGCTGAGGCATTTTGAACCATGCTTACACTTGCGGCCTGCGCTTCCGCGATTTTAAGTTTACGGAATTCCTCGTCGCGGATTACCTTGAGCTTTTCTATTCTGAGCTCCGTCTGCTGAGAGCAGGGTTCATACTCTCTGTAGGCGTAGCCTGACAGGCCATCAATGTAAGAGTCATAGCGATTCGCGTATATGCTATCGATTTTCTCGTAAACCGCTTTCAGATCTTCGCCTCCAATCCCATCTTCTATCGCCCTCTCGAGCAGATGGATGTGGCTCGTAATTGTCTCTAGCCCATAAGCCCCGTAAAGCTCCTGGTCTTTTTCATCTCGCAGCACACAGAGCTTTCCAATCAACTTTCGCAGATCGGCGGCGGTATGGCGGTTATCCCCGCCAGTTATCCTTGCTCCTCTGTAATGCGATAAGTTTGGTATTTCTGCATTGAAAGCCGACACGATTTCACGTGCGAGGGCGTCGATTGCCGAGCTGTCCCCGCCACGTAAGGTCTCGCTTGCGTTACGGATGTAATTATCGAGCTCACTCAACTGTGTCTCCTAACGTACAGATAGACTTTATCAAGCCCATGACTGAATCGAACTCAGCTTCTAGCCTTTTCGCATCAACTCGCAATTTGGCGGACTCGTTCAAGGAGAGCCCACGATCACGTCGTCGCTGACGATTACCGGAAATCTCCTTAGCAAGGGCATCGCTTCGCGCGATAAGCTTGCCTAGCTGCTCCCGATTGCGATCGGCGCAAATCGGATAAAACCCGAGCGAGGTTATCGAGCGAGATAGTCGAACGGCCCAGGCGATTCCTTGCAGGTAGGCCAGCAGGTCATCCTGCGGCAGCTTTGCGAAATCGAGCGCGTCAAGGAAGGGCGCATATCCCGGACGGCCCGGGTCAAAGGCGCCTGTCGCCTCGATGGAGTCGACGACCGTTGCGCCCTGCTCGGCCTGGCTCTTCCGCGTGAGGGCGACCGACACGCACGCGCTGCTGCTCGCCTCGACTAGGAGCACCGTCGGGTTCGGGAAGCACTTGTGCACGAGCTCCGCCACCTCCGCCACCGCCATGGTCCCGGCTGTCATCTCGCAACGGAGGAAGACTATGCTCTGCACGTTGCGCTCGTCGTCCTCGTACGGCGGGATGCGCGTCGTGGACTTCTGGACCGTGCCGAAATGCTCGAGGCGCGCAACCTTGTCGAGCCTCTTCTGCTCGGTCTTGGTGAGCATCGCCTGCTTGGCAAGCACCGTCTTGGGGATGCGGCGTCCTCCCGCGAGCGCCGCTTCGGGCAGGCGCAGGATGCCGTTCCAGTCGACGCCGCTCATCGCAGCACCACGAAACATACCAGCGAGTAGTCGTTGAAGCCCATGACGGTGCTGCTGCCGACCTCGCCCAGGCTGAACAGGCTCTCGATCCCCTTGTCCTGCTGCGTCCCGGTGATGGCCGCCACCACGTCGTCGAGCAGGTCGGTGTAGGCGTCCATCCTCGTCCCGTCGCGGGTCTCACGGTTGAACTCGCGGCACAGCTCGGCGATGGGCTCGGGGTGCCCAGAGCAGACGGCGCGCATGATGTCGAGCGCCGGCTTGGGCTGGGTGTGCTTCGTCATGACATCGCCGTCGGCCGACACGTACACCACGTAGTATGGGAAGACGGGGTTCGTGTCCCTGGGGTCGTTGCCCTCGTCGTTCTGCTTGAGGCAGAAGACCGCCCCCGGCCTCACGTCACCACGGAGCTCGTCAGGGATGGGGGCCACGGCATGGAGGCCCGCCGGTGAGTTCTCCAGCGCGCCGGGATGTTCCTTGGCGTAGCGCTGGAGCTCCACGCGGAAGTCGTCGAAGGCGAAGTCCGTGATCGAGATGCCGCCCGAGATGTCCTCGAGGTCGAGCACCTCGCTCTTGAGCTGCTGGAGCTGCTGGCGGCGGTACTTGAGGTCGTTCATCTCGCCGTTGCCCTTGGCCTCCAGCACGTTCTCCTCGCCGGTGGCCGACGCGTCGAGCAGCGCCATACGGCCCTTCACGCGGCCCTCCAGCTGGATGTACTCGTCGAGCGCGATGTCCGGCCAGAAGTTGACCAGCTGGATCTGGGAGTTCTTCGATCCCAGGCGGTCGATGCGGCCGAAGCGTTGGATGATGCGCACGGGGTTCCAGTGGATGTCGTAGTTCACCAGGCAGTCGCAGTCCTGCAGGTTCTGGCCCTCGGAGATGCAGTCCGTCGCGAAGACGACGTCGATCTCGCCGAGCTCCCTCTGGCTCTCCGGCAGCTCCTTTGAGACGGGAGAGAACCTCGCGAGGATGTTCTCGAAGGTGGTCCGGGGAAGCTTCAGCGAGTAGGTCCGGTTGGAGCTGCCCGCCACCTCGGCGCACTCGATTCCGAGCTCACGCTTCAGCCAGGGCGCCAGCTGCTCGAAAAGGTACGCCGTCGTGTCGGCGAACGCGCTGAACACCAGCACCTTGCGGTTGCCGGGGTTGTACGGGTCCCTGACCTTGCCCGCGATGAAGTCGCGCAGCTTCACGAGCTTGGCGTCGCGCTCGGGCGTCACCGCGTCGGCGTAGGCGAGCAGGGCCCGGAGCACCTGGATGTCGAAGTCGAGGTCCTGGCCCAGGCGCAGGGCGTCGACGTCCCGCAGGTCGACACGCACCTTGCCGCCGGCCTCGAACTCCTCGGCATCGTCGTCGTCGAACCCGTCCTCGAGGCCCTCGGTGCCGTAGGCGACCCCCGACGCGTCGTTATCGAGCCTCGCGCGCAGGCCGACGCAGCCGTCGAGGATGCGGCGCAGCGTGATGCGGAAGCTGTTCACGGAGGACTCCATGCGCTTGAGGACGTTGATTCGCATGAGGTTGGCCACCGCCGTCGTGCGGTGGACCTGGCTCTCGAAGTCCTTGCCCCACGTGTCCCCGTAGCGGTCCTCGTACTTGCGCCGCTGGTCGGCGCGCACGTAGGAGAGCACCTGGTACTGGGCGAACGTGAGCTGGGCAATCATGTCGTTGAGCTCGGCGATCGGCGGCAGCTCGCCGTCGAGGTCGATGGGCGTCTGGAACGACAGGGGCGGCCGGCGCGCCGGGAAGGTCCCGCTCGCGGCGCCGTAGTACTTCGTGATGTGCTTGCGGCTGCGCGCGATGGTCAGCACGTCGAGCAGCTTGAAGTAGTCGGCGTTCACCGCGTTAACGAAGCTCTCGGTCGTGCGCTCGGAGTCGGAGAGCTTGCTCCACTCGTTGAACCTCTGCTGGGCGACGCGCGTCACGTGGGTGATCGACGGGATGCCATCGGTATCGGCGAGGTACGCGTCGTCTCCCTCGGTGATGAGCTCGATCTGGTTGCGCAGGTCGAGCAGGCGGTTGTTCACCGGGGTGGCAGAGAGCATGAGCACCTTCGTGCGCTGGCCCGACTTGATGACGTCCTCGATGAGGCGCGTGTAGCGGTCGGTCTTGTCCGCGTCGGTGCTCTTGTTCCTGAAGTTGTGGCTCTCGTCGATGACGAGGAGGTCGAAGTGGCCCCATCGCAGGTGCTCGAGGTCCACCTCGCCGCTCATGCCGTGGTAGCGCGACAGGTCGGTGTGGTTGAGCACCGTGTAGCTGAAGCGGTCGTCCGCCAGCGGATTGCGGTCGTCGTTGTCCTGGGTCCACAGGGTCCAGTTGTCGCGCAGGCGCTTCGGGCACAGCACGAGGATGCGGTCGTTGCGCTCCTGGTAGTACTTCATGACGGCGAGCGCCTCGTAGGTCTTGCCAAGGCCCACCGAGTCGGCGATGATGCAGCCCTTGTACTTCTCCAGCTTGCGGATGGCGCCCACGACGGCGTCCTTCTGGAAGTCGTAGAGCTTGTTCCAGACCACGGACTCCTCGAACTTGAGGCCGGGGCGGATGCCGTTGTCCTCGTCGTCCTCCATGAAGTCGCGGAACAGGTGGTACAGGGTCAGGAAGTAGATGAACTCGGGCGGGTTCTCGCGGTAGAGCGTCTCGACCTGGGCGGCCACCTGCGCGGTGACCTCCTCGACCATGGCGGGGTTGTCCCAGACCGACTCGAACATCATCTTGAGGCCGATGGCCTCGGTGGCGTTTTCGAAATGGCTCACGCAGGTCACGGTTCCCGGGCGGCGCTCGTAGCCGAGGCCCTCCTGGGTGAAGTTCGCGGCGGCGCCCATGAAGGCGTGGTCGTCGCCGGATGGGTTCTCCACGACGTACGTGCCGCCCGGCTGGATGGCGCCGGACGTCTTGGCGGACTTGAAGACGCCCTTCTCGCGGATCCACTCGGCGCATTCTCGGGCGAGCGCGCGCTGGTTGAGGTTGTTGCGCAACGTGAGCTCGAGCCCCGAGCCGCCGACGCCGACCTCGCGCGCGCGGCGGGCTACCTCGAACTCGCGCGGCTCCTTCGAGTCGGCCATTCGCTTGATGAAGGTGGGCTCGCTGAACAGGAAACGCACCTCGTCGATTTTAGAGAGCTCCTCTTTGAGCTCCCCGTAGGCGAACACGGTGAAATAAGAGCTGATTATCGACAGCTTCGCCCCGTCGTCGATGGATTCGCCGAGGGCGTCTCCCAGGCGCTCGGCGCCGACGTTGTTTAGCGACTTCACGCCTCTATGCCCCCTTCTTCGCGAGCTCTTCGATCATGCACGTGCGCACGAAGGCGGAGAAGCTCATGCCCCGCAGGGCCGCCTCCTCCTTCGCGGCGTCGCGCAGGGTGTCGGGGATGCGAAGGGTCACGGAGACTTGGTCGCCGTTCACCAGGAAGCTCCTGATCTCGGTCTCGTCGGGATTGCTCTTGATGAGCTCCTTGTAGCTGTCGGGCATCTGCGCTCCCA
>OLPV01002556.1_pt1 | contig 11781 bp, 6 predicted proteins | sample 1671961 | NCBI WGS metagenome assembly OLPV01 (sample SAMEA3136630, study PRJEB25190) | human gut metagenome | biome: human gut; feature: human-associated habitat; material: faeces | place: Austria | collected 2013
ATGATTAAACTTGCAATAAAACATCGTTAAACAGGGAGGAAAATATGCCAGTATTTGATTTCAGTGGAAGTGACAACAAGAATAAGAACATAGTTACATATGAGACGTTTCAGTCTTCGGAGTCTACAGCAACAGCGGAGAAGCCGATCATGATCCTTGAGAACACGACCAGGAAGTGGGCTCACCACTCCAGCGGAAAGTTCACCAATCCGATCAAGAGAACATCGTTCGAATTCCAGCAGGAAGATGGAACCGTAAGTGCAGATATCTTAAAGATTGATGCAAGATTTGTAAGCCTGTTAAAATGGCTTGGGGAAAATCACATCAATGTCCGTCTTTCCGGTGAAAATACAGAAGAAGGATATGCAGTATACAAGATCCGTGAGATCGCATTCGGCGGTGGAACGAAGTTATCGGCAGAAGACGGATTCCTGCAGTTTATGATCGAGCGTCTCCTTGCAAGTAATGCACCTGCAGAAGAGGCAGAGGACGAAGATGAGGATGAAGCAGGAGATGATATGAAGCTTACAAGTCTTCAGAGCATTACGGATTTCATGAATTGTGCGGGAAGAACACTTCCAGATAATATCCGCCTCTGGGCAAGACGTAACCTTGCAGTGGCCCGCTCTCATGAAGTATCACCTGAAGAAAGACGCCACGCACAGAGAGCACTTTCTATTATGATGAATGTACAGTGGAAGAGTAATTACTTCGAAGCAATCGATCCGGATGAAGCACGCAGGATCCTGGATGAAGAGCTCTATGGAATGGAACGTGTAAAACAGAGAATCATCGAGACGATTATCCAGATCAACCGTACGCATACATTGCCGGCATATGGACTTCTGTTAGTAGGACCGGCAGGAACAGGTAAGTCACAGATTGCTTATGCGGTAGCACGTATCCTGAAGCTTCCTTGGACAACTCTGGATATGAGTTCGATTAATGATCCGGAACAGTTAACTGGAAGCTCGCGTATCTATGCTAATGCAAAGACTGGTATCATCATGGATGCTTTTGCCATGGCAGGAGAATCGAATCTGGTATTTATCATCAACGAGCTTGATAAAGCAGCATCCGGAAAAGGCAATGGTAACCCGGCAGATGTACTTCTGACACTTTTGGATAACCTTGGATTCACCGACAACTATATCGAGTGTATGATCCCGACAGTAGGTGTATATCCAATTGCAACAGCAAATGATAAATCACAGATCAGTGCACCGTTGATGTCACGTTTTGCGGTAATCGATATTCCGGACTATACACCGGAAGAGAAGAAAGTCATCTTCTCAAAATTCGCACTTCCGAAGGTCTTAAAGAGAATGAGCCTCAGAGAAGATGAGTGTATTATGAGCGAAGAAGGTCTGAATGAAGTAATCGAATTATATTCTAATACTTCAGGAATCCGTGATCTGGAGCAGGCAGCAGAGCATATTGCGGCAAATGCACTGTATCAGATTGAAGTAGAGCATGTAAAATCTGTTACATTTGACGCTGAGATGGTAAGAAATCTGTTAAAATAATGAGTACAACGTTTTTTACAAGAGATAAGAATTTTTATAAAACATTTTTCCGTCTTATGATCGTGGTAGCACTCCAGAATCTGGTGGCATACAGTGTCAATATGCTGGATAATATTATGCTTGGAAGCTATAGCCAGAGTGCGTTATCCGGGGCTGCGACGGTGAATCAGATATTCTTTATCGTGAACCAGCTGGCGCTTTCCATCGGAAATGCACTGGTAGCGATGAGTTCCCAGTACTGGGGAAAGAAAGAGACGGGACAGATCCGGAATCTGACCGGTGTCGCACTTACGATCAGTATGATGTTCGCAGTGGTGATTGTTGTATTGTGCAGTGTGATACCGGAACAGCTGCTCCGGATTTTTACCACATCCCCGGAGATTATTGCAGAGGGAAAAGTTTATCTTGGACTTTTAAAGTGGACGTTTATCCTATTTATGATCAGTAATCTGCTGATTGCAATGCTTCGGAGTGTAGAGACGGTAAAGATATCGTTCATCATATCGGTTATATCACTCATCACGAATGGATGTATCAATTATACACTGATTTTTGGAAAGTTCGGATTTCCGGAGATGGGAATCCGGGGAGCTGCGATCGGAACACTGATGGCAAGGACGCTGGAACTTCTGATCGTAGCATGCTATATCTGGAAGATTGATAAGAAGGTCCGCTTATTTGGAGGAAAATTATTACACATTACTTTCGCACCGGAGAATAAAAAGATGTGGGGTGCATACTTAAAGGTGGCGCTTCCGATTATGTGTTCTGGAATGATCTGGGCAATCTCTGTGCCTATGCAGACCGCAATCCTTGGGCACCTGTCTTCGGATGCAATTGCGGCAAATTCGGTATCCAGTACATTTTTCCAGTATCTGAAGGTAATTGTGATTGCGATATCATCGGCATCGGCAGTAGTGGTCGGAAAAGATATCGGAGCCGGTGACATAGAACGTGTGAAATCAGACGCAAGAACATTGTCAGTGATTGATGTATGCATCGGGATTGTGCTGGCACTATTATTGTTCGTGCTGAGAAAACCACTGTTGTCTATGTACAAATTAAACGATACGGCAGCAGTTCTGGCAGATCATTTTATCATGGTCATGAGTGGGGTTATGATCGGAATGTCGTATCAGATGCCGGTATCTGTTGGAATTATCCAGGGAGCAGGAGATACAAAGTTTTCCATGTGTATGAATCTGATCTCGACATGGGGAATTGTCATGCCGCTTTCATTGCTTTCGGCGTTCGTGTGGAAATTACCGGTAGAACTGGTTGTGGTTGCGGTGCAGTCGGATCAGCTCTTTAAAGGGATTCCGGTGTTCCTGCGGTTCAGAAGTTATAAGTGGATTCATAAGCTGACTTAGATACCAGAGTATGCAAGACTTCCGGAAGACAACAAAGCGTCTGCAATAAACTGATAATTTAGTGAAATGAATGCTGATTTGACAGTGTATCTGTAAAAAATTACATAATAAAATAGATGCCGCCGGATATTCAGTTCTGGCGGCATTTTTGTGGGAAATTTCCGGTAATATTCTTGAAAGAAAATAAATATATTTAATGCGTTACAGGTAAAAAAGAGCTATAATAAATAAGAATAACGGAATTTTCCGGGAAAGTAATGGGATTTATTATGTATGCAATATCTTATATTGAGATAAACACCTGCTGCATGATCATCCTGTTATTGATTTTACACAGACATTTGCGTGGGCTGGATAAGAGTCTGGCAGCGAATACATTTCTTTCTTTTTCATATGCAGAATGTGAACTGGGAAGAAAATGGGTAAACGACAAAAGAAAACGATGAGTGTATAAAATAATGAAACGGAAGATAAATCGGAGACAGGTATACAGAAATACATTGTTTGTATTTATCGTAGCATTTCTGGTGGTACTGATTGGTGTATTTGCGCTGAACCGGAATCAGGAGAAGGCAGAAAAATTAAAAGCAGAATACACCGCAGAGACTACGATAGGAAGGGTAGAGTCACAACTGAATAAGTATCTGGCAGAGTCGGATCTGATCAAAAAGATGATTGAGTCAGGAAATAATATCGATGGTGATTCATTTGAAAAACTTTCAGAACTTATGCGAGATGAAAATGGAGTAATCGAGGCAAATGAACTTGCAAAAGATGGCATAGTGAATCAGGCATACCCATCAGAGGGTAATGAAGAAGCAATCGGGCTTGATATGCTGCAGAATCCGGCTAGAAAAAAAGAAGCAAGACAGGCAAAGAAAAGCGGCGAATATACAATCGCAGGACCATATGAACTGGTCCAGGGAGGAACCGGTGCACTGCTGTTCGAGCCGGTATATCAAAAAGATAAGGATGGTAAAAAGCAGTTCTGGGGATTTTCCATTCTCGTGCTTAACTGGGAAAAGTTTATGGAAGAGACAGAGCTTAATAAACTGGAAGATGCCGGTTATGATTATCAGATCTGGAAAAAGGATAAGTATAACGGGAAAAAGATTGTAATCGCAGAAAGCAGGAAGCAAAAGCCTTCCAACTCTCTGGAGGTAAAATGTTCGGTACCAAATGATATGTGGTATTTTGAAATTGCACCACATGAGGGGTGGATTTCATTAAGAATGATCGTATTTGGTGTGATTATATCACTGGCGCTTGGGGGACTTCTGGCAAGTGTATACTACCAGTTTGCAATGCAGCAATATAAGGATTATGTACACGAGAAAAAATTACAGAAATCCGTAAGAGAAGCAAGGGCTGCAAATGAAGCAAAGACCCGGTTCCTGTTCAATATGAGTCATGATATCCGTACTCCTATGAATGCTATCATAGGATTTGCGGAGCTTCTGGAGAAGCATCTGGATAATAAAGAACGGGCAATGGATTACGTGAAGAAAATCCGGTCTTCGAGTTCATTTTTACTGTCGATCATCAATTATGTACTTGAGATGGCAAGAATTGAAAGTGGAAAGGCAACACTTAAGTCAGAAACAGGTAATTTTGAAGAACTGGTCAATTCACTGGATGCAGTTTTCGAACCGCCAGTAAAAGAAAAGGGACTGGAATATCACTGCAAGCTTGATGTAAAGCATAGCAATGTGATCTGTGACCAGACAAAGATAAGGGAAATCATTCTGAATATTGTGGGAAATGCTATAAAATATACACCAGAAGGTGGAAAAGTCTCTATGAAGATAACAGAGAGTCCGTCTGAAACCAGTGAAAGAGCGCTTTATAAGCTGACCATTGAAGATAACGGAATCGGAATGAGCGAAGAATACCTGCCACATATCTTTGAAGAGTTCACAAGAGAACGGACTACAACAGAAAGTAAGATCATCGGTACAGGACTTGGACTTCCAATTGTAAAATCACTGGTAGATCTGATGCAGGGAAGCATTGAGGTAGAAAGTGAACTCGGAAAGGGAACGAAGTTTGAAGTTATTCTTCCATTAAAAATTGTAACAGAGCAGCAGATGAATGAAAAACAGGAAGAAACTGCGCAGATGATTCCGGATGCTCTGAGAGGGAAGAAGATATTACTTGCAGAAGATAATGAGCTGAATGCAGAGATTGCAATGACGATTCTGGAAGAATATGGATTTGAAGTCACAAAAACGGCAGATGGAAAAGAATGTCTGGAAGAGCTTAAGCGGATGCCGGAGCATACATACGACATTATACTGATGGATATCCAGATGCCGAATATGGATGGTTACGAAGCAACGACGCAGATCCGCGCATTAGACGGAGAACGGAGTAGAATCCCGATCGTAGCCATGACGGCAAATGCATTCGACGAAGATAAGAAAAAAGCAATCGATACAGGAATGAACGGACATATTGCAAAGCCAATCGACATTCATGTATTGATACGTACATTGAAAGAGGTTCTTTTATAATGGAATGGAAAGAATTTGAAGCTACATTTCCAATACAACTGAACGAACAGCAAAAGGAAGCAGTACAGAGCACAGAAGGGCCGGTACTGCTTCTTGCTGTGCCGGGATCCGGGAAGACTACCGTACTGGTTACACGTCTGGGATATATGATCTATTGCAAAGGCATCAGACCGGAACGGATACTGACGGTTACATATACCGTAGCGGCAACAAAGGATATGAGACAGCGGTTTGCCACGCGTTTTGGGGAAGAACTTGCAGGACGTCTGGAATTCCGTACGATCAATGGTATCTGTGCAAGGATCATCCAGTATTATGGAAGACGCATCGGTAAAACTCCGTTTGAACTTGTAAAGGATGAAAAAGAGACGACGAAAATGCTGGTAAATATCTGCCAGGAACATGGAATGGGATATCCGGCGGAGAGTGATCTGAAGAATGTAAGAACGCTGATTACGTATATCAAAAATATGATGCTGACAGAAGAAGAGATACAGAAGCTGGAAGAAAAAGAAGAGATAAAGATAGCGGGAATTTATAAGGCATATTGTCAGCAGATGCGGAAAGCGAACCTGATGGATTATGATGATCAGATGCTGTATGCCTATAAGATGCTGCGGATGGATGGGGAGCTTCTGGCATATTTTCAGAACCTGTATCCGTATATCTGTGTGGATGAGGCACAGGATACATCGAAGATCCAGCATGCGATCATTGCACTTCTGGCTTCGAAGACGAAGAATCTTTTTATGGTCGGAGATGAGGATCAGAGTATCTATGGATTCAGGGCGGCTTATCCGGAGGCATTATTGTCATTTGAAACGCATTATCCGGGGGCGAAGGTACTTCTGATGGAAGAAAACTTCCGGTCGAATGCCAACATTGTAAAAGCTGCGGATACATTTATCCAGAAAAACACGATGCGGCATGAGAAGCATATGTATGCGGCAAGGGAGGCAAAAGAACCGGTAAAAGAGATAAGATTAAAATCAAGACGGGCGCAGTATGCGTATCTTTTAAAGATTGCAAGAGACTGCAGTGAAAAAACGGCGGTGCTATATAGGGACAATGAATGTGCGATCCCATTGATTGATCTTCTGGAACGACACAATATCCCGTACCGGATGCGCAATGCAGAGCTTACATTTTTCACCCACCGCACGGTGCTGGATATTCAGAATATTATTCGTTTTGCATTGAATCCAAAAGATACAGAACTTTTTTTACAGATATATTACCGTTTGAAAACATTTATAAAAAAGGAAGAAGCTATCCGGATCACAAAGATCAGCCGGGAAAAAGATATCCCGGTACTGGAAGCAGCTGTAAAGTATGGACAGCTTGAAAGTTATACGGCAGAGAATATAAGGACTTTAGACCGGCAGATGAAACTGATGTTAAAAGAGCCTGGAGATAAGGCCGTGAACCGGATACTGCAGCTGATGGGGTATCAGGAATATCTGAAGCACAGCGGTGCGAACGGAAGTAAGCTTGAGATTGTAAAGACGATTGGAAGGCTGGTAGAATCACCGGAGAAATTACTGGAACGTCTGGAAGAACTGAAGATGATCATCCAGGAAAAAAAGACGGACTATAATTGTCCATTTATTCTGTCTACGATCCATGCCAGCAAAGGTCTGGAATACGAGACAGTATATCTGATGGATGTAGTAGACGGAATACTGCCGGAGAAAGTACCGGGCAGTATCTATAAGGCTGAAAAAGAAGAGATAGAGACCTATGAAGAAGAACGGCGCCTTTTCTATGTAGGAGTAACAAGAGCGAAGAATCAGTTAAATGTGTTCACGATCCAGAAACCGTCGAAGTTCTGCAGTGAATTGCTTGGTAAGGCGGGAGCAAGAGAATCGGTACGGGAAGAATGGGCAGGAAGAACGGAACATGGAATCTATGGCGAAAAGCAAAAAGCTGGTTATCGAAAGAATCATAAGGTTGATTTTTATATGGATAACGGGAGCAGGAAGCCGGAAAAGAATAGGAATACAGGCAAAAATTATCAGGAACTGGCAGAAGAACTTGGAGCGGGAGTGATCGTCAGACATAAAAAGTTTGGACAGGGCGTTGTGACAGATATGGATGATGATTATGTTAAGGTTCAGTTTGGAGATACGGTGAAAAGTATGGATCTTAAGATTCTGGCACGCCTTGGGGTGCTTGAAATTAAAAATGACTAATGGTCAAAAATACATTGACTGTTAGTCTTTTTTGATGTATAGTGCAGGTAGGATATAAAATGACCAACAGTCATAAAGAGCGGAACATCATATGGTCATAAAACGAGGAGGGGAAGTTATGAACATGGTCGCATTTGGTAAAAAAGTGGTGAAATTTAGAATTCCAATACTTATTATAAGTATTCTGCTTTTGATTCCGGCGGGGATTGGCTATGTGAATACAAGAGTTAATTATGATGTGCTGACCTATCTGCCGGAGGATATCGAGACGATGCAGGGTCAGGATATCCTGGTCAAAGACTTTGGAACCGGAGCATTCTCAATGTTTATTGTGGATGGTATGGAAGATAAGGAAGTCTCGGCACTGAAGTCTGAAATCGAAAAAGTTGATCATGTAGAGAAGGTACTGTGGTACGATTCGCTGGCAGATATCAGTATACCAAAAAACATGATCCCAAAGAAAGTCTATGATGTATTTAATTCAGACACGGGAACGATGATGGCAATCTTCTTTGATGAAGGTACCTCTTCGGACGGAACAATGGAAGCAATCGGGGAAATCCGGAAACTGGCCGGAAAGAACTGTTTTTTAAGTGGAATGTCTGCAATTGTGACAGATACTAAGAATCTGGCTGAAAAAGAGACGCCGTTATATGTGCTGATCGCGGTGATTCTGGCAGTCATTGTACTTGGACTTACGATGGATTCGTATTTTATACCGCTGTTATTCATGCTTAGTATTGGAATGGCAATCGTATATAATCTTGGAAGTAACTATTTCTTTGGAGAGATTTCGTATATTACGAAAGCCTTGGCAGCAGTTTTACAGCTGGGGGTTACACTGGATTATTCTATCTTTTTGATGCATAGTTATGAAGAACAGCAGGTACGATATGACGGCGATAAAGAACGGGCGATGGCACATGCGATTTCCCAGACATTTTCATCGGTAATTGGAAGTTCTGTTACAACTGTGGCAGGATTTATTGCACTTTGCTTTATGACATTTACACTTGGTATGGATATCGGAGTGGTTATGGTAAAAGGTGTTATCCTTGGTGTGATCGCATGCGTTACAATCCTTCCATCCATGATTCTTTGCTGTGATAAATGGATTACAAAGACGATTCATAAGCCTATCCTTCCGGATATTGGAAAGATATCAGACAAAGTTACGAAGCGGTATATGGTCTACGTGGTTATTTTCCTGGTACTTTTATTCCCGGCAATTTATGGAAATAATCATACGGCGGTATATTACAATCTGGATGAGACACTGCCAAAGGACCTTCCGAGTATCATTGCGAATGAAAAGCTGAAAGCAGATTATGATATGAATACCACACATATGATCCTGGTGGACAGTTCCGTAGAGTCTTCCGAAGTAGCCAGGATGATCAATAAGATGGACGAAGTAGATGGTGTAAAATGGGCACTTGGACTGGATGCACTGATCGGACCATCGATTCCGCAGAGTATGATTCCGGAATCTGTAACCGAGATGCTTAAGAATGATAAGTATCAGCTTCTGCTGGTTAATTCAGAATATAAAGTAGCATCCGATGAACTGAACGCACAGATCAAAGAACTGAACAAGATCCTTCACAAATATGACAAAGGCGGAATGCTAATCGGTGAAGGCCCGCTGACAGCAGATCTGATCGATATTACAGACACAGACTTCAAGACAGTCAGTATCGTATCCATTGGAATTATATTTGTGATTATATTATTACTGTTCAAATCCATCTCGCTTCCGATTATACTGGTTGGAGTCATTGAATTTGCGATATTTGTAAATATGGCAATCCCGTATTATCAGGGAATCAGCCTTCCGTTCGTGGCAAGCATTGTTATCGGAGCGATCCAGTTGGGAGCTACCGTAGACTATGCGATTCTGATGACCACACGTTATCAGAAAGAGCGTATGAAAGGAAAAGATAAGATGGAAGCAATTGGCATTGCACATAGAACAAGTATGCCGTCTATCATCAGCAGTGGACTGAGTTTCTTCGCAGCAACATTTGGTGTGGCCTGCTACTCAAAGGTAGAGATGATCGGATCTATCTGTACATTGTTAGCACGAGGAGCAATCATCAGTACGGTTGTCGTTCTGCTTATATTGCCGGCAATGTTCATGATATTTGATAAAGTGATCATCAAGACAACGAAGGGATTTAAGCAAGAACAATTAGAAAGTACACCGAGTGCATCATAAAGAAAGGGGATAGTCATCATGAAAAATAAATTGAGTAAACGTGTCATGGCAGGATCAATGGCAGCAGTGCTTGCTGCGGTTGGAGCAGGAACTTATGGATTTGAACAGAAGTCCATGTCAGAAGTGAAGGCAGAAGAGGAAGATACAGAGACTTTGAAAGAGGCAGCGGAAACTGTCCTTGGCGATACAACAACAGAAAGTAACGGAGAAACTTACAAAGATGAATCTGTGTATGTAAATGCAGATGCATCCGGTAAGGTGAAAAAAACAACGGTTACAGAGTGGTTGAAGAATACCGAAAAAGGTTCTGTAGATGACGAAACAGCCCTGGAAGATGTAGAGAATGTAAAAGGTAATGAAAAATACAAAGAGGGATCAGATGATTCGATTGTCTGGGAATCAAAAGGAAAAGACATTTATTATCAGGGAACTACAGACGAAGAGCTTCCGGTAAATATGAGCATCACCTACAAACTGGACGGCAAAGAAATCTCTCCGAAGGATCTGGCCGGCAAGAGCGGAAAACTGGAGATGACAATCAACTATGAGAACAAATCTAAACAGAATGTAGATGTAGATGGACAACAGACAGAGATGTATACTCCATTTACCTTAGCAACAGCAATGATGCTTCCGACAGATGAGTATACGAATGTCACAATCGATAATGGGAAAATCGTATCTGACGGAGATAAAAATATCGTTGTAGGTGTTGCATTTCCGGGATTAAGTGAGGATCTTGGATTAGATAGTTCGAATCTGGATGTTGATATTCCAAGTAGTGTAACGATCACTGCTGATGTAACGGATGTGAGTGTAGGAGCAACTTATACCATGGCATCTGCGAACTTGTTAGACAGCATCGGTCTGGACGATGTAGACAGCTTCGATGATCTGGATGATTCCATTAATAAACTGGAAGATGCAACCAATCAGCTGGTAGACGGATCAAAAGAACTGGCAGAGGGTACAAACACACTGAACGGCAAGAGTGGAGAATTGATCAGCGGTGTGGATAAGCTGGCAGATGGAGTGACAGCATATACGGATGGAGTCGCAGGCGTAGCGGATGGAGCAAATGCAATAAATTCTAATATGGCACTGGTTAAGAATGGCGTAAGTGCAGCGGTAGAAGGAACTGGCAAGTTGGCAGCAGGGGTTTCTGGTGTGCAGAGTGGACTTAATACAGTGGCATCAGGCATTAATACGGCTGTAGCCAACTTGAATCAGTCCAGTGATAATATTAAGGGACTGGCAAATCAGACAGCATTAACGGATGAAGAAAAACAACAGATTGTCAGTAAGGTATCTGCCGGTCTTGACCAGGCTGGACTGAGTGAGGAGCAGAAAGATGCTGTAGATTCCGCAATAACTAGTGCGGTAAGTGCGGCTTCAGATGGGACGAACAAAAAAGTGGCATATGCAGCAAACAAGTACAGTGAAGGAATGTCAGGTGCCGCATCTCAGTTAAGTGCCGCATCTTCAGCTTTGACAATGGTAGATCCGGCTAATCCGACAGCTACAGTTGCTGGTGGAGTTGCAGCAGTTAGTGCAGGTATTGATGAATTACAGACAAAGCTTGGAACCGGAACAGCAGACCAGCCGGGACTTACAACGGGAGTTGAAGCATTAGCATCCGGAGTGAGTCAGCTTGCAGACGGAGCTAATGAATTAAATCAGAAGAGCAGTACACTGAATTCTGGTATGTCTACATTGAAGAATGGCGGTGAACAGCTTGTGAGCGGCGTTGGCGTGTTGGCATCCGGAGCAGATACATTGGCAAGTGGAATTGCAGAGTATAAGTCAGAGGCAATTGACAAACTGGCAGATGCTTTTGGTGGCGATATCAGTAAGGTGACATCAAGAATTGCTGCAATGAAAGAGCTCAGTGCAAACTACAAATCATATGCCGGAATCAAAGACGGAATGAATGGTAGTACGAAGTTTATCATCGAAACAGAA
>OLPV01002563.1_pt1 | contig 11768 bp, 23 predicted proteins | sample 1671961 | NCBI WGS metagenome assembly OLPV01 (sample SAMEA3136630, study PRJEB25190) | human gut metagenome | biome: human gut; feature: human-associated habitat; material: faeces | place: Austria | collected 2013
CCCTGCCTCCGCCTGCAAGGGGGGGAGGGAGGAGGTGGCGGCCGGGCCGGATGCGGCTACGGCGCCGCGTTCCCAATGCGATGACCCGATGGTACGGCGGTGCGCCGGACGGGAATCATAAGGGTGGGATTGTATGATCGCGCGCATATCATCCTTGCGGGATGATTTTGCTCTGAACTGGGCATTTATACTTTGGTTAGCGAAGAGGACGCAGGTGGATGACCTGGGGCGGGCCCTATTCGGGTAGCCCGCAAGGCATTCGCCGAACGAAGAGTTAGGGGTAAAGGACATGGCACAACCAAGGCCTTCGATGACGCTGATACTGGACTTGGACGAGCGCGTGGACTGCGAGGAGCTGCGCCTGGAGATCGGCCGCAGCTACGCCTACGTGGGCTCGACGCTGGTGCGCACGCACGCCGCCGCAGGCGAGGACGCTCCGGCGGAGAACACCATGCGCATGCTGGTGAAGCTGGGTACGCGCCAGTACCTGGCAGCCGGCGAGGAAGGCTCCGACGAGCTGTGGAACGACGTGATGCGCGATTGGTTCCGCAACCAGTTCCGCAAGCTGGGCAACCAGGCGCTCATCTACAACAAGCGCCAGAAGGAAATCGAGGGCGGGCGCGAGCTGTAAACGCGAAAAAAATACTCCCTGTGCCGGTGGCATAGGGAGTATTTGCTGTTTTGGTGCGGATAACAGGACTTGAACCTGCACGGGAAACCCGCTAGAACCTAAATCTAGCTATGCAATACACTGGTGTCAGATATAATCTCAACAATACATGAACAAAACAACCATGAATCGCTGAAAATCAGCGATTTTTTTTAATTTTACACAAAAGTAAAAAGGTTGACAAAAAGACGAAAAGTTTAAATAGATTGAAATAAACTGTGTTATTTGTCGTAAAAATGTCGTAAATGCAGCTCGTCAACGGCGGCTCGTAGGGATTCCGTATCAGCGTGAACGTAAATTTGCGCTGTAATCTCAATATTTTTATGTCCCAGTAATTTTTGTATTGTATAAATGTCTACACCATGCCTCCAGAGCTGAGAGCCGTAACTGTGACGCAGCTCGTGCGAGTTGACGCGCAATTGCTCCGGCAGCCGGCTTACAAAGCGTTTATACATTTGCGACCACGTTCGCGGATTGTGCACTTTTGAGTATCGATTAGGAAAAATATATTTTGATTTTTTCTTTTGCCTGTCGATTACAGCACACGCTTTTTCTGATAACGGCAGCACTCGATAGCTATTCCACTTTGGCGGGTTTTCAACAACCTTTCCGTCTTTCTCTGCCATGCTTCTCCGAATGTGCAGTGTATGCTCGTGCTGATCGTAATCTTCCCACGTCAGCCCAAGCATTTCGCCGCGCCGAATCCCTGTTAGCAACATGAGAAGTGCATCATCGCGCTTACCGGCAGCAAAACGCTCAAATGTTTCTATCCGTTCATCAGAAAGAGCACGCCGCGGGCGATTTATATAATCGCTCGTCACGTTGATATATTTTGCAGGATTCGAAATACATAAATCATTGCTGATAGCTGACTCAAAAATTGCAGATAGTATAAACCGCTCTTTTTTTAACGTGGACATAGATAGGTCTCGCGATGCATTAAAAAACTTTTGCACATCAATTTGACGAATGCTGCTTAACTGCGACGCTCCGAAGTAGGCAACCAACCGATTAACTCTTGGCAAATAGGTTGATTGGTAACTGGTTTCATCTACTGCCGGCCGTTTATAAACTTCCAACCATTTATATGCCCAAGCGGCAAAACTCATTTGTGTTTGAGCGATTTGCATACCAGTAATCTGCTGCACAGCGCACGACGTTTTGTATTCTTCACATTTTCGTTTTGCGTCCGCTTTGCTTATGCTACTATAAAAACTTTTTCGTATCGCATTCCCGAGCATGTCTTTTCCAACAGCACCCTTGTATTCAAAGAGTCCATCCGCGCGACGTTTCTGTTTCTTGCGTGCCATTTCATCACCTCCGAACATTTGTACGCATATCGGGTAAAAATTTACCACCCCAACAGGGTGGTAAATTTTTTTACTTTGCTGAATATCTTGCAATTTCTATTTTCACGCTGTCCCAGCATTTGTCTGGATCCCATGATTCAGCATCAAATGTATTATTGTAGTCAATTGTACACTTCTCCGCAACACGTGCATATACAGTTCGACCGCGTTGCAGGCGATTGGATATATCTCTGCTCTCAGCTGGAAGCCAGCCGATCTGCTCGTGATTTACGGTATACACCTTGACTGCATAACTATCATGCTCGTTGTTCGGATCTGCTTCCAGCACTAGCTGCTCATGCTTAACCAATTGTGGGATGATACACTGAGGGTCTATGCCGTCATGGATATACATCGCACCATGTAAATCTACAATTGTCGTTCTTAGCATTTCGTGCCCGTTCTCGTCTGTTTCAGGAAAATTAAACGGTACGGGCTGAGCTCGCCGTGCATGTTGATTTGCGGTTGATGACACAATATTAGCACGAAGAATCGTAATAATACCAGCAAGTATCAACACAACAGCAATCAACCAATTGAACGCAAAACATAAGGCGCCCAAAGGTATTAAGGTAACCCCAATTGCACGCATGACTGTTAAAGAAGATTCTGTGTTTGCGGCGGACGTTTGCATTGGAACATTCTTATGCTTATTAGATTTTGTTGACGATGTGGTTTGATAAGATATACCTGTGCCAGGAAGGCCGACTGTAGTAGTTTTTCTACCTTTGCTGTTGACAGTGACACGTGCGCCTTTTCCGCCGACGGACATGCTGACACTGCCTTTGTTGATATTAAGCCGGACACCTTTGCCCAACTTAATAGATTTTCTGTATCGGAATCCCATTAGTGTCCTCCTTCGTGTGTCCAATTTGGTCACGTTAATATTTAGCTCGCAATTCTACAACCTTGCCGATGACTTGCACAGGCAACTCTTTAATTTCATCATTTGCATAAAAGATTGGGTCGAATGCCGGATTGCTCGGAATGAGCGTAACACCGGACTCGGTCTTTTTTATTTTTTTTACGGTTGCTTCGAATCCGTTCACGAGAACAACTGCTATGTCACCGTTGTCAACATCCGACTGCTTTCTGATAATGATGACGTCACCGTCACACATCCGAGGTTCCATACTTTGACCTCGGATTCGCAACGCGAAATAGTCACCAGTAGCAGCCATTTCTGGAGATATTTCTTCCCAATCTAGAATTTCCTCAACTGCTTCAAAGGGAATTCCAGCTTGAACTCTACCTAGAACAGGAATTTTTATACCTCTGCATTCTTCGGAAGATTCATCAATACCAAGCAAATAATCTGAGGATACACTAAATAACTCACAAAGTTTTGCTAGAGATGTTTTGTTTGGAGAGGTGACCCCTCGTTCCCACTGACTTATAGCTGTTTGATTGACAAATAATAAATTAGCTAATTCTTGTTGGGAATATCCAAACTTTTTTCTCATTTCTTTAAATCTGTTCATTATGTAGTCCTCCTGCTACTTATATTTTAGTAGCGTTACTCCTGAATATCAAGAAAAAATAAATTATATTAGAAAAACTACTTGACAAATCATAAAATTACTAATAATATAATTGTGTTAGTAGAAATACTACTAATAAAGGAGGCGAGAAGATGTTAGATATTTACAGATTAAGAAAGAAAAATGGAATCACACAGCAAAAACTTGCAGAAATATTGAAAGTTGATCAGACAGCAATAAGTCAGTGGGAGCGAGGCGCAGCTAATCCAGCTGTTGACAGACTTCCGGAATTGGCAAAAGCCTTCAATTGCACGATCGATGATTTATTTGGTGCAATAAAAAGATAACATTTTATTGCACCAAATACCATGGACAGGACGTACTATTTTTTAATGAAAACTAGTACAAGAAAGATAACAGGAGGTGAAAAGATGAATATTTATCAAACGGCTCGCCGATCGGCAGGCTTGACACAAGAAAAAGCAGCGGAGCTGCTGAACATTAGCGTGGAATCTATAAGAGCGTACGAGTCTGGCAGAAGATTCCCGCCCAATACCGTCGTCAATGATATGGTTGACATTTATCAGACGCCACATCTGGCGCTGCAGCATTTGAGAACGGATCCGCTGGCAAGCCGGCTTTTGCCGGCAAATGTACAATCGCGTTCTCTGGAGCAAGCGACAATTCGCTTGTACCGGCAGGTGCGTGAATTTGCGTTAAATCATCGGACGGATGACCTTATCGACATTGCTGAAGATGGGGTCATAGACGAGAAGGAGCGCCCGCTGTTCAACGAGATCATGCGGGAGTTGAACGAAATTGTTAATACGGTTTATTCGCTTCAATATATCAGGAGGTTGTAATGAACGCGAAGATGGAACAAAAACTGCAGACGTTAGATGACATCTGCATGAAATATGAGAACTCTATACCTGTGCAGGTGGTCGCCGACTATGTTGGCTGCACGCCTGCGGCGCTGCGCAATTCTATGCTAGCACAGACATGCCCGTTCGGATATGCGTGGAGAACCGGTGCGCGGGCGGGTTTTTGTATCCCGACAATTCGGTTTTACAACTGGATCATCGGAAAATAAAAACACCCAACAGGATTATAAATCCCGTCGGGTGTAAATACGTAACGTAGTTATTATACTAACACGGCAAGAAGTAAAAGACAAGGGGTAAAAGTCAATGAAAATGAAAACAATTAACAGAGTCGTTAACTGCGTGATCTTTTCAAGCATGGCCATTGCGATTAGCTGCGAGATTTTGGCATTTATAATCTGGATAATGATGGGGTGATAAAATGGGTACGCAATTTTATTTCGATGCTGAAATAGCATCGAAATTCTCCGTTGAAGAAGCTATATTTGTGCACTGCATTCATTGGTGGTGCTGGAAAAACGAGTGCAATGAGAAGAACTTTGCCGACGGTCGCTATTGGACGTACAATACGGCCAAGGCGTTATCAAAATTGTTTCCGTTTTGGTCCGTTGGACAGATCAATCGCATCGTCAAAAAATGCGAAGAACATGGTTTAATTTTGACCAGAACAAGCAACAAAAAGGCAATGGACAAAACACGCAATTTTACAATTACTGATTTCGTTAAATCGATTTATCGAAATCAGCAAATCGATTTGTCGGAATCGAAAAAACCATTTGACGATTCCAAAAAATCTTATAATGAACAGTTAGTAACAACAGTTACTAACACAGTTAAACAAGCAGAACCATTTGATTGCCTAAACAAAGAACTTCGAAAACAAGCGGTTTTGTTTGTCGGGGAAGATAATGAGTTGATGGATGCACTTGACGGCTTTTGCCAGATGAGAAGCAAGCGGAAAAAGCCGATCCAGACTGAACGGCAGCTAAAGCTGCTTATAAATCGCCTTCAGAACTACTCAAAAGGCAGACGGGATGTCATGTGTATGATGCTTGACATCTCAACGGAAAATGGCTGGACATCGATTTATGAACCAAAAATGCCATTCCCACAAGAGACACAGCGAGAGACAAAAAGAACAGCAGGTGAAGAGTTTTGATAGAAAAAGAAAAGCCGGCTCTTGGCGCACAAGAAGCTGTGCTTGGTGCAATGCTGATTGAGCCGAAAGTCGTTCCGGCTATACTGCGGAAGGTTACAGCCGAAGACTTCACGGACGCGACGTGCCGGAATGTATTTAACGCGTTCGTCAAGCTGATCGCTGCATCAAAGCACATTGACGCTGTGACAGTGCTTGGCGTTTTGGGCGGCGAATACCGTCAGTACCTCGGTGAATTGATGGATATCACACCGACGGCAGCAGGGTGGGAAGCATACGCCGAGCAGATGCGTGCCGATGCGAAGATGTTTCGTGCACGCAAAATCTTAAACGATTTTGCATTTCTAAACACGCCGGAAGAAATGCAACAGGCGATTAGCAAGGCGGCAAGTGTTTTTGCCGGCAAGTCAGAAAATGTAGTGTCACTCAGCAAAGCGTTGATTGGCGCGATGGAAGAGCTGGATAAAAAACCAGAATATTTGGAATTCGGCATTTCCGCCCTGGATCACGGGCGGCTATGGGCGGAACATGGAGATTTCATCATCGTCGGCGCAAGACCAAGCGTCGGCAAAACAGCTTTCGCGCTGCAGGTTGCAAAACAACTTGCAAAAAAAAACAAAGTCGGTTTCTTTACGCTAGAAACCGAGCCGCGCAAGCTGGCAACGCGCTGGATTGCACAAAGTGCGACGATCAATATGACGCACTTAAAAAACCGACAGATGTCGCCGGGTGAATACACAGCGATGGCGCAGGCGAATAGTCAAGACAGCAAGTACTGCAGCCTTGATTTTGTAAAAGCTGCAGGGATGACAACAGACCAAATCATAGCTGAAACTATCGCAGGACAGTACAACGTCATCGTCATTGACTACATACAGCTCGTTCGCGGCAGCGGCGAACGAGATGAAAACCAGCGCATTGCAAATATCTCTATGACGCTACACACATTTGCGCAACAACATGGAATCGCAGTTATTGCTTTGTCTCAGCTTTCCCGTGCCGGACAAAACGGCGGGGGCATGGCAACTCTGCGGGGATCAGGACAATTAGAGCAAGACGCGGACATTGTCTTGATGTTAGAACTGATCAATCCGGACGATGCGGACAGTGATAGAACGCTGTCGATAGAAAAAAACAAAGAGGGCAGGCGAGGACACTGCACGCTGCGTTTCGCTGGACAGTACCAGCACTTTGAGTACGTGCCGCCGAGTAAACGGCACGTAGAAGAGCAACGTGCAAATCTTGAAAACCAAGAACAAATTCCGATGCCACAAGCACGGATGGCGTACTAACAAAACATAGCGACGTCTCCACGCCTGCGCACAGTCGGCAGAAATCGGGCAAATTTAAATGAAAGGAAAACAATCTTTGGTCTTTGCAAAAAAACGATTCGGAGCTTACCATTACCAAACCGAAACCTGATCGGTTGCAGCTTGCGCGCAGGCGTGGAGACGTCAACAAAAGGAGGCAGGAAACATGTTAGAAATTACAATGGAATATACATCAGACGGCGCAACCATCGGATGGGGAAAGATATGGGGAAACGGGAGAGTTTGCGCAGGGCGCTTGATCCGGCGGGAATGCAACCGATTAAAATTGAGATGCCAATATGATCACGGTACCGGATATGCTGTCGTGTCGGTATATACTGAAAAACAAAGAAGGCGGCTGCCAGAATTGGAAAAATATATCCAGGGAAAAAAGTTTAGAAAGAGTGTTTCGAATAACGCGATGAACTTAACATACACCGGCGAAAATGCTGGAGCGTTACGAACGTGACGGCGGCGGAAATGTTTGAACAGATGAAAACAGAACTTGATGACCGTGTGGCACAGCTGCGCAGCGCGATGGATGAAATGCAAGCATCGTGCTGTCATGTTGCACACACGTTGGAAAAGATGACAAAACCCGCACCGGCGGGCGGCGAAAAGCTGTACACAACGTCCGAGATTATCCAGCTGGTACAAGAGGCTGTGAGCGAAGAGATTTGCGGATTGGGAGACGAGGGAATAGTTGTCGCGTATGAAGTCGAACGCGGCATCATCGGAAAATTGGTGAAGGAGGACGAGCATGAAACGGGTGTTTGAGCTAAAAGCACGGGCGAACGACGTAGGCTACAGCGTCACGCTGCGAATCAACGGCAGAGCCTTTGCCGCATCGGCGATTGTTGCGAACGGCGATACGGTCGGCAGTACATACAAGCAGATTGTAACGCAGCTGGCTGAGGTCTACGGAAGCATCGAAAGAAAGCCGGAGTACGCGGACATTGTAGCAGCGAGAGATGAAACATACTTTACGATCTGTTCGCTGAACAAGATTGTAAAACTGGGAGGACAACATGAGACTGATTGACGCAGACGCATTAGTTAAAGAGGCAGAACGCCTATACGGAGAATGGAACAAAGCCATGGCAGGCGCGGAAGGTACAAGACAAATTAACAAGGTGTACAAAATGCAGGAGCTTAGCAAGGCAGTAGCGGAGGTGGCACGAAACATGACCACATACGTGCCTAGTCCATACGAAACACACTGGATCCCGTGCAGCGAACGGCTGCCGGAGATGCATGAGGAAAACGACTATATAGGTCGGTACGAGGAGTCAAATTTAGTGCTGATTTGCGATGCGAGCGAGTTGCACCCGCAGGTGCATGTCGGGCGCTGCGTGAAAATCGAGGACAGAACGTGGTGGAGGACAAGGGAATGGAAAGTGCTTGACAAGGTCGTAGCATGGATGCCGCTGCCACAAACGTACAAGGAGAAAAATGAAGATGACGAATGAACAGGCGATTGAACAGCTGCAAAAGTTGATTGAATTCTGGGAGTTCATGATGCACGTAGCGAATGATGATTTGCAGGGCACGAGGCTGGAGCTGGAAGCTCTGCGCATGGCCGTGCAGGCGCTGAAAAGCTCGCCGCGCTGGATTCCGTGCAGCGAACGGATGCCGGAGATGCACAAGGGAGAAGTAGACGGTGAATTTTATAAGGTATCGGATAGACTTCTGTTCAGCTCCGCGGCAGGGGTGTGCTGTGGTTTCTATGAAGATTCTGATGCTGGCGGACCGGTGTGGTACGAAGATTATGTTGGCGGACCGATGTGGTACAGCACGGAAGGGCTTACGTGTGAGAATGTCACTGCTTGGATGCCGATGCCGGAAGTGTACGGCAAGGAGCAAATATACACACAACAAAACGAACGGAGGACAAAACAATGACAAGAGTATACGAATACACTACTTGGATGAATAGCGAAGAATGGAAAGCAAAAAACGCCGCAGCAATTGCCGCAGGCAAGGCCTACAAAGGCACCAAGTTTTCGGTTGGAATCGGAAGCCGGGGTACACGGACCTTCCTGGTTTTTGCCGAAACCAAGGAAGAAGCAAAGGGTCTTGCACTTGAAGCTTTTCGGGCAAGCGGCCATCAAAATTACGATATCAGCAAGATCAACTGCAGAAACGTTACAAACTGCAAGAAATATAACTAAGCCAAGAGCCCAGCCCCTGAGGGGCTGTTGCTCGTATTATGGAAGCTACAGAGCTGCGGCTGGAGGTGAATACGTGACAATCAGAGAAGTTTTGGACGTTGACTGGACTGTCGCGTGGATACGCGTGACGATAAGGGATTTGCAGGAGCGATTTGTTGCGACATACATTATCGGCAAAGATGTAAAGCCGTATGCGTATTGCCGCTATCAACGTGAAGCAGAAGGCGGGAGCGTGTATGATGACGGCGGGCGCAAATACGTTTTTATCAACCGTATTATACAGCACTCCCAACTTGACAAGTGCACAACGAGAGAAAAAGCCCGGTCGGTTGGAGTGCTGCTTACAGAAATTCCGGCGGCGTTGCTGGATCTTGAGATAAAACATATGCGTCCGGAGGGTACAGGGCGATCGGATGGTTTGCACGGATACAGTTTTACATGCAGAGTATTTGCATGGGATTCACTGTCGGACGAACGTGAGAAGAAACAAGGAGGATTGACATGAAGACAAGGGTAAAAGACTACTTAACGCAGGCTGAGCTGCTTTGCCAGCTGGCGGAAGAGAGCGCAAAACTCGCGCAGGCAGCGCTCAAAGAGCGCCGGACGCTGACGAACGACAACCCAACGCCGATTTCATATGCCGATGCCCGCAACAATCTGATCGAGGAAGTCGCCGATGTTTTCGTGTGCTTGAGTGAATTGCTTGAGATCCGCGACTGGGAAGAGGTTGCGAATATCCGAGAGCAAAAGGAAAACAGGTGGCTGCGGAGGTTGAGCGAAAAGTGAAAATGAAGGAAAAATACAACTACACAAAAAAGATGGAAGAAATCTTTAAATGCTTAAACTCCGTAAAAAAAGCTCGAACCCATGCAAACGTTTGCTGTGGCAAGGAAAGAAAACTTCATGATACGCTCCGCAAAGCGTATTTAACAGAGCTCAAGGTGGACCTGATGATCTTGAACTCACTGTTAAATGAGTGGAGTTACGATGGATGCAAAATAGAAAGGGACGAAGATGAACAGATTGACACATGAACGAACAAATGGTATTAAGAGCGGATATTGGTCGCAGGCGAAGAAAGACGAACTGATCGCTCGGCTGGCGCAATATGAAAATACGGGGCTAGAACCGGGAATAATTGCTGATATGGTTCGCAACTACGAACAGATTTGCAAAAAAATGAAGAGAATAGAGGGGAATGGCGGAGATGAATAAAGAGATTAAAGAGCTTGTTGATTTATGCAAGCCTGTTGAACACAAAAACGTGTCCACTTTGGACACGCAGATTGTAGAACTTCCGATTGCGCGATTAATCCCGAATTCTGAAAACTTTTATGACACAACGGACTTGATGGATTTGAAAGAGTCTATCATGGGTTGTTACATCCGATCGCAGTGACAGAACTGGGAATAATTATTTCCGGAGAGCGTCGGTGGAGAGCGATTGGTCAGTTGCTTAGCGAAACTGGAGATGAACAATACAGCAAGATTCCAGCTGTAGTAATCACAGCGGAAAATCCGACAGAACAGGAGATGATGCTGATTGAAGCAAACTCCGTCACGCGTGTACTATCATCGTATGAAATCGCACAACAAGCGAAGCGGTATGACGAGTTGATTGCTGAAGCAAAGCGAAACGGAAAAGACGTGAAAGGGAGACGCAGGGATATTGTTGCAAAGATGATGAAAATTAGCCCTGCACGTGTGGGGCGGTTGATGGCGATTTTAAAAAACCTCAACGAAGAATCGAGGGAGCAGTTTGCAAGAGATGAAATCAGCGAATCGGTTGCATACGAACTATCGAAACTGCCACCTGTCGAACAAAAGCGCATAACTTCCTCAAGTGAAACAACAGTGGAGACTGTTAGAGAGTGGGCAAAAAAAATTGAGGCAGAAGAGAAGGAGAACGCAGAAACTGACGAGCCTGAAAAATCGGAGATGCAATCTACAGAATTGGATGACGTATCAAATGAGTGGAGAGAAAAGATAGAAAGGGCGGAAGAAAATGGCGAGACATATAGCGGATTTACGCCGAAGAGAGATGCTGGCATGCATTTTGATGAAAAGGCAATGCGTGAAGCTGTTGTCGTCGAGCAAATTGAGAACGCAAGAAAAACAGCGAGCAGGCATGAAAAGAAAGTGATTGATGGGTTGATTGAAAAGTATGGTACCGATTATGGGTACATAACCTACAAAATTGCAGAAATGCTCGGTGTTAGCATGGATTCGATGTGGAGGGTTGGCGAAAAATGAAAATTGGGTCAAAAGCCCGGGTTCGCATGGGCGCAACCGGGACGGTGAAAACGGGAACAATTGTGTACGTGCACCCGAAGCGGCGTTTTTGCGTGGCAGACGTAGAACTGCCGTTTGGGAAGCATGTCAGAGAAACGGTGTATCCGATTTACAGAAGGTCGAAAATCAAAAGTTGAGAGGGAAAAGGCAGCACTGCGGTGCTGCCTTTTGACGCAGGTGGAGGAAGGTATGAGGCGATGCTCGGTTATGTGCCCGATGTACGATTATGAGCGAAAAATGTGCGTGCAATGCGGAAGATACATAAGGTTTTTAAATGAATGCCCGTCAACAAAATATAATAGAGCGCTGAAAAGCGGGGTTGACAAAAAAATAGGAGTGGATTATGATAAAAGAAAAATGGTGCTGGGTTAGGTGTAAAAAATGCGGCCAACCAATGGTTAGGTTTAACCAAAGCGCATCGGTGAAAAACATGATGGTTTATTGTAAAAGTTGCA
>OLPV01002564.1_pt1 | contig 11767 bp, 10 predicted proteins | sample 1671961 | NCBI WGS metagenome assembly OLPV01 (sample SAMEA3136630, study PRJEB25190) | human gut metagenome | biome: human gut; feature: human-associated habitat; material: faeces | place: Austria | collected 2013
AATCACATGACAACTGCCGAGGGGTTCAAAAGAGGAAACAGGAAACACCAATGTTGTGACTTCAAAGGTCTTCCAATGGTGGAAGCCAAATCCTTTAAACCATACTATGTTTCATCCGATGAACTTCCGAGAGTTGATTTCGATGATTTTGAGTGCATTGTTAAAAACGCCAGAGAAATTTTTGTAGCCCCACACTTGATAATTAAACAGAGTCATAAAAATGGAACATTTCTTTCAGAGGTGCTAGATTATGATGCTGTGTTTAACCATAGTCTTTTAGGAATACATGGTAATATAAATAAGCTTAAATACTTGAGTGTGGTAATTGGCTCGAAAGTTTTCTCATACTATCATATTCTTACAAATAGGAAATGGCTTGTAGAAAGAGATGAGTTAGAAGCAGGAGATATCTGGCAAACACCTATCCCCAGCCCGAACGAGGCAGAAATTAATGAAGCATGCGAAATATTTGATGAATTGGTGATTTCACCAACGAAAAATGGAAAAGCCGAACAATTTGTACGCCATATGTATCGACTAAGAGAATATGAGAGTTATCAAATAGACGATGTAATTGACTATGTATATGACTATTTCAAAAACAAGCAGCGTTCAGTATCCTTTGAACGGCCGAACCCCAATGCTTACAAACTGTATTATGATTCCCTTAGTGAGGTATTGACGAATACATTTGGAGCAAGTACAGGGTTAACTGGAGATCTATATTTTGGCGATGCTCCATTGTCTGTGCTTGTTTTAAATATTGGACAACAAAACGATAGGGGGCTAAATTTTGCAAAAAGCGATGATAGGTTGAATGAAATCCTCATGAGCTTGGACGGTGCAGTGGTCGATAACCAGAAAATGATATTCATTAGGCGAAATCTCCGAATTTACCAGCCGAATAGGATATTTATCATTAAGCCGTCTCAACGTAAATATTGGACCTATTCCGCTGCTTGCAGGGATGCAGATGAGATATTCGAAGATATTTCTAGGGCGTGGAGGTGATACAATGAGCAGTATAAGAAATATAACAGCATCAACAGCGGTTCCAGATGATTTAGCAAAGCGTCTTGGACCTTCTGGAGTCAACGAAATATTATTGATTCTATGGCAGGGTTATCACGACATAATTGCTGATACAAACATTACCATCACTGAAAATACTGAAGAAGATGATATTACGCAAGAATGGTATGGGAAAATTTCGTTGCGATGGACCGCTGAAAATAGAGCGACTATCCTACGAATAAACAGCATTGGACCGGTACATCAATATCAAGATTCCACATTAAAGAAAGAGCGTGGATACAAGCCCACGATTGATTTTTGCTTTCGTGATTGGAATACTTCAAACAGTTATTTTGGTGCAGAATGCAAAAATCTATACAATCACAAGAAAGATAAAATCAAAAGATATGTCGAAACAGGAGTTAAAAACTATACCTCGGGACGGTATGGTTCACAGTCATCAGAATCCTCGATTATAGGGTATGTGTTAAGTGGTAAGATTCCCGAAATTGTAGCCGAACTTATTTCTGAAATTGCAAAAATTGCGCCAGTAAATAATTTGTCTCGGGAGTTACGCTATGTGGAACCGCAATATTCCTCACAACATATGAGGGATCTTGATAATCAAGAAATAACACTACATCACTTGTTTTTTGATTTTTCGCATTAAGATACATATGTAACATTTGAAGAATATGGTTTCTGCTTATCATGTGCTACTTGTACATCCAAGCAAAAAAGCAGGAATCTCAAGCTATCAAATTCATGTTGGTAGTTTGGGATTTCTGCTTTGGCAGCTAATTTATTTTTTGTCGTGGGCTTGACATACGGGTGCCGAAGGTCGTGAAAACGAATTTTCGGCAGGTCGCTATGCGCAATCCGCCAGCGAAAATGGTCAGACACATACTCGGGCGAGAGCAGCTTGCCATTCGCATCGACGAACACATAGTCTGCGTCTGCGGTTCGGTATCGGCGCTTTTTCGCTCGGTTTTCCTCGATTTGAGCCTTGCGGCGTTTCAGCCGCTGGTGGATATCGTCCGACAGCGGGAATGCGCGGCGGCTCGCCTCGGTCTTGAGGTCGTTGCTGCGGACAAGCTGGCGCTTGCCGTTAATCCGGACTTCAGCGACCTTGTGCCGGATTTGGAGGGTGCCGGTCTCGAAGTCGATGTCCAGCCAGCGAAGGCCAAGGATCTCGCTGCGGCGCAGGCCGTAGATGACTCCAATGCGGACGATATCCTCAATCGGGTCGCCCTCGAACAGCCGAAACAGCTGTCCGATCTGTTCCACCGAAAGCGTTTCACCCTGAAATGTCTCAACACGAGGTGCTTTTACGCACTTTACGGGGTTTAAAATGGGTGCGCCGTTGCGGATTTCATCGTTGAACACCGACTTGATTAGAGTTAGATGGTGGTTCACAGTATTCGCAGACAGGCCTGCATCAAGCAAGAACGCGCAGTAGCTTTCCAGGACGGTGGGCGAGATCTCGTCCATCGTCAGGTCGAGCTTGCGGAAGTACGGCAGTAACCGTGCGGTGATGTGCTCATAGCCCTCGTAGGTCGAGGGTGCCACCTCTGAGCACTTGCGCGTCATCCAGCAGCGGACAACCTCGTCGAACGGTACCTCACCGACTTCGGCCACGGACCAGCCGGCTTGGCGGGAGCGGCGGTCGTAGTCCGCCTGCAACTCGACCAGCTTCGCGTCGAGCAGCTGCCTGGCGCGACGCTGGTTGCCCTGCACCGGCAATCCGGTGCTGACCCATTTCTGGTGCAGCTTGCCGGTGCTGTCGGGAATGCGGAGGACCATATAGAACCGGCCGTTCTTTTCCTGCAACGTGCCGGTGACGGTTGATTTCATGTGCCTCATTTCTGCTTTCATCTCCTTTACAAAGGATAAAAGTTATGATAAACTGATATATATGAAAAATCCGGCCGGATTTGTTTGTTTATTGTACAGATATCATAACACTCAGTAGACGTTCTGACGATGCAGTTTTAGGGCGTTCTGGTTACACACTCACGGGGGATTTATTTTGAGACTAGTATTAGACAAAGAGAAACGGCCGCAACCCGAAGGGACTACGACCGTAAATGACGATATTTTCCAGAGCGAGCAGCACCGAGGGGTACGCTTGGTACTGGATCAGCTGCATACTTTTTTTACGGCATGCGAGCTGATGGACCTGCCGTTCGATAATCCGTTTGCGTTTTTTACAAAACTGGATAACATCCTTCAACATCCGGACAAATTTCGTTTGGACGGCAAACCGGCAGATCTGAACGAATACCGATTTCTCCCCATGGGGGTACTTCTGCTGTATGCGTGCTACGGCAACGACCTGTTCGCGTTATCCGATGCGGCGCGTGATGCTCATTTCAGCACATTGTGGCAGCAGCCCTCTCTACGGTATATCGAAGACGAACTGGATCGGCTGGGCATCAAGCAGACGATCTGCCGACTTGTTGCGCGCACAGAGCGGAGAGATATTTATAGGCTTTATCCGGAGCTGGTTCAGTTTAATAAAAGTAATACCTATTTCAGCCTGCGCAACGGTATATTACCGCTGCAGCATGTTAAGCATAAGTGCAGAGGGGAAATGCCTGATTTTTTCGCTCAGGACTTGTATCACCTGTTTCTCTCCTATTACGAAGCGCAACATGGCGAAACATGCTCTATTTCCGCGGAGGCGAAACTCCCGGAGGCGGCACAGCAAATGACGGTGTATATGGAAGGACTGCTCAAGCTGCGTGCTTTAGAACGAGATGCAGTAGAAGATACTGAACAGCTATCCAAGCATGTGGTGAAATTACTTGATTTAGCCAAAGCTTATCCTTATTTGTTCCATTCAACGGCATGCTGTCCGTTACCGCCTTGCTCTGAACTTAAAAAGTTTTATACGCAGGTTCATAGTGATAAACCTGTTGAAACTAATCGGCTTGGCAGTAAGAAAGCACGGGATACAGCATTAGCCAGTCTGGCAAATGCAATCAGTCCGTTTTCGAAGGACCAATTCGATGGATTGGTTAACCGGCTGCAGCAACTGCTGCACAGCTATGCAGATAACCCGGTATTTCATTTTTTTGATACCGCATACAAACAGATAGCAGTTTTTCCGGCATTTCGGAGAATAGCTCCGGCATATTTCTGGAGACTGTTCGTTCAACACGCCGATCCTCTCTATAAACAGAAAACATATCTGGTATCGGATTCGCCCAAAGCCGCCGATTTCTCGCTCGCGCCATTTATTCGGCCAGGTTTTGCTAATCTGCAGAGCGCGGAACGCACATCCAATAAACGTGCAGAGCATCAATGCAGACTGTATGAGGAATTAGTGAAGTATTTCGAAGAGCACAGCAAAACGGTCATACCTGGTGCAGATATGGCTGAAGAGATGAAGCAGCCAGTCAGCCTGCATTTTCTTCAAAAGCATTTTCTTGTGAACTTCGATATTTACACAGATACCGGTATTACCGGCGTGACGCTGTCGAATGCGGTTCCGCTTTACCGTTTGTTCAAGCCGCTGTACGATGCTCTGGCTTCAATAGACGGCGAGCTGTGGGAACAGATGCCATACAGCGAATCATCTTCGGCCACGCTCAAACAGGCCGATGAGTTTTACTGTAGGAAACGCAGTGATACCGATGCATTGAGTTTTTTGCGTGAGTCTACGGGTCAGCCACCAATCGAGCGAAAGAAAAACTTGACACTCGAGCAATGCAAGAACTTTGTGGATGCGGCCTTGATAACCAAAGACGGTTCGCTGACCGAGCGCATCAATACCTATATCGCAGAGCATAAGGAACTGTCCGAGTATGCGGAGCAATCCGAAGAAAACCGCAAGATTCTGCATTGGACGATTTACCGTATGGCGTTGGAACGCTGTGCATATTCGCTTTCCCGCTCGCTGATGAAACAGTTCATGCAGATGTTCGACAAGTGGCTCGGTAAGCAGGATCTCGAGAACCTGTGGACTGTGTTTTGTGAAGAACACAAGAAAGCATTCCTATGGAATACGATAGCAGACAAGATTCGATTTGGCCCGGTGCAGATGTATAGGCGTATTCTGGGTAAAATTGATTTGCTAGCGGATCAGTTACCTGCACCGCAGGAGGTTGCAAAGGACTGCGGCATGGTGCTCCTCGGCGGAGAGAATGCTGACAGTTATGCGGCGTACATCACTGAACTGGAGCAAAATTATGTTCTGGCAATGTACAGACTGCAAACACCCGATAAGGACTGGTCGGAGGAAGGCACAAAAGCCGCTCTGCAGGCGAAGCAAAGCGGCTTTTCAGGCGTTGTCCTTCCGGCGTATACCTTATATAAAGAGCTGGTGCAGGAGACAGATGACGCAGAATCTATTCATCTGAAACTCTGGGCGCAATATCATATGCAGTATACGGCGGCAATTCGGAGTATCGGAGCGGAATGCGGTAACGATTTCGCCATGATCGGCGAGGTGGAGTGTCGGGACAGTAAACCGGCGACACTGAACGCGCTCAATGTCATCAGCTTCTGGTTGGCGCAGGACGGTGCGGATGCAGTCATTGTCCGATATGACGGTGCGCTGACTGGGCAAGTTGTCAACCATATAGCTGCGCTGGCTGGGCGGCTGGCCGTGCCGCTGTTCCTGCAATCGGAAACCATGACCTTTGAGCAGGAATGCAATCTGCTTGCCGAGACCGCCATCTTTGGCTGTGCGCAGCCGCTGCCAATCAGCTGACACACGCAAGTGCCTGCTCGAGCCGCTGCAGGCTGCGGGCGTTCTCGCTGATCTCCGGATGTATGTAGCGAGATGTGGTGATCGGATTGGAATGCCCCATATAAGCCTGAATATCCGTCGTTTCGCAGCCTCGCTGTGCCAGACTGGTTGCGCAGGTGTGGCGCAGATCGTGAAAGCGAATGTGCCGCAGGTCATGTTCCTTCAAGAACTGCCGGAACTGCGCACCCAAACGCTCCGGATGGAGCGGAAGTCCGTAGCGTGCTGTCATTACCGGACCGGACGGCCTGCGTGGCTGACGCTGACGCAAAAGCTGTTCTACCTCCGGATGGAGAGGAAAGGAACGGCAGCTGGACTGGGTTTTCAGCTTGTCGCTGCATATCATGCGGCAGCGCCCGGATTCATCATGGACGAGCTTGGCATTATGCCGTACATGCAGCAGCTTTTTCTCCCAGTCGATGTCCTCCCAGCAAAGGCCGCAGATTTCGCCGATGCGCATGCCGTACAGGAGCGCGAGCAGTACGGGAAGATGCAGGTCGGTTCCTTTCAGCTCCTCCAGCAGCTTTTGCTGTTCTGCGGCAGAGTACGGACGCGGAATATTGCGTTCCACGCGCGGCAGCTGTACACCGCAGATTGGATTGCTGCGATTGAGTCCGCAGCTGCAGGCGGAGGTAAACGCGGTCTGCAATAACTTAAAGTGCATCTGTATCGTGCGCGCTGAATAGCCATACGCGAGCATTGCATCGCGGTATTCCTCCATTGCCATAGGAGAAACACGGCATAATGCTAAACCCTTATCGTCAAAGAACTGGCAGGCGTGACGCACAACAGCGGTATAGCGTACAAGGGTGCTTTCTGCAATCGACTCGCGGCAATCGTCAAGCCAGCGCTTCAGCCATTCGGATACCGGCTGATAGCGCAGCTCCGGCGAGATGTCCCACTTTTCGCACTGCTCATCCATGCGGTTGATTTCGTAAAGCTCGGCCAGAACACGGCGGCGAGCCTGCTCGACCTGTCTGGAGGACTGATCGATTTTCAGACCGGTGCTTTGCTGATAACGGACACGGCAGTCATTCTCGTCATACTTGACGCGAAGATACCAGTATCCGTTTACGCGCACTGCGCTGACGACGATATTTGTTTTCATAACAGGAACCTCCTCTGATAATGTCTTTACAGGATACTGGAATCCTCGATTTTCTGCGATGCAGTTACAGCGCGGAATGGGTACACACTTTATTTACGGGCAAGCTGATAAAACATCGTTCGTTTCATGCCGGTTCGCCGCATGGCCTCTCGTGCGGTGATTTTGCCGGATTGCCAGAGCGCAAGGACTTCCTCCCAGTTGTCCGGCAGGGAAGTGGAAGGACGCCCGAGGTGTTTGCCTTTGGTTTTCGCGGCGTCGATGCCCTCGCGCTGCCGCTGATGGATGGTCAAGCGCTCCTGTTCGGCGATCGTGCCGAGGACTTCGATCAGAATGTTGTTGACCATCTCGAATACCCATTCCTGTCCCGGCGGCAGGTCCATCATGGTGGTTGGCAGGTCGATCACCTTGAGATGGATATTGTTCTCCTTGAACCATTGCAGTTCACTGTGGATGTCGGCCTTGCTGCGGCTGAGCCGGTCGAGCGACTTTACGACAAGCGTATCGCCGGAGCGCAGCATAGCAGACTTGAGAGCCTGATAGCCGGGACGGTCGAGGTTTTTGCCGGATTCCTTATCCGTGATGATTTCCCGGTCATCCGCGCCGAGCGCACGAAAGGCCTCGAGCTGACGATCGAGATTTTGCTCGCGCGTGGAAACGCGGGCGTAGTAGAATGTTTTGTGCATTTTGCTCATCTCCGTTGTGATTTCATATTTATTGTGATAAAATAACTTTACTAAGACAGGCAGGTGAAATGGAATGAAACCTACACTTACAGCTGAACAGAAACTCCGGTGTCTGCACGGGACTTTTGCTGCGGAGGGTATGCAGATTTCCTCCAAAACGAGGACTGCATTGCACCGACTGGACTCCGGTAAAGCAACAATGGATGAGTTGCTTCGTGAAGCGATTGCTCGCCATAACAGAAAGCAGTGATATCGTGTTTTCAAAATACGAAGTGTATTCCACCGCGCAGTCTCTGGATTAAGACACTGGTTTGATATTTCAAAAAATTAGCAAGTTGATTTGGAAATTTGCGTTGTATAGAATAACAAAAGTGTCCGGAAAGGTCTTACGCTTTCCGGACACTTCCGTTTATTGCAGCTGGACCTTTTCGGACAGGTTTTTGCTGCGGATTTGCACTGTCCGAAAAGGTAGACCTTGTTGGATACTTAGTCATCGTCGATAAGATCGGCGAGCAGGCCGATAACGGTCAGCACGCCGAGAATAACTTTTCCTGCGTTCATCTTTTCACCTCGTTTCAGTTGTCAGAAAAGTTCTCGACGGCTTCGATGATGAGATCAACTACAGCGCCGACGGCCTGAAAGATTGGGCCTAATGGAATCATAAGCAACATCTCCTTTCATTAATACGCGTAGAGTAATTCTCCGGTCATTTCGTGCAACAGAGTAGGATCGTACAGCATTTCCTCGATTTCCTCCTCGGAACAGCCGTAATCCAAGAGTGCCTGCACCTCATCAGCAGAGACACCAAAGGCTTTTGCAACGCTGAATAAGTCATCGTAGTTCACGTGTGCATCTACGCAGAAGTCGCGGTAATATGGAGAATAATGCCGCCACCAATGCTCATAGCTGGTTCTCGGCGCAAATGCCCCGGTAGTGATACGGCCTGCTCGGTCGATTCTCAAAATCTCGCCCTCCTTTGGCTCCAGAATATCGGTGGGCGCTTTCAGCCGCAGCTTTTTGATGGCCTTGCAGAGGATTTCCTGCGTCGAGGCGTAAATCAGAAAGCCATCATAGAACATGACGCACAGTGGATTGTCCCCGACGACGAACCAGATGGAGTTATCCTTATCCAGAACCGTAAACACAAAAGAACCCTCGACCTTTTCAGCCATAGCTTGCAGGCTGTCAAAGTCGAGGGTTTTCTGCTGTTCAAGAAGCTGTACGGCAACGTAGCTGTCCGTTTCAACACTTGTCATCGGGAGATTTTCTTCCATACGGAGTTCTTTGTCATTCCAGAGAACGCCATTATGCGCGAGCGCAAAACTGCTGCCGTCAACGTGACCAAGGAACGGGTGGTTATTCTGGTTAAACTGCGCGTTGCCTTGCGTGGTCATGCGAGTGTGCCCCATCACGACATTTACGCCGTGCGGAATGTGAATTTTCATCTTCCGAGCGGGAAGAGGACGCTTATAAATGCGCAGACGGCCGTTGAAGCTGTAGGCAATACCTGTCGCGTCCGTGCCGCGCACTTGACATTCACGCGCTAACGTATTCAAAATTTTATTCTTCGTATGGGTGCTGAGGCACTCCTTAAAGTCGATTAAACCGAATAAACTGCACATATTTTAAGCCTCCTCGCTCGCGGTAATAGGTTCATTTACGTAAAGTCGGCGTTCTTTGAGATACTGGATAAGTTCTGGCTCGGTGATGTCATCGAGAAAATCAAACCAGCTCATGTCCTGCACCTGACTGTCAGACATAGCAACAGCCACCTCAACCAGATGGTTGACCATCTGCAAGGTGGCTTTGAGGGTATTCAGCTTGAGCGTGCCGCGGAACATTCGGATTTCAACCGTATCCGAGTTCGTAAGGTTGACCGCCGTGTAACGTCCGGCGCAGGAATTCTTTGCGTGGCTCATCTGCTCGGATGGGGTGAGGCGGATACCGTACCGCGCCGCCCAGCGATTCATCTGGCTCTGTGTGCGGCGGCTGAACCGCAGCAGTTCCGCCCAGAATTTCTCGACGAAGTACAGCAGGCGCGCAATCGCAGCTTCCTGCTGTTCATAAGTACAGCCAAAGGCCAGACGCGAAATGTGAACGTGCAGTCCGCAGGTTCCTGCCGCATGGCTGAGATAGCCCATGCTCTGCGCTTTGCGGAGGACTTCCGCCCATGGCATTTCGTTTAGATGGTATTCCAGTGTCATCGGATGTGTGACGAGCTCAAGACCCTCATCCAGACTGCCGTCTGTCTTGATGTACAGATTTTCTGCGTCCTTGTTCGCGATGTCGAGCAGCTTTTGCGCGTTGCTGTTTACCGTGCCGCCGTCGTCGATTTCTAACTCTACGCCGAAATGGCGAAGGCCCTTGCCGTGAAACACAAGGTCAGGCGTGTAGCTGTATTCATGAATGACCTCGCTGTGCTCATCCCAGCAGGACATGCAGTAAGCGTTGTCGTCTCCGTCCCAGTACGCGCGGTCGCGGTGGATAATGCGGCCGCAATCATCGCAGCGGACGTAGTACTCGTCGAAGCAGTGATCGCAAAGCGTGTGCGTATCGTCCTCGACGGCATTTTCCTCGTAGACCCGATCAGCGCAGTGGTCGCAGATTACGGTCAGGCGATTTGCGCAGTCCTCGCAGAGCCAATCGCCTTCCGCTTGATACATATCTTCGATCGGATGTTCCGCACCACAGTTCGCACAAATTCTCGTTTCACTCATTGTCTGTTCCTCCATTTCGTTTGATGAATGTTAATATTCTTCAGCAAGCAGCATAGTAGAATGCGTCAAATCGTCGATGACAAACACTTTCGCGTTTACTGCATCGTCACACGGCACATCAAGCTCGTAACGGTACGGCGGTTGCTCCTGCTCGTGGACGATATGCTGACCGGTCGGCGTTTTCGTCAGCGTGAATACTTGCAGGTAGTCCTTGGACTCAACCTCCATGGTCAAGACCATGTGCCACATCAGGTTAGTCAGCCATGATGGAATCTCGCTTTCTATCCCTCGCGTCAGAAATTTTTGATTTTCAAATATCTTAACCTTCTCCTTTCTGCATAAAATAAAGCTCCCGGAATATTTCCGGGAGCTTCTACATCTATAATATATAGTTAAAAATGAAGGAAAAACAGAAAAGCGCAGCCGAAGCTGCGCTTTTTCTCACACATAAAGTGTATTTACTTGCTTGAGTGCCGGGAAGCGTTTACTTCTCCAGCTCAGTCCAGTCGCGGTTCTCGCGGAGCTTGGTCCACTTTTCGTGCTGGTTTGCCTTGAGCTCGTAGTAGTGGCTGTTGGTAGCCTCCTGTACGGCCAGGTAATACCACTTGGAAGTGTCCGCATTGTCGCTCCACTGGATCATGCCGTCCAGCAGATCGGCCTTGCTCTCCGGCAGACGCTGGAGAACGCGGTTGATCATGGCCATAGCCTCGGCGCGGGTGATCTTGCTGTCCGGATGGAACGTGCCATCGGTGTAGCCGTTGATCCAGCCGTTGTTGGCTGCCACGCTGATTTCAGGCTTTGCCCAGTGCATAGCTACGTCACCGAACGATGCCGCAGCGACGTCCTCCGTCTTGTCGAAGCGAGCCGCAATCGCAGCAAATTCCGCACGGGTGATCGGCGCATTCGGGTTGAAGTTGCCGCGGCTGTCGCCCTTGATGATACCCATAGCGCTCAGCGTAGAAACCGCCTGATTGTACCACTTGTCACGCGATACGTCCGCATACTTGTTGGTCTTGGTTGCGTTTGCCGTTCTGGTCTCCTCGGTCAGCAGACGGAAGAAGATCGTAGCCACCTCAGCGCGGGTGATGCTGCTCTGCGGGTGAACGGTCTTATCCGGATAGCCGACGATGTACGCGAAATGATCCTCGCCGTTCAGCATGCTGGGCGTCTTGCTGCGGGAGTTCTTCACCGTCTTAGCATTCTTGTCCGACGTAGAGCTGCTGGTGGATACATCCTTCTTGGATACGGCAATCTTTTCATTGCTCAGCTTATAGCCTTCAGGAGCCGTCAGTTCCTGACAATACAGGTTGCTCTTATCGGTAAGGCTGCGATAATTGCTCGAACCCATGCTGAATCGAACGATACCGTTGCGATCCGAGGTTGCGGTAGCGATCTGCTTGCCGTCCAGATACAGGCCGAACTTTGCGCCGCTCAGCGCCTCGCCATCCTGTGCGTCTACCTTCTTGAGGGAAATGTAGTAGTGGGTCGAAGA
>OLPV01002566.1_pt1 | contig 11761 bp, 8 predicted proteins | sample 1671961 | NCBI WGS metagenome assembly OLPV01 (sample SAMEA3136630, study PRJEB25190) | human gut metagenome | biome: human gut; feature: human-associated habitat; material: faeces | place: Austria | collected 2013
CTTTCCCGCCTTTGACAAGGCTAAAAATGCTCATATGAGGAGGGGGAGCCCTATTAGGATCTTATGTGGAAATCAAAGCCTCTTACGTGCAAGCACGACGATTCATTGCTTCCCATACATAAGATCCTGAATAGTTACATTAAATATTTATAATTCCCAATGACTGAAGCAGCAGGAATACTAGCAGAACCGGTGCCACGAAACGAATCATGACGATATACAATTCTTTTCTGCTGAATTTGTATTCTCCATTCTGCGTTACTTCATTGATGATGACATCCGGTTTCACAACCCAGCCGATCAAAATACAAGTAAGTACAGCTACAGACGGCATCAGAATATTGTTACTGATATAATCCATAATATCTAAGATCTGTGCTACGCTTCCATTTGGCAGCGGCAGTTCAAAGTAAAACAAGTTGTAACCGAGGCAGACAATGATTCCACCGATAAATGCATAAATGGTTACAATAATTCCACCTTTCTTTCTCGACCAATGGAACTTATCCATCATACTTGACACGATAGCTTCCATGACTGACACGGAAGATGTCACTGCCGCAAAGAGCACCATCAGGAAAAATGCGACACCGATGGCGATGCCGACACCGCCCATCTGGTCAAATACTTTCGGAAGGGAAACAAACATCAATCCCGGTCCGCCGGACATTCCTTCAATTCCCATAAATACATAGATCGCCGGTACGATCATAAGGCCCGCAAGAAGTGCCACCACGGTATCAAAAATCTCAATCTGGTTGATGGATTTCATCAAATTTACATCTTTTGGCACATAAGAACCATAGGCTACCATAATTCCCATCGCTACACTGATGGAGAAGAACAGCTGCCCCATCGCATCCATAATGATTACAACCCAGTCTTTGAACGTCATTCCGCTGACATCCGGAACGAGATATACTTTTAAACCGTCAAGTCCGGTTCGGGTAACCCCGTTCGCATCCGTGAATTTTATCGTCAGCGAATAGACGGAAATTCCAATGATAAGTACCAATAAGATCGGCATGATAAATTTGCTGGCTTTTTCAATTCCTTTATCCACGCCGCAAAGCACGACTGCCGCTGTCGCTCCTAAGAATATCATCATAAAGAAAATCGGTGCATACTGCGATGTAATAAAGTTGTTAAAGAAACTATCCTGCGCCGCATTATGCGCTTTGGCTGTCGCAAATACAGTGAAATATTTGACAACCCATCCACCGATCACACAATAATACGGCAAAATGATCGTCGGTACCAGGCAGGCAAGTACGCCTAATTTTCCCCATTTTGGATGAATGGCTGCATACGCGGTAAGCGGGCTCTGCTTGGTCTTTCGCCCTATCGCGATCTCGGTTGTAAGAAGCGCAAATCCAAATGTCAATGCCAATATGATGTAGCAGATAATAAACACGCCGCCGTGATTTTTCGCTGCAAGATACGGAAATCTCCAAATATTTCCAAGTCCAACGGCACTCCCTGCTGCCGCCAGTACAAATCCCAGTGTCCCTGTAAAACTCCCTCGTTTTTTCTTTTCCATAAAGTCCTCCTGTCAGTGCGTTAATATCTTCTATAATAATGGATTATGGATTATAACGCAAGGATTTTTTTACAAATGCAACACCCGGTCTTTGATTTCCTGGGTTCTTCCCTGGTTCCAGAACTGGGTTCCGATATAGCCACAAGTGCGGCGGGCAACGAACAGTGTGTCGGTGTCGCGGTTACCGCAATTTGGGCATTCCCAGACAAGTTTTCCTTTTTCATCGGTTTTTATCTGAATCTCGCCGTCGTATCCGCAGGCCTCGCAGAAATCGCTTTTCGTATTGAGTTCCGCGTACATGATATTTTCGTATATATGCCGCATTACCGCAAGTACCGCCGGTATGTTGTGCTGCATATTCGGCACTTCCACATAGCTGATGGCACCGCCGGGCGACAGTTTCTGAAATTCCGATTCAAATGTCAATTTATCAAACGCGTTAATTGGCTCGGTCACGTGAATATGGTAACTATTGGTAATATAGTTTTTATCCGTCACGCCTTTGATCCGTCCAAACCGCTTTTGCAGGCATTTGGCAAATTTGTAGGTCGTTGATTCCATCGGTGTGCCATAAACCGAATAGCTGATATTTTCAGCAGCCTTCCATTCGGCACATTTGTCGTTTAATTTCTGCATGACTGCCAATGCAAAATCATGTCCTTTTTTTGCCGTATGGCTTTCTCCGGTCATTCGCACGCACATTTCGTACAATCCGGCATAGCCGAGGGAAATGGTCGAATAACCGTTATACAATAGTTTATCAATCGTCTCTCCCTTTTTCAGGCGCGCAAGCGCTCCATGCTGCCACAGAATCGGTGCCACATCGGAAACGGTGCCGAGAAGGCGCTCATGACGGCAGCGCAGGGCACGGTGGCAGAGCTCCAGTCTTTCGTCCAATATTTTCCAGAACATGTCCATGTCGCCGTACGATGAGCACGCCACATCAACAAGATTGATTGTCACGACTCCCTGGTTAAATCTTCCATAATATTTATGGCTTCCATCCGGATTCCGCTGGCTGTCTTCCACCGTCAGAAAGGAACGGCAGCCCATGCATGTATACACATCCCCCTGCTTTAATTCACGCATGACCTTCGCCGAAATGTAATCCGGAACCATACGTTTTGCCGTGCATTCGGCGGCAAGTTCCGTCAACACATAATACGGGGAATCTTCCGAAATATTGTCCTCGTCGAGTACATAGATCAACTTCGGAAATGCCGGTGTGATCCACACACCTTTTTCATTTTTTACCCCCTGAATCCGCTGTGTCAGCACTTCGCGGATGAGCAGGGAAAGGTCATACCGCGTCTGGCCTTCCACTTCATCCAGATACATAAACATTGTGACAAACGGCGCCTGTCCATTGCATGTCATCAGTGTAATGAGCTGGTACTGAATGGTCTGAATCCCGCGCTTGATCTCATCTAAAAGCCGTTTTTCCGTAATTTTCTTTATCTTTTCTTCGTCTTTTTCCAGTTCGTTTTCCTCAAATTCGGTTTCCACTTCTTTATATATTTTCTTTCGGCTGATGTCCACAAACGGCGCCAGATGAGCAAGAGAAAATGACTGGCCTCCGTACTGGTTGCTCGCCACCTGCGCTACGATCTGCGTCGTCACATTGCACGCGGTATAGAAAGAATGCGGTTTTTCAATCATTGTCTCGCTGATGACCGTTCCGTTTTGAAGCATATCTTCGAGATTGATCAGATCGCAGTTATGTTCTTTTTGTGCATAATAATCGGAGTCGTGAAAATGAATGATTCCCTCATTGTGCGCATCTACAATTTCTTTCGGCAGCAGCAGACGCATCGTAAGATCCTTGCTGACCTGACCTGCCATATAATCGCGCTGCGTCGAATTGATGCTTGCATCTTTGTTGGAATTTTCCTGATTGACTTCTTCGTTGCTGCACTCAATGAGCGACAAAATCTCTGCATCGGTCGTATTGGCTTTTCTCGCAATCTCACGCTGATAGCGGTAACGCACATATTTCTGCGCAATCTCGTATCCGCCCTCTTCCATAATGGCAATTTCTACCAAATCCTGAATTCGCTCTACATTGACGGCATGCGATGCTTTTTCGATTCTCTCCACCACTTTTCTCGTCACGTCCGCAATCTGTAAAAGCGTCAGTTTCTTATCATCCGTCACCTCATTGTTGGCCTTTTGAATCGCATTGCTGATCTTTTCCGCATCAAACTCAACTTCTTCACCATTTCGCTTTATTACCCATACACTACCCATCTGTGCCTGTCATCTCCTATCTTTTCTTTCTGTTGCACGTTGGTATTTTCCTTTTATCATAAAGGATATCGGGGAACTAACGTCTTTTGCCCCTGATATCTGCAAATATATAGTGTTTTGTTTTTCCCCAGCCACAACATATAGTATATATCATAACACTTTTGGGAGGGGATGTAAAGGGGAGATATTTATTATTTTCATGAAAAAGCGCCGGCAGACTACTTCTACCGGCGCATCATTTCTTTTCTCTTTATTTTCTTTTGAATTTTTTCCCTGATTTTCCGTCAAAGGTTTCTTCTAACTGCTGCAACAGTTTTTTCTGCTCCTTGGTAACAGATGTCGGGACATCGACAACGAAGTCCACATAATGGTTACCACGCAGTTTTTTGTTACGCAGGGAAGGCACACCTTTGCCACGCAGACGCATACGGGTTCCGGTCTGGGTACCCGGTTTGATCGTACATGCCACTTCTCCGTCGATGGTTTTTACCGTTACTTCGCCACCGAGTACGGCTTTTGGATAAGAAATCTTCACTTCGGAATACAGGTCGTAGTCATGGCGTTCAAATTCTTCATGCGGCTGTACATATACTTCTACGAGAAGGTCGCCGCGTGCTCCGCCGTTGGTGCCCGGCTCGCCCTTTCCACGGATACGTACACTCTGTCCATGATCGATTCCGGCCGGGATCGATACCTGAATCTTCTTTTTGCTTGCAATGTAACCGGTTCCGTGGCAGTCGGAACATTTGTCCTTGACCACTTTTCCGGTACCATGACAATGTGGACATGTGGATACATTCTGTACCATACCAAATAAAGATTTCTGGGATGTCACCACCTGACCTTTACCACCGCAGGTAGCACAGGTTTCCGGTGAAGTTCCCGGTTTGGCTCCGGTTCCGTGACAAGTCTGGCATTCGTCTTTCAATGTCAGTTCCAGTTCTTTTTCTACACCAAAGCAGGCCTCTTCCAATGTGATGCGGACCTGCGCGCGGATGTTCGCACCTCTTGTCGGTGCATTGGGATCACGTCTTCTGGCTCCGCCGCCAAAGAAGTCGCCGAATATGTCGCCAAAAATATCGCCCATATCCATACCGGAAAAGTCGAAGCCGCCGGCTCCGCCAGCACCATTTTCAAACGCAGAGTGACCAAATTGATCATACTGACGTCTCTTATCCGGGTCGCTCAATACGGCATACGCTTCGGATGCTTCTTTAAATTTTGCTTCGGCATCTTTATCGCCGGGATTTGTATCAGGGTGATATTTTTTTGCCAATTTTCTATAGGCACGTTTCAGGGTAGCATCATCGGCATTGCGGTCTACCCCTAATACCTCATAATAATCACGCTTATCAGCCATTTTTATCCTCCATTCACTCACTCTTCGTTATAACCGACAGTACGACCCGCACCAGAGTACGAGCCGTAACATCGGAATCTATCAAGGTTGATTACAGTTCTCTGAAATCTCCATCGACAACGTCGTCTCCGCCGTTATCTGCTGTCTGCTGTCCTGCTGCTCCCATGTCCGGACCAGCTGCACCCTGAGCACCACCAGCTGCCTGCTGTGCCTGCTCATACATCTTAGCAAATACCTGCTGTGAGTTTGTCATCAAGGATTCTTTTGCTGCTTTCAATTCTTCGATATCAGCATCTGTCATAGACTCTGGCTGTGTTCTCTCAAGAATTGCTTTTACTTTGTCAATCTCAGCCTGAACTTTTTCTTTCTCCGAAGCATCTACTTTGTCACCCACTTCATTGAGTGCTTTCTCTGTCTGGAATACCATGCTGTCTGCTTCGTTGCGGGTATCGATGCCCTCTTTGCGTTTCTTATCCTGAGCTTCGAACTCAGCGGCTTCTTTGACTGCTTTATCGATATCATCATCGGACAGATTGGATCCTGCTGTGATGGTAATGTGCTGCTCTTTTCCTGTTCCAAGGTCTTTTGCAGATACATTTACGATACCATTGGCATCGATATCAAAGGTAACCTCGATCTGAGGTACTCCACGCATTGCCGGTGGAATGCCATCCAGACGGAACTGTCCAAGAGATTTATTGTCGCGGGCAAACTGTCTTTCACCCTGTACTACGTTGATGTCTACTGCGGTCTGATTATCGGCTGCGGTAGAGAAGATCTGGCTCTTCTTCGTAGGAATTGTTGTATTTCTTTCGATCAATTTGGTAGCTACACCGCCCATTGTCTCGATAGCAAGAGAAAGTGGGGTAACATCCAGAAGAAGGATATCGCCGGCACCGGTATCTCCGGCAAGTTTACCACCCTGAATGGAAGCACCCAATGCTACACACTCATCCGGGTTCAAAGATTTATTTGGCTCATGTCCTGTCAACTGTTTTACTTTGTCCTGTACGGCCGGGATACGTGTGGAACCACCAACCAAAAGAACTTTGCTAAGTTCAGAAGCAGTAATTCCGGCATCTTTCAATGCATTGTTTACAGGAGTGGCAGTTCTCTCTACCAAATCTGCTGTCAATTCATCGAATTTTGCACGTGTCAGGTTCATATCAAAATGTTTTGGTCCTTCCTGTGTTGCTGTGATAAATGGAAGGTTGATATTTGTCGTTGTTGCGGAAGAAAGCTCTTTCTTTGCTTTCTCAGCAGCTTCTTTCAAACGCTGCATTGCCATCTTATCACCGGAAAGGTCGATGCCTTCTGTTTTCTTAAATTCGCTTACCATGTAATCGCAGAGCTTGTTATCGAAGTCATCACCACCAAGACGGTTATCTCCGGATGTTGACAATACTTCGATGACACCGTCACCGATCTCGATAATGGATACATCGAATGTACCACCACCAAGGTCGTATACCATGATCTTCTGCTCGCCTTCGTTGTCAAGACCATAAGCAAGTGCGGCTGCGGTAGGCTCGTTGATGATACGTTTTACATCAAGACCTGCGATCTTACCGGCATCTTTGGTTGCCTGACGCTGTGCATCGTTGAAGTAAGCCGGTACTGTGATAACAGCTTCGGTTACTTTTTCGCCACCAAGATAATTCTCTGCATCGCCTTTCAATTTCTGAAGGATCATTGCGGAAATTTCCTGTGGAGAATATTTCTTTCCTTCGATATCGGCACGATAATCGGTACCCATATGTCTTTTAATGGAAGAAATTGTATTATCTGCATTGGTTACTGCCTGGCGTTTTGCAGGTTCACCGATCAAACGCTCTCCATTTTTTGTAAATGCTACAACAGATGGTGTTGTACGTGCACCTTCTGCATTTGCGATAACGACTGGTTTTCCACCTTCCATAACAGCTACACAGCTGTTTGTTGTTCCTAAGTCAATTCCAATAATTTTACTCATAATAATTACCTCCAAAATAAATTCTGTTAGTTTACTACCTTAACCATACTGTGTCTCACGACGCTGTCTTTATACATATAGCCTTTCTGAAATTCTTCAGAAATGATGTTTGCCTCTTTGGTCTCATCTTCGTCATGCATTACCGCATTGTGAAGATTTGGATCAAATTCTTTTCCGACGGCTTCGATCGGAGTAACTCCAATTTCTTCAAGTACTGTAGTAAACTGTTTGTAAACTGCTTCCATTCCTTTTACGAAGGCATTGTCTTTTTCCTCTTCCGGAACTGCTGCCAAGCCTCGTTCAAAATTATCTACGATAGGAAGAACTTTTTCCACAACATTTTTGGCACCCATGTCAAATTTTGCTGCTTTTTCTTTTTCGGAACGATTTCTGAAGTTTTCAAACTCTGCCATATTACGGAGAAGTCTGTCATTTAACTCTTCAATCTTTTCATCCTTCTTATCTTTCTTTTTGGATTTTTTCTTTTCTTTTTTTTCTTCCGCCTTTGCCGGCGTTTCCTCTACGGTTTGTTCCTGCGCCTGTGTCTCTTTGGCTACAGTTTCTTTTTCGGTTTCCGGCGTTTCCGCCTGCTCGGCTTTCTTTGTCTCTTCTGCCATTTTGTACCGCCTTTCTCCATCAACTCTGCTTTGTCACTATGTCTTGGATTTAAATATATCATCCAGCTGCTGCATGCAGCTTTCCAATGTGCCAACCACTTTTTCATAATCCATACGTTTTGGTCCGACAATTCCTATCTTGCCATACACACCTTCTTTGATCTGGTATGTTGCCGTAACCACGGAACAGTCACGCATGGATGCGACCGGTGATTCTTCACCGATATATACCTGAATCCCATGTTCTTCCGGATCGGTCGCCTCGTCATTGACCCAGGCTTCCAGTCTCTGCTTTTCTTCGAACGTGGAAAGGAGATCTACCATCTTTTCCTTATCACTCAATTCCGGATATTTCAAAATGTTCGTCGCCCCGGAAGTATATACCTCCGACGTCTCTTCATCACTCAGCGCTTCTCCGATGCAGTCTAATATGCTCGAAGCAAGTTCACCGTATTCACCGGCTTTTTCTTTGATCTGCTGCATAATCGCCATATTGATCTCTGTGACGTCCAGTCCATTAAGTGCGGCATTGATTATAAAATTCAACTGAGCCAGAACATTGTCCTCAATCGGCGCTGCCAGATTAATAAATTTGTTGTTTACATGATTGTTATCCAAAACTACGATCACAAGGATCTGCGAATCGGATATCTGATTCAATTGTATGAATTTGATCTTCTTGTGTTCATAACGGGGTTGGGAAACCATCGTCGTGTAATTGGTATTATCCGCAAGCAGTTTCGCTACCTGCTGTAGAAGAAGATCGATCTTGTCTGCCTTTTCGATCAAAATCCCTTTCGCATCGTCCACTTCTTTTTCTTTGTTGCGAAGCACCGTATCTACGTAAAGCCGATACGCTTTGTCCGAAGGGATTCTTCCTGCTGACGTGTGAGGCTGTAAAATGTAACCCATCTCCTCGAGATCTGCCATCTCATTGCGGATCGTCGCAGAACTTAAATTCAAATCGGTAAACTTGGATACGGTTCGGGAGCCAACCGGTTCACCACTTTCCATATAGTTGTGAATAATGGCCTCCAAAATCTTTTGTTTTCTTTCATCCAGTTCCATATCATCACTCCCTTTTTGTCTTGTTAGCACTCATCAAGTACGAGTGCTAATCATTGACTAAGATAAAGATAACACCCTTGCAAGGGTTTGTCAAGGGTGTTTTTTAAAATTTTTTTCTTTTTTTGTTATAATCCCTATTTGAAATAAGACTGTGATTTCTCTCTTCGGTGCCGCTCGCGCTTACAGAACACACGTAGCAGTATGCGAGGGCTGAAACACGCCCTCTGCATACTGACGGTGTTCTAAACACCTCATAAAGAAATCACAGTCTCATTTTAAATGAAACTACAATATAAAAAACAAAAATTATATAAAAAACATTTTAGTTGCGAGTTGTGGGAATCGCTAGAATAATTATTTATTAACCACTAGAAAACCGTTCTCTCTTTTTTATTATAGTAGTATTATTGTGGGATTTTAAATGAGACTATACTTTCTCTCACAGGCGTTTAGAACACCGTCAGCGCGTAGAGGGCGTATCACAGCCCTCACGCACTGCTACGTGTGTTCTCCTAAGCACAAGCGGCGCCGAAGAGAGAAAGTATAGTCTCGCATTATATCACCGGAAAATCCATCATCTTCAATATGATCATGATCGGGCTGTAACTTTGCAGCCACATGACGACGGAATTGGCTCTTGCTGCTTTTACGATCTGAACTGCCCAGGAGTATTCCTGCACGCCACCGAGAATAGCAAGAATTGTCCACACGATCAAAAGTCCGGACACTGCTCCAAACACAAAACCAAGCAGACGATTTACTGTGCTTACGATCGGCAGATCATCCGCGATGCGGATCAGGCGGGCAATGATTCCAAACACAAGCATCCATATGACCAAAGCAATCCCATAACCAATCGCTTCTCTGACCGGCCACGATTTTGACAGCCGCGACACGACGGTTGGTGCGCTTGCTGCTGCCGCAATGATGGTAAGCAGATTTTTGACCATGGCAAATACGCTGAGCAGGAAACCTCGGTTGGATCCAATCAATGCGCTGATCAAAATAATCGCCAGCAAAACCCATTCTAAAATTTGTCCTATCATTCCTACTGACATTTTATCCCCCTTCTTGGTATCTCTCATACCAGTTGTTTTGTAACTATTCAGGACACCCCTCTCTCAGATTCGCATTTCGAACACTTCGTGTTCTTTCTCGCCTTTGACAAGGCTAAAAATGCTCATATGAGGAGGGGGAGCCCTATTAGGCTCCAAATGTACGGAAATCAAAGCCTCTTACGTGCAAGCACGACGATTTATTGATTTCCATACATTGGTCCTGAATAGTTACGTTGTTTTTATAGAAACTTCCGGCATAAGAAAACATCAGGTTATGTCTTTTATCAGCCGGACAGTTTGACTATCCGTATCGTTGTTTCATCAAGGAAAAAGTATTGGTTTTCCCTCGTTGTCGGGAAAAAATAATCGTAATTCTTTCCAAAATCAAAGGAAAACTTCACCGTTCCATTCTTTCTTAATAAGAAACAATTTTGGTTTCCCGTAAACAAGATTTCATTTCTCGTCATTTCCACCTGAGAATACTGTATCGTCACCTTCTTGGTCATCTTTTCTTTGCCCTGCAGTGTATACAAATGAACGACCTGATCGTCGATATTTCCGGCAACTCCGGTAACAATCAAAATATTTTCATCGTCCACGGCGATACTCTTTATCTCTTCTTTCAATGTAACTTCCGCCTGAATCCCCGGTTTTTTCATATCTTTAAAAATCGTAAAACCGTCTTCCGTAAAGATTACAACGCGGTCGCTGTCCAAATATTTAATCTGGGAGATCATCTTCTGCTCAAAAGATTTTCCACCAACCAAGGTATTCTGGTCCTGTCCTACTTCCGTAAAATTGTAGAAACAGACCTTATTTTCCATCGTTCCGTTGGCGGCGACCAGGTAGGAGATAACAATGCTCTCTCCATCGGGTGCCAGATCCAAATCCATCGCATATCCATCGTCCAGTACATTGCTTGGGATCTCCACCAAAAGCTGTTCTCCCGCACTAAACGGATCGTATATATTGATCACATCGCTGTCGTCATCATGGAGCAAAACTGCCACTTTTCCATCGGCAGACACTTTTGCACGACCGATTGGCAGTGTCGTCTCAATCTCTTTTCCGGGATTTGTCCCATCATATATAATACAGGTTTTGCTTCCAATATCTGCAACCACAACATAATCTTCGCAAATATCAACCTGCGGCTGCTGCATCTCGTATCCGCCATTCCAAAGAACATTTCCGGCTTTATCCAATGCCGAGATTCCGTCCCTGCTGTATTTCAACAACTTTCCATGATACGAAAGATATTCCACATTATTACTGTCCTCTCTCGTGATCTCACGTTCCACGTCATATCCCGAAAAAGTACGGTTCATATAATAATAAGAAATGATAACAATCGCTGTCAACGCTACGATCACAGCGGCTGCAATGGACCCAAACAGCAGAATTTTTCTGCGCTTTTTTTCCTTTTCCACACTGTTCCTCATTTCTGTGTTAAAACACTTTCTGATAAAAAAAGTATATCATAAGAATTTACAGATTTCAATGGGTTTATCGCAATCCATTTATAACAATTTGTTATATATCCTGCCAGGATACCGGTAAGCGTCCCGCACATGCTTGCATGATGTGGGGCGGTTATCAGGGATCCGCCCCTTATGAGGATGCAGCGATTTGCCTCGTAAATCTGCGAAATCCGAATAAGGAAAGAATTGCGAAAGTTGCGTCAGCAACGCAGCAATTCGCGGGCAGGCTGCCAGGATACCGGTAAGCGTCCCGCACATGCTTGCATGATGTGGGGCGGTTATCAGGGATCCGCCCCTTATGAGGATGCAGCGATTTGCCTCGTAAATCTGCGAAATCCGAATAAGGAAAGAATTGCGAAAGTTGCGTCAGCAACGCAGCAATTCGCGGGCAGGCTGCCAGGATACCGGTAAGCGTCCC
>OLPV01002570.1_pt1 | contig 11748 bp, 5 predicted proteins | sample 1671961 | NCBI WGS metagenome assembly OLPV01 (sample SAMEA3136630, study PRJEB25190) | human gut metagenome | biome: human gut; feature: human-associated habitat; material: faeces | place: Austria | collected 2013
TGAGTGAAGTTAGGCAGATAACTGTATGGGTGATGCTTTGGATGGTCTCTATGACCTTATTTTCATTGGTTGGCTTTGATGCCTCCGGTCTCCTTCCGGGAGAAACAGTCGGGCAATGGGTGCACTTTGACAAGACTTCTCTTTGGGGGACAGGATGTATTCTGCTGGTATTTTTCTTTATGACTCGCAATCGTTTGATAACGTTGGATTCTGTGATTTCCTGGACATTGGTTGTTTGGGCTGGCATTGAGGCTGTTTGGGGATTGAGGCAGCTTTATGGTTATGCTGTGTCCAACCATTCCTTGTATGTATTGACAGGTTCTTTCTTCAATCCGGGGCCTTATTCCGGCTATTTGGCCATGATACTTCCGGTCTGTCTGTATCAATGGCTGACCAAGAGGGGGGAGATTCTCTGCTCTGACCGGAATGATGGAAGAAGATGGAAAAAGGTGATGGATAAGGCTGGAACTATGGTCGCTGGTGGTGTGATGCTGCTTATCCTTTGTGTGCTTCCGGCAGGAATGAGCCGTTCGGCATGGTTGGCGGCAGGAGTTTCCTGTCTGTGTGTATATGCTTGGCATATGGATTGGACGGATAAGTTCAGATTATTATGGCAGCAGCAAAGGCGGCGTGTGGTGATGGCAGTGGTCGGTGGGTTCTGTGTCCTGCTTTTGGCGGGCTATTTACTGTTTGTCTTGAAACCCGATTCTGCACGTGGCCGTCTTTTCATGTGGAAGATAACTTGTCGTGCCATTGCAGAAAAGCCGTTGACCGGATATGGGATTCATAATTTCGCAGCAGCCTATGGAAATGCGCAGGAAACTTATTTTGCAGCAGGTGATTATGAACCGTGGGAGGAACGTGTGGCGGGAAGTCCGGAATATGCATTCAATGAATATCTGCAGGCTGCGGTCGAACTGGGCATTCCTTTGGCGGTATGTCTATTGGTTGTGGTCGTGCTGTGTTTGTATAGGGGAGTCCGTAAAGGACGTTATGGTATTTGTGGGGCTATTCTTTCTTTGATGATATTCTCTTTTTCCTCCTATCCGCTACAACTTCCGGTATTTATCGTTACATTTGGAGGATTGCTTGTGGCGTGCTTGTCCGGTGCCGACCGTTGGCAATGGTTGGGGCTGGCTGTATCAGTAGGCATCATTGGCGGTTTTCGCCTGAAGAATGACTTGCAAGTGGAGCAGGCCTGTCGGGAGTGGATGAATGCGCGGGTGCTGTATAATGCAGGTGCGTATCAATCGGCAGAGAAAGAGTACGGGCGCCTTTATCCTCTGTTGAGAGACCGGGCATCTTTCTTGTTCGAATATGGGCATGGATTGCACAAGCAGCAGCAGTTCAGTAAATCCAACCGTATTTTGAAAGAAGCTTTACTGCGTAGTTGTGACCCGATGATACTGAATGTGATAGGCAAGAACTATCAGCAGATGGGTGATTGCTTGTCAGCGGAAGACTGGTTTATCCGTTCCACCCATCGTTTGCCGGGACGTATTTATCCCTATTATCTGCTTGCGAAGCTTTATGCGGAACCAAGCTTCAGGCAACCGGACAAGTTTGAAAAAATGAAGCGGATGGTATTGACGAAAGAGCCGAAAGTGCATTCTACGGCAATACGACAGATGAGGGAGGAAATAAAAAAGATTCAGCTTATTTTTGTCCATATTAAAAAAGATGAATAAAAAACGTAAAGCGTTAATAATGAGCGAACTAATTGCTAAAGTGCTATGAAAAAAGTGTCCACATGCAAATATCGGTTCGTTTTTTTGAAACGATTAATTTTATCAATTTATAATTGAGTATGAATATGAAGACACAGAACTATCGATACCTGCTATGCATGGCCGTTGCCCTGCTTGCCGCCTGCTCCGATGCCGGAAAGGGAAAAGAGTCCGAGGAAGGGGTGGCAACCGTCCTGCCAAGTGAAAGCAATGAAGTGACCGTGAAAGTCCTGAAGCGGGCGACCTTTGAGCATGAACTGGTGAGCAACGGAAAAGTAACCGCCGGTGCCATGGCGGATTTGCGTTTTGAGACCACCGGTGTAGTGGCACACATCTACGTGAAGAACGGTGACCCGGTGCGCAAAGGGCAGAAACTTGCCGAACTGGATAAGTTCCGCCTGAAGAACAAGACCGCGCAGGCCAAGGATGCCTTGGAAAAAGCGGAACTTGAGTTGCAGGATGTATTGATAGGGCAAGGCTATCCGGTGGGGGATGCCTCCAAAGTACCTGCTGACATCATGAAGCTGGCCCGCGTGAGGAGCGGTTACGACCAGAGCCTCGCCCAGTATGAGCTTGCCGCGTATGAAGAGGAACACGCCACGCTGGTTGCGCCTTTTGACGGGGTAGTGGCGAACCTGTTCTCCAAACCGTTCAACGAGGCAAGTACCTCGGAAGCCTTCTGCTCCATTATCGGCACTCAAGGTATGGAGGTGGACTTCACGGTGCTGGAAAGCGAACTGCCGTTGATAAAGAGTGGCGACAAGGTGATTGTTACCCCTTATTCGGATACCGGCTTTAGGCAGGAGGGGCGCATCACCCAAATCAATCCTCTGGTGGATGACAAGGGGATGGTTAAGGTGAAGGCTGCCGTCAATGGCAAGGGACGGCTGTTCAGTGGGATGAACGTGAGGGTGAACGTGCACCGCTCTCTGGGCGGACAGCTTGTAATCCCGAAGAGTGCCGTGGTGTTGCGTTCGGGCAAGCAGGTGGTGTTTACCCTGAAAGACGGAAAGGCGCAGTGGAACTATGTGCAGACCGGTCTGGAGAATGCGGAAAGCTATAGTATGGCCGACGATGCCCTGAAAGAAGGCGATACGGTCATTGTGACGGGAAATGTGAATCTGGCACATGAAGCATCGGTGAAGGTGGTTGATAGATAATGAGTGATAAGTGGTAATTCAAAATTCATAGTTCAATTGATAAAGTTTTTGATACAGCGGCCTATTGCCGTACTGATGGCATTTACAGCATGCTTCATTGTCGGGCTGGTGACTTACTTCACCTTGCCGGTATCCTTGCTGCCCGATATTGCCATCCCGGAAATTACAGTGCAGGTGTCGGCGCAGAATACCTCGGCGCGTGAATTAGAGAATACGGTGGTGAAACCTCTGCGGCAGCAGCTCATCCAGGTGGCGAAACTGAAGGACATGGACAGCGAGACGCGCGATGGTGCAGGCATCATCCGCCTGGGCTTCGACTTCGGTACGAATACCGACCTTGCCTTCATAGAAGTGAACGAGAAGATTGACGCCGCCATGAACTATCTGCCCAAGGATGCCGAACGCCCGAAGGTGATAAAGGCAAGTGCGACGGACATTCCTGTCTTCTACCTCAACCTGACCCTAAAAAACGACAGTGCATACGGCAAGGTGGACGAACGCGCGTTTCTTGATTTGTGCGAGTTTGCCGAAAATGTCATAAAGCGTCGCATCGAGCAGTTGGCGGAAGTGGCAATGGTGGATGTCACGGGTTTGGTCGAACGCCAGTTACAGATTGTGCCCGACCCGGATAAGCTTGCTGTGTTGGGGCTCTCCATTGAAGACATAGAAAACGTGCTGGCGCAAAACAACGTGGAGCCGGGCAGCATGACCGTGCGCGACGGCTACTACGAATACAACATTAAGTTCTCCACCCTGCTGCGGACAGAGGAGGACGTGAAGGGCATCCTGCTGCGAAAGGAAGGACGTATCATCCGCTTGGGAGACTTCTGCCGGGTAGAGATTGTTCCTGCCAAGGAGAAAGGTGTCTCCATGAGCAATGGCAAGCGTGCCGTTACCCTTGCCGTCATCAAGCAGGCGGACGAGAATATGGAAGACATGAAGCTTGCCATCAACAGCACGATGGACTACTTCAAGAAAGTATATCCCGACATTGATTTTAGCATCAGCCGTAACCAGACGGAGTTGCTGGACTATACCATCTCCAATCTTCAGCAAAATTTGTCGTTGGGTTTCCTGTTCATCTGCATTGTGGCGGTACTCTTCTTGGGTGACATCAAATCACCGTTCATCATCGGGTTGAGTATGGTGGTATCTATTGTCATCTGCTTCCTGTTCTTCTACTTGTTCAAGATGTCACTCAATATCATTTCTTTGTCGGGATTAATCCTGGCGTTGGGTATGATGATTGACAGCAGCATCATTGTGACGGAGAACATTTCGCAGTATCGCGAACGGGGCTATTCGTTGCGGCGGGCTTGCGTGACGGGAACGAGTGAGGTGATTACGCCCATGCTGAGTTCGTCGCTGACCACTATTGCCGTATTTGTGCCGCTGATATTCATGAGCGGCATTGCAGGGGCGTTGTTCTATGACCAGGCATTCTCTGTTACGGTGGGGCTGCTGGTTTCCTAGTTCACGGGTATCATGCTGCTGCCGGTCCTCTATATGCTGGTCTACCGGACGGGGTTGCGCGGCAGGTCGTGGTTCTCCCGCATCCGTATCAACAATCCGTTGAAGGAACATACGCTGGACCGTTTTTATGATGCGGGCATCGACTGGGTATTCTCCCACAAGACGGTAAGTAGCGTATTCTGTGTGGTTTCTATACCTCTTTGTGTCTTTCTGTTCTATTCCGTCGGCAAGGAGCGTATGCCGCAGATAGACCAGAATGAACTGATAGTCCACGTGGAATGGAACGAAAACATACATGTGGACGAGAACCGGCATCGTGTGAATGTGCTGTTCGGACAGTTGTTGGACAAGACTGTGGAACAGACGGCTGCCATAGGCCAGCAGGACTATCTGCTGAACCGTGAGCAGGCTCTCTCTTCTTCGGAGGCAGAATTGTATTTCAAGACTTCCTCGCCTGACGGGATTGCTCCCTTGCAGAAGCAGGCGGGCGAGTGGCTGACACGGGAATATCCGTTGGCGACAGTCTCCTTTTCTCCACCCGAAACCGTGTTCGAGAAGCTTTTCGTGACCGGGGAGGCCGATGTGGTGGCGGAACTTTATGCCCGCAATAAGGAGAAGGCGCCGGCGGCGGAAGAATTGCGCGGACTGGAACAACAGTTTGCGGAGCTTACGGGGACAGCGCCCGTAGGTATCGCTTTCGAGAACCAGCTTGACATAAGCATCCTGCAGGAAAGGCTGTTGCTCTATGACGTTTCGTATGACGAGCTTTACCGTACGCTGCGGACGGCATTCAAGGAGAACAGCGTAGCTATGCTCCATTCCTACCAGCAATACCTGCCTATCAGCATTGTGGGCGAGGAGCGGACAGTGAATGAGGTGCTGCAGCAGACATTGATACAGACCCGTCCGGACAGTAAGGGCGAAGTGGAGCATATTCCGCTTCGGGAGCTGGTAAAGGTGCGTCCGGCCGAGGATTTGAAAACGATTACGGCAGGACGCAACGGTGAATATATACCGTTCCGTTTCTATGAAGTGGACGATGCTCCGGAGTTGATGGAAAAGGTGAAGCGGGAGGCGGATGCCACGGGTGACTGGGATACGGCCTTCTCCGGCAGTTTCTTCTCCAACCGCCAGATGCTGGACGAGCTGGTGGTGATTCTTTTCATCTCTATCCTGCTGATGTATTTCATTCTTGCCGCCCAGTTCGAAAGCTTCGTGCAGCCGCTCATCGTGCTGCTGGAAATTCCGATAGATGTGGCGTTTGCCCTGCTGCTGTTGTGGATATGCGGGCATACCCTGAACCTGATGTCTGCCATCGGACTGATAGTGACGTGCGGTATCATCATCAACGACTCCATCCTGAAGCTGGATGCCATTAATGAATTACGGAGGGCTGGTATGCCGTTGCTCGAGGCCATCCACGAGGCGGGGCGCAGAAGGCTCCGGCCCATCATCATGACATCGCTCACCACCATTTTCGCTATGGTTCCGCTGCTGTTCTCGTTCGACATGGGCTCGGAGCTGCAGAAGCCGCTTTCCATAGCGATGATTGGGGCTATGTCTGTAGGAACACTGGTCAGTCTGTTCATCATCCCGTTGATATATTGGTTTATTTATAGAAAAGAAAGAGCATGAAGAAATTAAGTCTTATACTTTTGTTCAGTCTGGGAGCCCTTTCCGCTTTTGCCCAACAGCGGATAACGCTCGATTTGCAGCAGACCATTGCCCTGGCGAATGACAGTTCGCTGGAAGCCTTCCGCACCAAGAACATGTATCTGGCCGGTTATTGGGAATACCGCACCTATAAGGCAAACCGCCTTCCCAGCCTGACGCTGAACATGACTCCGGCACAGTACAACCGCGATATCACCAAGCGTTACGACTCCGGACAGGACCTTGACATCTATCGCAGCCAGCAATCCTTCTATGCATACGGCAATCTTGCCGTCAGACAGAATTTCGACTTGACGGGCGGTACGTTCTATCTGGATACGGAGCTGGGCTATATGCGGAGCTTCGGTGGAAACAAGTATACCCAGTTCACCAGTGTTCCGGTTCGTTTGGGCTACTCGCAGAGTCTGGTCGGTTACAATCCTTTCCGTTGGGAACGCAGGATTGAGCCGCTGAAGTACGAAAAGGTGAAGAAGGAGTATATTTACAATGCAGAGCGAGTATCCGAGCAGGCCACTACCTATTTCTTTGCGCTTGCCATGGCACAGGCGGAATATGACTTGGCCAAGGACAATGCCGTCTCCACCGATACCCTCTACCGCATCGGCATGCAGCGCTTGAAAATAGCCGCCATCAGCCGTGCCGACCTGCTGACGCTGAAACTCGACGTGGTGAACGCCCGCAATACTTTGCAGAATGCCGCCAGTGCCTTGAAGCGCGCCATGTTTTCGTTGGCATCTTTCCTGAATATGGAGAAGAACACGGATATCAGGGTGTCGCTTCCGGGACGTCCGAGGGCGCTGACCATACCGGTTGATGAGGCTTTGCTGGCCGCTCAAGCCAACAATCCGGAATTTCTGGGGCTTCGTCAGGAAGTGCTGGAAGCCGAGCAGACAGTAGACAAGACGAAGAAGGAGTCGCGCTTCAACGCCAGCATCAACGCCAGCGTCGGCTTCAACCAGGTGGCAGAGAAATTCGGTGAAGCATACAGGCATCCCATGCAGCAGGAGATGGTGTCGGTCAGTGTCTCCATTCCACTGGTGGACTGGGGCGTGAGGAAAGGCAAATACAACATGGCGAGGAACAATCTGAACGTGGTGAAGACTTCTGCCCGGCAGAGTGAAATCAGCATTGAGGAGGAGGTTATCATGACCGTCAGCGACTTCAACGTCCAGCAAGCCCTCGTCGCCAGTGCCGAAGAGGCCCTCGACCTTGCCATCCTGGCGTATAACGAAACCCGCCAGCGCTTCATTATCGGCAAGGCAGACATCAACAGCCTGACCCTCTCGCTGAACCGCCAGCAGGAAGCGCAACGCAATTACATCTCCGCCTTGCAGGACTACTGGCTGAATTATTACAAGATACGGAAACTGACGTTGCACGACTTTGCCAGCGGATTTTCGCTGTCGGAAAAATTTGATTATAATAACTGATGAAACGAGTTTCTTCCTTCACCGTCATAGTGGCGTTTGTCTGCCTTGCTTTGGTAGGGGTGGCGTTGATACCGCTGCTCCCCGTCAAGCTGAATCCGTCACGCAGCCTGCCCGGCTTCACGGTGGGTTTCAGCATGCCTGGCACTTCGTCGCGGGTGGTGGAGATGGAAGTGACCAGCAAGCTGGAATCCATGCTGGCGCGTATCCGCGGAGTGAAGCGGCTGAACTCCACCTCGGGCAACGGCTACGGCAACATTACTGTGGAGCTGGACAAGCATGCCGATGTCGAGGCAGTCCGCTTCGAAGCTTCCACCATCATCCGGCAGACGTGGCCCCAATTGCCCGAAGGTGTCAGCTATCCCACCATTCACATGAAAGTGCCCGACGAGAACGCCTCACGCCCTTTCATGTCCTTCACACTGAATGCCCCTTCCACTCCGATATTGATTCAGCAGTATGCCGAGGAGCATATCAAGCCGCGGCTGGCAAATATTCCGGGTATCTATAAGGTGGAACTCAGCGGTGCCACGCCCATGGAGTGGAGACTGGAATATGACAGTGAACAGTTGCGCTTGCTGGGTGTGACCCTATCGGACATCAGCGAGGCAGTACAGCGGCATTACCGGAAGGAATTTCTGGGTACGCACAATGTGGATACAGGTAACGGTAGCCGGGAATGGATACGCCTGACACTGGTGCCGGAGAGCAACTCCCTTGGTTTTAATCCTGCTGCCATCACCGTGACGGCTACCGACGGGAAACTGCTCCGCCTGGACGAACTGGTGTCGGCTGTCCGTATGGAGGAGGAGCCGCAAAGCTATTACCGCATCAATGGGCTGAATTCCGTCTATCTATCCATTACTGCGGAAGAAACTGCCAACCAGTTGCAACTGAACCGTGCCGTGATGGACGAGATGGAAGCTGTTCGGCAGGTACTTCCTGTGGGATATGAAGTGCATACCAGCTATGATGCGACCGAGTACATACGGGAGGAACTGGACAAGATTTACTTCCGTACCGGTTTGACGGTACTCATCCTGCTTGTATTCGTATGGCTCATTACTCGTAAGTTGAAATATCTTTTTCTGATAGTTACCAGCCTGGCTGTAAATATAGCGGTGGCACTTATCTTCTACTACCTCTTCGGACTTGAGATGCAGCTTTATTCGCTGGCGGGTATCACTGTCTCGCTGAATCTGGTGATAGACAGCACCATTGTCATGACCGACCACATTCTGCATCGGCGTAATCTCAAGGCCTTCCTGTCGGTGTTGGCGGCAACCCTCACTACGATGGGTGCGCTTGTTATCATTTTCTTCCTTGACGAGAAGATACGGCTCAACCTGCAGGACTTTGCAGCGGTAGTGATCATCAATCTGGCTGTTTCCTTGATGGTGGCATTGTTCTTTGTTCCGTCGATGATTGAGAAGATAGGACTGGTGAGGCGGATTACGGGGAAGAAAAGGCGTCTTGTCTTGCCGGGGCTGACGCAAACATTCAAAACAAGGTTGGGACGGATTTTCAGACGTTTCCCCGTTTATTTCTCCTGCTGCTACTCTGCTCTCATCCGTTTTCTGTGCCGTTGGCGCTGGGCTGTATGCCTGCTGTTGCTGTTGGGTTTCGGTCTGCCCGTTTTTCTGTTGCCCGACAAACTGGAAGGAGGGGGAAAATGGGAAGCTGCTTACAATAAGGTATTCGGTTCGGATACCTATAAGGAGTCGGTGAAACCCATTGTGGACAAGGCGCTGGGCGGCAGCTTGCGGCTTTTCATACAGAAGGTGTACGAAGGCAGTTACTTCACCCGTAATGAGGAGGTGGTGCTCTATGCCAACGCCAACCTTCCCAATGGCAGCACCCTCGAGCAGATGAACACTTTGATGAAACGTATGGAGACCTACCTCAGCCGGTTCAAGGAAATCAGGCAGTTTCATACTTCCATCTACAGCCCCCGGCGTGCCAGTATGCAGATTTATTTCAAGAAGGAAGCCCGGAACAGCGGTTTTCCCTATACACTGAAAGCCAATATGATAAGCAAGGCACTGGAACTGGGAGGCGGCAGCTGGGGCATCTACGGATTGCAGGACCAGGGGTTCAGTAATGACGTCCGCGAGAGTGCCGGCTCCTACCGCATCAGGATGTACGGCTACAACTACGACGAACTCTATGAGTGGGCGGAGAAGCTGAAGGCCAAGCTGCTGACGCACCGGCGTATCAAGGAAGTGCTCATCAATTCGGAGTTCTCCTGGTGGAAGGATGACTATCAGGAATTCTACTTCAACCTGAACAAGGAGCACATGGCGCAAGAGGGCATCGACGCGCAAGTGCTTTTCTCTGCGGTGCGCCCCATCTTCGGCAAGAATATGGAGATTGGTTCGGTAGCGACAGAGCAGGGGATGGAGAAAATCAAGCTTTCTTCCCGCCAGTCTGCCGAATATGATATCTGGGCGATGCAGTTCTTTCCCTATGGAGTAGGAAACGGCAAGCATTACAAGCTTTCCGAACTGACTACTGTGGAAAAGGGACAGATGCCGCAGGAGATTGCCAAAGAAAACCAGCAGTACCGCCTCTGCCTGCAATACGAATATATCGGCTCCAATGAGATGGGCAACAAGATACAGAAACGTGACCTGGAGGAGTTCAACAAACTGTTGCCGATGGGTTATACAGCCGAGTCGGACAGCAACAGTTGGTCATGGGGCGAGAAGGACAACCGCCAATACCTGCTTCTGCTGGTGGTGATAGCCATCATCTTCTTTACGACCAGCGTTCTGTTCAACTCCCTGAAGCAGCCGCTTGCCATCATCTTTGTGATTCCGGTTTCTTATATCGGGGTATTTCTTACTTTCTATTGGTTCCGGCTGAACTTCGACCAGGGCGGTTTTGCGTCGTTTGTCCTGCTGTGCGGCATCACGGTGAATGCCAGCATCTATGTCCTGAACGAGTACAACAGCATCCGACGTCGTTTCCCCCGTCTTTCCGCTCTTCGTGCCTACGTCAAGGCGTGGAATGCGAAGGTCGTTCCTATTTTCCTCACGGTAGTTTCTACCATTCTGGGATTTATCCCTTTCATGATAGGTGAGGACAAGGAGGCTTTCTGGTTTCCATTGGCGGCGGGTACCATTGGCGGACTGGTGATGTCCGTCATCGGTATCTTCTTTTTCCTGCCGGTTTTTGTGCTGAAACGGCGTGATGTGTGAGAATGTAATGTACATAATTGCTATTGAATGCTTTGGGGGGGGATGAATGTCGTTTAGCTTTGGTAAATAGGAATCGGTACTTTTGAATTTTAGAAAATGATAACCAACTCTTCTTGGGTAAATCAAGGTTCTTCGATTCACTATCTGTTTAAGCAGAAAACAGCTGTTTATAATCTGATAAAGTTTTTATAAACCATCGTCATCAGCTTAATGGTTACTTGACATGTTTTATAGACAGATCTGGTAATGGGACAAAATGCCGATATCATACTTTCTCTTTACTTTTTGCTATAATATTTGCATGTCTTTAGTTCTATTGTAAGCGACTGCTCAACTACATCTTGTGCATTCGATTTTTTAGTGAGATGCACTCCATTGTAAGTGCGTCTCAATTTTCATATGCCAACTTATCTCAGGGTTGTTTTTGAGAGTGGTAATCTCTTCTTTCCCTGTATTTTCCTGGAACTATCCCGGTTATTTTCTCCATGTTCAGCGGCTGTTCTTTCAGATCTTTGTCTGATTTGGGAGCCAGATAATAGGGAAGTTTGCTGATCACATCATTCAGCCACTCTCTGGGGTTGACACCACGTTCCTTACATGAGCCAAGCAAGGAGCAGATTATAGCCGTATTCTCAGCAGCTTCGTGATTTCCGCAGAACAGCATGTTCTTTCTTGATATGACCAGTGGCCTCAGGGCATTCTCACAGCGGTTGTTGTCTATAAAGATTCTTCCGTCATGGAGATACGGTTTCATTCTTGGCAGCAGGGAGTAGGCATAGGCTATGGCTTTCCCTATAAGACTTCGTTTTAGAACTTTAGGGTATGTGTTTTTAAGCCAAAGTTCAAAGCTGTCAAGTATCGGCTCGGATAGACGTTGACGTAATTCAGCACGTTTTTCATACGGGAGTTCCTGTTTATCCGCCATGTATTCCACATTATACATATCCTGGATAAATTTGAGTCCCTGCATGGCATATTCCGGATTTTCTTCCTTGCACAGCTCTATATGCCTGCGGATATGTGCGAGACAGCCACACAGGCACACGTCCTCTCTATCCTCAAAGGCGTCATAAATAGGATGGCCGTC
>OLPV01002571.1_pt1 | contig 11746 bp, 10 predicted proteins | sample 1671961 | NCBI WGS metagenome assembly OLPV01 (sample SAMEA3136630, study PRJEB25190) | human gut metagenome | biome: human gut; feature: human-associated habitat; material: faeces | place: Austria | collected 2013
ATAAAGTAAAAGTGAAACCGGAAGTCTGATGGATATAGCAGGCATACATATAGGAGGAACAGATGAAAGTTTTAATCGTAGGAAGCGGCGGACGTGAACATGCGATTGCATGGAAAATAGCACAGAGCAGTAAGGTGGATAAGATATATTGTGCACCTGGAAATGCAGGAATCAGCGGAATTGCAGAATGTGTAAACATCGGTGCGATGGAATTTGACAAACTGGTGGCATTTGCAAAGGAAAAGCAGATAGATTTAACTGTAATTGGCATGGATGATCCGTTGGTAGGCGGTATTGTGGATGCGTTCGAAGCAGAGGGATTACGTGTTTTCGGTCCGAGAAAGAATGCAGCGATTCTGGAGGGATCCAAGGCATTCTCCAAGGATTTGATGAAGAAATACCAGATTCCAACCGCAGCATATGAAACCTTTGAAACAGCAGAAGCTGCACTGGAATATCTGGAAACCGCAAAGTATCCAATCGTTTTAAAAGCGGATGGTCTGGCACTCGGAAAAGGTGTTCTGATCTGTAATACCAGAGATGAAGCAAAAGAAGGTGTAAAGACACTTATGCTTGACAAACAGTTTGGAACTGCGGGAGACAGAATTGTAGTAGAAGAATTTATGACGGGCAGGGAAGTTTCTGTATTATCCTATGTGGATGGAAAAACCATTAAGATTATGACTTCAGCCCAGGATCATAAGCGTGCCAAAGATGGTGATCAGGGATTGAATACCGGAGGAATGGGAACATTTTCCCCAAGTCCGTTCTACACGGAAGAAGTGGACAGATTCTGTAAGGAGCATATTTACCAGAAAACTGTGGATGCAATGGCAGCCGAAGGAAGAACATTCAAGGGAATCATTTTCTTCGGACTTATGCTGACAGAGGATGGACCAAAGGTTCTGGAATACAATGCCCGTTTTGGAGATCCTGAGACACAGGTTGTGCTTCCGAGAATGAAGACAGACCTGGTAGAGGTATTTGAGGCATGCATTGATGGAACACTGGATCAGATTGATCTGGAATTCGAAGATAATGCGGCGGTCTGCGTAGTCCTTGCATCGGATGGATATCCGGTAAAATATGAAAAAGGTTATGTGATATCCGGATTCGAAAATTTTAAGGACAAAGACGGCTATTATGTATTCCATGCCGGAACAAAGAAAACAGAAAAAGGAATCGTTACAAACGGTGGACGCGTGCTGGGAGTAACGGCCAAGGGAGCGGATCTGAAAAAGGCTCGTGCCAATGCCTATGATGCGGTAAACTGGATCAGTTTTGAGAACAAGTATTATCGACATGATATAGGAAAAGCCATTGATGAGGCTTAGAACAAAAGAAAGAGGTAAAAACATGAAGGAAATGAAGAAAATCATCGGCCGGGTGTTGCTGCTGGTGTGCTCTCTGATCTGCCTGCTGGCAGTCAGTATATCTGCAGAAGACTATGACAGTACATCCGGGGACAATTCCCTGTACAGCCTGGGACTAGAAAATGCAGTCTCCTGTGAGCCGGAATTCTATTATGCAACACTGGAATACAACGTTACAGTAGCAGGAGGAACGAAAGAGCTTCAGCTGGATCCTGTAAAATCAGCGGACAGCGCAGAGATTACTGATATCAGCGGAACGGAATTGTCTGATGATGGAACAGGTACCGTATCTATTTCGGTACAGGCAGCGAATGGAGCAACTGCTACTTATGTGCTGCATGTAACAAGTGATGGAAGTCAGAGTGAGACAGAGACTGAAGATGCAGCTGCAAAGGCAGAATCAGAAGCAAAAGCAGAATCTGAGAAGCTGGCAACAGAATCCGAAAAGGTTGCGCAGTCAGAAGCAGCAGCACAGCTGGAACAAAAAACACAGCAGCTGACTTCTCTCCAGAAAGAAAACGATGATTTCGCAGATCGTCTGGACAAGCTGATGAAGATTTTATATGGATTGATTGCATTTGCAGTAATCCTGTTATTCGTGATCATCAATCAGAGCCTGAGAAACAAGGATATGAAAGATGAGATCAAGTCCTTAAAAGGACAGGTAACAGAAAGCTATGAATATGCAAGAAAAGAACAGAACATGAGAAGTGACTACTATTATGCACCTGTTCAGAATACACCACAGCCGATGCAGGGACAGAATCCACAGATGAATGATATGTCCGGAACAGTACATGCAGCATTTGGCAATGCTTCCCAGAAGCTTCAGGCACAGCCAATGAATATGGCGGCAGCCACACAGGAAGCAGCACCTGCTCCATCTAAGAAAGAGTTAAAGAAGCAGGAGAAGGAAGCTAGGAAGGCTGCAAAGAAAGCAAAGGGCAGAGATACAAGACAAATGCAGCCAGAACCGATGATGCAGCAGGATCCAATGATGGCACCACAGCAGAATGTGCAGCCGCAGATGTCTCCGCAGCAACAGGTACCACAGCAGATGCAGCAGGTTCCGCCACAGCAGCCGACTATGGTACAGAGCAGTATTGAAGAACCAGATGTCAATGTAGATATGATTGATTTATAGAACAAAGGAAAAAGAATCTCGTTTTCATACGGGGTTCTTTTTTTCTTTTCTTGATTTGCACCCGTCATCTGTGCTATAATCCATATAACAGATGGTAATATAACCATATAAGATGAAAGAAATGGAAGTGAGCATATGGTAATGATAGAGATAGATTTTCAGAGCGATGAAGCCATTTATATTCAGCTCCGAAATCAGATTATTCTTGGAATTGCAACGTCATCGCTCCAGGAGGGGGAAGCACTTCCGTCCGTACGACAGCTTGCAGATGATATCGGGGTGAATATGCATACGGTGAATAAGGCATATTCCGTATTGCGTCAGGAGGGATTTCTGCGGCTTGACAGGAGAAAAGGGGCTGTGATAGCCTTGGATGTAGATAAGATGCAGGCGATAGAAGAATTGAGAAGCAGTCTTCGGGTCAGCCTGGCTAAGGCCTGCTGTAAGAATATTACAGAGGATGAGATCCACAGTATGGTGGATGAAATTTTAAAAGATATGAAGAATGGAAGGATGTAGAATATGCAATATACCGAACAGGTAAAGCGGGCATTGAAATATGCAAAACAGACCGCAAAACAATGCGGACAGAGCTATATCGGGTCTGAACATTTACTGATGGGGCTGATGCGGGAAGAGAACGGTATGGCTTCAGCAATTTTGAAGGAATGCAAAGTAGATGCACAGAAACTGATGGAATTGATTCAGGAACTGATCGTCCCTGAAGGAATGTTAGCAGAACGGGGAATCATGGATTATTCACCCCGTGCGACAGAAATTCTGGCACAGGGCGAGGAAGAAGCACAGTTCTTTGGACAGGAGAAGATGGGAACGGAACATTTGCTTCTGGCAATTCTGAAGGATGTAGATTGTGTGGCTACCAGACTGCTTCACACAATGGGAATACAGGTACAGAAGGTATTTATGGCAGTATTGGAATGTCTGGGGCTGGAAGAGAGCCGTTATAAAGAATATATGCGTACAGTAAAAAGCAACCAGGCGGCAGGTCAGCAGGGAGGAACCATGCTGGAACAGTTCAGCCGTAATCTGACACAGCAGGCAGCGGAAGGACGCCTGGATCCAGTAGTAGGACGTGAGGCAGAGATTGAACGGATTATCCAGATCCTGAGCAGAAGAACCAAGAACAATCCATGCCTGATTGGAGAACCAGGTGTGGGAAAGACAGCTATAGTGGAGGGACTGGCACAGCGTATTGTGGCAGATACCGTACCAGACAGTATCAGAGGAAAGAAGCTGTATACGCTGGATATGGCAGCAATGGTGGCCGGATCCAAGTATCGAGGCGAATTCGAAGAGCGAATCAAGAGGGTGATTCAGGAAGTTTCAGAGAGAAGTGATGTACTGTTGTTTATCGATGAGCTTCATACCATCATTGGCGCCGGTGGTGCAGAAGGCGCCATGGATGCATCCAATATTCTGAAGCCGGCACTTTCCCGTGGTGAGATTCAGCTGATTGGGGCGACTACGATCGGTGAATATCGCAAGTATATCGAAAAAGATCCTGCGCTGGAACGACGTTTCCAGTCTGTTGTAGTGGAAGAACCAAAGCCAGAGGAGACGGTAGAGATCCTGAAGGGTCTGCGAAAGGCTTATGAGAACCATCATAAGGTGACAATTACGGATGAAGCGATAGAAGCAGCAGTGACCTATGCCACACGCTATATCAATGATCGTTTTCTGCCAGACAAGGCGATTGATCTGATCGATGAAGCGGCATCCAGAAGGCAGCTGAAGCGTGCAGAAACGGCGGATGGACTTGGTGTACTTCAGGAAAAAATGGAGGAACTGTCTGAAAAGAAGGAAAATGCCATTATTTTAGGTGAATGGGAAGAAGCTTCCAGATACAATCAGGAACAAAACAAGCTGATGAAAAAGCTGGAGGAGACAAAAAGACGCCATGATCAGAAGGCTGAGAAGAAACGGCCTGAGATTGGCGAGAATGAGATCGCAGAGATCGTATCTATGTGGACAAAGATTCCGGTGCAGAAGCTGGAAGAAAAGGAATCCCATCGGCTGCTGAAGCTGGAACATACTCTGCACCAGAGAGTGATTGGACAGGATGAGGCAGTGACAGCAGTGGCGAAGGCAATCAAGCGAGGCCGTGTGGGTCTGAAGGATCCGAAACGTCCGATTGGTTCGTTCCTGTTCCTTGGACCGACCGGTGTGGGAAAGACGGAACTGTCCAAGGTACTGGCGGACGTGGTGTTTGGCAGTGAACAGGCCATGATCCGTGTGGACATGTCCGAATATATGGAGAAACACAGCGTATCCAAGCTGGTGGGATCACCTCCAGGATATGTGGGATATGAAGAAGGAGGACAACTCAGTGAGAAGGTCAGAAGGAATCCGTATTCTGTGATTTTGTTTGATGAGATAGAAAAGGCTCATCCTGATGTATTTAATATTTTACTTCAGGTACTGGATGATGGTCATATCACGGATGCCCAGGGAAGAAAGGTGGATTTTAAGAATACCATTCTGATTATGACATCGAATGCTGGTGCGGCAGCAATTCAGGAACCGAAGAAGCTGGGATTCCTGGCAGGAGAGGATGAGAAGCAGAATTATCAGAGAATGAAAGGAAATGTGATGGAAGAGGTGAAGCGAGTCTTCAAACCAGAATTCCTGAACCGAATTGATGAGATCATCGTCTTCCATTCCCTGAACAAGGAAGAGATTGCGAAGATTGTGGCACTGCTGCTGAAGGAATTTGAAAAGCGCTGCAAAGATCAGATGGATATTGAGCTTCATGTGCGTGACTCTGTGAAGAAGCACATTGCAGAGACCGGATACGATGCCAAATATGGCGCAAGACCGTTAAAGAGAGCCATTCAGACACAGCTGGAGGATGCTCTGGCAGAAGAGATTCTGGAAGGAAGAATCAAACGGGGCGATAAGGTCGCTGTGGGGTATGTCAACGATAAAATGAGATTTACGGTAAAATAAAAGTAGGAAAAAGAGGTATCTGTTCAAAATCCCATGGTAAATGCGGAGAATGGACAGATACAACTGGTTGGGGAAAAGTATATGGCGAAAGCAAAATCAACCGCTTTTTTCTGTCAGAACTGCGGTTATGAATCTGCAAAATGGCAGGGACAGTGCCCGGCATGCCATGAATGGAATACATTTACAGAAGAACCTGTTGTGAAAGTAGCCGGTTCCGCAGCAGTAAAAAAAGCTGCAGCGGAGATCAAACCGGTACGGCTTTCTGAGGTTCATACAGATGAAAAGCAAAGAATCTCTTCCGGAATGGAAGAACTGGACCGGGTGCTTGGCGGCGGCATCGTGGCAGGATCCCTGATGCTGGTAGGAGGTGATCCTGGTATTGGAAAATCTACTCTTCTGCTTCAGGTATGCCACAATCTGACAAGAGACGGGCATAAGGTCTTATATGTGTCGGGGGAGGAGTCAGCACAGCAGATTAAGCTGCGGGCACAGCGAATCGGAGATTTTAAGGATGACCTGATGCTGTTTTGTGAGACGAATCTGGAACTGGTGCGTTCTGTTATTGAAAAAACAAAGCCAGAGATTGTGGTGATTGACTCGATCCAGACCATGTATCATGAAACAGTATCCGCGGCACCGGGCAGTGTATCTCAGGTCAGAGAAGCAACCAATGTGCTGATGCAGATTGCCAAAGGTATGGGAATCTCGATTTTTCTTGTGGGGCATGTAACCAAGGAAGGCGTAGTGGCAGGACCGAGAGTACTGGAGCATATGGTAGATACCGTTCTATATTTCGAAGGAGACCGCTATGCGTCCTATCGGATATTGAGAGGTGTGAAGAACCGTTTTGGTTCCACCAACGAAATAGGTGTCTTTGAGATGCGTCAGAGCGGACTGCGGGAAGTGAGCAATCCGTCGGAATATATGCTGGAAGGTAAGCCGGAGAATGCATCAGGTTCCATTGTGGCCTGCTCCATGGAAGGAAGCAGACCTATCCTGATCGAGATTCAGGCATTGGTGTGCCACACGAACCTGCCTATGCCAAGAAGAACCACAGCGGGAACAGACTTTAACCGTGTGAATCTGCTATTGGCAGTGTTGGAAAAACGTGCCGGGATGCAGATGTCTTCCTGCGATGTATATGTGAATATTGCAGGTGGTATCCGCATGACCGAACCGGCTATTGACCTGGGGCTGATTCTGGCACTGGTATCCAGCTATAAGGATGTGGCCATAGATGAGAAGACCATTGCCTTCGGAGAAGTAGGACTGAGCGGAGAGATCCGGTCTGTCAATATGGCACAGCAGCGTGTCCAGGAAGCAAAGAAGCTTGGATTTGAGACGGTGCTGATGCCCAGGGTATCCATGAAGGCATTACAGAAGGTAGATGGAATCCACATCGTCGGACTGGAAACGGTACGAGATGCGGTGCAGTACCTGCTGGGAAGAAGATAGAACAGAAAACAGAGGAATGTTACATGTCTCAGACAGCCTGAGATATCTTAGGAAAACATATTTTTAAGGGACTCTATCAGTTCAAGGTCTGTAGAAGTTATTTTCAAATTCGACTCAATGTTTTTCCCGTCTGGGGTAGTAATGGTAAAAGAAAGTACACTGCCTTCCTTCAAAGCAGGCTGGGCTGCACGTAAAAAAGCAGGGAACTTCGGATGTTGATTTGTAAAACGCTGCCACAGACCTTTAAGTTGAAGCAGAGACTGAAGATTCATAGCCATGGTAGATTCTCCTTTATTATAGATGTATGGTGTCTGTTCAGTATCTTTACAGATACGATTTATGTGAATAGATCGTATCACTTTTTGAGAAAAACGTCAAATAATTTAAAAAAGATGTTGACAGAAATTGAGAATCATGGTATAAATATTTGGTGAGCAACACACAGGGGATTGGTCAAATGGTATGACAGAAGTCTCCAAAACTTTTAGCGGGAGTTCGATTCTCTCATCCCCTGCTCCGATAAGTCGAAAAACCTTGTAAATACAAGGGCTTTCGGCTTTTTTGTTTTGTAGTGATTTTAAAATGCAATAATTTTATTCTCTTTTCATAGAAAAGAAAGGGTGACTATGGTATAGTTGCATATGGACCGTTTACTCTGACAGACATGCTGGAAGTACCGGATAAGTTAAAGATTCTGGTATCAGATTATAAAATGAATTTGTTACAGATAAGAGATAGTGGAAGTCTCAGCTTTCATGATTCAGATGTAGATACGGTATTTGATGTAAGCCGTTCGATTTATGAGCGGAATTATGATAAGATCAATACTGTATATAGGAACAGGTCTATATCATCTGAACTTGGAGTTGTGATCGGTGCCATAACAGAATCACAGGAATTAATTGACCATGCTTTAGCATCAGAAGGAAAAGGAGGGCAGGTTAATATGTGTAGTGCTTTAGAAGAATTAAAACAGGAAGGGATGCAGGAAGGAATCCAGCAAGGAATGCAGCAGGGGATGCAACAGGGAATCGTGGCAAATATACGAACCTGCAAGAATTTTAAAATCAGTAAAGAAGCAGCAGTAAAAAATATTATGAGGGAATTTGCATTATCAGAAGAAGAAGCAAACGAATATATGGAAAAATATTGGTAAAATAAAGTATTTGTAAAAAAATTGGGTGAAGTCAATACGATTTCGCCTTTTTCATTAATATGGATAATTTGTAGTTATTCAGAACCAATTGACATTGGTACTGAACAGTTACGATAATTTAAAAAAAAGAACGGAGCGAATACAGTGGAATCTAATTACGAAAAACAGGTGTATACAGGAAGAGAATATTTTTTGAAATATGATCAGAATATGCTGACAGAAAAATATGGTTTGGAGTATGATAAAGAATATCTGTATCTGAACTATATTGGAACAAAATATCGGATCAGGCGGGCAGATGGGGCAATTGAATATGAAGATCAGCGGGAATGGAGACTGTGCAAAGAGTATACGATTGTCATGACGATTTACGACCTCCTCTGCTATTCTGGTGAGAAATCATTGCCACCGTTTACCGGGCAGTGGCAGCCGGTGGCAGGATTTACGGCAGCCGGAAGCAGCCCTTCCGCAGAAGTATTTGCCCATAAATATGAAAAAGTTTTCTCTGGAAGAGTGGAAGAGATCAGACAGGCCTGCCTTAGCCTGGGGGGAATCCAGAAGCCGAGACTGGCCGGAGCAGATCTGACTTTTGAGATGCCGGTGGTGTCATATTTTTCAGTATTGTTCCAGTACTGGGATGTGGATGAGGAATTCCCGGCCAAGATATTGATTTTGTGGGATAAAGTGTCCATGTCTTATCTGCATTTTGAGACTACCTATTATCTTCAGGGGGATTTACTGGAGACAATTGCCCGGCAGATGGGGTTACAGCCGCTTAGTTGATCCGTGTCATAGTATGCAGATACATATGCAGCATATGATAGAGTTCTTCCGGTGTCTCACGTTTGTTATGGTGAATCCACACAGAGATAATGCCAACCACCAGAGAACTGAACAGACTGCAGGCATAATCTTCTGTGACGGAAAGAAAATTATCATTTCCCAGTTCATTCCGGATATAAACCGGAATATATTTGTTATGTACATTTTGCATTGGCTGGATCAGGTTATTCTTGATTAATACTTCCAGAACGGCAGAATTGTAGTACAGCTCATTCAGGATGAATAGAGTAAATGATGGCCGCTTGTCTTCCGGAAGCAGATGATATCCATTGTAGATATCCTTGATGCGCTGCTCATAGAGATATTCCAGAACATCCTGGGTGCGGTCGAAGAGACGGTAAAAAGTGGAACGTCCTACGGTGGATTCTTTCTGCAGATCTACAATAGTGATTTCAGAAAAAGGCTTCTCATCAAGACAGTGCAACATGGCATTGCAAATCAGCTTTGCGGAAGTCTGAGAACGCTTATCAGGTTTAATATGGTACATTTTTAGCTCCTTTGTTTTGTATTTCAAAAACTATTGTAACACAAATTCTTTGGTGATATAATCCTTAATAATGAAATATGATACATATGTATTATAAAAAGAATGGAATGGAAGGTAATGGATTATGAATACTGCATTAGATAAAGCATCACATGCCATTCAGAGAAAGGCGGTCGGAGCAATTGTTGATGTTATGTTGAACAAATTTGATAAGGATCGGGAGAAGGCTTATAAAGAGATCCTGGATATTATCAAACAGTTCTGGGGTAATAACTTTACAGACGAAGCATATGAGAAAGTATTAAATGCAATGAGAGATCCGGAGAACAAATGGATGCGTTATATCAACAGGATTCTGGATGAGACAGATAAACATGTCGCAAAAGTGACATTGATGAATCTGGGATTTGAGGCATTTATTCGCGGAACAAAGACTATTCGTAAGAATCGTGAGATTTACAACTGTAATATTCCATGGCTGATTTTGTTTGATCCAACCAGCGCATGCAATATGCACTGTCAGGGATGCTGGTCAGGTACCTATGGACATAAATACAGTCTGAGCTTTGAAGATATGGATAAGATCGTGACAGAAGGAAAAGAACTGGGTACGTATCTGTATATGCTGACCGGTGGGGAACCGACCGTTCGTATGAAGGATATTTTCCGTCTGGCAGAAAAGCATCACGATGCATATTTTGCTCTGTATACCAATTCCACACTGATCAATGAGGAGATGTGTCAGGAAGTAGTCAGACTGGGAAATATCACATTTATGTTATCCATTGAGGGAACACCGGAGACTAATGATGCAAGAAGAGGAGAAGGGCACTATGCAGCAGTTATGAATGCTATGGATCTGCTGAAAAAGTACGGTATTGTATTTGGCACCTCTATTTGCTACACCAGAAATAATATCGAAGCAGTTACCAGTGATGAGTTTTTCAAGATGATTTCTGAAAAAGGAGCCCGCTTTGGATTTTATTTCCATTATATGCCAGTCGGTAACAATGCTGTTCCGGAACTGATGCCGACTGTAGAACAGAGAAAATATATGATTGACCGGATTCGTTATGTACGGTCTATGGAATCTGACATTGAGTTTTACCCGATGGATTTCCAAAATGACGGAGAATATGTGGGAGGATGTATTGCAGGTGGAAGAAACTACTTCCATATCAACTCTGCCGGAGATGCAGAGCCGTGTGTATTCATTCATTTCTCCAATGCGAATATTCATGAGTCATCTATTCTGGAGATTTTACAGAGTCCGTTATTTATGGCATACCATAAGGGACAGCCATTTAACCGCAATCATTTAAGACCGTGCCCGATGCTGGAGAATCCAGAGCTGCTGCAGAAGATGGTACATGAGACCGGAGCACATGGAACAAATCTGGAGTCACCAGAGAGCGTAGAGCATCTGTGTGAAAAATGTAAGGCATATGCAGATACCTGGAAACCGGAAGCAGAAGCAGTATGGGCCAGTGAGACACATAAAGTTCCAAAATATGAGAACTATGTACCGGAAAACAGAACCGTAAAATAATAAAAACAGAAAGAGAATCCTGTAGTGGGGTTCTTTTTCTATGTGCATTTTTATTTGTAATTGTGATAAGAATATGATATCATTTTTTTGAATGTGTTTAAATGATATAAAACGGGAAAGAAGCAGTAAAAGGTAAATGATGAAAAAGAAAATAATACAAGCCGTCTGCCTGGCGGCTGTGACCATGTCTGCAACCTATATGGGAAGCGGAACTACCGTTATGGCAGCGCAGACAGCAAAAGCAGCAGAAAGTGAGACGACAACAGAAAGCAAAAAAACAACAGAAACGAAAGCATTTCCGGAGACAGAAATGACAGAGGAAGCAGAGCAGCCGGTCACGTTAGCGGATGAGGTGCTTCAGGAAAACCTGACGGAAGAACCGATAGAAGAAGAGACAGAGGAAGTGATCAGTGACAAGGATCTGACCATGGAGCCTGAGACGGAAGCAGAAGAAGAGATTGTATTTGAACCTGAGTATCACCCTGAGCAGGATCCAAGTCCGGTGGTGAATGGCATACAGAAGTCACTGGAGAATCAGGACAGAAGCCAGATACATACCATTGATATTCCGGATACAGACTGGATCGCAATCAATGGGGAGAAAGCAACCTGCACTTCCTATGCAAAGATCCGTTATGAATATGATCCGGAAGTACAGGTGGGAACCATCCGTTATATCTCCCAGCTGGCAGGCAGCGGCCTGTTCGACTGGAGTTACTGGGGCGGATGGGGCAATCAGGCCGGGATCGAATGCGGTACGGCCAGTATTTCC
>OLPV01002578.1_pt1 | contig 11726 bp, 9 predicted proteins | sample 1671961 | NCBI WGS metagenome assembly OLPV01 (sample SAMEA3136630, study PRJEB25190) | human gut metagenome | biome: human gut; feature: human-associated habitat; material: faeces | place: Austria | collected 2013
GGAACTCAATGTTATATTCCTTTTCCGGGTCGGTTGCCGTACCGCAGCATAAAAATGCAGTGGAAATGAAAAATGATCCGCATTTCTGGCATTTGAAGCAATCCGGCCGGATGCGCAGGGTGGTTTCGCGGCCGGTATGTCCAAACAGGTTCAGCATTTTTTGTACCTGTTCGGGATCTTTTACGCTGAACTCATAAATCAGGCCGGTGCCGCGCTCCTTGGAAATTACGGTACCGGTAATGCCGCAGCGGGCATACAGCTTTTGTGCCAGCTGGGCAATGCCCTCGTTTTCGGTCTGCAAAACCACGCCGCGGTCATCAAAATACTTGCCAAAGCAGGCAACCGCGTAAGCTGCTGCGGTAACACAGCAGCTACGCACGATTTTGCGGTGCAGTATCTCGTTTTTAACGTCTTGGGAAAAACTCACGTTTGGTGTTCACACTCTCTTTATCGGGAGATTTGGGATGTATCAGGCCGTGCGGCGGGCATCGCGGTGCTGCACGCTGGGCTGGTAACCAAGCTTTGTACAGTACTCCCCGATCTTGCGGGCAAAAGTGATAGAACGGTGCTTGCCGCCGGTGCAGCCAATGGCGATCATCAGCTGGCTTTTGCCCTCCTTAACATACAGCGGCAGCGCATATTCCAGAAAGCTCTCTATCCGGCGCAGCAGCTCCTGCGATTCAGGGAACTTCATCACATAGTCCACCACTTCCTGGTCCAGGCCAGTCTTTTCTTTCAGCTCTGGCACATAGAACGGGTTGGGCAGGCAGCGCACATCAAACACGATGTCCGCTTCCTGCGGAAGACCGTATTTGAAACCAAAGGAAACCACGTTGATAGACATGGCACACTGACCTTTTTGCAAAAACAGGCTGGAAACACGTTCCCGGTTTTGTGCGGTAGAAAGCAAAGAGGTATCGATCACATATTTTGCACGTTCCCGCAGGGGCTGCAATATCTGCCGTTCTTTGGTGATTGCCTCACTGACCGGGATTCCCTCGCTGATGGTCATGGGATGCACACGGCGGGTCTCTTTATAGCGGCGGCGGATGGCGGCATCGCTGGCATCCAGGAACAGGATGTCATAAGGCATTTTCTTTTCGTCCAGCGCTTCCAGTGCCTCATTGGTTTCCTGAACAGAATGCAGGCCGCGGATGTCCATCACGACCGCAACGCGGCTGAGCTGGTTTTCGCCTTGCTGGGCAAAGTCCAGGATACGGGGCAAAAGGCCCGCCGGGATATTATCAATGCAGAAAAATCCGATATCTTCCAGCGCGTTGACCGCCATGGACTTGCCTGCGCCGGAAAGGCCGGTTACGATCAAAAAGTTCATCCTGTTGTTCCTCTCTCATTCAGCGGGGCGGAATACCGTTCCTTGCCTGGCAGGCATCAAGATGCGGCATGGTTATTCCACCACGCGGATCTCGCGTTCCAGGGTGCAGCCGGTTTTTTCCAGCACGATCTGCCGCACCTGCTCCGTCAGGCTGACAACATCCGCGCAGGTGGCATTACCCAGGTTGACCACAAAGCCGCAGTGCTTTTCACTGATGGCTGCCCCGCCCACGCGGAAACCGCGCAGGCCGCAGTCCTCGATTAGCTTGCCGGCAAACTGGCCCACAGGGCGCTTGAAGGTACTGCCGGCGGACGGGTATTCCAGCGGCTGCTTTTCTTTGCGGCGGCGCATATATTCCTGCATGGCGGTATGGATCTCCTGTGCATCACCGGGGTGCAGGGTAAATTCCGCTTCCAGGATGCACCAGGAGCACCGCTCAAAAATGCTGGTGCGATAACCCAGCTGCAGTTCCTGCACAGGCAGGGTTTGCAGATGCAGGTTTTCGTCCAAGAACGTAACGGCTGTCAGCACGTCCTTTATTTCTCCGCCGTAAGCGCCCGCGTTCATATACACAGCCCCGCCCACCGTGCCGGGAATGCCGAAGGCAAATTCCAGCCCGGCCAGGCTTTCCTTCTGGGCGGTATTGCAAAGAGCGGAAAGCATCATGCCAGCCGGGGCCAGCACCTTGGTGCTGCCATCCGGCTGGGCCTGCATGGAAAAGCGGGAGTTGAGCCCCGTCAGGCAGATAACCGCCCCGCCGAACCCTGCATCCGAAAACAGCGTGTTGGAACCGTTGCCCAGCAGATAGGTGCGGACTTGATATTGGCGGCACAGTTCCAGAATACGGGTCAGCTGCGTTACCGTGGCGGGCACACAAAAAAAGTCTGCATTGCCGCCAATGCGGAACGTTGTATGCCGCCCCAGGGATTCATCAAGGCTGACAGGCAGGTTTTCTGCCTGCAAAGCTGCAAGAAATTGCTCGTTCATAAGCAAACCTCACAAACGGTTCAGATAGAATTTGCCAGGGCTGCCGCGCCGATCACGCCGGCATCGTTGGTCAGCACACAGGCACGAATAGCGGGCATTTTGCCGGTGGTAATGTTTTTGGTTTCTTTCTCCACATACTTGCGGATGGGTGCCAGCAGGGTTTCTCCCTGATTGGAAACACCGCCGCCAATGCAGATGGCTTCCGGCTCAAAGGTATTCACCACGTTGGAAATGCCGCAGGCAACATATTCGATCCAATTATCCACAACAGCCTTGGCGGTTGCATCGCCGGCTTCCATCGCGTCAAAGGGGATCTTGGCGTTCACATGGTCAATATCCCCCGCCAGTTTCCACATCATGCTCTCGGGGTGCCGGGTCATCGCTTCGCGGGCATCCTCCGACAGAGCGCGGGAGGAAGCATAGCGTTCCCAGCAGCCATAACGGCCGCAGTTGCACTTGCGTCCACCCTTTACAATCACGGTATGGCCCATCTCGCCAGCAGCAAAGTTGAATCCGCGCAGAATCTTGCCGCCCAGGATAATGCCGCTGCCAATGCCGGTACCCAGCGTGATAACAACGGCATCCTTGAAGCCCTTTGCGCCGCCTGCGATGTATTCGCCAAATGCTGCTGCGTTGGCATCGTTTTCCACATAGACCTTGCAGCCGAGCAGAGCTTCCAGGTCAGGCCCCAGGTTCCAGTCATAGTAGCCGAAGTTGGTGTTATAGCCCACAAAGCCGGTGGTAAAATTCACACTGCCCGGGGTACCAATGCCCACATAGCTGACATCTGCAAAATCAATCTTGCAGTCTTTGGCAACAGCACGGCACAAATCTGCCAGTGCCTGCTCCAGGTCCTGCGCCGGACGCGGCAGGCGGGTCGGGCGGGTAATTTTGCCCACAATGTTGTAAGCTTCGTCAACAAGGCCTGCCGTCATGGTAGTGCCGCCAAGATCGATACCAATGGTGTATTTCATAAGATTTCTCCTCCTATATATTCTGCACAGATGCGGCCGTGCAGTTTTAGCTCATTTACAAGGTTCTGCCGTGTGGCGTTTACCACAAGTTCCTGCGGGAACTGCATTTCTTCCAGCATCGCCAGCAGCGGGGGCATGTTGCCTTGCAGCTGGGTGGTGCTGTGGGCGTCGGTATCCAGCGCAATATGGCAGCCGTTTTTCAGGCAGGCGGCCAGCAGCAGCTTCATGTTGGGGATACCATCCCGCCGCACATTGACGGAATTGCCGTTGAGCTCCACAACCTTATGGTTTTTGGCGAACGCTTTGGTTACAAGGTCATAGTCATAGCGGTAATTCTGCTGCTCGGAATGGCCGATGCAATCCACATAAGGGTTTTCGGCCACAGCCAGCCACAGGCGGGTGGCTTCTTTTTCGGTCAGCAGACCGGGGATGCAGGGGCTGTGGATGGATGCCACAACCCAATCCAGCGCCCGCAAACGGCTTTGGGCAAAATCCAGCCCGCCGTTTGTGTCCATCACATTGGCCTCCGCGCCGTACATCATCGCAACGCCGTGCAGTACCAGCGGCAAAGCCGTCTGGTTGGCAAAATGCCACATGTGCGGGGCATCCGGCATAGCCGGGCCGTGGTCGGTAATGGCCAGCGCCGCATAGCCGAGGGCGGCGGCTTTGGCAGCCATTTCATCTAAGGTATTAAATGCATGGGTAGCGCTTAAAGTATGGGTGTGAAGATCCGCAATGATCTGCATATAGATGGTACTTCCGTTTCTAGTGATAAAATGATAATTTACAGCCAGGCTCAGAACCCGCTTACATCGTTCTGCAAGCCAAGGCGGTTGAGCAGTTCCTGCGCCGCGTTATAGCCCATCTCTTTCTGGCGATTGTTGATGGCTGCAGTTTCCAGGATAACGGCCAGATTACGGCCGGGCATAACGGGGATCAGCATACTGGGCACCTTAACGCCAAGGATATCATAGGTATTGCTTTCCAGGCCGGTGCGGTCATAATTCTTGGTGCGGTCCCAGGCTTCCAGCTCAATGACCATTTCCACCTCAACGCTGTTTTTGACCGCGCCGATACCAAACAGGCGCGCCACGTTGATGATGCCGATGCCACGCAGCTCAATAAAGTGGCGGATGTTCTCCGGTGCCATGCCCATGATCTTGCTGCTGGAAACCTTGCGCAGCTCCACAGCATCGTCCGCAATCAGGCGGTGGCCGCGCTTGACCAGCTCAATGGCCGTCTCGCTTTTGCCAACGCCGCTGTCGCCAAGGATCAGGATGCCTTCGCCGTATACTTCCACCAACACGCCGTGGCGGGTGATGCGGGGGGCGAGCTCGGTGCTCAGCGCCTGGATCAGGGAGCTCATCAGCGGGGAGGTCATTTCGGCCGACTGCAGCAGTGGCACGCCGTACTTTTGGGCAAACTCCATCATTTCCGGCAACGGCTCAAACCCGCGGGTCAGGATGACTGCCGGCGGCTGGAAAGAGAAAAGCTTTTCGAGATGGGTACGGCGGATCTCCGGGTCCAGCTCATTCAGGTAGGAAAGCTCAGTCAGGCCGATGATCTGGATCCGGGTGCGGTCAAAGTACTGATAGTAACCGGCCAGCATGATGCCGGGGCGGTAAACCTCGGCGGTATAGACCTTGAACTGGTCAAGATCCTTGGGGGTGTAGGCAACGGTCAGATGGGATTCGCGCGCAAGCTTGTCAAGGCTGACGAAAAACTGCTCCACGGAAAATGCGCCCCTTTCCAATTTTAGTTATGGTATATCGTTTTAGGTTTGCGATCAAATGGTTTTGTTAGTATTATAACGTACAGGATTTTTTTTGTACAGTCATAGCCGAAATAATTTTGATTCTTTCCTCGTTCCGGAGGTGAAACAGCAGGGCTTTCCCTGCCGGTTCTGCCGCACAGGTGTCCGCGGCGCTGCGATATTTCGATCATAATTCACCACAGAAAAAATGCCCGCAGCAAAGCAGGCATTTTCATCTTAATGCAAATTATGGGGCACGTTATTCCGGTTTAGCAGCCAGCTTTACCGCACTGCTGCGCACCCAGGCATCCAGCCGGAAGAGCGCTGCCGACGCCGCGGCAACGGCCAAAAGGTAAACGCCAAACAAGAGTGCGGTATCCCGCCGGGTCATGGCGGCCAGGTCAAAGTTATCCACCAGGCGCAGAATGATGACATGGTGGGTCAGAAAGACCGCATAAGAATACTTGCTGAGGAGCGCACACGCATTTTGCAGCGGCACCCAGCGGATGCAGCCCCCCAGTGCAGCCAGCAGAATGAACGCCGCGGCACTGAACAGCGCACAGGCCACCTTGCCATCCGCCGCAGCGGGGGTAAACAGCAGCACCGCACACCCGGCCAGCACGCCAAGGCGCGCCGGGCGCTTCCAGTGTACAAACGCCATGCCGAGCAGGAATTCCGGGATATGGATTGCTACCAGGCGGGCATCCCACCCCATGTAATGCACCGGCAGGCTGGCCGCCAGCACCACGACCCAGGTCAGCAGCGGCTGTTTGCGCAGCCCCCAGCGCAGCAGTGGGAACAGCAAATACAAAAACAGGATACTGCCCAGGAACCACTCGCCCACGCAGGCAAAATCCATCGTGACCCAGCCCGCGGCCTGAGCAAAATTATCCAGCCCCAGGACCGTCAGCAGCAGGCTGGGCGTTTTGGCTGCGGCATAATACCCCGGCTTTGTGACAAAACGGATGGGAAAAAATATACACCACGCCAGCCAGAACATAGGGTATACCGCCTTGGCGCGCTTTTGGTAAAAGCGCGCCAGATCAAGCGGATTTTTGCCCTGGCCGGGGCTGGTATACTGCAGCGCCGCGCCGGAAACCATAAAGAACAGCGAGGAGCCAAAGTCCCCCAAATAGATGTTAAAGGGCAGCACACTGCCGAACAGTTTGGACGGCAGTGTAAAATACCCGGTAACGGCAGCATTGAAATGAATGACCAGAATGCACACCAGCGCCACAGCGCGGATGAGATCCAGATAAAACAGTCGCTGTTTTTTCACCGGGCACTCTCCTTTCGTTTGCGCAGGGCATTTTTGACGGTGCGGCCCATCAGGCGGAATACTGGGCCAACGCCGCGCTGGGCAGCAAGGGCGGCATCCAGCACATCGGCGCGGGCCGCACACTGGGCGGCGGTTTCAAATGTAGCGCTGGCATAGCCGTTATACTGGGCCAGCAGCGGCACCAGCCAGAAATCCGACTCCGTTTGCAGCGGCGGCAGCCCCTGCGGGAATGCCGCCCCCCGCACCAACAGACAGCCGCCATTGGGCAGCGGCGGCGGGGTTTCATCCAGAGGGAGCGGGCAATCCAGCGCAGACAGTTTTGCCTGTACGGCAGGTTTCTGCTGCTGCCAGCGCCGGGCTTTTTCGGCGGCGCAGCCCGCATACAGCGGCAGAGCCGGGCCAAGCACACCTACCAGCGGGTGGGCATCAAACAGTTCTGCCGCCTGGGCCAGCTGCAGGCTGGTTGGCATAGACCGGGCATAATAATAGTCCTCCACCCCGGCAGCACGCGGCAGCATCAGGCAGTAGACGGCATCCGGCTGCAGGGCGCAGCCTTTTGCCAAAGTGTTGGCATCCAGCAAAATGGGCGCACACTCCCCCGCCGTTTGCGGCAGGATATAATGCCAGTGCAGGTTTTGCGCCATGGCAGCCAGCGGCTGCACCGGCAGAAGTGCGCGCAGCAGGTCATCCACCGGGTAATCAGTCTCGGATTTCAGATAGTCATACAGTTCTGCGGCGGCTTGGCCGTCTGTGCGGCGCAATTCATCCGCATAGGGGGTAAAAAAGCTGCGGCGCTTGAAAAACGGGCACCCGCGGTCCGCCAGCAGCTTGGGGCAGGCCATAATGGGGTTGACGAAAAGGCTTGCCAGGTCTTTTGTATCCACAAAGGTATCCCACCGGTAACTAAGGGCAGCAAAGCGGGCGGTAAACTGCGTTTCGTGCAGGCGGACGGAATCTTCATAGCTGGCGGGCAGGGCGGCCGCCTGCCAGTAAGCAAAAAAGTCTGCCATCATGCGGGAACGCACCACAACAAAGTGGGATTGAATATGCTCCGGCACCATGGCTTTTGCCCCGCCAAAGCGGTGGCTGCGCATAGCATAGTGGCGGGTCAGGCCCCAGAAATCCAGCTCCGGGCGCCCATCCATCGCAGCAAACATGGCAGCTACATCCCCCACCGGCCCGGCAAGGGTATAGTTCATCAGCACCACTTCATCGTATTGCAGCAGCATATCCAGGCCGGTCTGCAAAACAGCGTCCCGGTAGGCCCCCACATCAAAGCCTGTGTTTTCACGCTCCAGCACAGTGTGGCAGCAGTCTTGCGCCCACTGGCGGGATTCCGGCTGCAAGGGGCCGTTATTGACAAAGAACACCTGCCCCACTGCGGCCATTTGCTGTACAGCAAAGCGGCAGGCTGCATCAGCCTGCCCGTTGGGGTGATAATTGAAATAGATAATCAGCCGTTTTTTCATAGCGGTTGGCTTAATCCTCATAGTTCACGTCATGGGGGCCCAACACCGTGCGCTTAACGCGCATCATGTTTTCGTAAGCGGATTTCGGCATCCGCTTACGCAGCCAGTTGCGGGCGCGGCGGCGCTTGGAATTCTCATACGGGCCATAGTTTCCAAAACCGAACCAGTGCCTGCGCGCGGCAAAAGCACCGGCGCTGGCAGCGGCACTGCCAAAGGTGGTGCAGTCAAACACGCGGGCAAGCGGGCGGATCAGACCACTCGCGTATGCCTGCATGGAATCGCAGCGGGCAACGGCATAGTCAGCGCTCATGGCCTGGGCGGGGTAATACCCTGCCCCCTGCGCCACAAAGGGATAGATACGCTCAATGGCATGGCTGATGGTACCATCCTGCGGCAGCGGCTCCGGCGGGAAATCCTCGTGCTTCCAGCCGTGGTCAAACAGTGGAGCCAATGCTTTTACGCGGAACCAGAATACGCTGCCAAAGGGGGCAATGGGCATTTTTTCGCCGGAAATAGGGCGGTCAATGCCCAGCTTTTTCATCAGGGCCTTGGTATTATCAAAGTTGGGGCCCCAGCCGTTGGAGCACATGTTCATGAAATACACGCCATGCGTGGGGAACGGCGGGCAGAGCAGGCCCAGATAAGGGTCTTTTTCAAATTCTGTCAGCACATTCAGCACATAGTCTGCGTTTTTGCAGATATTCTCGTTACAGACATAGCCAAAGCTGGCGCCAACGCTTCCGGGTTTGGTCTGGATGGCCTTTTTATCGTGCATAAAGCAGGCGTAATCATACTCCCGGATCTGCGGGGCAAGGTCACACAGGAACGCTGCCACATCGCGGCCGCGGTTTTCGACCACCTTTACGGTAACGGCATACAACGGCAGGGTGCGGAATGCTTCTTCGATCTGCTGCTTTTTCTCCGGCGTGTTGGTGGAAATAAAAACGTCAGTCTCCGGCGGCATGTTGGCGGCAAAGGCGCAGCTTTGGGGCAGCATATCCATAAAATACAGGTGCATGCACAGCGCAATGCGGCGGTTTTTGCGCACGGCAGCGGCGCAGGCCTCATCCTGTACCCTTTCCGGAATCAGGCGGGTCAGACCCAGGTTGCGGGTAAAATCATAAGGGTGCATGGTGCGGATCATGTTTTTCCAGATCAGCTCCAGCGGGTAATCCGTATGGTCCCGCAGGTAGGCGTACAGTTCCCGCACCGGCTCCCCGGCGGTATCATTCAGGTATGCCTCAAAATCATGCATAAAGCTGCGGCGCTTGAACAGCGGGCACTTTTTATCCCGCAGCAACCGCGTGGGGCAGACAAGCAGCGGATAATCCGTAAACTCTTTCAGATCGTCCGTGTTGACATAGACATCCCACTGGTAGCCTTTATCGGCAAACTGTTTGGTAAACACCGATTCATACCGCTGCACAGAGTCGGTATAGCTTTCGATCATGGGCATGGTATCCCAGTAATTTTGCAGCTCTTTGCTCCGGATGAACTTTTTGCGGTAGACAATAAAGTGGGACTGAATGTGCACCGGCAGGTAATTATAAAGATGTTTGCCCTTAAAGGGGTTGCCCTCCGCCCCATGGTGGATCGTCAGGCCCCAAAAATCAAGGTTGGTGCGCTCGGCCATGGCGTCAAACATTTCTTTCAAGGGGCGCACAGGGCCCATCAGGGTAGAGTTCGTCATGACCACTTCGTCAAATTCGCTCAAACGCTGCCAGCCGTAATGATCCAGCGCGGTTTTATAGGCCCACACATCCAGGCCCTTGTTTTCGCGCACAATAATTTGATCGGTAAATTCTTCAAATGCCGCGCGGCCCTGCTTGCTCAGCTTGCCGTTGCACACAACGATCAGCTCGGTCAGGTTACGGGCAAGATCGCGCAGGTAATAGGTGATAAAATCATCCACATCACCGTTTTTTTCGTAAAAGAAAAAAATACCCAGTCGTTTCATTCTGTCACCCTTTCCGGTTATCGTTATGCCAAACCTGCATCTTTTAATATTGCGTTAATCTTGGTGGGGTCGCCCCAAACGCCGGGGCTGTCATACGGGCGGTCCGGGAAAACGCCGTAATCCAGTTTGATCTTATAGTTTTTATCCCGCAGAAACTGCTCCACACGGTCAGCCAGGGTCCGCGGCTGGCCGGTGCAGACGTTGATGATGCCGTTGACCTTGTTCTGCACGCTGGCCGCCACAATCATGGTTGCCAGTTCATCCAGATCAATAAAATCGTACTTATTCTGCCCGCTGGTAAACGGGAACGTTGTTTTGCCGTCCAGCTCTGCCTGTGCGATTTTGGCAAAGATGGAACTGCCATGGGCTTCATCGCCCGTAATATAATAGGCGCGCAGCCAGTGCAGGTTGCAGCTGCTGCCCTGCAAAGAAAGCATCATGCTCTGGCGCAGGGCATTTTTGGCAATGCCGTATTGGCTCAGGGGGTTGCAGGGGGTATCATCCTCAATAGCGCCCTCCCAATAGCCGACTTCATGCATGGTGCCCATCACGGTCAAATCCGAAAGGCCGCCCGCTGCCATATTGTTCAGGAAGGTAATATGGGAGGAAAGATCCTTCATGTGGCTGGACGCATTGTGGCGGAACCCATCCCGCCAGGCCATATGGATGCAGACATCAGGCTTGCCCAACGCCGCATAAATATTTTTGTCCCCGCTGAAAATAGGCACATCGCAGAATTCTGCACGCTCGTCCACGCCCTTAAAAGCAAAGTCCGATGCAATGACGCGGTAGCCCATATCCAGTGCTTTTTTTACAACATGGCGGCCGATATAACCGGCTGCGCCGGTAACAAGGATGGTTTTCATTGTAGCAGTTTCTCCTCCCGGTTTGGCAGGCAGGCATACAGCCCCTGCAGGTGGGTACGGAACAAAAACAGTGCGGCACCCTGTTTTTTATTGTGCCGCAGTGCATACCAAAAGTCAAGCCTGCTGTGGGGGCAGGCTGCCAGCGCCTGCTGCAGGCTGCGCCAGGCAGCCGCTTTGGCTTTGGGCGGCAAGCGGCCATCCCGCAGCTGATGCATGACAAAGGTGACAAACTCTGCCTGGCGGGCGCTCCACACCTTTGGCAGCTGTTGCGGGGGGCACCAGGCGCGGGCTGCGGTATATTCCGCCTGCACCCACCGGGGCAGGTATTGCAGCCGTACCTGCACTGCTGCCGCGTTCCCACAGGCGGAGGTACTGCCCTGCCGCTCCAGGTGTTCATATACGATCTGCGGCGTATATGCGGCTGAATCTGCCTGCTGGAACACTGCCGCGTTGAACGCAAAATCTTCCAGCCCTTTGCGGCAGGTTTCATCAAAGCGCAGATGGCCCAGCCGATTTGTACAGTACATAGCGTTCCAGACAAACTGCGGCCCGCTTTGCTGCAAAAATTGCAGGTAGCCCTGCCCCGCCGGCTTGTGAATGATTATTGCCTGCCCCGGCGGGTGGGGCAGCTCCACAGCCGTTCCTGCAGCATTGGCCCGCAGCAGGCGGTAGCCGCCGCGCACCACATCCGCCCCGGTTGATTTGGCAAGAACCAGCAGGGTTTCCAATGCATGGGGCAGCATGGTATCATCATCATCACAAAAGGTGAACCACTGGCCGCGGCAATGCTGCAAGCCAAGGTTGCGCGCAGCGCAGATGCCCGCATTGGGCTGTTCCAGCACCCGGATGCGGCCATCTTTTTTGGCCAGTTCATGGGCCAGCGCAGCACTGCCATCGGTGGAGCCATCGTCCACCAGCAGCAGCTCAAAATCCGCAAAGCTCTGGCGCAGCACGCTTTCCACCGCGGTATGCAGCAGCACCCCGGCATTATAGACAGGCATGATAATACTGATCAATGGGGCCTGCTCCATACGGTTCACCTGCCTTTTGGTTTATGGCAACACCGCACAATTCCCGCCTTGCGGCTTAAGCACCGCTCCGGCAGCTG
>OLPV01002579.1_pt1 | contig 11721 bp, 5 predicted proteins | sample 1671961 | NCBI WGS metagenome assembly OLPV01 (sample SAMEA3136630, study PRJEB25190) | human gut metagenome | biome: human gut; feature: human-associated habitat; material: faeces | place: Austria | collected 2013
TCGCCCACAGGAAACGCCCGCCACACCGTAGGGGCGCATTCCATATGCGCCCGCAGATGGGTAGCCGCCCCCCGGGGTGTCGGGGACGCCGCCCCTGCATTTTCCCTTTTCCAACACCACCGAACAAATCTTGCCCCTTGCGGTCCGCAACATCTGCGCAAAAGTATCGACATAATTCTACATATAGTGTGCAGATGCGCAAGAAATCGCGCTGTATCTTACAAAGCTGCACCGCACGAACCGTCAGGATACACAATATAGTGCGGTTGAAATATAGCAAATTACCGAAAATGAAACGATTCAACGCAGGTACTTGAAATTCTCATACCAAAGAACTATAATTTTTCTCATAAAAGAAATGGAAATTAAATCCAGTGTATTATGTTTCCCAAGCCCCCTACGCCAGCGATTGCGTGCGGACGCCGTGGAAAGCATAAGCCCAAAGGGTGTACACCCTTTGCTATTCCGCAGTTTACTGCGGAATAAAGTGTATTGAATGGATACAAGAGGAGGCAAGGCAGATGACGAAGTCAAATTCCATCCTGCATCGTGCGGCGGCACTGCTGGCCGCCCTGTGCCTGCTGGCAAGCATGGCTCTGCCGGTATATGCAGCGGAGACGGAGACTGAATTTTCTGTTTCAAGTTCGGAAACGATTCCGGGCGATGACAATACGGGAAATGGTGCTGATGGAACCGGGTCGGATATTTCTGTGTCGAATGTGGAAACGATTCAAAAGGACGCCGACACGAAAAACGAGGGCAGCAAAACAGAGCCTGAAATTTCTGTGCCGAACTCGGAAACGATTACAAACAGCGCCGACACAACAGACAAAGCTGCAGACGCGCCCCCTGCCGAGGGCGTGACCGGTTCAGAGAATACCGCCCCGGCAGACAATGCCGCTGCGGACAAGACCGCCGATGCGGATAAAACCGGCGAGGATTCCACCGGGAGCGAGGACGAAGCAGGCTTCTTGAACGAAGGCGATTCGGCTGATGATAGGATGATTACGGCAGGGAATGCCAAAGAAAGTGATATTGCACTGTGTGCGGGCGATGCCACGGTGCAAGAAGGTACAAAGTACACATTCTACTTTGCACCGCCGACGGATTGGATTGCACAATTAGATAATGGATCGACAATTACATGTTCCTTTATGCGCGGTAATGATAATAACATCCCACCAAGTGAGTATCATGAAGTGCGAGAAACCCCGGCAACGCCCATTAGGGATAAGACTACCGATGGCCGCCCAATTTATCAGGTAGATGTCTACCATAACAATGATGATGCAGATTCGCTATGTCCCTATAAGGGCTTTGTCTGGGTTAAATTTACACTGGATAATAACAATTGGGTTGAGATGAAGGGACAAGGAAGCGAGGGAAATCAATGGATAAAGATCGAAGACATCGCCAACAAATGCCTTGACGGCAATAAACTGGCGAAAAGCAGCGATGGAAAGACGCCAAGCAAAGCGTACGACTACGACATTACTAAATGGGTTGACTACGCTGACATCACCCCCAAGCATGTCCGCTATTGCGGCCAAAAGATGGTGCTGCTGAATAATTCCGACAAGGCACTGGATAAGGTCACCGTCACATTCTGGGAAAAGGATGACCAAAATAATCTTAAACAGGTTGGTACTTCGCAACCTATCAATACTTTGCAAGCGGGTGACCAAGCGGACATCAAAATTCCCACAGACGCCTGCGCCTATGTAAGTTTCCAAAAGTCAGATAATACTTACATCGGCAAGCAGTACTTCAATTTCTATAATGATGAAGCTGAAACAGGAGAAATAGCAGTATTCCCATACGACCCCGACACGCGCTATTGCCTGATATATACAGGCGATAATGATGTAAGGTGGAGCGCACCGAACAGCAAAACCGTCTACTTCGATGCAACCTTCTCGGACATGTCGTACAAAAATGACTCTGCAACCACCTACGGTATGCCGGACGCCGACGGCAACCTGTGGTGCTACATTACCAGTGATGATAGCAGCAAACCAGCGATAACCTCGCAAATGGCTCGTGACGGCACCAGCGAGATTTGGTATGTCGATGTGCCGCAAGACTATACAAAAATCCGCTTTGCGTCTTGGGCGGTAGACGGTACAAATACCGCTAACAACGGCACTGACACGGTCTTATTGACGATTCCTGATTTAAACAAGCCGTGCTTCTACGCCGACACCAGCGATGATGTAATCTACCAAGGCGGCGACCGCGGCGGCTATTGGGATGAACTGGGCGCAACCCGCGATGCTGAAAAAGGCAAAAAAGCAGCAGATGAAAGTGCCAAGAGTATTGTAGATCTGGAAAGCAAGGCTTTTACGCCCCAGTCCAACACAAAGTATATCAGCACCACACTGTATGACTATTACACGGACTATGAGCTGAACGGCAACAACCGCAATACATACAGTACTAACGAGAAGGGCACACACCGCAGCAATGTTCCATTTAGGCAGTTTGACCGTGCGCTGAGTAATTATTATAGCAGCTATACAGATACCCCAAAGATTCAAAACCCGATTTATACCGGCCACTTCCAGCCCAATTATAATGGTTGGGGAACGCCATTCTCAGATATCGCAGCAAACCTGAATTTGTACGGCTGGGGCAATATAAATGCGTCTGATAATAGTGACTACAATCATTTTATGGCAGTCAACAACTCAACCATAAATGTAGATGGCAAGGGTGAATTTTACAATGCAACCTTCCAAGGCTTGGTTGGAAACCAAATGAAGGACGGTATGCCGGTCATGGCCGGTACTACACTTGCAGAGCCGCACTTCAACGAAGCGTTTTTAACCGGCACAAACACTGAAAAAGCCGTGCTGGGCAAGGTGTACAAGGATGTTTCCTTCCCGTTTACCCAGAAAGCCGTCTTTACGGAGAATAACGGCGATACTGAATCTAAAGCCAAGTACTGGTACTTTGACAGTAATGAGCGGTCGCTGTATCTGAAGCAGGATACAGCCAAAAGCAAGTACTATCTGGAAGCAACGAAGACTGGCGAGTACGAGAATGGAAAACCGAAATATACAGATGATAAGTCGGAAAATGTGGATTCGGAAAGAGGGAAAAAGGGAACCTACGGTTTCTTCCCCTTCAATCAAAATACAATTGCCGCAACAGCCAGCAATTACAACTACGGCTTTGGTGCGAAGCTGCAATTTGACTTTACATTGACGGATGACGGTAAGGTTCAAGTAGGGGACGATGCCAATGATAAAGTCCCCATCAAGTTCTTCTTCTCCGGTGACGATGATGTGTGGGTCTACATTGACGGTCAGCTGGTGCTGGATGTCGGCGGCGCGCACGGTAAAGCGTCCGGCCTGCTGGAATTTGGCGAGCAAGGAGGTAAGAACACAGTCACATCCTATATCAGTGATATCAAAGCAAGCAACAACACTATCTATAAAGATTGTGCGCCTGCAAAACAAGTAACATTCAACGAGAAGCCGTACACCTTCAAGCACGAGAGCAAGGATGCCATTACTTACGAAAAAGGCACCACCCACACCCTGACCATGTTCTACATGGAGCGCGGCATGTGGGAGTCCAACATGGCGGTGGCGTTCAACTTCCCCGACCACAACGAGCTGCAGGTTGAAAAGCAGGTCGATCTGAGTGATGTTGATACGGCTTTCCAAGCTTGCTTTAAAGACCAGAAAATCTTTGATTTTACCATCCAGAATCTGGCCACCCACTATGGCGCAAAGCCTGCTGCCCAACCCGGCACCGGCGGCGTTGTGAACAAGGTGCTGGATTTGGCCAAAGATGTGACGAACATCCACCCCGCAACTAAGGACAGCCCGGATTACATCTTTGCGTTAGCGCCTGACCCCGCGCAAACCAATACCGGTAAGGTACTGCACTGGTTTGCGCGCTATAATGACCTGAACAGTGATTACCGCAATATGCGGTATGGTATCTTGAAGCTGAATAATCCTATTGACCTCACGCAGTACGGCTACCTTACATTCCAAATCTATGTCGAGGGAACTACAAACCTTTCCCTCAGCAACCTGTACTTGGAGCTGCTGGATGAAAACGGCAATCAAATGGGCAGCCTTGGCAAAGCAGGTCTGAACGGCGCCACATTCGGCTCGGTTACGCTGGTACCCAATCATTGGAACACGGTAAAGCTGAGTTTGAATAAGATGAATGCAGTGGATGATTTTGACAACAAAGTTACAACCATCCGCGTGGGCGATAACTATCAACGCGACATCTATTTCAGAAACTTTACCTTTGTCCCCAAAACAGTACCGGATATAAAGACCGGCTTCACTACCGAGCAGGATAAAATCCCGGATTACGGCTCCGCTACAACCGGTGCGCTGGAAAACGCCACATACGCAAAGTACACCTCTAACTTTGATGGCGTGCAGGTGGTAGACGATCAGGGACTGTTTGTACTGGAAAACGGCGAAACAATTACATTCAACGATCAGTTCCGCCGCGGCAGTTACATTTCGCTCAAGGAGATACTGGATACAAAACTGTATGACACCACATGGACAGTGTACGAGAACGGGCTGGCGGTTACCTCGATGAAGGGTGACAATGTAAGTACTGTGAAGGTTGAAAACCAGAATAAATCGCTGGAAAATCAACCCGCAACAGTAGATCAGCCCAATGATGGCCGAACGGAAAATAAGGGGACAGATGCCGAGCAAAAGGATAATAAGTATGACGGAAATAAGCCGAGCGATGCCAACACCATTGTTTTCCGCTCCTACAGCAACCCGGACGAGAGCGGCGATTCGCTGACAAGGTTGAAGGTGCAGTACATCAACAAGGTAAAAACCGGCGGGCTGATAATCAAAAAGAAGGCCGCGGAAGGCGAACCCCTGACGGGCACCTATACATTCAAGGTGACCTTCAGTGATGTCGGCGGGCAGGGCTTGGAACCGGGCGATCCCATCGTAAAAAAATATACGATCAATATGGGCGATGGGAACGCAGACCACACCGTACCCATCACCGGAATCCCCGTTGGCACCCGTTATACCATTGAGGAAGTTGGAACATCGGATGGCTCCCGCCTGCAAGGCATAACGCTTACAGGCAATGAAAACAATGCCCATGTAGTCAACAACACCACGGTGGAAGGCGTGATTGTGGAGAGCACAAACCAGAAAATGACCGCAACCTTTACCAACACCAAGCGCACGCTGATTGACATTGCGTTCACTAAGGTGTGGCAAGATGCGGTTGGCAAGCCCCTTGGTTCAAAAAAGCTGCCGGATAAAATTTACATCCAACTCCAGCGCCGTCTGGAAAACAGAACAGATTGGGATGCTGTTGCATACCCGGCCACAGGCAGCACAGGCAGCGCGAACTATGTTACCGTTACCCCTACTAATGGCGGCTGGCAGTGTTCCTTTACGGGGCTGGATCAGCACGAGCTCAATGGCAATACCAATTATGTGTACCGCATTGTGGAAGGTACGCTGAATGAGAGTGACAGCTTTGTTGCGGCAGATGGCAGCATCCCGATCGGCGGTAACACATATACCATTTCGGCTGCGGCCACACTAACCGGCAAGGCCGGCAGTGCAGCCAATGGAACCATAACCGGCGGCAGCGGCAAGATTGAACTGACCAATACGCTGCAGGACCCGGAGTTTACGCTGAATATCGTCAAGAAGGGCGTTACAACAGGCGAAAACGGGTCGGAAACACAGACCCCGCTGGGTGGCGTGGAGTTCAAGCTGGAAAGGCTGAAGGAATCGCCTGAAGGTGAAGAACCGCAGGTTGATACGACCTACGACTTCGGCAGCGAAAACATAGGCTCCATTACCGGCATAACTGGGGATGACGGCAAGATTGCGAATAACCCGTTCAAGAATCTGAAAGCCGGAAGCTACCAGCTGACCGAGGTCAAGACAGCGGAAGGGTACAACCTGCTGTCCAAACCGATCCGAATCGAATTTACCACAAACGGTGATTGTTCTATTAACGGGGTTGTGGATAACACGCATGTTACACAAGACGGTAACACCTATACCATGACACTTACCGTCCTGAACCGCAAAAACTTTGAGTTGCCGCATACGGGCGCGGATGCACCCAGCCTGTGGCTTTTGATAGGCTTGCCCGCGCTGGTGGCTGTGCTGCTGGTGCTGGTGTTCCGCTACAATAAGAAAGGGGGCCGGCGTCAATAACGAGGTCCCCCTCTACACAAACAAATTTAAAGAGAAAGAGGTACGAAGCAAGATGAAACTGAAACGCTTACTCACCGCAGCCCTCAGCGCCGTCATGGCCCTAAGCGTCTGCGCCCTGCCCGCAATGGCAGCTGACGGGACAACAACGCCGAATCCGGTTTGGTCACAAGATCACGGCTCTATTACAATTAATAAGTATGAATACAACTCGACAAGTAGCACTGATCCGAGAGATGATGGTGAAGGCGGTACACCAATTCCAACTGGGGCGAAGAAACTGGATGGTGTTGAATTTACTATTTATAAGGTACAGGATGTGGATTGGTTAAAGCAGTATTATCAGTATACTGGGACTGATGCTGCCAATGCGCCTGTGAGACAGCCCGCAATTGCCGATTATGTTGAGTCTGGGAAAATAAAAGCTAGCTATGCGAATAAGAAGATTGAAAGTCAGAAAACTGGTGAAAGCCCGAACGCAGAGGGACAAGTAAAATTTAATGATTTGCCTCTCGGTCTATATGTTGTAATAGAAACAGGAAAACCGGATTCTGTTACAAAAGCGACCGATCCGTTTTTGGTTTCCGTTCCTATGACATCGGTTGATAAGCAGAGTTGGTTATATGATATTATTGTCAACCCGAAAAATAAAACAGAATACGCAGGCATTACTTTACAGAAAAAAGGTATGACCGGCAACACTGAAGATTCTACCGTTATGGGTGGATATAAATTTAAACTTGAAAAATATGTAGAAGGCTCGAGCGGTGCGGCAGGAACTTGGACGCCGATTACCAAAGCAACAAAAAATGGCGTTGATAATGCAGGCACTGATCTGAATCTGACAACCAGCGCTGTGGACGGAACCATTGTTGTTTCTGATTTGAGTGCAGGTGTATATCGCTTTACAGAGGAAACAAACACCGGCAAATACGGTTATATTGTTGACGGAACAACGCACTATATTTTCAAAGTGAAAGGCAAGAACATCGAAGGAATTACTGATGATACGGAAAAAACTAAATATTCTGAGGCAGGATATACCAACATTTTTGATGCCACGGATGCAACCGGAAATCAGGTTAATGTCTACAACTACCGCCCTGATGTTGAGAAGAAGGTAACCGATCGAGAAGGTAACTCTGGTAAAGAAGCAGACTATAATATCGGCGATTCTGTACCGTATGTTGTGACGGTTAAAGTTCCGAAAAATATTGTAAGCTTGAAGAAGTTTTCGATTGATGATACCCCGACCAATTTGAAAGATGATAGCTCTAGTGTCAAGATCTATAAGGGCGATTCTGAGGTTAATGGTTTCTATGGTGTTACCCCGAATGGCAACGGCTTTACTATTTCCTTTACTCCAAGCCTGATGTCTGGTTACGCAGGCGAAACACTTACCATTAAGTATAATGCAAAGCTGCTGGACAGTGCAAGCGTAAATGTGGCCGGTAACTCCAACGCCGTTAAATTGCATTATTCGAATCAGATTCTTCCGACAACACTTCCGGGTGTAGAACCGACACCCACTGAAAACACCATTGAAGATACTACTTATGTCTATACTTTCAGAATCGACATTGTAAAAACAGCAGAAGATAAAACTACTCGCTTGGGCGGCGTGGAGTTTGACCTTTATAAGCAAGTAAAAACATCGAAATTGACGACGGAAGAAGCAGGTAAGAGCATCACAAATGAAGCAGCAGGAAAGCTTGGTCTGTCAGTTGATCCCAATAGTACTTGGACTAAAATCACTACATTAACTACGAGTACTGACGAGGATCCCGCGAAAAAAGGCACAGCCGAATATAAAGGACTGGCAAAAGGTACTTATTACTTGGTGGAAACCAAAACAGTAGATCAATATAATTTGCTGAGTGCTCCGGTTAAAGTGGAACTGAGTGTTTCTGCAACTACTACATGGACCAAAAAGAGTGAATACGATGCAGAGGGTAATTTGGTCAAACATGCTGTAAGCAAGAAAACAACGGTATTTGATAATAGCGAGAATGCAAGTGACGGTTATGTTGTTACCAAAATTATCAACCGCAAGGGCTTCCAGTTGCCTGTCACCGGCGGCTTCGGCACGCTGCTGTTCAGCGGTATCGGTGTGCTGCTGGTGCTGGCTGGTGTGAGCGTGCTGTTCAGCCTGAAAAAGAAGAACAACCGTGCGTAAGCCGCACAATCCTAAAACCAAAAGCAAAATAGAGGGGTAATCCATAGGGGAAGGGCCGGAAACGGTACTTCCCCTATGGGTGGTTGTGGACATTGCCGATACCCGCAAGGGGAGAGGCGGCTAAGAAGAGGACAGGGATTTTTCGGCAGTGCCCTGCGGGGCGTCGGGGACGCCGCCCCCTACAGCTAAAGGGGTGCCGAGGGCGCCGCCCCCCTACGGCTGAATGGGCGTCCGCTGCTAAAAGCCTGCGCGTTTACGCGAAAATAACCCCGAAACCATTACAGAAAGGCTCTTTCCTATGGATACCACTGCCAAATTAAAGCTTGGCTTTGCGGCGCTGATGATCGCTTCGGGCATCGGCGTGGCCATGTACCCCGTCATCAGCAATGCGGTGGCGCAGCGTCACGCAAGCTCGGTCATTGAAAACTACAACGATACCGTGCAGACGATGGACACCGAGAAAATTGACGCCGCCAAGGAGGCCGCGCGCCGCTACAATGAACAGCTTAACAACGCCATTGACCGCGATGCTGCGGGCGAGGCCGCTGACACCGGCACAAGCTATGTGGACATGTTGGATGTGGGCGAGAGTCTGGGCTACATTACGATCCCGAAAATTGATGTCAATCTGCCGATTTATGAGGGCACCAGTGATGATGTGCTGCTCAAGGGCGTTGGGCATCTCGAGGGGTCCAGCTATCCGCTGGGCGGCGCGGGCACGCACAGCGTGCTGACCGGCCACCGCGGTCTGGCCGAGGCGGTGCTTTTTACCGATCTGGACAAGCTGGGCGAGGGCGACCACTTTTACCTGCACATTATGGACGAGGTGCTGGCCTATCAGGTCGATCAGGTCAAGGTCGTGGAGCCGGAGCGCACCGAAGATCTGGAAATTATCCCCGGCGGGGACTACTGCACGCTGGTCACCTGCACGCCCTACGCCATCAACACCCACCGTATGCTTGTGCGCGGCACCCGTGTGCCGTATAATGGAGAGGACGAGGAGACCGCCACGCCGCAGACTGTGCAGTATCAGGAGCTGCATACCGGCAATGTTGTCAAGCGTATGGTGGACGCATGGCCGTGGATCAGCGTGACGGCCAGCCTTGTCATCGGCGGTGAGGCGCTGCTTTTGCTGCTGCTGTTGCACCGCTGCAAAAAGCGCGAGGAGGAAGACTGATGAAACGCCTGTTTTTGCAGATTTTTGCATGGCTGGCGATACTGCTGGGCGTTGGGCTTATGCTGCAGCCCACGGTCAGCCAGTATCTGGCGGCGCGGCAAAGTACAAAAACCGTACAAAAATTTGTGCAGGCTGCCGAAGCTGCCGCCCCCGCCGTGACCGAAACCACAGACAACGCCGAGCCTGTCCGCGCTTACCCCGAACTGTACGATGCCCTGCAAGCCTACAATGCGCAGATTTTTGCCGAGGGACAAAGCGGCTTGAAGGATCCCTTTGCCTACGAGACACCCGCCTTTGACCTGACCGGCTACGGCCTGCCCGATGATATGATCGCCGCGCTGTGGATACCGCGCCTGAATCTGGATTTGCCTGTCTACTTGGGCGCCAGCACGGCCAACATGGCCCGCGGCGGTGCGCTGCTGGGGCAGACCTCGATGCCGCTGGGCGGCGCGAACACCAACACCGTGATCGCCGCGCACCGCGGCTACTACGGCGCGGAGATGCTGCGCAATGTGCAGCAGATACAGCTAGGCGATAAAATCACGCTGACAACACCGTGGGATACGCTGGTCTACCGCGTGTGCGAACTAAAAATTATACAGCCGGACGATATAAATGCGGTGCTGATACAGCCGGGGCGCGACCTGCTGACCCTGACGACCTGCCACCCCTACACCCAAAATACCCAACGGTATCTGGTTATTGCCGAGCATGACCCCGATGCCGCGCCCGCGACCCATGCGGAGGATCTGACCGAGTGTGACGAGACATGGGACGCTGCGCCGCGTCAGGTGACCGTGGAAACCGACGGCACGACTGCGCTGGAGGAGGTTGCGCCCGAAAGCATCAGCCCCCTGCCCAACGAGGGCGGCAGCGAGGATGCGGGCGGCGCGTACTCCAACTGGATGATTTGGCTGGAAAACAACGCCCTGTGGGCAGGAATTGTGCTGATTGCCGCCGTCATCGGCTGTATGCTGATCTGGCGCGGCCACAGAAAGGATTGACCCATGCAGAATTTCAACGAGAAAGCGCTGGCTGTGACAGCCGAGGTGAGCAAGGCCGTGCTGGGCAAGCCCGAGGTCGTGCTGAAAATAATGATGGCGATGCTGGCCCGCGGTCATGTGCTGATCGAGGACATCCCCGGCGTGGGCAAAACCACGCTGGCACAGGCATTTGCCCGCGCCATGGACCTGACCCAGAACCGCGTGCAGTTTACACCGGATGTTCTGCCGTCCGATATTGTGGGGTTTTCGCTCTATCAAAAGGAAACCGGCAAGTTTGTCTACCACCCCGGCGCGGTCGCGTGCAACCTGTTTTTGGCTGATGAGATCAACCGTACCAGCGCCCGCACCCAGTCCGCCCTGCTGGAGGTCATGGAGGAGAGCGCCGTCACGGTGGATGGCGTAACGCGCCCGCTGCCCCAGCCGTTCACGGTCATGGCTACAGAAAACCCTGTCGGCTCGGTCGGCACGCAGATGCTGCCGGAGTCGCAGCTGGACCGTTTTATGGTCTGCGTGGTCATGGGCTACCCTGACGCCGAGGCGGAAATGGAAATTCTGGCCCGCCAGCCGCGCCATGCCCTGCTGGACCGTGTGCAGCCTGTGATGGACAAAAACGACCTGCTGACCATGCAGCAGCAGGTGGATGAAGTGTTTATGAGTGACGAGATTCGGCGGTATATCGTGGAGCTTTCCCGCGCAACGCGGCAGGATGGCCGATTGGCGCTGGGGCTGTCGCCCCGTGCATCGCTGGCTGTGGCCGGTATGGCGCGCGCGGCGGCTTTTCTGAGCGGGCGCAATTATGTGGCCCCGCAGGATGTGACCGCGATTTTTGCCGATGTGACCCACCACCGTCTGCGCCTGAACGAGCAGGCGCGCACCGGCGGTGAGACGGTGGAGAACATTATTGCAGATGTTTTGCACACCACGCCGCGACCCCGCCCGGAGAAGCCGACCCATGGCAGGTAAGGTTGGCTGCGGGCTGCTGCTGGCCGTGCTGTTTGCCGTGGCCGCAGTCAGCCGTGCGCCGTTTGCGGTGTTTCTGCTGGCATGGGCGGTGCTGGTGGTGGTGTTTCTGGCATGGTATGCCCGCACACTGCGCCGGCATGTGAAGGCAGCGCTGCAGCTGCCCGCCCGCCCCGTGCGCCCCGGCGAGGAATTTGCCGTGCTGGCGCAGCTGCA
>OLPV01002586.1_pt1 | contig 11707 bp, 8 predicted proteins | sample 1671961 | NCBI WGS metagenome assembly OLPV01 (sample SAMEA3136630, study PRJEB25190) | human gut metagenome | biome: human gut; feature: human-associated habitat; material: faeces | place: Austria | collected 2013
GCTCCCTGTTCTGTATTATTATGCGCCAAGCCGTTTCTCAATGATCTTACCGTAGCATGCGGCCAGTACCTGCTGGAAAAGCGTGCCTATGATCACCGGGAACATGACTTCTCCTGGGAAGTACGCTGCGGCTATGACTGCTCCGGCGCTTATATTTCTCATGCCTGCGCCGTATATCATTGAAACTGTCATCTCGCGGTCTTTCTTCATGATACGCGCGGCGAGCCATCCGACTGCGTAACCGCTCGCGGCAAGTACGAGTATCGCAACAGCCGTCCAGAAACGCTGCATATTCATATCACGCACGTACGGTGCGACCTTTGATGAATTTGATGTTACTACAAATATAAGGGCTATCTTGGAAATGAGCGCAAGCTTTGACGGCCACGTTTCCTTCACACGGTCGTGACTTATCTTATTAAGGCACATTGCAGTCAGAGCCGGGACAGCTATCATAAATACAAGCTCTTTCATCATCTGCGCGGCATCCATCTCCACCTTTTCCGGGTCAGGGCGCGTCGGCTGCGCTGCCTGTTGGGGCGCGGTGTGCTGCGGCGGCTCGCCCTCAATGGCATAACCCGGAAGCAGCAGCCCATTCACCTTGAACGGCTCCGCGTATTCTTTCGGAACGGGCGGCATAGTCTCGGTAAACAGGCGGTCGTATGCCTTGATGCGTCCGGCAAGGTATTTTTCCATTGCCGCCTTGTCTGAAAAGGTCTTGCGCTCCTGTCCGGCGATTTTTACGTTTTGTCCATGGTTCGGTCCGTTGGTGTAGACACTCCATGTCAGGCTCCATGAATACGGCACGGATTTTTGCGCCTGTCTGTCATAGCGGGTGTTTTCATAGACATGATAGCGCATCTGATAGACTGCGTTGCTGCGGAGCTGCCATTCATAATCTGTTTTCTCCCATTTGTTAGATGTGTGCTTGACGGGCGGTGTCTGCACATACTCGATGGCTTTTTCAAGAAAGCGGGTGTTGCCTGCCTGCTGCTCCCATGCGGCTGCCTCCGTTTTCAGCCTGTCAAATACAGCCTGCTCCGCCGCCGCGCTCTCCTGCCGCAGCCGTGTCAGCTCCGCAAGAGAAAGCCCGGTCAGCGCGGAAATATCCGCTTTCTCACTTTCAAAATAGATGCTTCGCTCAATTACCAGCTTTTTTGCTACTTCCAGCCTGTCAAAATCATAGCTGGAATAGTTCTTTTCCTGTTCGCTCACGGTTTTGCTCCTTTCTTTTGTTGGTGTGATGATGTCTTTTAGCGGCTGCTCCCACTTGCGCCCAAAGCCGCGCACGACGGTATCTCCCGCCGCGCCGTTTTCGCTGAACATTTGCAGGGTGGAAAACGCATTGTCAAAGGCGGGGATATTGTCTGTACCAATATTCGGGGCGAAGTGGATAACACCGTCCGGGTAGTCCCTGCCTGTGCCGATCCAGCCCCGGATAAAGCTGTCGAAAGGGGCTTTCGCCCCGCTGTCAAAGTGTTCCTCGGCATGGCTTTTGTATAGCTGCCCGCCCCTATACTGTCTGCCTAAAATCAGCTCTCCCGCCTGCGGGGAGAACATAAAGCGGCGGTTGTCGATTTCCCGCATATCAAAGGACATACTGCGGGTATCAAGAAGCATTAGGGCGGCGGTCAGCTCTGCTTTCGGCTTGTTCTGCGTGGCTTACGCCTCCTTTCATCGTTACAGAGGGTTTGGGACACTTCCCAACAGGCAAAATCCCCATTCTGCGCGTAGCGTCAGAACGGGGATTTTACGGAAAGGGTACCCCTTTCCTATGCTTGCTGCGTAAGTTCTTTGTCCCTCGCAAGCTCGATACGGTAGTTGACGTATTTCCCGCCCGTATCGGCTAATACAATGCTTCCGTCATAGGTTTTACCCGTTTTCGGGGAATACAGCTTTTTGACCTTCGCCCTGCCGCCCGCAAGCAGCGCGGCGGCGATTTTTGGGGTAAAGGCGGTTTTGCGTTCCTCGAAAAAGCGGTCATTTTTCCACATGACAAAGGCGCAGCCCTTCTTTTCGCAGTAGTAGTTTTTCCTGCCCTCGCAGACGTTCCCGCCGCAGCGGGGGCATTTGCCGATCACCGTCTGTTCCTCTTTGAACAAGCCTTTCTGATTTTCGGAAAGAAACGGATAGGCTTTCACCAGCTCCCGCGCCATTTCTTCAATGCCCCGCATAAAGTCCTCCGGCTCGGCTGCGCCCCTTGCAATCTGCGTCAGAGCGTTTTCCCATTCGGCGGTAAGCTGCGGAGAGGTCAGCGTATCGGGCAGAACGCAAACAAGGTTGTTGCCGTTTTTGGTTGGGATAAGCTGTTTGCCCTTGCGCTGCACAAAGCCGGATTTGACCAGCTTTTCAATCACAGCGGCGCGGGTAGCGGGAGTGCCAAGCCCCTTACGTTCTGCGTCCGGGTCGGTGTCCGCGCTTCCGGCGCGTTCCATAGCCGAAAGCAGGCTTGCTTCCGTGTGCGGCTTCGGAGGCTGCGTGTCGTGCGCCGTAACTCTTGCGGCTGGGCTATCAAAGCTCTGTCCCTCGGTAAAGGTCGGCACATCTAAAATACGCTCGTTTTCCTCGTCGCCCTCGGCGTCGGGCTTTCCTTTCAGCGTCGCCCGGTAGCGTCGTTCAAGCTCTTTCCACCCGTCGCAAAGAACCGTCTTTCCCTTTGCCGTAAACTCGGTATCGGCACAGGAAAACACCGCCGTTACCGCATCAAAAACGTGCGGCTCGGCGGCGGCGAACAGCAGACGCGCCCCGGCAAGGGTGAGGATATTTCTTTCGCTTTCCGGCAGCGCGGCGAGGTCTGCTTTCGCAAGCTCCATTGTCGGAATAATGGCGTGGTGGTCGGACACCTTTTTGCTGTCAAGCGTCCGGGCTATGTCCGGCGTAAACGCCGCGCCTTTCATAAAGGGCAGCTTGCCGACAAGCAGCGCGGCGATATGCACCGCCGTATCGCCCATATCGTCGGTCAGATAATTGCTGTCCGTTCGCGGGTAGGTAAGCAGCCGCTTTTCGTAAAGGGCTTGTGCAAGGTCAAGGGTCTGCTTTGCGGTGTAACCGTAAATGCGGTTGGCTTCCCGCTGCAAGCCTGTAAGGTCAAACAAGCGGGGTGGCTGCTCGGTTTTCCTCTCACGCCTCACCGAAATGCAAACGGCCTGCGACGCTTCGCAAGCCGTTTTTACCGCTTCTGCTTTTGCGGCGTCGGAGATCCTTGCGCTTGCCGCTTCCGCGCCGCCCACATCAAGACGGACGATATGGTAGGTTTCTTTCTTGAAAGAGGTGATCGCCGCGTCCCGGTCTGCAAGCATTTTTAAGGTCGGCGTCTGAACGCGCCCTACGTTTAGAGTTTTGCCGTGAAGGACGGAGAAAAGGCGTGTGGCGTTGATGCCGATGATCCAGTCCGCTTTTGCACGGCATAACGCAGACGCATAGAGCGCGTCATACGCTTCGCCGGGTTTCAGCTCCGCAAAGCCCTTTTTGATTGCGCTTTTCTCCATAGAGGAAATCCAAAGGCGGGAAAAGGGCTTATCGCACCCCGCCGCATGGTAGACAAGGCGAAAAATCAGCTCGCCCTCGCGCCCTGCGTCGCAGGCGTTGACAACCTCGGAAACATCGCTGCGGAGCATGAGGTCTTTTAGGATTTTGAACTGCTTTTGCCTGTCTTTGAATACGGTATATTGCCACGGCTGCGGCAGGATCGGCAGGCTGTCATAGCTCCACTTTTTGTACTGCTCCCCATAGGCGGCGGCTTCCGCAAGCTCCACCAAATGCCCCACGCACCATGAAATGAGGTAGCCGTCGCCCTCCATATATCCGTCCTTTTTGTTCTTTACGCCAAGGGCGGCGGCGATACTATGCGCCACGCTCGGCTTTTCTGCAATGACTAACCTCATTCCTCGTCCTCCTGTTCCTCGCTGCCTGCTTCCGGCTCGTCCTCGCCGTAATCGTCAAAATCGAAATCGTCAAGGTCGGTGTCGCCCTTGATACCCTGCTTCGGCTTCATAATCTTAAAGTAGTAGAACGCGCCGCCACCGGCAAGCAGGGTAACGACAAGGAAGATTACAAGCCCGCCCGCATTGCTTTTTTCTTTCTCCGGCGGCGCATCGTCCGGCTCCGGCACGGCTTCCTTGCCTGCACATTCGGTCATATTGACAGAGCATACCGGGCAAGCGGTATTGACTGCGCCCGCCTTGCATTTATCCTTACAGGTGCAAACGGCGGGTGCCTGCGCCTTGCCGCCGCCGTCCTCCATGAGCGCCATCAGGTCGGCTTCGTCCACCTGATTGAGAAAATGTACGGTGTTTTTGCCCTCGGCGGCGCGGTCAACGATGATGTAAAAGTAGTTGCCGTTTTTGCTCTGCACAATGATAAACTGCTTGTCCTCGGCTGCTTCTCCCTCAATGTCATCAATCAGCGACAGATTACCGTCCGGCGTAAGGGGCTGCGGCTCGGTTTCTACGATCACGCCGCTGTCATTGGTGGGAATGTCCTCACCGCCGCCCGCATAGGCGGTAACAGAAAAGCCGCCCAAGAGGACAAGGGCGGCAAGCAGGGCGGCGGCTGTTTTGAAAAAGCCTTTATTCTTCATTTTCGATTTCCTCCTGTTCCATGTAGTCTGTCCCTGCGGCGGCAATGCCGGGGATCGGCTCGCCGGAAAGCAGGGCGGTAAGCTCTGCGGGGGTTACACGCATGGAGCGCACAAGAGCGATGATTTGCAGGTTTTCCGCTTCGGTTTTCTGCATTGCAAGCTCTTTCAGCCTGTTCTGATACTCGGTGATCTTCTCCCGCGTTTTCTGCATTTCCTTTTCAATGCGGTCAATTTTGCTGTTTGTCATACTGTCAAAACTCCTTTCAAATTTTAATTCCAATTCATCAGCCCATAGCCCTTGATACAGGCGTAATCAAGAGGATAGCTTCTGATTTTGCAGGCGTCGCCGGAATTACCCTCCACGGTGTAAACGCGGCTTCCGTCTGTGCCGATTACGATACCTACATGGTCTGCGCTGCCGTCTAAATCCCAATCAAAAAAGATGGCGTCGCCGGGAGCGATATTCTCATAACCCCTCGCGCCCCATTGTCCGTGAGAGGTAAACCACGGAACGCCCTGCGACTGACAGCCCGCAAAGCGCGGCTCGGAAAGTCCAGCCTGTCCGTAACACCATGACACAAAGCAGGCGCACCAAGCCACGCGGCTGTTAAAGCCGTACCAGCTCCAGTAAGGCGCACCGCCTACATTGCCGACTTGCGATTTCGCTATATCCACAAGGACGGTGTTGCCGGGGCGGGTGCCGTTGACAAAGGTAACGCCGCTTAAATCCTCGGACGCGGAAGTGTCCGCAGAGCCGCCGCCAAAAACGAGGGGTTTGTTGCCGCTTGTTTGCAAATAGACACGGTACATTTCAAGCTGCTCCGGCGTTAGAAGCTCCGATACAAAAGAGGATATGGGTCTGTTCGTCAGCGTTACATTGAGAATGTAATAGTTATATGGGACTTCAACGGTGTAGGTATAGGTATGGGTGTTGCCCTCCGCGTCCGTGTAGCTGCCTGTGCGCCGTTCCGTGCGGTAGCGCACCTCGATTTCTTCCGTGACGGTCAGCTTGTATTGCAGATTGAAAATGCGGTCAAGCTCTGCCTGTGCGCTTTGCGGGGTATAGCTCTGCAACAGGGCGGTCAGGTAGGACGCTAATTCATGGGGGTTATGCCCGATGTACGCAAGGTCGTAGCGGTATTCGTCATAGCCCGGATAATCGCGCTCGATATTGTCTATCCTGCTTTGCAGATCGTTTTCCTTTGCCGCATAATTGTTTTCCACCGCTACAAGGTCGCTGTCCTCCGATGTGTAAGAGGTTCCGATTACGCCGTTGACAAGCCCCGAAAAAAGAGCAGAGCCAGAGGAAATTGCGGACATCAGCATGATAAGCAGGAGCAGCGCACACCCGGCAATCAGAAAGGCTTTCCAATGCCGCCCTACAAAGGCGGCGGTCTTTTTCGTCGCTTCGGCGGTTTTCTTCGCCGCCTTGCGGGTGTTTTCTGCGGCTTTCCTTGCGGATTTTGCGCCGCCCGTTCGTACCGCCTTTGCATACTGCCGCTTGATCTGCTGCTTCTGCCAAAATCGGGAAACGGGGTTGCTTGCAAGCTGCGGGTTTTCGTGCAGCGCCTTTTGATACTGAAAATCGGCGTTTGCCTTGAATGCTGCTTTTTCTGCTTTTGCCGCCGCCCGGTATGGTTTCAGCTTGCGGCTACGGCGGCTCTTTCGCACCTGCCGCGCCCCCGCCCGGATGCCGCGCTCGGCTAATTCCTCGCTCTTGTGCGCTCCCTCCACGCCGGAGTTGTCCTTTTCAACGGAATGTATCTTGTTGTGGACGAAAACGCCGACCTCCTGCACGGGGCGGGAGAGGGGGTTATGCTGCTGCCTGCCGCCCGGTATGGGCTTTTCCTTTTCCTCAAAGCGCAGGCGGGTTTTGCCCTTGCCTGCGGCTTCGTCAAAGGTGCGCTCTTTTGTCAAGGCTTTCTTCTTCGGAATAGCCGCCCGCGCTTCGTCCAAGCGGTCGGCGGCTCTTTCCGATTTGCGGATCGCCTTTTGAAGCTCCGGCGTCGCCCGTTCTTCCTCGGTGAATTGCAGGCGTGAGGTCTTTGTTTTTGCCGCCGCTTCCCGCTGCGCCCGCTTTATCGCCTTTTTGGATGCTGCACGGGTATGGGCAGCGTCGATATGCTCCAAAACACGCTCGGCTGCGGCGTCGTCCCGCTTCGGGGAAAGCTCCGGGGTATGGGGACGAGCTGCCGCGCCGCCGGATGGGTGCGGATGCTGCTGCGCGGCTTCCTGCGCCGCCTGTTCGGGCTGCTTGGAAAAATCCGCGTCCTGCTCGCGCCCGCTGACCAGCTCGGCGGTGCCTGCGGTTTCGTTGACCTCGATAAGTCCGTCCCGGCTCATTTTTTGCGTAATTTTATCGCGGGGTTTCAGCTTTTTGCTCAATTCGTTTCACCTCCGATCCGCGCCCTTGCAAGGGTGCAATAGTCATAGTTCAGTTCAATGCCGATGTAATGGCGGTCAAGGCTTTTTGCCGCAAGCCCCGTCGTGCCGCTGCCGAAAAACGGGTCAAGCACAATGCCGCCCTTGGGACAGCCCGCCAGTATGCACGTTTCGGCTAACTTCGGCGGGAACGCGGCGAAATGCCCGCCCTTGTAGGGTACGGTGTTGATATGCCACACGTCCCGCTTATTCCGCGTGGTCGGCATGAGGGCTTCATCGTAGTAGCCGCCCGTCCGCGCCCGGTTGATGCCCTGCACCTTGCCTTGTCCGGGTACCTCGCCGTCGTATTTGTGTCCCGCGCTGCGCCCGCCCCGGTATCGCGCCGCCGTTGTTGGGGCAATGGGTTCCGCAATGGCGGCGGCGTCATAGTAATAGCTCTTTGACTTCGTAAGCAAAAAGACGTTCTCATAGCAGCGGCTCGGTCTGTCCCGCACGCTTTCGGGCATGGGGTTGTCCTTCTGCCAAATAATCGCGCTGCGCAAATACCACCCGTCAGAGCGCAGGGCAAAGGCTAAAAGCCACGGAATACCGATTAAATCCTTTTGCTTGCAGCCTGCCGCCCGTCTTGCAAGGGACAGGCTCTGCCCGTTTCTGCCTTTCGGGTTTTTCGGGTCGGTGTAGCTGCCCTTGCTGCCTGTGCCGCAGTAGGTATCGGCAATGTTCAGCCAAAATGTACCGTCGCTTCGCAGCACTCGTTTCAGCTCACGGAAAACCTCGACAAGCCTTGCGATGTACTGCTCCGGCGTGTCCTCCCGCCCGATCTGCGCGTCCATGCCGTAATCCCGCAGGGCGTAGTAGGGCGGGCTTGTGACGCAGCAATGGACGCTCTCGGCGGGCAGCTCCCGCAGGGCGCACAGCGCGTCGCGGTTGATGATGGTGTCTAATCTCATGTGCCGCCCACTTCCTCCGGGCGGGTCGTCATTACCCGGTATAGCTCGGTATTTTGCGGAAAACGGTCAAGGAAAGGCAGCACCACGTTTCCGTAGAAGATCAGCCCCTCGCCCGCTTCGGTATGGGTAACGTATTTCATCTGCTGCGGGGAGATATTGAGCTGCCTTGCAAGGATTTCCCGGTCGCCCTGCGCCTGATTGAGCATGAGGACAAAATCGCTGTTCTCAAAGATATTCTCAACTTCGCGGCTGCTCAAAAGGTCTTTGACATTCTGCGTGATGGCGGTTGGGATCCCGCCCCATTTACGAAAACGCTTCCAAATCTCCACGGAATAGGCGGCGGTTTGTTCCTCTTTGAGAAGCAAATGAAACTCGTCCATGTAGTAGCGGGTGGATTTCTTTTCAGCCCGGTTTATGGTTACTCTGTTCCACACCTGATCCTGCACAATGAGCATTCCCAGCTTTTTAAGCTGTTTCCCAAGCTGCTTGATGTCAAAGCAGACAAGGCGGTTTGAAAGCTCCACATTGGTACGGTGGTTAAAGACATTCAGGCTGCCCGAAACGTAAAGCTCCAATGCCGCCGCCACCCGCGCCGCTTCCGGCTCCGGCTGTCTTAAAAGCTCGTCGTAAAGGTCGCCGAGGATCGGCATTTTCGCCGGGTCGGGGGCGGCTAAAAACGGGCGGTACACGTTTCTTACGCTGCGGTCAATGACGGTCTTTTCCACGGGCATCAGCCCCTCCTTGCCGCCGATGACAAGCTCACAGAGGGAAAGGAGAAAGTCACTTTTCAGCGCAAGGGGGTTGTCGTCCTCGCTGTAATTGAGGTTAATATCCATAGGGTTGACATACTGGGTGCTTGTGGGGGAAATGCGGATCACCTGTCCGTGCAGGCGGCGCACAAGGGGGTAATACTCCGCTTCCGGGTCGCAGATGATGATGTCGTCGTCGGTAATGAGAAAAGCGTTTGTGATTTCCCGCTTCGCCGCAAAGCTCTTGCCGCTTCCGGGGGTGCCGAGGATTAGCCCGTTGGGATTTTTAAGCCGCTTGCGGTCACAGAGGATCATATTGCTTGACAGGGCGTTTAGCCCGTAATAGAGTGCCGCGCCCTTCTGAAAAAGCTCCTGTGTGATAAAGGGAATGAAAATCGCGGTGCTTGATGTGGTAAGCCCCCGCTGGATGGGGATCAGGTTCTCGCCCAGCGGAACAGAGGACATCAGCCCCGCCTCCTGCTGGTAGTCAAGGCGGGTGAGAGCGCAGTTGTATTTCTGCGCAATGCCTGCCGCTGCGAATATGTCATTTTCCAGCTTTCGCTTCGTGTCCGCCATATTGACTACAAGGAAAGTCAGGAGAAACATTCGCTCGTTGCGGCTCTGTAAGTCCTGCAAGAGGTTTTTCGCTTCGCCGCCGAACATGGCAAGGTCAGAGGGGATGATGTCCATATCGTAGCCGCTGCGTACCGCTTTCTTTTGTTCCTCGATTTTCATTTTGTCAAGGTCGGTTATCTTGCGCTTGATGTTCTTGATGGCTTCGGTCTGGTCGATGCTCTTGATATGGAGATTGACGACGATCCCCGTTTCAAGATCGAGAATGTCCGCAAGCATACGGTCGTTCAGCTCCGGCGCAAGGATTTCAAGGAAGCTGACCGCGCCGATTTTGCGTCCCATACGGAAATATCTGCCCTCGCCGAAACGGAACGAGGACGGGGCGATAAAGTCCTTTGTGGTAAGCCCGGACGGGGTGAGCCAGTCCCAAGAGAAACGGAACGGTTCTCCCTCCGGGTGGAATACGCTGTGCAGGGCTTCCAGCCGTTCATAGCCCGTCATGGGGCGGGCGGCTGCGCCCAGCACCTTAAAATTATTCAGTATGTCGGTTTCAATACGGGCAAGCCGCGCCTTTGCCGCGTTCAGATTGTCCGCTTCCACGGAAAAGGTAATGTACTTTGACTTTACAAAGCCGTTGTTGCCCTTTGCAAGCTGATGTTTCAGCATATCCGCATATTCGGTGCGGATGGAATTGAAAGCGTCATTTTGCGCGGGGATCGCAACGACCTCCTTCGCGCCGCCGCTGCGCGTTCCCCGGTTGATAAAGGAAAGCTGCACACTAACGGTCGCGTCAAAATAGTTGAGAAAGTCGCACCAGTTTTCAAAAATGGCGGTCTTATCGTCTGCCTGCGCAAGCTGGTAGTTGATGTCGTCGTAGGCGATGCTCTTGGAGTATTTCTTTTCCGTAACCTTGCAGATACCGTCCGGGTACATGGCAAGATACGGTATGGTCTGCTGCGCAGTGTGCGCCTTTCCGTCGCCCTTTGCCGCTCGGATCAGGGCGGCGATTTCCTTTTTCTCGGCGCGGGTGAGCTTACGCCTGTTTCCTGCGTGTTTTGCGTTTGCCGTTGACAATAGCCGATACCTCCTTTTCAAGTTGTCTTTGCCGTTCGAGGACGGCATAGAAGTTTTCCGTCTGATAGGGTCTTTCTTTCGGACGGATAAATTTTGTCTGTATGATGTTCTTAATCAGCGTTTCAAGGGGCTGCCCGTGCTTTTCGTACATGGCGAACAGAAAGCAGGGCAGCATAACGAGGATCATCACGAACGCCGCAAGACTTGTGCCAGTGCTGCCTTTGAGCAAAAAGAAAAGCGGCAATCCTACAAGGAGCGCCGCCGCAAAGAAGATAAGCTGTCGCTTCGTGAGATTGAAAGCGACCTTTGTTTTGATGCGGGACAGGTCTTTGGGAACGGGTACATACGCCATAGAAAAATCTCCTTTCGTTACATTTCAATACTGTTTGGGAGTTCGTTGCCCCATATATCCCACCCCGGCGTTTTCTGTCGGGCAAACAGCTCAATCCGGGGCAAATCCCCCATAAGGGCAACGATTTTTTCCCGCGCTGCATCCGGCTTTTTGCTGTGCTGCTCTATGGGGCTGATAAGAAACTGATGTACGCCCGCCGACTGCCGCTTGGGTTTGCCCTTGGTCGCCAGCAGACAGATTTCCGCGTTGCTGCGCGTCCAATAGCCCATACCGTAAAACCAGGACGGGCTTTTGCGGTTACGTTTGAGCCAAACGAACGCCACCGTCCGATACCGAAAGCCCCATGCGCGGATCAGCCGCAGGGCTTCGGGAAGCTGCGGAAAGGTCGCCCACAAAAACAGGGCGCAGTCCTTCGCCGCCAGCTCCGGCACGGGCAGGGCGCACAGCTCGTCAATGCCCATGGTGGGATAGTGCTTTTCCGCCGCGCCCTGCACCTTGCTCCGTTCATACCGCCACGGGGGATCTGCGTAAATAACGCTGTATTTCTTGGTGATGGAAAACCTCCTTTTAATGTGCATGGAATAATGATTTTGCCAGTGCACCGGATTTCAAAAGATTAAAGCAAAGCAGCACCGTATAGGCTGCGATGGAAAATATCGCGGTGTGCAGATTGTCCGCTATAACCATGTTGTTTACCAAAACCGCATAAATGCCGACGCATATCATAATGAGGAAGCCTTGAAAGCCGAGGGCAAACAGGCCTTTTAAGTAGTTGTTTCCGATTTGCCCCCATTCCCGGTTTGTCATGGTGGCGAATGGGATAGGCGATACGGAGCAGTATAGGTAAATCTCAATCATACGCCCGTACAAAACAACCGTTATCAGCACCGACATGATTTTCATGCAAAGGCTGACAAGGCTTGTTTCGAGCATAAGCAAGAGCAGTTCGGGGATTTCCATTGCGTCAAGCCCGGCTTGCATGGACGAGAGCGCGGCGGCAACATCAATGCTGGTGCTGCCGCCGATCACGCCCGCCGCGCCGGAAACA
>OLPV01002588.1_pt1 | contig 11700 bp, 9 predicted proteins | sample 1671961 | NCBI WGS metagenome assembly OLPV01 (sample SAMEA3136630, study PRJEB25190) | human gut metagenome | biome: human gut; feature: human-associated habitat; material: faeces | place: Austria | collected 2013
CGTACCGCAGTCAACATCACCGGTGATGCTGTATGTACAACGATCGTATGCCATCAGGAAGGCAGCCTGAACAGAGAAGTATTTAATAAAGACTGAAAATAAAAACAGAAAAAAGAAAGGCACGAAGCTGTCGGAATCAGAAAATCCGATGGTTTCGTGCTTTTTTTAGGTGAAAATTTATCAAGAATGAAAGGTGTCTGATGCCAGAGATTACGGAGCGGTGACCGGGAAGGATAGCGTTACCTTGAAGAGCGTATCTGTCTGGAAAACTACAAGCTTTCCACCCATCCGCTCCATATTCCGCGTACTGCTCTTGAGACCGATGCGGTTGCTTTCTAATGCGGAATGTTCCGATTTCACAGTATTTTTTAAGGCAAGACACAGCGCAGCATCTTTGTTGATTTCCGGCGGAAGCTGCATGGAAAGCGTGACTGTTTCCTGTTTGCTGCCATATTTCAGAATATTGGAAAACAGATTATTCAGGATCCGCTTGCAAAGTTCCGGGTCTGCCTGAATCGTAAGTGCGTCCGGGGTGGTAATGTCGGAAGTGTCAGCATCCGGAAAAGATATATCCGTGTGAAACCCGGCAAGTTCCAGAAAATCCATCTGTTCCCGAAAAAGTTCGAGAAGCCGGGAAAGCGAAAAAGAGATCATCCGGATCTGTTCCGGTTCGGATGCGTCGTACACCAGCGCATATTCAAACATCCGGTCGGTGAGTCTGCGGATATCATCGGTTTTTTGCAGGCAGCGGGTGACATAGGTATTCTGCATCTCGGGATTCCGGTTTAAGTGCAGGATGTCCAGATACCCGTGGAGAACAGTCAGCGGGGTGCGAAGATCGTGGGAGAGGGCGGCAATCAGTTCCCGGTTGGACTGGTGTGCTTCCTGTTCCTGACGGATATTCTGATCGAGGGTGAGACGGAGATGGTCAAGTTCCCGGGAGAGAACACCGATCTCGTCGACACCGGAAGATACAAGCGGAGTGGAGAGATCACCGGCGGACATGCGAAGAATCTCCTGCTTTAAAAGCACAACCTGCTTCATTTTCCGGTTGATAAAAAACAGCAGGATCAGAAGGAACAGACCGACCGACACAAACAAAGAGAACAGGAAGTAAGGAAAGATAAATACGGAACTGTGATAAAAGTCGACAATCACGGTTGCGTAGCCATTTTTAAACTTTGTATTCCGTTCATATTGTTGCTCCATCACCCCGTCAGTCAGACGATATCCGATATCAAAGAAGGACTGAAACTGTTCTTTATCCATACAGCGTGGATATTGGCCGGCGCGGTAGATACCGTCTTCCATACCGTAGATAGCGAGACCGGTGTAATCATCCAGCTGATCAAACAATGGCTGTAGTTTTTTTACGGCTTCGGTATCTGCTTCGGAATCAGGAATATCGTAGTTTAAAGCTTCTGTTCCGAGCATGGTCCAGAAATTTTCATCCAGTTGCGGAATGGGGAGGGATATGGGAAGATTTGTTTCTGTGACCAGGTGAAGGACGTACCATTTGTTTGCCCACAGGGTATGAAAAAGACCGAGGCAGAGCAGTGCGGAGGCAAAAAGGAGCAACAGCAGTTTGGTTCGGATATGTCGGATCTTAATCACAGTGATACCCCCTTCCCCATGTGGTTTTTATGTAAACCGGATTCGATGGATCCGGTTCGATCTTCTGACGCAGATTCCGGATATGGACGGTAATCGTGTTGCCGGCGCCGTAATAGTAAGGTTCCTCCCAGATTGCTTCATAGAGCCGCTGTGGAGAGAAAATCTGTCTGCGGTTGGAAAGCAGTAGCTTCAGGATCTGGTACTCGGTGGAGGTGAGAGTTACCGGCTGACCCTTCAGAGTTACTTTTTCCGACCGGGGATCCAGGCACAGATCGCCGCAGGTCAACAGATTGGATGCTGACTGTCTGGCAGTCGGGGATTTTCCCTGATAAATGCGGTAACGGCGAATGAGTGCTCTGGTGCGTCCGAGAAGTTCCGTATAGGAAAAGGGTTTTGCAAGGTAATCGTCCCCGCCGATGGAAAAGCCCATAAGTTTATCGCTGTCAGAAGTTCTGGCACTTAAAAACAGGATCGGTACGTTGGTCAGCTGACGGATCTTCTGGCAGGTCTCGTATCCGTTTAACCCTGGCATCATGATATCGAGAATGATCAGATCAAAACTGCCTTTTTCCAGAAAATGAAGGGCTGAACTGCCATCGGCAGCCTCTGTCACCCGGATACCTTCCCCTTCCAGTAAAACATGTATGATATCACGAATTTCCGGGTTATCGTCTACGACAAGAACCTGTGTGGTTTGCTGCTCCATGTGTTTTCCTCCGCTTTTTCGTAAAACTTCTGGTAACTATTCAGTAGCCACTATCCAGCGAGGTGTTTTGGCATGAATAGATAGTCCAGACTCTGCATTTGCAATTGCATGGTACCGGATGTTGCCCGGTAACTTTCTGCTCTTCATTATACAGGAATTTTACAGATTGTAAAAAAATCTTTAGAAATCTTAGGATTTATCTTTCGTTAATTTTAAGAAACAGGGGGTACAATGCTGAATCGAAGGAATAAAATGGATAAGTATACGTTCTGAAACGGAAAGAGGAGTGAGAGTATGAACCTGATATCAGTGATTGTTCCCTGCTGGAACGAAGAAGAGACCATACCGATCTATTATGAACATATGTGTCCGGTGATGGATACGATAGATGCGGACTGTGAACTGATCTTTGTGGATGACGGATCACAGGATGCGACACTTTTGGAGATGAAGAAACTGTCAGAGAAGGATGCGCGATGCCAGTATCTTTCTTTTTCAAGAAATTTCGGAAAAGAAGCTGCGATTTACGCGGGACTCTGTAAGGCAAAAGGAGATTATGTGGTGGTGATGGATGTGGATCTGCAGGATCCGCCGGAGCTTTTGCCGAAGATGTATGAGATGGTCAAAAACGGAACCTGTGACAGCGTCGCTACCAGACGCTCCGACCGGACCGGGGAGCCGGTGATCCGCTCGTTTTTATCGGAAAACTTCTATAAATTTATCAACAAAATCTCAAAAACACAGCTGGTGTACGGAGCGAGAGACTATCGGATCATGTGCCGGAAAATGGTGGATGCCGTGTTGCAGATGAGTGAGTATAACCGGTTTTCGAAAGGAATCTTCAGCTGGGTAGGATTCAAAACCGAATGGCTGGAATATGAAAATGTAGAGCGCAGCGCGGGAGAAACGAAATGGTCTCTGCGCCAGCTGTTTAAGTACTCCCTGGAAGGGATCACCGGTTTTTCTGTGGCTCCTTTATCAGTGGCGGCAGTGCTTGGCGTTGTATTCTGCGGGGTATCGTTTTTCATGATATTGTTTCTGGTGATCCGAACGCTGATCTGGGGAGATCCGGTGGCGGGCTGGCCTTCGATGGTCTGCGTGATCCTGTTTATGGGAGGGATCCAACTGCTTTGCATGGGAATCATGGGAGAGTATCTCTCGAAAACCTATCTGGAATCCAAACATCGTCCGATCTATATTGTAAGGAGTTCCAGTTATGAAAAAGAGTAATGCAAAAGAGAAAATTTGCGGACTGGACTCTTACGCTGCACTGGCTGTTCTGACTGTGGCAGCGTGCTGGTTTTTTGCCGGAAGATACGGTGTCTTCGGGGCAAATATGGACTGGATCAGTCAGCACAGCGTGTTCCCGGAGTATTTCCGGCAGCAGTTTTATCAGACGGGACAGTTTTTCCCGGAATACGCGGCGAACATCGGCGGCGGGCAGAATATTTACAATTTTTCCTATTACGGGCTGTATAATCCGATCGTGCTGATCGCCTATCTGCTTCCGTTTGCGAAAATGAGCGATTATCTGATGGCTGCCAGTGTGATCTGTCTGGCGGCTTCCGTCTGCCTGCTGTACGGCTGGCTGAAAAAACGGAGATTTTCCACGGAGATTGCGCTGGGCGTGGCAGTCCTGTTTTTACTGGCGGGACCGATGATCTACCAGTCCTGTCATCAGATTATGTTTGTGCAGTATATGCCATTCTTACTGATGGCGTTTTCGGGTGTGGATCGGTACTGGGAAAAAGGGAAAACCGGTCTGTATACTCTGGGTGTATTTCTGATGATCCTGACCAGTTTTTATTTCAGCATCGCGGGAATGGCAGCGCTGTTTTTATACGGCTGGTATGGTTATCCCAAAGGGATCCGAAAGAGAAAACTGTTCGGATTCCTGGTTCCGATGATCGTGGCGGTACTTTCAGCCGGGGTACTGCTGGTTCCTACGGCATATGCGATTCTGCAGCGAAGCGGAAGTTCGAAAAGCCAGAACCTGAAAGAACTGCTGATGCCGAAGCTGCAGCTGGACAGTTCACTGTACGGCACTTACAGCGTGGGACTGACGGTTGTTCTGGTGGCGGTTTTGCTTGGTGGAATCGTGTACGGAACGATCCGGGAACGGCTGGTATCGGTGGCCTGCGTGGCACTTCTGACAGTTCCCGTATTTGCCTGGGGATTTAACGGGATGCTGTATGTGCGGTATAAATCGCTGATTCCGTTCCTGCCATTTTTCTGTTATCTTACGGCAGTGTTTTTGAACCGTATGAAAAACGGGGAAATAGGAAGATGGAAAGGAGCGTTCATATTTGGCGGTACGGTGGGTGTCAGTCTGCTGGCACTTTATCAGCAGGGGGACGGATTGAGGGCGCAGAATTATCAGCTGATCCTGTTCGAAAGCGCGGCACTGTTTTTCTTCTTCCTGATCTTTCAGAAGTGGAAACGCCCGTTCCTGCTTCTTGTCCCGGCACTGGTATGCCTGGTGCTGATCAATCATGCGGCGAACGGAAAAGCAGGCAATCTGGTGCAGAAAGAAGATTATCAGGAGATCACAGACAGTGCCTGGCAGGATGCCGTGCGAGATGCACTGGACGGAGAGACCGGTCTGTGTCGGACGGAACAGAGCGGAGTTGCCAAGAAGCGAAAAGACAACGTGAACCGGATCTGGAATATGCGCCAGTGGACAACCTCGGTATATTCCTCGGCGTATGATACGGAATACCAGAACTTTCGAAACAATGTTTTTCAAGTGGAACAGCCGTTTCGGAACGGGCTGATGCAGTCCGCCTCGGCCAATCCGCTGTTTCAGAAATTTATGGGAGTCAAATATGTGATCGGACGGAGTGAAGATGGGGAGAACTTCACGACCGAGGTACAGGAGACGGCTGCGCCGGTGATCTACGGAACGAATCGGGTGATCGCGGAAAAAACGTATCAGGCCATGAAATTCCCGTATAATCAGACCATGCTGATGCAGTATGCGGTAACAGGAAATGAAAAGATCACCGATGCAGGGGTTGAAAAGACGAAGGGTATACAGGAAACAAACGTAACGTTTACGGCGAAGCGGGGAGTGACAAAGGAAGACGATTCCTGGAAGATCAAGACAAAAAAAGAGCAGAAAGCCACACTTTCTCTTGACGAAGATACATCGGGAAAAGAGAGAATCCTGTATCTGCAATTTGATGTGGAAAATGGACATCCGAACCGGGATGTGAGCATCGTGATCAACGGGATCAGAAATAAGCTGACGGCAAAAAGTCATCTGTATTATAATGACAACACGACATTTACTTATGTGATGAAACTTTCCGCAGATCAGGAAAAGATAAAAGTGACGTTCGGTGCGGGAACTTATCGGATCTGTAACCTGAAAAGCTATGTCAGTGATACGACGGTACTGGAAGATGCTTCTCTGTACCGGTCCACATTCACACCGGACCGGAACGCAACAAAGGGGAATCAGATCAGCGGAAACATCGCGATGAAGCAGGACGGCTATCTGATCACATCGATCCCGTACGACGGCCATCTGGAGATCAAAGTGGACGGAAGAGAGGTTGTGACGGAGAAAGTCAACACGGCGTTTGTGGGCTGCCGGCTGGTAAGCGGGGAACACTGGGTGACAATCACCTACCACGCCCCGGGACTTTCCGCGGGAAAATGGATCAGCCTGCTGGGGGTCTTTTTGTGGGGAGTGATGTGTTTTCTGACGGGGAAATGAAAAAAGCAGAGAAAGAGACAGATGAAGAAGTTGCAGAATATGCCTCTGGTGTGAATAAAGTTCTGTAAAATGTGGAAAAAATCAGGTATAAATGTTGGTAAATGTGGACAACGTGTGTGTATGACAGGTTGTAGAAAAGACCGGAACATGATAAGATATCAGGGTCAAAAGGTCTGAAATCTGACGCAAGCTTGCTTGCAGGAAGATTCCTGAACTTGGGGCCCGTCAAAAACATGAGTAAGTAGCCATTTTTCGAAGAAAAATGAGCGGATTGCGAATGTTTTTGAGGATTGTGAGAGTACGAAGTACGGAACAATCCGATATCTTAACATCATTATAATCATGTGGCAACAAACAGAGAAAAGAGGAATTATCATTATGAAATACAATTCGGTCCTGGACTTACACACTCATACCATCGTCAGCGGACACGCGTACTCCACGTTAAGAGAGATGGCAAAAGCAGCCTCCGATAAAGGGCTGGAGCTGTTGGGAATCACGGAACATGCACCGAAGATGCCGGGAACCTGTCATCTGTTTTATTTTGACAATCTGCGGATCGTGCCGAGAGAACTGTACGGCATCGAGCTGGTGCTGGGGTCTGAGGTCAATATTCTAGATGCGAAAGGAACCGTAGATCTTCCGCAGAAGACTATGGAAAAGCTGGATATCATCATCGCCAGCCTGCATACCCCGTGCATGGAACCGGGAAGTTGTCAGGAGAACACGGAGGCCTATCTGAATGTGATGAAGAACCCGTGTGTCAACATCATCGGTCACCCGGATGACGGAAGATATGAAGTGGACTACGAAGCGCTGGTACAGGGAGCAAAAGAATACGGAAAGATCCTGGAACTGAACAATCATTCCATGGATCCGGATTGCAGCCGTTCCAACGCGGTCGAGAACGACACGATCATGCTAAACTACTGCAAAAAATATCAGGTACCGGTTGTGATGGACAGCGATGCCCACTTTGATACACTGATCGGGGAATTCGATATGGCAAGAGAACTGCTGACAAAACTGGACTTTCCGGAAGAACTGGTGCTGAACCGCTCAGCAGAAGAAATGAAAAAATATCTGAAAAAGTAAAATTTACAGACTTTACAAATACAAACGTATATGCTACGATAAACTATAGTCATAAACAAAAACACCGTGACGAAGAGAGTACATGCACGACTGTCATTACAGAGAATTTCCGGAGGCTGAGAGGAAAGTGACAAGGTGAATGGAAGATGGCTTCTGAGAGGCGCACCGAGCCGGAAGGTTAGGCTGCGACAGGATCCGCCTGTTATAGCGGCAGAGTATAGCAGTACAGCAGTACTTGGCGAGGTTTCTTTCGTGAGAAAGAGACGAAGAGAAGTGGTAACACGGTATCATATCCGTCTTCTTACAAACAGTAAGAAGGCGGTTTTTTTACGTGAGCAACGAGCCAAAGTCCGTGCTTGCACGAGACCTTGGCGACTGCCGCGGTAACTTGAGAAACTCGCGGAGCGTGTTTCTCATAGTATGCGTGAGCAAGGAGGAACCAAACATGGCAAAAGAAAAATTTTATATGACAACGGCGATTGCCTACACATCCGGCAAACCCCATATCGGTAATACCTACGAGATCGTACTGGCAGACAGTATCGCCCGCTTCAAAAGACAGCAGGGATACGATGTATTCTTCCAGACCGGTACGGATGAGCACGGTCAGAAGATCGAGCTGAAAGCCGAAGAAGCAGGCATCACACCGAAGGAATATGTAGACAACGTATCCACAGAGATCAAGCGAATCTGGGATCTGATGAACACTTCTTATGACAAGTTCATCCGTACCACAGATGATTATCATGAAAAACAGGTACAGAAGATTTTCAAAAAGCTGTACGATCAGGGAGATATCTACAAAGGACATTACGAAGGAATGTACTGTACCCCGTGCGAATCCTTCTTCACAGAGTCTCAGCTGGTAGACGGAAAATGTCCGGACTGCGGACGTCCGTGTACACCGGCAAAAGAAGAAGCATATTTCTTTAAAATGAGTAAATACGCTCCGCGCCTGATCAAATATATTAACGAACATCCGAAGTTCATCCAGCCGGTATCCAGAAAGAACGAGATGATGAACAATTTCCTGCTTCCTGGACTGCAGGATCTGTGTGTATCCCGTACTTCCTTCAGCTGGGGTATACCGGTAGACTTTGATCCGAAACATGTAACTTATGTATGGCTGGATGCGCTGACCAACTACATCACCGGTATCGGCTATGACTGCGACGGCAACAGTTCCGAACTGTTCAACAAAAACTGGCCGGCAGACCTGCATCTGATCGGTAAAGATATCATCCGTTTCCATACGATTTACTGGCCGATCTTCCTGATGGCTCTGGATCTGCCTCTGCCCAAACAGGTATTTGGTCATCCGTGGCTGTTACAGGGCGATGGCAAGATGAGTAAATCCAAAGGAAATGTGATCTATGCCGATGATCTGGTAGACTTCTTCGGTGTAGATGCTGTCCGTTATTTCGTTCTGCATGAGATGCCGTTTGAAAACGATGGTGTGATCACCTGGGAGCTGATGGTAGAGAGACTGAACTCCGATCTGGCCAACACCCTGGGTAACCTGGTAAACCGTACCATCTCCATGTCCAACAAATACTTTGGCGGTGTGGTAACAAAAACAGGTGTGGAAGAAGACGTAGACGCTGATCTGAAAGCAGTCGTAACAGGAACCAGGGCAAAAGTAGCTGCCAAGATGGAAGACCTGCGTGTGGCGGATTCTATCACAGAGATCTTCAACCTGTTCAAACGCTGCAACAAATACATTGATGAGACCATGCCGTGGGCACTGGCAAAAGACGAAGCGAAGAAAGACCGTCTGGCAGAAGTTCTGTACAACCTGGTAGAAAGTATCACCATCGGTGCTTCTCTTCTGGAATCCTTCATGCCGGAAACCACAGAAAAGATCCTGGCTCAGTTAAACGGAGAAAAGAGATCTTACGAAGAACTGGATCAGTTCGGTCTGTATCCGTCAGGAAATAAAGTAACAGACAAACCGGAGATCCTGTTCCAGCGTCTGGATCTGAAAGAAATTCTGGAAAAAGTAGAAGCCATGAAAGCTGCACAGGCAAAACCGGAAGTACCGGAAGAGCCGGTGGTTGATATCGATGCAAAAGAAGAGATTACCTTCGATGATTTCGGAAAAATGCAGTTCCAGGTTGGTGAGATCATCGCCTGCGAAGAAGTGAAAAAATCAAGAAAACTGCTGTGTTCTCAGGTGAAGATCGGCAGCCAGGTAAAACAGATCGTATCCGGTATCAAAGGACACTATACCGCAGAAGAGATGGTAGGAAAGAAAGTCATGGTTCTGGTGAACCTGAAACCTGCAAAACTGGCAGGTGTACTTTCTGAAGGTATGCTGTTATGTGCGGAAGATGCGGACGGCAACCTCTCTTTGATGGTTCCGGAAAAGAAGATGCCTGCAGGCGCAGAGATCTGCTAGAAAGAGTGAACCGACATGATATTTGAAAGTCATGCACATTATGATGATGAGGCTTTTGACGAAGACCGAAAAGAACTGCTGGATGCCCTGCCTGCGCAGGGCATCGGCAGAGTGATCAATGTATGCGCGGAAGTAGAAGGCTGGGATCGTACCGTGGATCTGATGGAGCGCTATCCGTATATTTACGGTGCGGTGGGTGTCCATCCCGATGATGTGGGTGCGCTCGATGAAGAAAAGATCCAGAGGATGCATCAGATCTGCCAGATGGAAAAGACGGTGGCTGTAGGCGAGATCGGCCTGGACTATTACTGGGATAAAGAAAACCACGAAAAACAGATCTACTGGTTTGAGCGGCAGCTGGAAGTGGCGAGAGAAGAAAAACTCCCGTTTATCATTCACAGTCGTGACGCTGCAAAAGACACGCTGGATACGATGAAACGGCTTCACGCCGGGGATATCGGCGGTGTGGTACACTGCTTTTCTTACGGAAAAGAGATGGCAAGGGAATACCTGGATATGGGGCTTTCCCTCGGCATCGGCGGTGTACTGACATTTAAGAATGCAAGGAAACTGGTGGAAGTCGTAGAATACGCTCCGCTGGAATCTCTGCTCTTAGAGACAGACAGCCCGTACCTAGCACCGATTCCAAACCGCGGAAAGCGGAACTCTTCGCTGAATATTCCATATGTAGTGGAAAAAATTGCAGAGATTAAGGGAGTATCCAGGGAAGAGGTCGAAGAAGTCACCTGGAAGAACAGTTTCCGGGTCTTTTCAAAAGGAAACTAACGGTGCATCTTTATCTTTCTCAAAGAAAAATGCTGATAATTATAATTCTTGAAGTGCCTGTGGAACTTGCGGAGCTTCTCGGCGAAAATGCGCCGGGCCTCCCGGAAGGACTTGCAATATACTTAGCTTCTGATGGCAGGGAAGGAGATACTTATGCAGTATATTCCGGAAACTTAAAAGTGGAAGATGGAAGGGCACAGTTTGATTTAAAATTGAAAGATGAGACGGTGATCCATGTAGACTATGATGGTGAATATCGATATTCTTTTGAATAAAAGAAGAGATTGCAATTATCAAATAGTTTTGTTAGAATAGCCGTAGACATTACTGGGAAAAGCTAGGCGGTTAGTCCTCTTACAGAGGGACTGAACCCTCTGATTACATAGAAATCCTGAAAAGGAAATCTGGGAAAGGAGGGCAAACTATATGACTGATTATGAAATGTTTTCTATCATCTTGATGATATTGAGCATTGTTGTATCAATTTTAATTGTGTACATAAATCAATCAAAAAAGTAACCGCCCCTCGCCAAGGTTTGCGGTTACTCTTTTAAGACCAATAATTTGGGATTAGCTGTCTACCAGTAATGTCCTTTTTATATTTATATGATAGCAGATGAATATAAAATTGTCAAATGAGGAGTTACAATATCTTCCGGCAGATTACCAGTAATGGAAGAAATACAAATATAATAAAAGGGGTCTTAGTGGCCTTTCCCTAACAAGATGTGTTTTGTCGGACAAAATGCGTATTTTGCCAAAATCCTGGGGGATTTTGAGAAGTTACTGGCAGTTTCCCGTTATGGCTTTAAGGTTATAATTGTATGGAAAGTAGCGGAATCATGTTCATAGTACATTTGCAAATTTCCGTGATATTGTTTCACAACTTTTTGAATGCTTTTCATTCCGAACCCATGTCTGCCTGTTTCGGGTTTATGTGATACAGGAAGTCCATCCTGATCATACACAGGGGTGTATCTGCAGGAATTTATGACTATGATAACGATAAAAGAGGAATGTTCCTTCCTTTGTACAGTAAGTTCAATAAAAGAATCAGGGATATTATCTGATGATTCAACTGCATTATCCAATAAGTTACAGAACAATGATGTCAAATCGTGTGGATAAATAGATTGAACAGCACCGCTTCTGATATCCGTATGAAAAATGATATGTTTATCGCTACATTGTCGTTGATAACGGCAGAGAATTGCATTCAGCATTTCATGATCGCAGATTTTTACAGTTTCTTTTAAGTCGGAAGATTCCATGAGCTGTTGTATATAGGCATTTATTTTATCAGAGTCATTTTTTTCGTTCAGCAATTTGATAGATTGAAGGTGTTTTTTTATATCGTGAATCAGAATGCTCTGATGCTCA
>OLPV01002595.1_pt1 | contig 11680 bp, 7 predicted proteins | sample 1671961 | NCBI WGS metagenome assembly OLPV01 (sample SAMEA3136630, study PRJEB25190) | human gut metagenome | biome: human gut; feature: human-associated habitat; material: faeces | place: Austria | collected 2013
ATGTGTATAAATATAAGTATATAATAGGTAGATAAAAAAAATAAGCTGGGGTAACAGCGTGCTCCAGGAGAGTAAGCAGTCCTGTGATGGGGCTGCTTTTTTCTGCTTAAAGACCAAAAAATGAAAAAAAATATCAATAAAAAATCTAACTGATGAATTTTTTTCAATAGTCCTTTGCATTGTTGACAGGAAAAAATTTCCTTGTTATTATGCTGATACTATAGTTAGAATACGCTAACGAGAAATAGTTAACAAGGAGAGGAAAAGATGAAAAAGACATGGAAAAAAGTCGGATCACTGCTTATGTCCATCATGGTTGTTTTCTCTATGATGGGAGTTCCTGTTATGGCAGAAGAAGCAAAAGCAGCTCCGACAGAGGTGGCTTCCTGTACAGCCAGTGGACTCTGGACGACAGTCCTGAACTTTGCATTCAAGGACACTGCCTGGATGAATGCGATCAACAGTGTGACCGTCAATGGTACAGTGTATACGAACAATACGATCAGCAGCTTTGGAAGTGAAACCAATATCTGGGATATAGGAAGTGCAACAGGAGCTTATGGAAGCTACACAGCGCTTAGAATTGTCAGTCCGGATACCTATCCGCTGACTGTTGATATCACAGCAGCCGGTTATCAGAAGCTGACCATGCAGGTGACAAAAACAACTGTAAGCTATCAGGATGTTTATACAGCAATCGTAGTACCGCAGCAGCCGGTAGAAAAGACTTACAAAGCAACTGCAGCAGCTGCAACACACGGCAAAGTTACTCTGAGCAAGAGCGAAGGCATCAAAGAAGGCGAGACAGTAACTGCAACCGCAACACCGGACGAGGGATATGAACTGGATACCCTTACCGTTGCCGCTGCAGACAGCAAAGCAGTAGCAACACAGGCTACCAAAACAGGCTGTACATTTGCCATGCCTGCTTCTAATGTGACAGTTACTGCAACCTTCAAAGAAGAAGCACCGAAAACGATCGATCTGAGCCAGGTAAGCATCGCAACAGATACATTCGGAAATGACTGGGAAGTAACTTTTAAAGATGCGAACGGCTATGTAAAAGCGATCACAGAAGTGAGAGTAAACGGAACAACATGGGAAGAAAAATCCTACAGTATTTCTTCCGGTGGTGCATATAAGAAACATACAGACGATAACAAACTGGTATTTGCAGCAAAAGATTACAGCTCTGCACCGGTGATCCCGGTATTAAAGAGCGGTGATGTGATCACCATTTCCGCAAAAGGTTATGAAGATTTTACAGCAAAACTGGTTATCGACCTTGACGGAAAAGCATCTCTGGTAGCAGATGACGGAAAGGGAGATCCTTATGAACTGCATGTAAAGATCGAAGGTACTTTCGATTCTGCCCTGGTAGGACAGGACAATTACGATGCAGTATCCAGCGCCAGTGTCGGTGGCGCTTCCAGCAACAAAAACAGTGATGTAACGGTATACGGAGCAATGCTGGAAAAAGGTAAAGAACCGACCGACAGCGACTGGAAAGAACTGGACAATATGTCCCAGATCAAACTGGACGGTAAAAAATGCAGCGTAAGTATCGTACCGGATACTGCAAGCGGAACACCGGCTGACAGCGACAGCGGAATGCAGGGTGTCTATATGACCATCAGCAGTGCCCTGACACTGAGCGGTACACCGAAGGATGCCGGTAACTATCTGATCTCTGTAAAGATTACCGATCAGCAGGGAAGAGAAGCAGTCAGCAATACCTTACCGTTCCATGTATACACCGGAGAGGAAACTCTGGCAGACAGACTGGTAACAGATAACTTCAAACAGTATGAAAGCGGTCTGTATGCATGGGATATCATGGAACCATGGGCAATCAAAAACTTTGGAAGCAATGTGGATGGTGAAACAGAAAGCGTTCGTGTTCCGAAAGACCTGGAAGCATGGTTCGGATCTCATGTGAGCGGAACTTACGGATATCTGGGTTATGATCTTCCGTGGAAACAGGTAGTGAGTGGAGACATTCCGCAGACCCTGTATATTCCGGAAGGATGCAACCTGACACTGACCAATATGAAGATTCTGAGCAGCGTTCGCATCGTCATTGAAAATGGCGGAAAACTGACACTGGATGATTCTGTGGTACAGGGTATCATCGATGTACAGAGCGGCGGTACTTTCTCCATGAACTACAGCAGCTACAACAACGAATTTACCACAGGTGCATCTCTGTGTGGACAGCTTCGTCTGGCAGATGGCGCAATCCTGGAAAATGCAGCTATCTACTCTCATGCAAACTATCTTGCAAATGGAAACCTGACAGACCGTACCACTTCCGAGCCGGTAGTAACCGCAACCGGAAATGTTACGATCAAAGGCAAAGTATTTATCAAGGGCGATGACGGCGGAAGTGATATCGGACAGATGGCCCTGCGCGTATCCAACGGAACTCTGACACTAGAAGACGGTGCGGAACTGGTAGCTTACGGTGGAAGCGGCAAGACACTGCTGTATACCGAAGGAGGAACAGCAATTGAGCTGGATAATGCAACGATCACAGGAAACGGAAAAGTAACAGCAATCGGAGGAGATGTACTCTGGGGCAATGGCGGAACAGGTGCAACCGGAAACGGAATCATTTCCACAAAAGAAGCATTCCTTCAGGGAGCAACTGCAAACACTTCCAACAAAGCCGTACCTGGAAAAGCAACCGACGGTAATGTAAAAGTGACAAGCACAAGCAAACACATCGAAGACGGAACCGAGATCTCCGGCGCAGACAACGATCCACTGGCAGATCTGTACTGGAAGACTGGAATTAACCCAACTCCGCCGCTGAATAAATTTGTAACAACTCCGGCACTGTCTATCAGTGATGTGGAAGTTGCAAATACAACCTATACCGGAAGTGCACTGGATCTGGTTGTAACAGCAAAAGACGGAGAAACCGTACTGACAGAAGGAACCGATTACTTCCTTACGTTCAAAGATGCAGACGGAAATGAGATTTCTGCAGATTCCATTGTACAGGCAGATACTTATACCGTAGTAGTAAATGGTATCGGAAGTTATGGGGGAATACAGGAAATCCAGTTTACCGTGGAACCAAAACAGACCACTCTGAGCGTGACTACAGATCCGGCTTCTGCAACATACGATGGAACAAGCAAAACTCCGACCGTGGAAGTAAAAGACGGTGACCAGACACTGGTTGCAGGAACGGATTACAAAATCACTTACATTTACGGGGAAGAAACAACTGCGAAAGATTTTGCAGGCGCAGAATTTGTAGAAGCAGGCAGCTATAAGCTGGTCATCACCGGAATCGGCAATTATGCAGGTTCCACCGGAGAAGCTGTTTTTGAGATCAAAAAAGATTCCACCGGAACCGATGACACCAACAAAGGTGATGATAAGAAAGACGATACCAACAAAGGTAACGACAATACTTCCACCACCGATAAAAACGACGGAAATACAACAACCGATAACAACAAAACAACAGGAAAAGATAACCAGACGGTATTAAAAGATGACACAACAACCAGCAATACAAACAACACAAATACTACCGCCAAGACATCCACCAGAACAAACAGCGTGAAAACCGGAGATACCAACAACCTGTATATCTGGATCACACTGCTGGCAGTTTCCTGTGTTGCACTGGCAGGTCTTGTAGTGTATACAAGAAGACGCAGAGCAAAATAAAAATATGAAATGAAAAAGATGTGGGCATCATGCATTATCTGGCATGATGTCCACGTTTTATGTTGCATTGCATATCAATAATTGGTCCAGTGGACCAATTTTGATTACGAGCAAAGGGCGAACGTTGACATGGCTGTATTGCTCTGGTAGAGTAATAAAAACAGAAGGCATCCGGCAGGGTGTGGTTGGGTTATCAAAAATTCTGAAAAAAGGAAAGGCGAGACAGAAAAATGGAAAAGCAGAAAATACTGGATCAGATCAAAGGGGGACTCATCGTCTCCTGTCAGGCGCTGGAACATGAGCCGCTGTATACGAAAGAGGGCGGTATTATGCCACTGATGGCGAAGGCTGCTGCACAGTCGGGCGCTGTGGGGATCCGTGCAAATACGGTGCGGGATATCACGCAGATCAAAGAGGTGGTAGCCCTTCCGGTGATCGGGATTATCAAGAAAGATTATGAAGGAACACCGATGTATATCACGGTGACGATGAAAGAAGTGGATGCCCTGGTCGCATGTGGTGTGGATATCGTGGCGGTACAGGGAACCGGTGCCAGACGCCCGGACGGAAGCAGTGCACCGGAATTTATCCGTGCGGTCAAAGAAAAATACCCCCAGCAGCTGGTAATGGCAGACTGTGCGACGTTGGAAGAAGGAATCGCATGTGCCGAGGCGGGGGCTGATTTTGTGGGTACTACGATGCGTGGCTACACACCGGAGACAAAAGGATGCGACGATATCGATTATGCATTTATCCATGAACTTTCCGAAAAATGCCCTGCAAAGATCATTGCAGAGGGACATATCCATTACCCGGAACAGGCAAAAAAAGCGTTGGAAGCGGGAGCATTCGCTCTGGTAGTCGGAGGGGCAATCACAAGACCTGCGGAGATCACATCAAGATTTGTTTCGGCGATCCGAAAATAAGAGAGCAAATAGAACGTTGTTATAAGAAAACAGTGACGGTTGACTTTATGTAAACCAACCGTCACTGTTTTTCTATGCTGAAATTATATGGAAAAAGTTATGTTCATATGGATTACCGTTCACCGGCTGTGTCCAGACCCATCACCCATTTTCCGTTGGTAAAATCCGGAATATCAACGACAGCACCGCCTCTGGCTACAGACATCTCGGACAGGGCTGTGATCGCCATCCAGGAAGCTGCATCGTAGACATCTACCGGCATCGGGCTGTCTTCGCGCAGGCACTGGAAGAACTGTTCGAATTCCAGCCAGTCCATGCCGCCGTGGCTGCCCTGGACGCCTTCTGCGAGGAATTTTTTCCAGATCGGATGATCGTAGGTTTCGGCGTAGGTATCAGCGTTTCCGCTGCACTCTTTTCTCCAGTCAAAATCGTGATCGCGGTCTTCTTTGCGGTCGATGAAGACAGAATCGGTGGCTTCTTCGTACATGCCTTTGGTTCCACGGACAGTGAAGTTACGGCTGTAGTATCTCGGCAGGGTGGTGTCGAGGGTCAGCTGGATAGTTTCTCCGTTGGCACAGCGGATCATTGTGGTGATGATATCACCCTGGGCAAAATGTGCCTGTTTCAGTCTTTCGTCATCGCTCTTATTCTGCATGATGAACTCATGGAGTCCTGCGGACTTGGAGGCGAAGGAAGAAAGGGTGAGCATCCGGTTTCCGTGGTTGATATTCAGGATCCTGGCGATCGGTCCCAGATCGTGAGTCGGATAGTTTTCGCAATTTCTGGACAGATAATTTCTAAGGCGGTAATGTCTGTTCTCTTTTCCGAATGCGATTTCGTCTCTCAGATCATGCTGATATCCACCGGCGCAGTGAACTACCTCACCGAGAACACCCTGTTCTACCATATTTAACACCATCAGTTCGCGGCGGCCGAAGCAGCAGTTCTCCAGGAACATGAACGGTGTTTTAGTTTTTTCATAAGCATCGACCAGTTTGTAGCAGTCTTCCAGAGAGTAAGCGCCACCGACTTCCATGGCTACGGCTTTTCCGGCATACATGGCAGCAAGGGCGATCTCTACATGAGATTCCCAGGCGGTTGCGATGATGATCGTATTTACCTCTTCATTTGCGATAATATCTTTATAATCGGTAGATACAAAAGGTGTCGGCTGTCCGGCAGCTTCCACTACTTTCGCTCCTTCCCGGGCGCGATCTTCATAAACATCACAGACAGCGACAACCTGTTCTTTCTGAGCCAGAACGATATTTTCCAACAGATCTTTTCCACGGCATCCAAGGCCGATATATCCGATTTTAATATTTTCCATTAGAGTCTCTCCTTTATGTGTCTTTTTATAACCATTTAGTAGATAGAGTTCTACGAGGTTTTCTACTCTCGTAACTGCAAATATGCCGAATGATTATATTCTGAAGTTTATTATACACAGATACCGGGATTTGACAAGGAAAGTAAAATCTAAATATTATGAAAAATCGTAACTATTCAGTAGCCACTGTCCACTGTGAAGGTACTGAACAGTTACGAAAAATCAAAGAAAAGTGAGTGAGAATCTTGTGTTTCATGTGGGAAATTTCTATAATAAGAGAAGAATCGTTTAAAAAAATGAGAAGATTTCTGAGGGCTACAAACATAATGTAAAGGAGACAGGAAATTATGAAATTTACCAATGGTTACTGGCTGCTTCGTGATGAGATGAAAGCTGCCTATGCAGTAGAGTACGGAAGTCACAGGGTATACGGGCAGGAACTGACGATGTATCTGCCGTGCTCCCATATCGTGGATCGGGGAAGCTGTCTGAATATCCCGCTTCTGACGGTGACACTGTCCAGTCCGATGGACGGTGTGATCAAAGTGTCTGCAGTGCATCATGACGGAGCTGTATATAACGGACCTTTTGCAAAGATTTATACCGGCGATGCGCATGTGCGGATCGAGGAGAATGAGGAGCAGCTGATCTATCAGACGGGCTCTCTGAAAGCGGTGATCGATAAAGCACCGAATGGATACAAGATGGCATTTTATGAGGGAGATACTTTCCTCACAGAGTCGAGTTTCCGGAATCTTGCCTATATGCAGAATACAAAAACCGGGAAAAACTATATGCTGGAGCAGATGTTCCTTGATGTGGATGAATATGTCTACGGACTCGGGGAACGTTTCACGCCGTTCGTAAAAAACGGACAGGTGGTAGAGATGTGGAACGAGGATGGCGGAACTGCCAGTGAGATTGCCTATAAAAATATCCCGTTCTATGTGACAAATAAAGGCTACGGTATCCTGGTGGACAACGAGGGCGATGTGGCGTATGAGATCGCCAGTGAGAAGGTAGAACGGGTCCAGTTTTCCGTGGAGGGGGAACGTCTGGATTATTATGTGATCAGTGGAAAAACGCCGATGGGAACCGTAGAAAAATACACAGAACTGACAGGAAAACCGGCACTGCCGCCGGCATGGTCGTTCGGATTGTGGTTGACGACTTCTTTTACTACGAATTATGATGAGGCGACCACTTCCGGTTTTATTCAGGGCATGGCAGACCGGGAGATTCCGCTGCATGTGTTCCATTTTGACTGCTACTGGATGGATGCCTATGAGTGGTGTAACTTTGAATGGGATCCCGCGACATTCCCGGATCCGAAAGGCATGCTGAAACGGTATCATGATCGCGGGCTTCACATTTGTGTATGGATCAATCCGTATATCGGACAGAAATCCTGTCTGTTCAAAGAGGGAAAGGATCATGGTTATCTGGTTAAGAAAACAGACGGAAGCGTATGGCAGACGGATCTGTGGCAGCCTGGTATGGCACTGGTTGATTTTACAAATCCGGATGCTGTGGCATGGTATCAGGGAAAGTTAAAGACGCTGCTGGATATGGGCGTGGATTGCTTTAAAACTGATTTTGGTGAGAGAATCCCGGTGAAAGAAATCGAGTATTTTGACCATTCCGATCCGGTGAAAATGCATAATTACTATACTTATCTGTATAATCAGGCAGTTTTCGAATTACTGGAGCGTGAGAGAGGAACCGGCGAAGCTGTATTGTTCGCGCGTTCTGCCACCGTCGGTGGTCAGCAGTTCCCGGCACACTGGGGCGGTGACTGTTCTGCAAGCTATGTTTCCATGGCAGAGACTCTTCGTGGAGGACTTTCTCTGTCTCTGGGTGGATTTGGTTTCTGGAGTCATGATATCAGTGGATTCGAGAGTACCGCACCGGCGGACATCTACAAACGCTGGTGCCAGTTTGGCCTGTTAAGTTCTCACAGCCGGCTGCACGGTTCGTCTTCTTACCGTGTGCCGTGGATGTTTGATGAAGAGGCATGTGATATTCTGCGGGAGTTTGTCAATCTGAAATGTCGTCTGATGCCATACCTGTACGGGCAGGCTGTGCGCTCACACAAAGAAGGCCGTCCGGTACTGCGCCCGATGTTCCTGGATTTCCCGGAGGATCGTGCATGTGATACCCTGGATCGGCAGTATATGTTCGGCGATTCTCTGCTGGTGGCTCCGATCTTTAAAGAGAACGGCGAAGTGCAGTATTATCTGCCGGAGGGAACCTGGTATAACCTGATTACAGGAGCAGATGTGAGCGGAGGAAAATGGCAGAAAGAGGCGCATGATTATCACAGTCTGCCACTGATGATCCGTCCAAATACAGTGCTTGCTTTGGGCAATAATGACCAGAAACCGGATTATGATTATGCGGATGGTGTTAGCCTTCTGGTATCTGCGTTTGATGAGGGCGCCGAAGCGAAAACTGAGATACCGGATCTGAAAGGAGAGACGGTGATGACGGTGACTGCGAAACGTGTGGGAGATGAGATTCACCTGCATGTGGAAGGCGGAAACGGAAATTATACGGTGAAGAGCCTTTCGGGTTGCAAAGTAGTTGTGGAAGCGTAAGAATCTGCGGGGACAGAGAAGAAATACCGAAGCGCATCCGTAGAAATGTCAGAAAAGCCATAATGCGAAAATAAAATTGTAAAATTATATCACCACAAAGAAAAAGCATGCATACAGAAGCGAAAAAATCCTGTATGCATGCTTTTTTGATGCATTGCATATTAAAAATTGATCTGGTGAATCAATTTGCTTACATAAGATGCGTAGAACACTGCTGGATGTATCTGGATTCTGTGTCGGTCGTGGGAGATTGCAGTTGAAAAAGTCCTGTGTGCGGATCAGTTACCGGCAGCCGTACCGCGCTCCGCCCAGCGAAACCACTTTTGTGGAAATTCAAAGACAAACAGGATGCCAAGCACGATCGCCACCGCGATCTTCAAAGTCTGGAATCCACGGTCGGAAGCTTTGGCCAGCTGATCTGTCACGACATAATAGGCAGTCCAGTAGATCCCTGCTCCCGGAACCAGCGGGAAGATGCCTGCAACGAGAAAGATCGTCACCGGACAGTGGCGCCGGACCGCACTGAGCCTGGAGAGAAAAACGACAAGAACCGTGGCAAAAAAGGTGGAACTGAAGAGCCCGCAGCCAGCCAGCAGTAACTTGTAGCAGATCCAGCCACAGCCTCCGGCCAGACCACAGTTTACATAATATTCCTTTGGCACCTGGAAGAGCAGGGCGAAGGCAATCGTACCGACGAAAGCGGTAAGAAATTCGAAAAACAGATGTACAGACATAAAAAGATACCCCCTGAGAGAAAGATGAATATATTGGATTTACGCGAGCAACGAGTCAAGGTCCGTGCCTGTACAAGAGCCTGATGACTGCCGCGATAACGGGTAAGATTCGCGAAGCGTATGTTATCTCGTTTTATAAAATCCACCGGGATGACAAAAACTACATGGATTTATAGACATAGAAAGTTACGAATTATGGAAGAATCGCACCGCCCACAAAATGGTGATACCCGATCATTACAAGACCGACGCCCATTGCGATACTGAACGTGACAAGCAGTGCGTCCAGCATGCGGACCGCACCGGCAATATAGTCCTGGTCGGCGATATCGCGGATGCCATTCGTAAACGCCACACCGGGAACCAGTGGGATGATGGAACCGATGATAATCTCACTCAGATGATGTCCAAGTCCCAACTGATAGATCAGGACGGCGATGAAAGTCACAAACATGCCACCGGATATATTCGTTGCGATTTTGGAAAGCTGTCCTTTCACCACGCACAGCAGATAGACATACAGCAGCAGTCCGGCGATAAAAGCCACGATACAGTCCACCGGATCGCCGCCGAAGAGATAACAGAAGCATCCGCTGCCCACGCCGGAAGCAAGGATCTGGCAGAGATTCCGCTTGGCGGGCATCTGCTGGATATCCTGAAGCTTCTGATAGGCTTCCTCCGGTGTATAGAATCCGTGTTCAATCTCACGGGAGAGCTGGTTGACCGCAGTGACACGGTCAAGCCGGGTAGCACTCAACGGGATGTGGCGTACCCAGGCAAAGTTTTGATCCGAGTTGCTGTCAGCCGTGAGAAAGAAACCACTGCTTAAGACAAACGGATCGCACGAGTCGATGCCATAGGCATGGGCGATCCGGTTGATGGTTTCCTCTACACGGAAAATCTCCGCTCCGCTCGCCAGCAGGATATCCCCGGCAAGTGCTGCTACATTTAACGCCATACGGTTATGTTCTTTTTCTACAGTTTCCAAAATAAAATCCCCCATTGTACACAAAAGATGCGGATACAGAAATAGAAAGATTTCGGGATGTATTCGCGTATGGTATGACTCTAACACATTTTCGAAAGAAAACAAAGAAAAACTGATACATTTTCAGCAGAAAATCAGGAGACATTTCACCATGTGTATGAGGAAAAGCAGCCGGAATCGATGGAAACGTATGGAAACGGTGGGATTTTCTGATTGTTTTGAAATAGGTCTTGACGGGGGGAAGGAATATCTGTAATATATTCAAGAAGTACGCCCATCTGGTTGAAAAAGTTGGTGGGTGAGAAATGGAAAATAGAAAAGAAGTAACCGGCGGATCGTGGGTTGACTGTGGGATGGCGGTTATGAAAAAGAGGATAAGTATATGAAGAAAGATTGGGAAAACGTGACACTGATGCCGGAGTTTGACGAGCAGGGTGTTGCCTGCTATCGGCTGGATGGCGGAGATTATCTGAATGAGTATTATGTGGTTTCGGAGGCGGAGACGAGAAAGCTTCTGAACACACCGGAGATTGTCGGGTATGAGGTTTATAACTGCCTGATTCCGTCGACTTCTCAGATGTTATATTATCTGAAAGAACAGAAGAAAGTGACCACAGCGAATATCTTATCGATTCTTCGCGGTGCGCTGAATTATCCGCTGGAGGAGAGCTGCTACCGGGAGCACATTCGTGTGCATGATATCAGTTTCTTATCCAGTGAGCGTGTATTTCAGGAGGAAGAGATTGCGGGACTGGAGATCAAATACAGTAAGCTGACGATGGTACCGGACAGCACGTTGATGATCGGAGATATCATTGCGAGTGGAGAGACGTTGATCCACTGTCTGCGTTATGTGACCGATTTTTACCGGAATCACGGAGCAAAACTTCGGAATATTATCATCTTTACGATTGGTGGAACAAAGGGTATCGAGATCCTGGAGGATCTGACCCGGGATATCCGGGAGTTCTGGGACCGCTGGCACATTACGCTGTCGCACTGGTTCCGCGATTTTATCTTCACGCGGTTTGTCATGTACAGCTCGAAGAAAAAATGGTTTTCAACGCGGTTGCAGAGGGCCTGCGCGGGATTTTTCGTCGACATGGGTATCATGGGACTGTGGCACGGCATTACCCCGTCGTATATTTTATATGGCCTGTATCATGGACTGCTGCTGGCGGCGACAGAGACTTATCAGAAAAAGTCGAAATTTTACAAGAAGCATAAAAATAAGACCTGGTATCAGGTCGTCTCATGGGCTGTAACGATGCAGCTCGTATTCTTCGGATTCTTCCTGTTTTCAGGGAAGCTGATGGAGCTTGTCGGATTCTGAACGCAGATAAGCATTCCCCCGCTTCAAGTGCGCGAAGCGACTGCGTTCATGAGCAAGTAGCGAAGCTAGGCCCTGTCAGCAGAGC
>OLPV01002596.1_pt1 | contig 11679 bp, 9 predicted proteins | sample 1671961 | NCBI WGS metagenome assembly OLPV01 (sample SAMEA3136630, study PRJEB25190) | human gut metagenome | biome: human gut; feature: human-associated habitat; material: faeces | place: Austria | collected 2013
GATTGAAGTGGCATGGGATCGCGGCGATGTGGACACCTTGCAGGAGTATTTTGGCTTTACAGTGTCAGGCGCAAAGGGAAAACCGACAAACAGTGAATTTATCTCTATGGTCGCAGACCGTCTGCGGCTGGAACTCAAAATCGGATGAATGCAAAAAGCCGAAGACCGCGCGGTCTTCGGCTTTTTGCTTATCTGCAGTAATAATCGCTGGATAGTATTTGATTGTTCGCGGCGAGATACCGCGAAGTTCGTGTGTTCATGGCTGCAATCTCGGTCTGTGTGATGGTATGGTTGGGAAAGGTGTATGCGACTGCACCGTTTTGATAGACGGCGTCGCTTGTAATCCAGCTGCCGTCGCTGAAAATCGCATATCCCGCATAGGTCTCGTCGAAAATATCATGTCCGAGGTATCCGGCGCAGTCCATGCCGAAGAGATTGAGCAGAGTCGGCGCCAGATCTGCTGTATTGCACGGCTTGGAGACGGTCATCGGCTGCATATCTGCAGACCAAATAAAACAGGGCGTGCGTTCTACAAGCAAATCAACGGGGACATAGGACAGCTCCCGCACGCGCTGCTGATCGTTCATCGTGTAAGCGTAGTGGTCGGTCACGCCGATAATCACGGTGTTTTGCAGCAAATTTCTCTGTTCAAGCTCTTGCAGCAGCTGCGCGAAGAAATCATCGAGCAGCCGGATTTTGGCATAGTAATACGGAACCTCGGAACAGCTGTCGCAGTTGGCGTACTGCGGGTACTTTTGCAGCGCATATGTGCCGACGGAATCTCCGTTTCCATACGGCATATGTGCATTGCGCGAGATGACAAAGTTGAAAAACGGCCGGTCTGTGGGCAGCAGCTTGTTTTGCAGCGCAGGATTCGTCAACACAAAACAATCCTCATATAGTTCGCTGGAAAAAGAATTGTTTGTGTAATCCATATAGCTGATGTATTGCTCGTACCCCATGGCAGGATCCATGACGCCGCGGCTGTAAAAAGACGGGCTGTTGTAATGGAATGCATTGGCGGTATAGCCGCTCGTCCGGAATTGATTGGGCAGGCTTTCGGAAAAATCATTTGTCTGATAGGAAGTCACGAGTGTTCCGTCGGTTGGAGAAAAAATGCCGGTGTTCATCGCAAATTCTGAATTAAACGTGCGCGCGCTGCCGTACAGCGGTGTGTAAAAATTGGTAAACTGGATGCCCTCCTGCATCAGCCGCGTGATGGTCGGCGCAGAATCCTGCGTAATGGTCCAATCATCGGCACTCTCCATCAATACCAAGATGACATTTTTTCCGCGCAGTTTTCCGGTCATGGAATTGGACGCTCCGGCGCTGCCGTAGGTGTTTAAATACGCGGAGACCTGTGCCCGTGCCTGCTCGGCATCGGTCTGGCACAGCGCGGGCTGCATAAAGTGCTCCGAAATATCATATGCGGCTGTTTGATATAATCCGACCGTTTTGCAGACGCCGAGGGCATCATAGCGCGTGTTGTCCGGTGCGCAGAAGGACACCAGAGCGGCGGCGGTCAGTGCACCAAAGCACACCGGCACGAAACGAAAACGGTTTGGCTGTGTACGTGGACGCAGCCGGCAGGCAAGCAGTGACAACGCAAGCAATCCTGCTGCACCTGCGAGAAAACCAACAGATAAATAGGAAAACACAGAATTGGCAAATTCTGCACCGTCGCGCAGATAGGCAAGATCGCGCAGCCATAGAAATCGTTGGAAAATACAGAAATAACCGGCCTGTATCAACGCATAGCAAATGACAAGCAGGTTCGCAAGGGTGCCGAGCAGGCGGGCAGCAGCTTGCGGAAGCAGAGACAGCAGAGCCGTACATATGGCAGCCCATACGGCGGAGCAGAGAAGCGGAAAAAATGCCGCTGTGTGGGATATGCACGACACAAACAGTGCCGGTGCAAACCATGCGAGCCATGGCAGCCCATATAATCGGATAACATAGCAGCGAGACAACACATCGCCTTCTTTCACAGGAGAATACTTGTATTATAGCCGTATTCCGCGCAGGACGTCAATTTTTATTCGCCCACCCTAGTAAATTGCCCTGCATTCATGGTATAATCAATAGTTAGAAGAAATGGAGGGCATACAATGAAGCTGATGGCAATAGATGGCAACAGCATACTCAATCGCGCCTTTTATGGCGTGCGGCTGCTGACCAACCACGAGGGATTGTTTACCAATGCGGTATATGGTTTTTTATCCACGCTGTTTAAATTACAGGACGAGCACAAGCCGGACCGTATTGTGGTATGCTTTGACGTCAGAGAAAAGACCTTTCGGCATAAAGAATATGCAGAGTACAAGGGAACACGAAAGGGTATGCCGGACGAACTGGCGCAGCAGCTTCCGCTCATTCGGGAAGTGCTGGACGCGATGGGAATCCCGTATATGGAAAAGGCGGGATTTGAAGCGGATGATTTGCTCGGCACATTGAGCCGACAGGCAAATGACCATGGAGATACCTGTCTGATTGTAACCGGAGATAAAGACGCCCTGCAGTTGATCGGCGGCGGAACCAGCGTTCTGCTGTCCATCACGCGCAAGGGTCAGACCACCATTACAGAATACACAACGGATGTATTCCGCGAGCAGTATGGCTTTGATCCGATTCACATGATCGATCTCAAAGCACTGATGGGTGATACGTCGGACAATATTCCGGGTGTGCCGGGCATCGGAGAAAAAACCGCCATGGGACTGATTCAGAAATTTGGTTCTGTGCAGGCGGTTTATGAAAATATTGAGGATCCGTTTATCAAAAAAGGACAGCGCGCGAAGCTGCTGGACGGCAGAGAAGCGGCGGACAAGAGCCTGCATCTTGTGACGATTGTGCGCGATGTGCCGCTGGCGTGCACTGCGGCGCAACTGCCGGAAGTGCAAATGGACGAGACGGCATTGTATCGGCTGTTTACGCGTTTGGAATTTAAAAATTATATCACGCGGCTGGGATTGCATGCACCGGAAGAAGATGCTGTGCCAAAAAGAGAAATCGTGCACAAAGAGCTGCACAGCGGAGAGCAATTATTTGCGGCGATTGCGGACAAGCAGGAGCTGATTTTAACTGCTCCGCACTCGCTGGAGGCTGTCTGCGTGCTCTCGGAAGATACCGCCTACCTGCTGTGTGCCGATCAGGTCGGAACGCAGAGCTGGCACACGGTTCTGCAACAATTGTTTTCCGGAAAGTATCCGCTGACTGTGCACGACGGCAAGCCGTATCTTTTGGCGCTGCTGCAGGAAGGTATCCAAGCGGCGGATTTTGCCTGTGATACGGCGCTTGGCGCCTATCTGCTGGACCCGTCTGAATCCGGATACGGATTGGAAAAAGTGGCGCTTGCGTATTTGAATCAGGAACTGGCGCCGGTTTCGGATTATGAAGCGGAGGACGCCTTTTCTCCGCTCGGCGGGCGGGAAACTGCGCTGCGCACGCTGGCGGATCATGCGGCTGCCATACAGGAAATGGCACAGGAGATTGTGCGGAATATCAAAAAGCAAGGCATGTATGACCTGTTTCGCAACATCGAACTGCCGCTGGAAGGCGTGCTCGCCTCGATGCAGTTTTATGGATTCCAAGCGGATGCAGATGCTCTGCGGGCATTTGGCGATACACTGACACAGCGGATTGACGAGCTGACGACGGAGATTTATCGAGAGGCAGGACGGGAGTTTAACATCAACTCGACCAAAATGCTTGGTCAAATTTTGTTTGAGGAGCTGGAGCTGCCGGTTATCAAAAAAACCAAAACCGGCTATTCCACCAACATTGAGGTTTTGGAAGCTCTCAAGGGCTATCATCCGATGGTTGGCATGGTGATTGAATATCGCCAGCTGACCAAGCTGCGCTCGACCTATGTAGACGGCTTGCTTAAGGTCATCGGTGACGATGGACGCATTCACTCGACGTTCCAGCAGATGGTGACGGCCACCGGACGCCTCAGCTCCACCGACCCGAATTTACAGAACATTCCAGTTCGCACGGAACTCGGCAGTGAGCTGCGGCATATGTTTGTGGCAAAGCCGGGATGCGTGCTGGTTGATGCTGACTATTCGCAGATTGAACTGCGTGTGCTTGCGGACATCGCAAAGGACGAAACGATGATGCAAGCGTTTTGCAGCGGCACGGACATTCACGCCATGACGGCATCGCAGGTGTTCCATGTGCCGATTGAGGAAGTGACGGCATCTATGCGCCGGTCATCGAAGGCGGTAAATTTTGGCATTGTATACGGAATATCCGGCTATTCACTGTCCAATGATATTGGCGTTTCCGTGAAAACGGCGACCGAATACATCAACAAATATTTGTCGGTATATCATGGCGTGCGAGAGTATATGTCGCGCATCAAGGAGCAGGCAAAGCAGGACGGCTTTGTTCAAACGGCGTATGGCCGCAAACGCTGGCTGCCGGAACTCAAGTCTAAAAACACGAACATTCGCAAGCTGGGCGAACGCATGGCACTCAATACACCGATTCAGGGCACGGCAGCGGATATCATCAAGATTGCCATGCTGCGCGTGTACCGCAGACTGCAGAAGGAGCACATGCAGAGCAGACTGGTCCTGCAGGTGCATGACGAACTAATTTTGGAAGCACCGGAACAGGAAGTAGAGCAGGCAAAGCGCATCCTCAAAGAAGAAATGGAAGCGGCTTGTCAGCTCAGCGTACCACTGACTGTCGATGTCGCGTGCGGGCACGACTGGTATGCCGCAAAGGGTTGACGGTATGATTCTGTTTGTAGATTACAACGATGTATTTCGCGCGCCCATGGCGGCAGCGCTGTACACACAGAAGCACGGCAGGCGGGCGTACAGCGCCGGTGTTTATGCAGAGGAAGGTGCACAGCTCGGGGACGCCATACGGCCGAAGCAGCTGCGCACTCATTTGGCACGGCAGCTGTCCGCGTCTATGCTGGCAAAAGCGGATGAAATTTGGTGCGTCACCGCAGCGATTGCGCGGCACCTGACGGAAGAGCATCCGGAGGCGAGCAAAAAAATTCATGCGTTGCCGGAGATTTCTGATCCGGCAGGAAGCGGGCGCGACGGTTATGCGCGGTGCGAACAGCGCATTCGCCGCATTGTGGAGGAAATGCCATGACAGATATACAAATCACACGGTTTGAACAATCCCATGTCCAAGCCGTTGCGCAAATAGAGCAGGCGTGCTTTGCCGATCCGTGGACGGAGGACGGGCTGCGCGAGGAGCTGGATAACAGCTGTGCGCGGTTTCTCACGGCGGTGACGGCGGACGGCACCGTGGCGGGATACATTGGCTGCCATACCGTGCTGGACGAAGGCTATATTGCCAATGTGGCGGTGTCGCCGGTATTTCGCAGACAGGGCATCGGCAGACAGCTTGTCCGGACGCTGCTGGAGCGTTCCGAAGATCTCGCGTTTGTCACACTGGAGGTTCGCGCGTCCAATGCGGCGGCAATCGCCCTGTATACGGAGTGCGGGTTTCAGTCCGTCGGTGTTCGCAAAAAGTTTTACAGCCATCCGACAGAGGATGCGCTGCTGATGACAGTATTTTTACAGACTGAATAAAGGAAAGAACGATTATGAAGATTTTAGCAATCGAATCGTCCTGTGACGAGACCGCAGCGGCGGTCATTGAAGACGGACGAAAGATTTGTTCCAATATTATCAATTCGCAGGCGGAAGAACACGCGCTGTATGGCGGCGTCGTGCCGGAGATTGCAAGCCGCGGTCATGTGGAAGCAATTTCCGGCGTAGCACAGGCCGCTGTGCGTGAAGCCGGTCTCACGATGGAGGAAATAGACGCCATCGCGGCGACATGTGCGCCGGGGCTGATTGGTGCGCTGCTGGTCGGCTCCAATTATGCCAAGTCGCTGGCGTGGGCGCTGCAAAAACCGTTTATTCCGGTGCATCATATTCGCGGTCATATCGCGGCAAATCTGTTGGCGTTTCCGCAGCTGGAGCCGCCGTTTCTGTGTCTGTCTGCGTCCGGCGGCTCGTCCATGATTGTGCTGGTCAAAGACTATACGGATATGGAAATTCTCGGCGGAACGCGCGACGATGCCGCAGGCGAAGCGTTTGACAAAGTCGCCCGCGTGCTGGGTGTCGGTTATCCGGGCGGCCCGAAGATTGACAAACTGGCGCAGGGCGGCAATCCAAAGGCGTATAAGCTGCCGCATTCGCATGTGGATGGTGCGCCGCTGGACTTTTCGTTTTCCGGTCTTAAAACAGCCGTCATCAATCTGGCGCACAATGCAGAGCAGAAGGGAGAACCGCTGGATCGCCATGACCTCGCGGCATCGTTCCAGCGGGCGGTCAGCGATACGCTGGTGCCGCGCCTCAAGCTCGCTGCAGAGCAGACCGGCGTGCGCCGTTTGGTCGCAGCCGGCGGTGTGGCGGCGAATTCTCAGCTGCGTGCAGACCTTGAAAAAATGGCAGAGGGATTCGGCGTGCCGATTTATATGCCGCCGCTCAGTCTGTGCGGCGACAATGCCGCGATGATTGGCGCACAGGCATATTATGAATTTCTTGCAGGAAATACCGGCACAATTTGGCAAAATGCCTTTGCTACAGCGGAAATCTCGGAGAAAATCTGTCAAAAGAACGGAATTGCAAAAAGACGGGCAAAAAGGTAGAAAAGTTTGACGAAAAGGTGTAAAATGAAAGAGAACTTCCAAAATTCTCTCTGAAGAATTTCAGAGTACCCTGTTTGGATGAAATAAAAAATCGTGCAGGATTGCGCGAGTGAAAATTCAAAGCAGCTGCGGGCGAGCGGAAACAGCCGCCGCGCACGGTACATAAGCAGGAGGAGACGATCCGTCATGGAAAAGATTAAAATGACCACACCGCTCGTCGAGATGGACGGCGACGAGATGACCCGCGTCATCTGGCAGATGATTAAAGACGAGCTGATTTGCCCGTTTGTAGATCTGAAGTCCGAATATTATGATCTGGGACTCAAGCATCGAAACGAAACCGATGATCAGGTGACCGTTGACTCGGCAGAGGCAACCAAGAAGTACGGCGTTGCCGTCAAGTGTGCAACCATCACACCGAATGCAGCACGTATGACCGAGTACAACCTCAAGGAAATGTGGAAGAGCCCGAACGGCACCATTCGTGCCATTCTGGACGGCACCGTATTCCGTGCGCCGATCCTCGTCAAGGGTGTCGAGCCGTACGTCAAGAACTGGGTCAAGCCGATTACCATTGCGCGCCACGCATACGGTGACGTATACAAGGGCGTCGAGATGAAGGTTCCGGGCCCGGGCAAGGTAGAGCTGGTGTACACCGCGGAGGACGGCACGGAGACGCGCGAGACCGTGCATGATTTCCAGTCCGCAGGCATTGTACAGGGTCAGCACAATCTGATTCCGTCTATTGAGAGCTTTGCGAGAAGCTGCTTTGGCTTTGCTGTTGACACCAAGCAGGATCTTTGGTTTGCAACCAAGGACACCATTTCCAAAAAGTATGACCACACATTTAAGGACATTTTCCAGGAGATTTACGACAACGAGTACAAGGAAACCTTCGAGAAGATGGGTCTGGAGTATTTCTACACGCTGATTGATGATGCTGTAGCCCGCGTCATTCGCTCCAACGGCGGCTATATCTGGGCGTGCAAGAACTATGACGGCGATGTCATGAGTGATATGCTGGCAACGGCGTACGGCTCTTTGTCTATGATGACATCGGTGCTCGTTTCCCCGAAGGGCGTCTACGAGTACGAGGCAGCACATGGCACCGTACAGCGCCATTACTACAAGCACCTGAAGGGCGAGGAGACCTCTACGAACTCCATCGCAACCATTTTTGCATGGACAGGTGCTCTGCGCAAGCGCGGCGAGCTGGATCAGCTGCCGGAACTGTCCGCATTTGCTGACAAACTGGAAAAAGCTTGCATTGACACCGTAGAATCTGGTAAGATGACTAAGGACCTTGCACTTATCACCAAGTTGGAGCATGTCACAACTCTGAATACGGAAGGCTTCATCAAGGCTGTCCGCGAGACGCTGGAAGCTTCTCTGTAAGAGGAATATCAGGAGGAGTAATCAGTGGCTAACACAAAAAACGTATCCAAAGCAGTCGTGAACCGCCTGCCGCGGTATTACCGCACGCTTCGGGAGCTTGCCGATCAGGGCATTGGACGCATTTCGTCTAAGGAACTTGCCCTGCAGATGGACCTGACTGCCTCACAGATCAGACAGGATTTGAGCTGCTTTGGCGGCTTTGGTCAGCAGGGATATGGTTATAGTGTAGATAAGTTAATCGTGGAGTTGGAGCGCATTCTCGGTGTTGCCGGAAGCCAGCGGGCGATTTTGCTCGGCGTCGGCAATCTGGGACGGGCACTGCTGCGCAACTTCGATTTCTCCTACTGCGGCGTTCGTCCGATTGCGGCATTTGACACCGCACAAACGGTTGTGGGCAGCGACTTCCGCGGCATTCACGTACATGCCCTGCAGGAGCTGGAAGAATACTGCGAGCGCGAGCGGCCGGATATTGCGGTTCTGTGCGTGCCGGCGGATAAAGCGATGGACATGGCACAGCGTCTGGTTAAGAACGGCATTCGCGGCATCTGGAATTTCTCTAATGTCTCGATGAAAGAGGATGTGCTGGGCGTTCCGGTACAGGATGTTCATTTTTCCGATTCGCTCATGACGCTTTGCTACCGCATGAAAGACACCGATCCGTTTGACGAAATCAACGAGATTGAGTAAAACATACCATGCAAACCTCCCACGGGTGAAAACCTGCGGGAGGTTTTTTCGCGTAAAAAAAATGTATCACCTTCTGGTTGTCCCTGCGATAGTATGGGAATGAAAAAATTGAAACAGGATGAATCTGTTATGTGCAACAACTGCAACAATGGCTTTGACTGCTGGTGGATTCTCATCTTGATCCTGCTTATTTGCTGCGGCGGATCCGGCTGCGGCGGCTGGAACTGTGGCTCCTGCGGCAATTGCGGCAATTGCGGTTCCTGCGGCTGTGGCGGCTGTGGTGGCTGCGGTTCCTGCGGCGGCTGCAACAATTCCTGCGGCGGCTGCGGTGATTGCTGCTGACAAAGCGTGACTTTCCTGTGAACTGTTGCTCAGAACATTGCATCGCGCCATTTTCTGTGTTAAAATGATAAAAAACAAAGGAAAGTGTGTTTTCATCCATGGCTAAAAATAAGATAAAATTTTCAGAGGACAAAAAGTATCATAAGTGGCGCCGCATCGGCTTTTATTGCCTATATGTAGCCATTGCATTGGCAGTTGTCTGCATTGTGCTGGGGCAGGTGTTTGGCATGGACAGCAAGCCGTGCCTGTATTCCGGCTATGCGGCAATCGTGCTGGTTATCTGGTTCTATCTCATCAACTTCTTCAAGTGGCGCTGCCCGAACTGCCACAAGACGCTGCCGCTGCTCGGACCGGTGCTGGAGTGCCGTGTCTGCAAGCATAAGTTTATTGATGATAAGGGCAATCAGGTTTGGTAACAGGAATGAAAATGCGGTACGGTTTTTCGTACCGCATTTTTTATGCCCAGTAAAATAAAATAACCCGTGCTGATTGCAGTACCAGACGAGAATGCCGTGGCGAAAGTACGGAAGGCGGGTTTCTATGTTCCACTCCGGATATAGTTTTCGCGTCACGACGGTATCTCCGGTGAGCAGCGTGACGAAAGCAATCGAATGATCCTTAGTCATGGGGTGATCGGAAATCACATGCCATTCGTTTTCCAGCTTTTCCAGCGTGAGCGTTTGGCTGTCAGATGCCATTTGCGGCGTGAGCGGGAGCAGCTTTTTGCCGCAGCAGCTCACCTGAAAACCTCCTGCGCTTATCATACCGCAAGTGGAGACAAAATCCAATCTACGCTCCGCAGAGTTCTTGAAAAGCTGGACAAAGTATGATATATTGCTATGCGGATTGAAAAGGAGCGGGATTTTCATGAATACGAAACAGAGCTTTGCAATCAAAGGCGACATTTGTTTTTGCAAGACGAAAGACCAGTGGACAACAATGAAAAACGCCTACGCCGTGTGCGAAAACGGTATTTCTCAGGGCGTTTTTGCGCAGCTGCCCGCGCAGTATGCGCATTTTCCGGTATACGATTTTACCGGAAAGCTGATTATTCCGGGTTTGGTGGATCTGCACATGCATGCACCGCAGTATGCATTCCGCGGCATGGGTATGGATTTGGAATTGATGGATTGGCTTGGTCAGCAAACATTTCCGGAAGAAGCAAAATATGCAGACCTTCCCTATGCCGATAAAGCATATACGATTTTTGCGGATAATATCAAGCACAGCGCGACATCTCATGCGTGTCTGTTCGCCACGCAGCACCGCGCGGCGACGGAATTGCTGATGGATCGCATGGAGCAGACGGGAATGATCAGCTTTGTCGGCAAGGTCAATATGGATCGAGAGGCACCGGATAACCTGCGGGAAAGCAGTGCAGAGGCATCCGCACAGGAGACCCTGCGTTGGCTGTACGAAATCGCAGGAAAGTATCAGCGCACGAAACCGATACTGACACCGCGCTTTATTCCGTCGTGCACGCCGGAGCTGCTCGCAAAGCTGCAAATCATCCAGCAGGAGTACAAGCTGCCGGTGCAGTCGCATCTGTCGGAAAATACGGGAGAAATTGCGTTTGTACATGAACTTTGTCCGGATGCAAGGTTTTACGGCGATGCCTATGATGCCTATGGTCTGTTTGGCAGACAGCATCCGAAAGAACACACCTATCCGGCGATTATGGCACACTGTGTGCACTCGACGGAGGAGGAAATCAAGCTGCTGCGGGACAACGGCGTGTTTGTCGCGCACTGCCCTGCATCCAACACCAATTTGTCGTCGGGTATCGCGCCGATTCGCCGCTATTTGGAAAATCATATGCATGTGGGCCTGGGCAGTGATGTCGCGGGCGGTCACACGGAATCAATATTGCGGGCGGTCTGCGATGCTGTGCAGGTTTCCAAACTGTATTGGCGGCTGGTTGATGACGGTGCCGTGCCGCTGACGTTCTGTGAAGCGTTTTATCTGGCGACCAAGGGCGGCGGTGCGTTCTTTGGCAGCGTAGGCAGTCTGGAGCGCGGGTATGATTTCAGCGCTGTTGTGCTGGATGACAGCAGCTTGCGGCATCCGTTTGCGCTGACCATTCCCCAGCGCTTGGAGCGCGCGGCGTACAGTGCGTTGGATGCGTATGGCATCTGTGCAAAATTTGTATCCGGCACGCTGCTGTTTGACCGCACGCATTCAAAATAATCCCATCGCTTTGGCGTCGGGATAGACGGCGAGCAGATATTGGACACCAAGGCGCGTTAATAGTTGCGCTTTGGCTTGCAGGGTATCCGCGTCATCAAATAAAACGAAATGCGCCTGATCGTCTTTAGTATAGGTAAAGTATTTGGCGCATAATTCGCGCGAGAAAAAGACCGCAGAACCGGTAGCCGTCCGCAGTGCTTGAAATTGCTTGGCGGTCAGCACTGTTCCACTGGGAGACGCGCAGGGGAGCGGGAAATCCATACAGGTGCAGGTGAGCTGTGCGGCGAGCCGATGCTCTCCAAAGCGCGAGAGCAAATTGGAAAAATACTCCTCCAAGCTGCCGCCGGAAATGACGGTGTCCGCGATGACTTGCGCATGTGGCGCGTAGTCTGCCAGCGGGAGCGGAACGAACAGCGTGAGGTTTTGCTGCTGCGTCTCGCGAT
>OLPV01002598.1_pt1 | contig 11668 bp, 7 predicted proteins | sample 1671961 | NCBI WGS metagenome assembly OLPV01 (sample SAMEA3136630, study PRJEB25190) | human gut metagenome | biome: human gut; feature: human-associated habitat; material: faeces | place: Austria | collected 2013
TTGGGGACACCCAGTGCCTTGGCCGCCAGACCGATCTCCCGCAGCTTTTCGGGGTTCTCCAGCATGGGACAGGGGCGCAGCATGTTGTCGTTGAAGGGCTGACCGTCGTGATAGGCGCGGAAGAGGGGGGAGCACAGGGCTTCCAGCAGGGTCTTCTTGCGGATGTTGGAGTCAGAGTAGTGGATGAAGACGCAGGGGTCACAGTCGCCGTTGGCGTTGATGTGCAGGTAGCGGCGACCACCGGCGATACATCCGCCGACGTACTCACCGTCGTTCTGGAAGTCCAGCATGAAGATGGGCTTCTTGCCGCGCAGCTCACGGATCTGGTGGTACATATACTCTCTCTGCTCGGGGGAGGGCAGCAGCTCAGGCACAGCGTCCTTGCCGACGGGCATGTAGTGGAAGTACCAGACGAAGTAAGCGCCCCACTCGACCAGCTGGTCGAGGTAAGCCTCGGTGCTCACGTCCTTGATGTTGGCGCTGGTGTAGCAGGTGGAGATGCCGAAGGGCAGGCGGTGGCTCTTGAGCAGGTTCATGGAGTGGACGACCTTCTGATAGGTGCCGTTGCCGCGGCGGGAGTCGGTGGCCTCCTCGAAGCCCTCGACGCTGATGACGGGCACGAAGTTCTTCACGCGCAGCATGTCCTGGCAGAACTGCTCGTCGATCAGGGTGGAGTTGGTGAAGCACATGAAGATGGCGTCGTTATGCTTCTCGCAGAGCTTAATGAGGTCGTGCTTGCGGACCAGGGGCTCGCCGCCGGTGTAGATATAGAAATAGGTGCCCATTTCCTTGCCCTGCTGGATGATGCTGTCGATCTCGTCGAAGGACAGGTTCAGCTTGTTGCCGTACTCAGCAGCCCAGCAGCCTTTGCAGTGCAGGTTGCAGGCGGAGGTGGGGTCGAGCAGGATGGCCCAGGGCACGTTGCAGTTGTACTTGTTGCGGTACTCGTCCTGCTTCTTCCAGCCGGTGATGCTGGCGTTGAGGAAGAAGTTGGACAGCAGGGTCTCGGTGAAGCCCAGGTCCATCTCGGTCATCATACGGACGACCAGACCGTGGGCGGTGGAGTCCTCGTTGTTGATGGCGTCGCGGATCGCCTGGCGCTGGCGGGGGAAAGACTGGGGGCCGCTGCCGGCGAACTTATCGACCATATCCATGACGTGGGTCAGGTTCTTGATGGGGTCCTTCTCGATGTAATTGAAGGCCTGGTTCAGTGCAAATTTCTTGATGCTGTTGCCTAACATAATAAAAGTTCCTCCCTTAGGTGCGATATCAAGAAGGCAAAGCTCCGAATGGAACATGCCATAGTCTACAGACGAAAAAAACCGTCACCGCACATCATAACGCAACACCTTTCTTTTTGCAAGGGGTAACCCGCACAAAAGCAGGCAAAATACCTGAAAAACCAGGCTATTTTATGGTGTCTAGTGGTCCAGTTTTATCCAACGCTCATTATAGTGGTTTGTTTCTTATTTTGCAAGCATTTTTTTCAAAAGTTTTTATAAAAGGGTTATAAAATGAACTAAAGCCCCACATTCTGCCAAATCTTGAAAAGGAGAAGCACCTGTGATACGATACGGCGGAGAGGAGGAACGACGATGTTTCCAGGATTTTCAGAAAAAACACAGGATTTTCTCTGGGGCGTTCGGCTCAACAACGAGCGCCCCTGGTTCGAGCGCCACAAGCAGGAGTACCTCGACAATGTCCAGACCCCCCTGCGGGCGCTGGGGGAAGAGGTCTATGAAAAATTCACCGCCGCCCACGAAGAACTGCCCCTGATGCTGCGCATCAGCCGCATCTATCGGGATGCGCGGCGGCTGTATGGCCGGGGACCGTATAAATCCAACCTCTGGTTCACTCTGCGCATGGCGGGGGAGGACTGGACGCACATGCCGGTGTTCTGGTTTGAGATCTATCCCAAAGGCTATGCCTACGGCCTGGGGGCTTATGACGCCAAGCCGGCGCAGATGGCGAAATTCCGTCAGGCGGTAGACACGGACCCCAAGCCCATGCTGAAGCTGGCCCGCGCCTTTGCCAGGCAGGACCGCTTCGCGCTTCAGGCGGAGGAATACAAGCGCCCCAAGGGCAACCCCCAGCCGCCCCTGGACCAGTGGTACAACCGGAAGAATTTGGACATCACCTGCGCCCGCCCGGTGGAGCCGCTGCTTTACAGCCCGGAGCTGGTAGACGTGCTGGTGGAGGGCTACGAGAGCCTGATGCCCTATTACCGCTATTTTTCCAAAATCTTTCGCCAGGGGGATTGAGGCGGTGTTTTGGCGTGTGCTCCTAGAGTGCCCCGCCGGGGGCGTCCTATGCAGGATACCTTATAATATATAATACAAACGTCCGCTGCTCATGCACAGGCAGCGGACGTTTTGGTTGGGAATGGGATCAGGCCGAGGTGGTCTGGGGCGGGGTGCCGGCCTTGTCGTAGTCGGCCCCTAGAATGGTGTGGCAGCCGTTCAGAGCATATTCCAGCTTGCTGTACACCGCGTCGGTGGCCACGGAGGTGTCACCGCTGTCGTGGGCGGCTATGAGGGCGTTCACATCCAGGATGAGATACTGATCCTGGACCCCGGTCCCGCGGTTGAGGACCAGCATGGGGACATAGCTCACGTCGGTGACGGTGGTCTCCTGGGTCTGGCTGTTCTTGGTCAGCTCCAGGCGGAGAATGGCAGTGGTGTCGGTGTAATTCACGTTCACCGTCGCGGGGCTTTGGTTGGAGACGAAGTTGCCCAGGGAGTAGGCCACGAAGCCCGTCCGGGTGGAGCCGTCGTCCAGGGTGACGGTCCGGGTGCCCATGGGCTGGGGGACGTGGGAGTGGCTGCCCAGGATCACATCGGCCCCGTGGGAGATGAGGAAATCCGCCACCTGCTCCTGATAGGCGTTCTGGGTGGTCTGGTACTCGATGCCCCAGTGGATCATCACAGCGATGAGGTCGGTGTTCAGGCTCTCAGCGTAGGCCAGCTCGGAGGAGAGCTTCTCCTGGTCCAGGGTGGCGCAGTCGCCGGTGTAGTCTACGTTGAAGCGGTTCAGGGAGAAGTCCTTGTCGGCGGCGACGGGGATGCCGTTGGTGCCGTAGGTATAGCCCAGGAAGGCCACGGAGATGCCGCCCACATCGGCCACGACCACGCCGTGGTTTTCGTCAAACTCCGCTTGGGTGCGGTAGGTGCCGACGTGCTTGAGCTCGGCCTGGTCCAGCACGTCCAGGGTCCGGGACAGGCCGTTGTAGCCCTTGTCCATGCAGTGGTTGTTGGCGGTGGTCACGAGATCAAAGCCGATGCTTTTCAGGTTGTAGGCCAGAGCGTCCGGGGCGCAGAACTGGGGGTAGCCGGAGTAAGGCGGACCGTTCAGCGTGGTCTCCAGGTTGCCGACGGTATAGTCTGCGCTCTCCGTCCAGGCTTTCGCATACTGGAAGCAGGGGAGGTAGCTGTAGGTGTCGGTGGCGGCGTCATAGGCGTCGTTGGTCTGGGGCAGGTGGCTCATGATGTCACCGCAGACGGCCAGGGTCGCGGTGATGTCCTGCTGGGCCTGGGACTGGGTGTCTCCGTCGGCGGTCTGTCCGTCGGTGGTCTGGCTCTGGCCGGGGCTACCGCCGCCGGCGTTTTCATGGCGCAGGCCCAGGAAAATCAGGCCGACGCACAGGAGGACCATGACCAGGGCGGCCACGATCAAGGTTCGGTTCTTCATGGTGGGAAAGGCTCCTCTCAGTTGTTCAGGGGGGTCAAAGGGCGTACAGGGCGGCGGCAGCCGCACCGACGGCGGGGGCGTTCTCTCCTTGCCAGAGGGTCAGGTGCAGGCCGCGTTGCGCCAATTCAGTTTGTACTCTGGTTTGGAAGGCCTGCATCAGGGGGGGACAGGAAAATGCTTCGCCGTGGAGGGCAACGCAAACGGGGGCTTCCGGGTCTTGCCCGGCCCCGATGAATTGCAGCACGGTTGCCAGGGCGGCGTGCAGGCGCTGAGCCGCAGCCACTTTGCCAAGATCATCCCGTCCAAGACGGCATCCGCCACGGCCAGGGCCACGGTGCGGTCCTCGCCCTCCCGGAAGTAGTGGGCCAGGGTGCCGCCGTTTTGCGGATCGGCCAAAAATTCAGTCATGGTCGCCAGGTCTAAGCGGCGCATGGACAGAATGTCCCGGCTGCCGCCAAAGGTGAGCAGCTTGCGCTCGGAGGCCTTGATCATGGTCAGGCGGTAGACATCGCCCAGGTGCTCCGTGGAGAGCATTTTCAGCAGCAGGTCCTGCCCCGGCGCGTAGCTGTCCCGGTCCAGGATCAGGTCCACCAGGCCGAAGGGGACGCACTGGGCGTGGCCGAAGCCGCAGGCAAAGGGGGTCAAGGCCGGGGGCGTGCCCGCCTGGCGGACCACGATGCTGCCGGGGGCGGTGAAGCCCAGGTCAAAGACGCTGCCCCAGGTCAGGCTCACATAGCGTTTCTGGCCGGGATGCAAGGCCCCGGCGGCCAGCTGGACGGCGGCGGGCAGGCTCACCAGCGTCATGGGCGGGGGCGTCACGTTCCGGCTCTTCCATTCTTCCCTCAGGGCGGCCAGGACGGGCGTTTGGGCAAAGTTGCTCACCGTCATGCTGCCGGGGAAGGAACGGATGGCGCCGTCTCCCTGCCAGTCGTAGTCGATGGGGAAGGGGAGACAGAGGGCCAGGGCCTTGGCCCGGTCCAGCAGGGGCTGGGCCAGCTCGGCCACGGCGAAGAGAAGGTCGGCCAAGGGCGCGGGGTACTCCCGGCCGGGGACGGGAAAGCGGTCCGCATCGGTGACCTCCGCCCGGCCACCGGAAAAGGTGACTAAGCTTACGCGCACCTCCCGATCGTCGATCTCGGCCACGGCGACGGGGGTGCTCTCGTGGAGCGTGCCAAAGGGCTTCAAAAACGTGGGCAGGACCGGGATGGACGAGACGCCGCCGTAGAGGGCCACGCGCATCTGGGCCAGGAACATCTGGGAAAGGGTCGTCTGATCTAAGCGATCCGGCGTCATGCTGTTGGCTTGGAGAAGGGCGTCAAGTCGTTGCTGGGTCAGGTCATTCATGGAAAAAGCCTCCTCAGGCCAGGCGCGGCGCAGGCCGCGCCGGGAAATATCTATGGCTTATTATAGCAGATTTTTGGAAAAGATAAAGCCTGATGGCGAAAAATGGGCACAAAAAAGGAGACCGGCTGAAGCCGGTCTCCTGAACATGATCCTTGGAAAGGATTACTTGTACATAGCCTTGTGATACAGAGCCTCCACGTCCTTGACGGTGGTGATTCTGGGGTTGACGGTGACGTTGCCGCTCTTCATTGCGTCGATGGCCATCTGGGGGATCTTGTCCTCCTGGACGCCCACGTCAGCCAGGCAAGCGGGGATGCCCAGGTCAGCGTTCAGCTGATGCAGAGCGTCGCACAGCATGCTGGGAACGAAGTCCTCGCCAGCATCCTTGCCGGTGATGTACTGATAGATGTTGGCATAGCGCTCGTCAGCAGCCAGAGCGTTGAACTCGAAGATGGTGGGCATCAGGACAGCGTTGGCCACGCCGTGAGCGACATGATAGAAGGCGGACACGGGGTGAGACATAGCGTGGATGTCGCCCAGACGGTTGTTGGCGAAAGCGATACCAGCGAAGGTGGAACCCAGCATCATAGCGCAGGCAGCGTCAACGTCGTTGCGGCGAGCGACGAACTTGCGGATGTTGCCGCCGATCAGCTCCATTGCCTTCTCGGCCATAGCCATGGAGAAGGGGTTAGCGTCGGTGTTGATGTAGGACTCCATAGCGTGGATCAGAGCGTCGACGCCGCAGGCAGCAGCCACGGAAGCGGGAGCGGTCATGATCAGCTCGGGATCCAGCACAGCGTAGGTGGGGGAGATCTCAGGGCCGAGGACGGACAGCTTGTAGTTACGAGCTTCGTCGGTGATAACGGCAGCGACGGTGACCTCAGAACCGGTACCAGCGGTGGTGGGGACAGCGATCAGGGTGTCGATGGGGCCGGGAACCTTGCCGACGCCTTCGTAGTCGCCGATGGTGCCGCCGAACTTAGCGACAACGCCGACAGCCTTAGCCACGTCCATGGGGGAGCCGCCGCCCAGAGCGATCAGAGCGGTGCAGCCAGCTTCCTTATACTTGGCAGCGCACTCGTCCACGATGGTGGTGGTGGGGTTGGGCAGAACGTCCAGGTACTCAGCGTACTTCAGGTCAGCGTCCTTGATGATCTTGCGGACCTTCTCAACAACACCGATAGCCTCCAGGCCACGGTCGGAAATCAGCATGACGTTGTCAGAGCCAGCAGCCTTCAGGAAGTCGGGCAGCTTCTTCAGAGCGCCCACACCGAACTGACAGTTCTGAGGGATGATGAAACCAAAATCTTTAATCATAGGGAGTCGCATCCTTTCCAAAAACTCAAAGATGTTTTGTTATGCGGATTTACCACATCCGGTGGCCTTTCCGCCTACGGCTTTAGTATAGCATTGATAAACGAAACTGGCAAGTTGTTCCCAGGAGAAAATATCCAACAAGAATTTCCTTCCGTTTTTGGGCATATTGTATACCTTGTCAAAAAGAAATTTGCCGCAGCTTGGCAAAAGCGTGCGCGTCCCGTCGAAATGCAACAAAGCGGGAGGGCATACAGACAAGAATCACAAAAATACCCTCTTTTTGAGCAAGAGAACTTGCAAAACGAACAGGCCCCCGCTTTCGGAGAGCCTGCCCAAGAAAGTATTTTCTTTGGAAAATGAATGGAAAAATTGCAGAAACGATCCAAGGGAAAAAAGAGAAAAAAGGTGCCCCGCTCTGGCCGTGGGGACCCAATTAAAACCTGCACGAGATGGCAGGTGGGTCGCCTCCGCGATGTTTCACGCTCCCTTCTTCCAACCCGAAGGCCGGGAGGTCTGCGATCCACACCACGAGACCAGCGTCCCGTTTGAAAAATGTGGGTTTAAAAGTGTCCATTTCCACGCACCGAGCAGGGCGAACCTTGTTCCATGCTGTTGCGGTCCTATTTAAGATGTTATGCAGGGGCCTTGGTTATTCTTCCTCGTCCTCGGAAAAAAGTTCCTTCATGAACTCGTTGTAGACTGCGTCGATCTCCTCGTCGCTGTCCAGGGTGGAGAGGATCTCCTCGCCGTTTTCCAGGACGGTCTTGAGGATCACGAGGCCCAGCTCCTCTTCGTTTTGGGCTTCCTCGCCTTCGTGCTCGGCGGGGAAGAAGGCCAGGTAGGTCTGGCCGTTATATTCGATGGTGTCGAGATGTTCCAGCTCGAACTCGTTGCCGTCGTCATCGGTGACGGTGATGAAATTTGCGCCGTATTCTTCGCTCATGCCATGTTCTCCTTTGTTTATCTGCCTGTTATTGTACCCTCAATACTGTGAAATTGCAAGAGCAAAGCGCGGAAAATTTCGGGAAACTTTACGACGGCAAAAATCTTTCCGTCACGGATAGACAAATGGAAATCCTGTGGTATAATACATAAAATAGGCGAGGTTCCAACATTCCGCATCGAAGCCTGCCGCGTTCGCGGCGGCTGTCCCTATTCCAATTCGGAGGTGTCACATTGGACAAACATCGCGACACACGCTCCTACGACCGCCGGGATCAAGACCCCAGAGGCCGCCGGGGCGGCGCTACAAGACGAAAACGAAAAAAGCACGGCCGAGCCTTTAAGGTCGTGATGACGATCGTCCTCATCTTTGTCATCACCCTGGCTATGCTGCTGTGTATGTCGGCGGCCTACATTAAAAACGTCATCATTCCCGACGCCAGCCTGGACATGAGCGACTTTAACCCCAACCTGACCAGTAAAGTGCTGGCCCAAAACCCGGAGACGGGGACCTATGAAACGGTCCAGACCCTATACGGCGAGGAAAACCGCGTGTGGGTCTCCACGGATGAGATCCCCCAGTATCTGAAGGACGCCGCCGTGGCCATTGAGGACAAGCGCTTTTACAAGCACAACGGCGTGGACTGGGTCCGCACGGCCAAGGCCATCAGCCTGATGTTCACCGGCCGGAGCATCCAGGGCGGCTCGACCCTGACCCAGCAGCTGATCAAGAACATGACCAGCGACGATGAGGTTACCGTGAAACGAAAGGTCATGGAGATCTTCCGTGCCCTGGAGTTTGAGAAGAAGTACACCAAGGACGATATTTTAGAGGCCTACCTCAACTATATCTACCTGGGCCAGGGGTGCAACGGCGTGTACACAGCCGCCTACACCTACTTCGGCAAGCACGTTTCTGAGCTGGACCTGGCCGAATGTGCCTGCCTCATCGGCATCACCAACAACCCCTCGAAGTATGACCCCCTGGGCCACCTGTCCATCACGGACCCGGACACCGGCGAGGTCAAGACCTCCAAGGACTTCAACAAGGAGCGCCAGCTGACCATCCTCAACGCCATGCTGGAGCAGGGGTACATCACCCAGGAGGAACACGACCAGGCAGCCGCTGAAGAACTGGTCTTCAGCAACCCCTATGAGGACAAGGACGGCGACGGTGAGGCCGACAGCACCAAGAAAAAGAACACCGTCTACTCCTGGTATGTGGACCAGGTCATCAACGACGTCATCCAGGACCTGTGCGACAAGTACAACTGGTCCGAGCAGTACGCCAAGACCAAGGTCTTCTCCGGCGGCCTGGAGATCTACACCTGCATGAACCCGAACGTCCAGGCGGCGGTGGACGAGGTCTACCAGAACTCCGAGTATAAGGACGTGGTCTCCAGCAGCGGCCAGAGATTGCAGTCCGCCATCACCGTTGTGGACAACGTGAGCGGGGAAGTGGTGGCCATGGCCGGTGGCCTGGGCGAAAAGACCGTCAGCCGCAGCCTGAACCGGGCCACCAGCAGTAAGCGGCCCCCAGGCTCTTCCATCAAGCCCCTCTCCGTCTATGCCCCTGCCATCGAGCTGGGCAAGGTCAAGCCCACCACCACGGTGGAGGACAGCCCCGTGGACAAGATCAACGGCAGAGACTGGCCCGTGAACGCCGCCGGCGGCTACCGCGGCAACGTTACGGTCTCCTATGCCGTGGAGCAGTCCCTCAACACCGTGGCCGTGAAGGTCCTGGATATGGTCACCCCGGAGACGAGCTTTGACTTTATGCAGGATAAGTTCCACATCAAGCTCATCCGCAGCCTGACCCGCGGCGACCAGAAGTACAGCGACATCGGCCGCGCCCAGCTGGCTCTGGGCGGTCTGACGGAAGGTGTGACCACCTTGGATATGGCGGCGGCCTACACCGTCTTCCCCAACCAGGGGACCTATAAGACCCCCAAGACCTACACCATGGTCACGGACAGCAACGGCCAGCCCATGCTGCGCAATGAGACGGAGGATGAACCGAACGTCCTGTCCCAGCGCACCACCTATTATATGACCGAGATGCTCCAGCGCGTCATCTCTGACGGTACCGGTAAGAAGGCCAACTTCTCCGGCCAGGAGATCGCTGGTAAGACCGGCACCACCACCTCCCGCAAGGACCTGTGGTTCGTGGGCTACACGCCCTACTACACTGCAGCGATCTGGACGGGCTATGACCGGCAGGAGAGACTGGCCAGCGGCCTGAAGAATCCCTCGCCGGTCCTGTGGAACCAGGTCATGTCCAAGGTCCACCAGGGCCTGGAGTATAAGAAGTTCGACGTGCCGGACAACCTGAAGACCGTCACCTACTGCCTCTCCAGCGGGATGCTGCCCGGACCTTACTGCTCCGGCCACCTGGCCACCGGCACCTTCCTGCCGGAGGACGCGCCCACCGGCACCTGCACCTATCATAAGGCACCGAGCACCCGTCCCTCCAACAGCAATGGGAACGGCGGCGGCACCGGCGGGACCACCAACAACGGTGGCACCACCAACAACACCGGCGGCACCACCGACAACGGTACCACCACCCCCGACACCGGCACCGGCGACAACGGCGGCACCACCACGCCCCCCGCTGAAACGCCCCCTGCCGAGAACACCGGCGGTGAGACCACCACCCCCCACAGACGGCGGGAGGGGAGGTCCATCCCCAAAGCAAGCTGAACCCCTTCGCCGCAGCGGCCCCCGGAGCTTCTTCCGGGGGTCGCTTTTTGCTGATATGACCGAAACAACGGCAAAAGAAAAGGAAAAACTGTCGTTCAGACAAACACTTTGGGTTGCCATACGCGGACAGATGTGTTAGAATAGCAGACGCACTGATCCAAAGGACGATCTATGATCCTATGAAACGGAGGCAACCATGTCAAAAGCGCCCAACTATTACATCGTAGACGCGGAGGCCCTGCCTGAGATCTTTCACAAGGTAGTCCAGGCCCGGCGGATGCTGGACACCGGCGAGGCGGAGACCGTCAACCAGGCGGTCCAGCTGGTGGGCATCAGCCGCAGCGCGTTTTATAAATATAAGGATGCAGTCCGGCCTTTTCAGGATATGCTCCATGGTCGGATCGTGACCTTTCAGATGATGCTGAAGGACGAACCGGGGATCTTGTCCCACATGCTGAATCTCTTTGCCAGCTCCGGGGCCAATATCCTCACCATCAACCAGGGTCTGCCCATCAACGGCTGCGCCGTGGTCACGGTGAACGCCGAGACCTCCGGCTTGCAGGGGTCCTTGCAGGATCTGCTGGCTAAGCTCAACAGCGTGGACGGCGTGCTGCGCAGCGAGGTGCTGGCGGGGTGATGTCCTTCCCCAAAACAAAACGGATACAAATTTAAGGAAAAAGGAAATCGGAATCTCAGAAAAGGATGGAAGAATCATTATGGTCAAAGTAGCGATCCTGGGCTTCGGCGTGGTCGGCTCCGGTGTGGCGGAGGTCCTCTCCGGCAACGGCGCCGGCATCCAGAAAAAAGCCGACGAGCTCATTGAAGTCAAGTATATCTTGGACGTGCGGGACTTCCCCGACAGCCCCTTTGCGCAGCATTTTGTGAAGGACTTCTCCGTCATCGAGCATGACCCGGAGGTCAACGTGGTCGTGGAGACCATCGGCGGTGTGGGCGCTGCCCTGGACTTCACCGAGCGGGCCCTGAAGCAGGGCAAGAGCGTGGTCACCTCCAACAAAGAATTGGTGGCCACCCACGGCCGCCGTCTGCTGGACCTGGCCGCCCAGAACAACGCCGTCTATCTCTTTGAGGCCAGCGTGGGCGGGGGCATCCCCATCCTGCGGCCCCTGAGCGAGTGCATGTCCGCCAACGAGATCCTGGAGATCTGCGGCATTTTGAACGGCACCGCCAACTATATCTTCACCCGCATGGTCAAGGACCATGTTCCCTTTGCCGAGGCCCTCGCGGGTGCCCAGGCCAACGGCTACGCCGAGCAGGACCCCTCCGCCGACGTGGAGGGCAAGGACACCTGCCGGAAGCTGTGCATCCTCTCCTCCATCGCCTATGGCTGGCACCTGCTGCCGGACCAGGTCCCCACCACCGGCATCACCAAGATCACCCTGGCCGACGAGGCCTACGCCGCCGCCGCCGGCAGGAGCCTGAAGCTGCTGGGCCGCTCCATCGCCCGCGAGGACGGGACGATCTGCGCCTATGTGGAGCCCCATTTCGTGGGGAACCAGGACCCCCTGGCCGGGGTCGAGGACGTGTTCAACGCCATTAAGGTCAAGGGCAACGCCGTGGGCGACGTGATGTTCTATGGCCGGGGCGCAGGCAAGCTGCCCACCGCCAGCGCCGTGGTGGCCGACGTCATCGCCGCCGCCCGCCAGATGGACCGGGC